>Ga0272441_10006579_pt1 | contig 19364 bp, 19 predicted proteins | sample SSMProp6N_FD_193582 | JGI IMG/M metagenome (GOLD analysis project Ga0272441, IMG submission 193582) | Marine sediment archaeal communities from Little Sippewissett salt marsh, Falmouth, MA, United States - SSM-Prop-6N | ecosystem: Environmental > Aquatic > Marine > Wetlands > Sediment ... | reverse complement strand
TCCGCAAGTTCCTCGTCTGAGAGACCGTTCTTCTTCGCCAGTTCTGCGTTGACCCCGAGCCGCTTGTCGACTATGCCTCGCAGCACTTCCGCCGAAGGAGATTCAGGATCGGCGGCGATGGCTTCCTGCAGCACGGGCAGGACCGTGTAGAGAGAGCAGTAGTTGAGAGTGCCGAGACGCATGTGGCGGCTGATGCACTTGTCGCATTGCCCGTGATTGGGACACCCCACATTGATGCAGGGACAGATCTCCGCAATAGTCACTGGTTCACCTCCGATGGATCCGACATGCCGCACGGCCTTGCGCCACCGGCGCTCTCCGGCCGTTCGTGGAGACTACACAGGTCGGGTTTGCCATGCAAATTGAGCAGTCCTGCACCAGCTCACCTTGCGCTACTGTGGTGCGGAATCCGACTGGCTCCATGAAGGAAGACATCAGCATTCCTTCCCTGAGGAATGGCATAATGGGCGCTACGACCAAGGGAGAAACTGAAGGGACATTCGGGTTGTGAACGTGAAGAAAGTATGGGCAGTGTATTTCAGCGCGACAGGAACCACCGAGAAGGTGGTGACCAGGGTGGCGGAAGGCATCGCCGAAGCAATGAGTGTGGCATGGGAGAAGTACGACTTCACTCTGCCAGGGGCCAGACAGAAGGTTCTGAGCTTCTCAGCCGATGACCTGGTTGTGTTTGGAACACCTGTTTATGCGGGGCGTGTTCCCAACATACTGTTGAAGTACCTGGACACCGTGCAGGGCAATGGCGCCGTCGCGGTACCGATGGTCTCATTCGGCAATCGCAACTATGACGATGCCCTGATTGAGCTGAGAGACACGCTTGAGAAGGATGGCTTCCACACGGTGGCCGCAGGGGCGTTTGTTGGAGAGCACTCATTCTCATACACCCTGGCCAAAGGCCGACCCGACCAGGCCGACATTGGCTTGGCCGACGAGTTCGCAGTGCGGGTGGCCAAGAAGCTAGAGGCTATCTCCGATGTCCACACGTTGGAGCCCATCGACGTGAAGGGTACTCCGCACCCCTACCGGGGCTACTACCAGCCGCGTGACCGCCAGGGCATAGCCGTCGACCTCCGCAAGGTCAGACCGGCGACCGGCGACGCGTGCAACAACTGCAAGATATGTGCGGAAGTGTGTCCGATGGGCTCAATCAGCTACGACGACGTGAGAGAGTACACCGGCATCTGCATCAAGTGCGGAGCCTGCGTCAAGAGATGTCCGCAAAATGCAAAGTACTATGATGACGAGGCCTACCTCTACCACAAGCGCGAGCTGGAGGAAGGCCTTACCAGGAGAGCGGAACCGGAACTGTTTGTGTAGCGCGTTGCGGGGGAAGCGCAACACTTCCCCCACCAACAATCGTGGCCTGGCCACTCAATGCTAGAGTCCGGTATCCAGGACAGGGTCAGAGCCGGCATCCCTACGTGCGACAGCTCAGCGCGGGAACGAGGAATACGGGCACCCTGGAGCGACGCAGAATCTTGTCTGCGGTACTTCCAAGGAGCACTCTGGTCACCCCTGACCTTCCATGCGAACTCATGACAATGACGTCAACTCCATTGTCAGCGACGTAGTCGAGTATCACGTCGGCAGCAGGTCCCGTCATGGCCACGGTCGACACCTTGCTACGTTCGAGCGACATGGAGTTCTTGATCGTCTCAAGATACTGGAGTGCTCCGGCGATAGCTCGCTTCTCGGATTCTTCCACATTCTGAGGGCCCATGTAGGCCATCGTTTGCGAGGTAACGGGCTCAATGGCGCTCAAGAGCACAACTTCTGGTATCTCGCGCGTCGTCGCTATCTCTTTCACGTGATCGAGAACGCACTCCGCGAAGTCTGAGGTGTCCAGGGGAACCAGCATCTTATTGTACATACCATCCCTCCTCACCATCTATGTCTCTCCCGGCAACGCTGTCAACGTGGAAAGCATCACTGGAAGCGTACACCCGCAACACACAAGGAACACGCTGTATTTTGGCGGTAATACTACCAGCATTGGCCGAGCAGGCAATAGGGGAATTGCTGCGGCAAGAATTGAGTGTGCCCGATTTCCAGACCGTGTCGGAACCGGTACTCGAGCTCAAGTTCCTGAAGACTGTTCCCGCGCTCAGTGGAGGTTGCACGCAGCGCGTTTGCGCATTCAGATTTGCAGATGCCACTATCGAGGCTCAAGAAATACAGGAGGTGATGAGATGAGACTCGCTGGGAAGGTCGCCCTGGTAACAGGAGGAAACAGAGGGATAGGACGGGCAATATCACTGGCGTTCGCGCGAGAAGGCGCAAAGGTAGCCGTGGTCGGGAGGAATGAGTCGACGTGCGACGAAGTGGTAGCCGAAATCGGGGCTTTGGGTGGTGAAGCAGTTGCCATCCAGGCCGACGTCTCGCAGGAAGCCAGCGTGGATGCCATGGTTGCCATGGCGATGGAGCGCTTCGCGCACATCGACATCCTGGTGAATAACGCCGGCGTGAATCTTCCCTACCGGAAGGTGACTGACCTCACGCTCGAAGAATGGAGATACGTCGTCGGAACCAATCTAACGGGTCCGTTCCTCTGCAGCAGGGCCGTCGTACCCGCCATGATTGCCCAACGGTACGGCAAGATTATCAACATATCGTCACTGGGTGGCAGGAGCGGCGCGGCTGGAAGGCTGCCCTACCGGCCGACGAAAGCGGCCATCATCAACTTCACCGAGTGCCTGGCGGCAGAGTTGAAGGAACACGGCATCGACGTCAACGCGGTTTGCCCCGGTCCGGTGAACACGGACATGATGCGCGAGATCACCAACAACAACGTGCCTGCGAACGCGATGCAGCCGGAGGAGATAGCCTCCGTAGTCGTATTCCTGGTCTCAGATGAGGGCGGGGCGATCACCGGAGCGGCAATCGACGCCTTCGGCGAAGGCAATGCTCTCTTCGGCTCACAGGCATCTCGAATCCGGCCGAAGTAGAGCATTCTGAGACTCTTCTCGTGAAGCAGAGATGAATCAGAGACATCGGGCCGGCGGCGATGCAGTCGAAGTGTCATACGTACAGCCGTACGACTTCACCCTGTCGACGGCGGCGATCCGCTCCCGCCAACCGGGCGGAGGCTCAAGCGAGGAGCCCCTCCGCATCCCGACCCTACTCCACGGCTTCCCGACTATCGTCGAGGTGACAGCGAGCGGGTGCGGCGGTGCACTGCAGGCGACCTCTCGACCGGAGGCGGATGCAGAGGAAGTGCGTGCACTCGTTGAGTGGGTCCTGTTTGCGGCTCTGGACCTGTCGCCGTTCTACAAGCTCATCACCCAGGAGCCGAAACTCTCTCCACTGGCGACCGAGCTGCACGGATTGAAGCCGATGCGACCCGTCACCCTGTTCGAGATGGCGGTCATCGCAATCACCGAGCAGCAGGTCTCACTGGCATCTGCCTATCACGTGCGGGAGAGGCTCGTCCGTACATACGGCCGACAGGTCGACGACCTGTGGGTCTTCCCCACTCCCGAAGTCCTGGGTGCGGCAACACTTGAGGAACTGCGGTCGCTGGGACTCACGAGGCAGAAGGCGGGCTACATCAAGACGCTCGCCGAACGCATTGCGTCGGGGGAATTGGACATGGACCGCCTGGAGTCGATGGACGATGCCACCGCAAAGGAGACGATAGTGGGATGGCGCGGCTTCGGCGCATGGTCGGCCGACTACATGCTGGTGCGCGGTCTCGCCCGACCGGACGCCGTCCCGTATGGAGACATCGCCATCAGGAGCGTTGTCGGCAAGTACTTTGGTGACGGCTCCCGCGTGGCCTCCGACGAGGTCGACAAGCTGCTGGAACCGTTCCGTCCGTGGCGCGGTCTGCTCGTGTTCTACCTGTTGTCCCACGAGCGCCGCATGCAGCGGGCCAGAAACAAGTCTTATGTCTCCTACCCTCTGTGAGGCTGGCTGCAGAGTACCTCCCCACTGAAACGTGCGCCTGCCCCCTTCGTCCCCATCCAGACGAACGCTGGACGAGTCTGTGGGGGCAAGCAACTGCTCACTTCTTGGCAGACGACGAACCTAGAATCCGCTGCCCGCAGGGTCACCGTCACCGGAACTAGGCGCCGGACCCTCCCCGCCATCGGAGTTCATGGGCCCGTAGGGACTAGCGAGTGAGCTTCCATCGGGAATACCGTCGCCGGCTAGGGGATTCGGACCAAGAGGTTCACTCGCAGCCAGCGCCGAGCCGGCAGTCACCAGGAACAGCATCACGACAATCAGTAGAACAAGCAGTTTTCTCACAGGGTCCTCCTTTTGACCAGTATCTCCCGGAGACCAACTTCTGACCTCCGTCTGCCAGGGAATGCGTGCTAGCCCACTTCACTAAGCGGACCCGCATTTCAAAGAGAAACGCAGCCAGCGCTGTTTTGTCAGGGAGAGTCTCAGAGCAATATTCCAACTGCTGCCATCCCATTCTGGGGACACCTAATTCAAAGTCACTAGCGAACCCAGCTCGGACGATTACTCCCCGCCGCGAAATGGGCGACCGCCAGCTTTGAGTTGTCGGAGATAAGTAAGGTGACCCCGAAACCCCCGGAGGGCGTCTGGACTTGCTCTGGCTTGTGGCAATACTCTCAGTTACACTCGCCCAAAATCGAGAAGGAGAAAGGAGCCGATGCTCGCACCAGTTGCATGGACAATCCTGGCCATAGTAGTGATACTGGGAATTGTGACTGTGTTCGTAGTACTGAAGAGGAGAAGGGAAGGAAGACTGGAAGAAACGAACTACCGTGTCTTCTTCGTAACGGGAGCTGTGATGACTCCCATAGGGCTAGTCTTCGTGGCGATGTCTTACTTCAGAGACTATTCGTTCTTCACGGCGTTCCCTATCCTGACGATAGGCATCGCATATCTCGCAATAGGCCTGACCAATAGAGACAAGTGGAAGAAGCAATAGGCATCCACGTGAACCGCAGGCATGCCGGCATGCAAGTCCTGGGAAATCGATGGGTGGAGTGATCCAGCCACCAAACGTGAATGTCCGAACCAGGCTCCTTTCACTCCGAATTCGGAGCACAGCAAGCTCAACTCTCAGCACAGTGTCCCGCGCTAGACAACATCTACCGGGCCACAGGAATCGCTCAGTATGGGAAAGGGCCTGCCGCCCGCGATTCTGAGACGGTCAGACCCCGGTGTGTAGCCCCGTAGAGCTACTTCGCAGCCAATAGCCCCTTCCACGCCTCCCCTTGCTCGCGGCACCAGGCGGACATGGTGAAGACGTCCCAGCCGATGCAGAAGTGGCGGACGCCCATCTCCCAGAACGGCTTCGCATCCTCGACACTGCCGAGTTCCACGCGGGGGGCCACACCCTTCTTCAGGGCCAGCTCGATTATTGTCTCGTGGGCTTTCTGTACCTCGGCGCGGTTCGGATCAAACGACTTGCCGGTGCTGATGGAGAAGTCCGCAGGTCCGAACTGGACCATGTCCACACCCTTGACCGACAGCATCTCCTCAAGATGGTCCATGGCCACATGCTTCTCAATCATGATGGCAACCACAACTTCCCGACAGGCCTCTATCCACTCCTGCGAGCCGACCCAGCGCCCGTATTCGACGTGCCGCGAGAGCGAGCAGCCGTGAGTGCCGCCATCCTCGGGCGTCTCAGTCCTGATGGTGCTGATGCACTCCCTCACATCGTCCGCCGAGCGGCAGCTCGCAAAGAGCATGTTCTGAATGCCGGCGTTCAACGCCCTGCCCGCGATGAAACCCCTGCTGTGCTCCTCCACCTTCATCATCGATGACATGTTCGGAAACAGCTCGATGGCCCGGCCAAAGTTGTCCATCTGCTCCAGGCTAAAGGGGGAATACTCGCCCGTGTATTCGACGTAGTCGAACGCCCCCGAATAACCGATGACCTCCACGATGCCCGGCCACGGGCTGATGACATGGGTGCCTATGGTCGGCTTGCCTTCGTTCAGTAGCTGCCGAAGTCGATTCCTCTTCATGTTGCTGCTCCTCTCCTATCTGAAGTGACGGGGGCTGATGACCAGGCACCAAGGCCGGTCGCCCATAGTAACGGGATAGACCATGATAGACAGGTATTCAGCCTCTGAGAAGCCCCAGCGCCTTCCAGACTTCCTGAACGTACGAAGGAATCCGGCTCTCCAACTCGTGCGAAAGACCGTCACGCATATCAAGCGAACGAGGCTGCACTGCAAAGATGAGAACCCTGTCCGGGGCTTCTCCGAGGTTCCTGGATATCTCGATTGACCGCAGGAGGTCCCAGTCGTGAAGGGAGTACGCCCGCGTCTCCTTGAGAGAGACGACGTCCTCAGGCGAGAAGATTCTAAACTGTCCAGGCGTAAGGTCCATGTCCGCGGAGTCGATGATGAGAACAGAGTCATACCCGGCAAGAACATGGACAAGCTGCATGCCGCCCGTGCCCATGTCTATGAGGTCGACTCCGCGGACAGAGCCCTCCAATTCAACGACAAGTCGCGGGCCAATACCATCGTCGGCCATCATCGGGTTGCCAATCCCGATGATGGCCGTTCTTGTAGCTCTCTCGTCCCTCATACGAAGTGGACTTTTGTGTAATGCGTCGAGCACGAGATGCACGGATCATAGGCACGCACCAGCATCTCAAGCGCAAGCTCAATGTCCTTCTCCGGCAGCTTCACAATCCTTGGGGCGAGTTCATCCATGTCTTTCTGGATGTTCGCATGGTTCTGATTGGTCGGAATGATGCAGTTTGCCTTCGTGCAGTTGCCGATGCTGTCGATGGTGTAGTCGTGGAAGAGAATTCCTCTCGGCACTTCGACGGCACTGATGCCACGGCCGGGCTTAAGCTCCACCTTCGCCATGTCTCCCTTGACGCCTCTATCCAATAGTTCGTCGATGATGAGGATAGAGTCCTGCACCGAGTCAGCAACCTCGACCATCTGGGCATACGTATTCATGAAGGGGTTGTGGACCGGGGCCTTCATGCCAAGGACCTCCGCAGTCTCCCTTCCGAAGTCGTTCAGCTTCGACTCGTTCAAGTTGAACCGCGCCAGCGCCCCCACGAAATACGAATCCCGGGCATGTTTCGTGAACTTGGCCGTCGACTGCCCGACCACGTACTCGTTCGTGATGTCCTTGTAGTAGGTCACCGGATGCAAGCCCGTATCGCTCGACCCGATGTCGCCGTCGTACAGGGCATAGAGGTTGTCGTCCACGAGGCCGATGTATTCGGTCTCTCTGTCGAAGTCCGGCAGATTCCCTTTCACAGATGCGAGAAGGCCGGCCACCTCGGAGATGGCGGGTTTGGATGCCTCCAGCCTGCTCTTCAGGTCAATCAGTTCCGCAATTGTCGGGACCTTGCTGAAACCTCCGAGCTGCAGCGTAATCGGATGTGTTGTCCTACCACACACGAGGTCCGACATGAAGTTCGCCAGCCGATGCAGGCCGACAATCTTGATGACGGCTTCCTTGTTGACGTCGACAATCGGAAAGACGGAGCCGACCCCGAACAGGTCAGGCACCACGAGGTAGCCGATGTGGAGGACATGCGACTGCATGTTCTCCCCGTGAAGAGCCAATCGCCTCAGCAGGACGGTCTCCTCAGAGACCTGCACGCCAAGGGCGGCCTCGGTGGCCTTCAGAGACGCGAGGGAGTGGCCGATGGAACATATGCCACATATCCTGGACGTGATGGGCCGGAGATGGACGTACGACTTGCCGCGCAGCATGGCCTCGAAGAACCTGGGGGCCTCGGTCACGTGCCACTGGACGTTCTCGACCTTCCCCTCTTTCGCGTTGAAAAAGATGTCGCCGTGCCCTTCAACACGCGTGAGGTGTTCAACGTGTATGTCGATATCCCTGGCCATCAGTGTCCCTCCCTCTTGTAGTTGTAGAGGTTGAAGCGTTTCATCATCTGATCAAGTGTCACGTTGTGCTGCCTGAGGACATCCTTCATCGCGTTAACCCGGAGGTCCTCAAGGAATCCCCGACACCCGTCACACCCTTCGCCGTTCGCCGGACAGATGGCGTTGCAGCCAGCCCTGGTTATCGGTCCAAGGCAGAACTGGCCCAACTCAAAGACGCACACCGTCTCGTTCTTCTTGCATTCGACGCATACGGGATAGGTCGGAAGCTTGGGTTTCCTGCCAACCGCCAGTGAGGTGACCACCTTTGCAAACTCGTTCTTGTTGATAGGGCAGCCCGGGATGTACGCGTCGACGGCTACCACCTCGCTGACTGCTTTGGTGGGAAACACGTCGAAGTAGGGATTCCCCTCGATGGGCGCATCGCCATAAACCTCGGCCTTAACGTCGTCCACGGACCACTTATTGCGAAGCTTGTTGACTCCGCCAATGCAGGCGCATGCACCAAGGGCCACGAGTATCTTGGCGTTGTGGCGAATCTTCTTCAGCCTCTCTTCGTCCATGGGCCGCATGATGGAGCCCTCGACGAAGGCGATATCGTAGTCATCCGAGTGCTCCTTCATCGCCTCGCGGAACGAGACAACCTGGACTATGTCCACGAGATCAAGAACCTTCTCCTCGAGGTTGACTACCTGAAGCTGGCATCCTTCACAGGACGCGAAATCGAAGAAAGCTACTTTCGGTTTCATTAGAACGCCTCCGGTAGATCTTTGATATCCGCATAGTTGAAGACCGGCCCCTCAAGGCAGACATAGACGCCGTTTATCTGGCAGTGTCCGCATTTGCCGACGCCGCACTTCATCCTGCGCTCAAGCGAGACGATGATGTTCTCGTCGGGAACGCCCCTATTCTTGAGCTCGCGAATAACGAACTTATACATCACCGGCGGACCGACCACGATGGCCATCGTTGTGTCCGGATCGATGTCAACCTCCGGAATGAGGGTGGTGATAACTCCGACGTTCCCCTCCCACTCGTCGTCGCCCCAGCACTCGTCGACAGTCATCTTGAAGTCCACACCCTCAGCACATCCCCAGCAATCGAGATCGTCCTTGAAGAGGAGGGCCGTCGGGTCCTTGCAGCCGTACAGGACGGTAATCTTCTTGAACTCCGACCGGTGCTCCAGGGAGTAGTTGATGAGGGACCTCAGGGGAGCCAGGCCGAATCCACCTCCGATGTAGAGCAGATTCCTGCCCTGCAATTCCTCAATGTTGAAACCGTTCCCGAAAGGCCCGCGGATGCCTACCTTGTCGCCAACGGCCATCGTATCGAGCTTCGACGTCACGTCGCCTATCTTCCTCACGAGGAGCTCAAACTCCGCGTCGGGACTGGGAGCCGAGGCTATGGATATCGGCGCCTCGCCAATACCAAAGATGGATAACTCAACGAATTGGCCGGGCTTGTGTCCGAGCGCCTGCCCGGAGTCCAGCCGAATCTTGTACAGCGTGTCGATGTCCGTCATCTGCTCTTTGGAGGTAATCTCCGCCGCCTTGGGAACGAGAAGTTCCTGCTTCACGCCGTGGACCTTGACCTCGGGTATTGGAAGCTTCTTCGGGTCCTCCATCGAAGACGAGGCAAGGACGTTCATCACTTCCAACGGGTCGGCGATGTCCGCAAGGCACTGCGTCGAACATCTTCCGCAGCCCACACACGCGACGAAACCGTACCGCATGGGGAGGTACATACCCTTCCTGTAGTAGCGGTGCCTGTAGCGGTTCGTCGGGGTTTCTCTAAATATCTCGCCGCTGCCAACCTGGGTGAACTCCTTGAGCAGACAGCCGTCCCAGGTCCTCGATCTCTTGCCGCGCTCCAGGTCCAGTTCAACCTCGTCAGAGACGTCGTAGCAGACGCACGTTGGGCAGACCAGAGTGCAGGTGCCGCACGTGAGGCACTTCCTCGCGTTCTCTTCCCATATCGGATGCTCGTAGTTCTCCTCGAGTATCTCGGACCACTTGTATTTGTCGACGTGGAGTCTTCGCTGGTAGCGTCCCGGCAGTTCCTCCCTGAGTTTCTCGACCCTCTCGATGTCGTAGCGGGACGCCTCTTTCGTTTCGGCGAACTTCTCCAGCAATTCGCTACCTGCCGGCGTGCCCTCCTGCAACACGTACCTGTCATCGAGCGGTGTCACCAGTAGGTCGTAACCCGACTCGACCGTGTGCGTACCCAAGCTTCCGCAGAACGCCTTCTCGGGAATGCTAATGATGTCGGAGGCGATGATGAGCGTGTTCCCCCTCCGTACCTCGTAGTGCTCGTCGACATGCGTTCCCAGATAGATCTCATCCATCATATTGATGGCGACCATGTCGTAGGGATGCACCCCGACCAGCACTTTCTTGCGCTCGTCATGGGCCGCAAGCACGTCGAACGGCTTGCTGATGTCGAACAGCAAGAGGTCTTCGTTGGGAGGAAGCAGCTCCTTCTTCGGCGGGAGAATTGTGACATCGTAGTCGAGCCTCAGCTCGCTCGCCCTATCCAGTGGCGCGAAGACAAACCTCTTGCCCTTCTGTTTGACGCCCACGACATCCAGATCCGGTTCCTCGATGAGCTTGTCGATGAACGCTTTCCATGCATCCGGGTCCATTGTCCTCATAGAGCCCCCTCCTTCTTAGAGATAGTGGATGACCCATCCCACACCCTCCTTCCGGGGACCGTGACAGACCCAGGAGAGTATATTCGAGATGGATGGTCGCTCACGATAACACACAAGAATTCAAGTAAGAAACACAGCTATGTGGAACCCGCTTTGCCCCCGTCCGTACCAGGTGAGCGCAGGCGTGGGTCGGCAATCGTGCTCTTCCTGGTGCCATGCAACGCGTCACAGTGAGACCACGGGTCAGTCTCGTCTCATAAGAACCTCTGGTAATAACAACCCAAGCAGAGTATCGTTCCGGGCTAACTCAATAGGACCTGCTACTACCAGAAGTCTCAAGTGGATAGAAGCAGTACGCCCGGCCCAAATGCCGCGCGATGCACGTCGAAAGGAGTGACACATGCAGAACTACACGGTTGACCACGTACATCTGAACAGTCTTACCCCCTTCGAAACAGCACAATGGTTTGCGGACAATTTCGGCGCCGAAGTGATCAATCCCTGGACCGACGACAACGGAATCGCGCACGTCGTCGTCAACCTCAAGGGAAGCAACATCTTCGTCAAGGGCCCGACAGTCAACCCACCGGCCGAGTCGGACAGCTCGAGCATCTACGGCATCGAGCACCTTTCCTTCCACACCGACGATATTGAAGGATCGGTGGCGGACCTCAAGGCCAAGGGCGTCAAGTTCGACCTGGACGTCAGCCCCACCTTGCTACCGAACATCCGCCATGCCTTCCTGCGCGGGCCCGACAACATACTCATCGAGCTGCTCGAGCGCAAGAACGCATAGCGCGTTGAACAATCTGCTACGTTGAGCGGCAAGCTGGCGTGCCTCCACCAGTTTGCCGCGCCTTACCTGCATAGGTAAGCTCCTGCCAGGCAGACAGGTGTCATGCACACCCGTCATCCTCGCATTGGCACGGGAATGACAACGTTCCCCCGTGCCATGACGGACGAATGGGGGCAAGCTATGAAGGTTATCGGGTTCAGCGCCGGTGTTGTAGGTCGTGACGCAAACACGGACCGCATGGTAAAGGCCATCATGGAGAAGAGCGGCCACGACTCAGAGTTCGTGAAGCTCAATGACCTTGACTACTCTGCCTGCAAGGGGTGTGTCTGGTTGTGCGCAGGACCGCAGGTGTGTCGGCTTGAGGACGACTTGCTGCCCTACTATCAGAAGGTGAAAGAAGCCGATGCGGTAGTTCTCGGGAGCCCGATTCATCACGGCACCGTCAGTGCCAGTATGCTGGCTTTCACTTCACGCCTCTGGGGGTTTCGGCACGTAAGCTTCGAGATTGAGAACAAGCCATTCCTCCTGGCGCTCTGCGGCATAGGCCATTGGCAGGATACCGCTGAGGATGACTTTCGCAGGGCGCTCAGGTCTCCACGGGTCAGGATTGTGGACGTGGTTCGTTACTCATCAGCAGTGCCACCCTGCTACACATGCGGCCGCCATCAGGAATGCAGCATCGGCGGAGCGTATCGACTATGGGGTGACGCTGCTCACAACCTGGCTATCACTCCGGACCTCTTCCGCAGATGGGAAGATGACCCCGATACTGTGGCCAGAATCGAAGCGGCTGCCGAGAAGCTTAGAGACATCCAGGCTGACCCTACGATGAAAAGAGAGCCAGGGCAGGTCTAGGACGCTGTCCGTTCTCGCACTGACGTCGACTGCTCGCCAAGCCACTCGAGAATCGTCTTGAGAGTCTCGAGGTCCAGAGACGTCTCGGGCGTGTTGTAGGCTGACATGGCATTCGCGGCAGAAATCTCTTCTCGCGGCCTTGGGTCGTGTTTGAGCACGTGATTGGCGTTCTCAGGATAGTAGAAAGACACGTTGTCCTTCCCCTTCGATGCCTCTTCAAGCGCCTCACCATCCAGCTTCCAGTCTGCCTGGATGTCTTTCTGGCCGATGACCACAAGCACCGGTACACGGGTCTTTTCCACATAGTCCGAGGCCCTGAAGGACCAGAATTCCCTGGTGAATGGTTGGTTGACTGGAGCGCTGAGGGCAGCCACCAGGTTATTGAAGCCCTCGGGCACCTCAGGATCCGGTACGAACGGCTCTCCACTCTCGAACTTCCCTATCAGCGCGTGGTAGCGCGCCTGCAGGTCGTCGCTGTTCGGCATACCTGCCAGCTGTGTTTCGACTTGAAAGTTGGTTATGTCGCTTAGAGGACGCCCCGGCGCGCCGGTCAGAACCATGCCGGCAAACGGGACCACACCGGCGTGCTGCTGGTAGTAGAGAGCGTGGATCGCTCCCTCGCTGCTGGTGAGGACGAAAAGGCGCTTGGTATCCACGTCCGGCCGGCCGACCAGATGGGACACCGCGCCCTTCAATTCATCGAAATGGCTCTCGAGACTGACCTGTCCCGCAAGAACGGGCAGATTCTGCTGGGCGCGTGGCCCCGAAGCACGCTTGTCATAGCGGATGGTGACGTAGCCGGATGCGGCCAACTCCTCGGCGATTAGACGCCCGCTGCCATTCGCGCCGGGAAGAATCGGCGATTCCCAGTTCCTGTCGGTTGGACCCGACCCCGCCACAAGGACCACGGCTGGATATATGCCCGGACTGTCGGGCGTCGCCACAGTAGCGTCGACTGTGGTCTGCCCAAGTGCCCAGGAGATGTCTTCAGATTTCATATGGAATGCTTCCTTTCAACTTGCCAGGATTGCGCGGCATATTGCGCGCGCCACCTGTAGTGCTCATTGTGCCATGAATCCGAGAGGGACCGCTGCGACAGCACGGGGAAGTAATGCGTACATGGACCACATCAGTGATTCGACTACAGCCCAACCCGCACCAGTGAACATGAAACCCTGCAACGCAGGACAGTCACACTCTGAACAAGACACGAAATGGGCTGCCTACGCGCTTTCCAACTTGCCGCGTATGACGTTTGCCAGGTCGTGCAGCAGGTCCATCGCCGGGCTGAACGGAGGAGCGTACGCCAGGTCGAGGTTAGCCATGTCGTCAACCGTTCTCTCGGCGGTGATGGCCGTCACGAGGACGTCGAGACGTTTGGACACGTCGGCGACACCCGCAAGCTGCGCTCCTAGTATCCTGCCCGTCGACGCATCGGCGACTAGTTTCACCGTGCTCTCCAGGGCTCCGGGATAGTAGCCTGCCCTGTCACGTCCTTTCCCGCTGGCTATCACGGGCTGGAAACCGGCTTCGCGGGCATCGTCCGCACTGAGGCCGACCCTACCCACGCTGAGATCGAATACCTTGGCGACAGCGGTCCCAAGCACGCCGGGAAAAGTATCATGCCCGCCGGTGATGTTGGTTCCGATAATGCGGCCGTGCTTGTTGGCGGTGGAACCCATCGGGACAAAGACCTTCTTGCCAGTGACTCTGTGAACGTTCTCCACGCAGTCGCCACCCGCGTAGATATCGGGGTCGCTTGTTCTCATGTATTCGTCGACTTCGATACCGCCAAGAGGTCCGATGTCCAGTCCCGCGTCCCTCGCAAGTTGACTGTTCGGCCGGAAGCCGATGGCGAGCAAGACGACGTCTGCGTCGATGGTGTCCTTCTCCGTGACTACTCTCGCAACCCTACCCTGCGCGTTGCCTTCAAGTTTCAAGACGCGCTGCCCGGTGAACAAGTGCACTCCCTCCTCCTCCAACTCCTTCTCGACGGTAGCAGACACGTCTTCGTCAACCAGCCCGGGAAGAACATGCTCCAGTGCTTCAACGACGCTCACATCAAGTCCCCGCTCACGAAATGCCTCGGCGCCCTCCATACCGATGAGTCCTCCCCCGACCACGACAGCCTTCTTGGCATAGGATGCGGTTAGTGCCGCGATAATCCTGTTGGCGTCGGCGATCTTGGTGAGAGTGAACACGCCCTCCAGGTCTGTGCCCTCTAGAGAGGCAGGCACCACCGGGACTGCACCGGTCGCGATGACCAACTTGTCATACGGCAGACTTGAGGCAACGCCCGTCTGGACGTTCACTACGTCCACCGTGTGGGCTTCTCGATTGATGGCTGTCGCCCTCGTCCAGCCGAGCACATCGATATTGGACGCCTCCTTGAACTGCTCCGGGGTCCTTACTAGCAGCGACCTCTCGTCCTCGATAACGCCACCCATGTAGTAGGGAAGACCGCACGAGCCTTCGGAGACTGTCGGGCCCTGCTCAACGATGGTGACCCGCGCGTCCGGGTCCCGTCTGCGCGCTCTTGCGGCTGTCTTCGGCCCACACGCCATGCCTCCGATTATGACTATGTTCTGCTCTGGTGCCATCGTCCACCTCTATTGCGTCCATCGTTCAAGAAAACTCTAGGGATTCTGACAATGGAATTGGACAGTGTCAATCCTGAGGCTGTCGAACAAACCCGCAAGCCGACCTCTGGCGAAAACGCACTTTCGGCTTGTATAGTTGCGGCGACACCACCGATAGACCTGATTCTTCTGCAACAAGGAAGGGGGAATAGCAGATGCCAACGATTGACTCCAAGACAGGAACTCCGCGCGCCACGTACACCGCCGAGGGACTTCAGGAGAAAGCAAACCTGATGCGTGGTTACACGCTCATATCCCTTGCGGCCGCTGGTTCAGGACATCCCGGCGGGTCTCTCTCCATAATGGATATCGCTGCTGCCCTATACCTGGATGAAGTGAAGCACGACCCCCAAGACCCCTTCTGGCCGGACCGCGACCGCGTATTCTGGTCGACGGGGCACAAAGCACCCGTTCTGTACGTAAGCCTGGGCATATCGGGATACTTCGACATCGAAGACACGGTGACGCTCCGCAAGCTACACTCTCCCTTCGCCGGCCACCCTCACTGGCTCAAGCTCGACGGCGTGGAGATATCAAGCGGCTCCCTCGGTCAGGGATTGTCTGTCTCAGTGGGGAGCGCACTCGCTGCCAAGCTGGACCATAAGGACTACAGGGTCTACTGCATCATGGGTGACGGCGAGCAACAGGAAGGGCAGGTATGGGAAGCGGCTATGGAGGCCTGCCACTATGGCCTGGACAACCTCTGTGCGATTGTCGACAACAACGGCCTCCAGATAGATGGCTGTGTCAACGACGTGATGTGCATCGAGCCCCTGGCCGACAAATACCGTTCGTTCGGCTTCCACGTTCTCACCATCGACGGGCACGACATGGTGCAGATTCTGGATGCGTTTAAACAGGCCCGGCAAAACAAGGGAAAGCCAACACTCATCATCGCCAACACGGTGAAGGGCAAGGGCGTCGACTACATGGAGAACGTCGCCGGCTGGCACGGAAAAGCCCCGAAAGTGGACGAGATGAAGGAGGCTATCAAGCAACTCGGTCTGCAGGACACGCTTGATGTTGACGGACTCTTGAAGAAGGCACAGGACTGGCAGGCGAAGGAGACCGCCGAGCTCGACGCGAAGGACCCCAAATTCTCACGCGACTACTGGTGGAATGCCGCTCCTGGGATGCAAGTGACGATGACACCTACCCGCTTCGGATTCGGAAAGACACTGTCCAAGCACGGTGATGACGAACGAATCGTGGCCCTTGGCGCCGACATCTCCAACTCGATCACGATAAGCCAGTTCTACAGCGACCATCCGCATCGGAAGGACCGCTGGCTATCGATGGGCATCGCTGAGCAGTCGGCGACCTGCGTTGCAGCGGGACTGGCGAAGGAAGGCAAGCTGCCGGTATTCGGAACCTACGGGGTGTTTGCGTCGGGACGGAATCTCGACCAGCTACGCACCACCGTGTGCTACAGCAACGTGAACGTGATGATCGCGGGCGCCCACGGTGGCGTATCTGTGGGAGCCGACGGGGCAACTCACCAGGCGCTCGAAGAGCTGTTCCAGATGTGTGGCCTGCCCAACATGCATGTTGAAGTGCCCTGCGACATCGTTGAGACCGAGAAGGCCAGCGAGCACCTCCTTCTACAGGTGAAGGGTCCGAAATACGTGCGCTTCGCACGCGAGGCCACGCCGGTAGTCACCGACGAGAACACACCGTACGTGTTCGGCAAGGCCAACGTCATCCGCTACCGCGGTGAGAAGCCGGAATTCAAGGACGCGTTCGAGCACTACCTTGCGTCGGACTACGCAGATGAGGGAGAGACGCTCGCATTCGTTGCCTGCGGACCGGCAGTGCCCGAGGCGATGCGCGCCGCGTGGATACTCAAGTCGGAGTACGGGATCGAGTCCAGGGTGCTCAACGTCCACACCATCAAGCCGCTTGATAGCGAAGCCATAGCCAGAGCCGCAAAAGAGTGCGGCATGGTAGTGTCGGTCGAGGAACACCAGGTAGGCGGACTTGGACACCGCGTGGCGGCGGCCATCCAGACCTCACGTGATGTGTATGGCACGCCCGTTCTGATGGACATGATTGGCGTCCCGGACAGGTTCGGCGAAACAGGTGCACCGTGGGAGTTGATGAAGGAATTCGAGCTGTCCGCCGAGTACGTCGCAGACAGAGCCTTGAAGCTGCTCAGCGCCAGGAACAAGTAGTTACCGGCGGGCCGGTCGAATCACGATCGGCCCGCCGTCTTCACACCAGGATGCTCGCTCCTAGTCCACCATCGCGATGACTTCGACCTCGAGCTTCCATTCCGCCCGGGCCAAGTCCTTCACCACAAGAAGAGTGGTCGGAGGGAATGGGGGCGTCAAGTACTGGGCGCGGATGTCCTTGAAGACGAGGAAATCCTCGCGCTCCTTCAGGAAGATTGTCAGCTTGATGACATCCGCGAAGGTAGCCCCGGCAGCGGCCAGCATATTCTTCAGGTTCTCGAACACCTGGCGCGTCTGCTCCCCGAGGTCCTCGCTCACCAGCTTCTGATCAACGTCCCAGGGGACTTGCCCGGCGATCATCACGAGCTTGCCACCCTCGATGACGAGGCCATGGGAATAGTCGCCCGCCGGCTTGGACACTTTGTCCGATTGCAGATAGGTTTTCTTCATGTTGTCCTCCTATCGGTTCACGCCTTGCGCGAACACATTGTGACCCTGTCTCGATAGTACACGGTTTGGATGGTGGGTCCATCGCTTGATGGGACTCGAACAGACGAAACGGGGGCGGGCGCATCGCGATACTCCCCTACACCAGAGGGGAAGACCGGACGGCAATCGGAATGCGGTATAGTCCGCGTCACATGGAGGACGCCGCATGACTACCACGTCCGAACTGATAGCTCCCTGCGGGATGAACTGTGCGATCTGCCTCGCCTACCTGAGAACAAAGAACCACTGCCCCGGGTGTCGCGGCGACGATACATACAAGCAGGCCTCATGTCGCAGTGACCGATGCACCATCGTTCAGTGCACGCTACGCCAGGCAACAGAGTCAGGCTTCTGCTATGAGTGCCCGAAATACCCGTGCCGCAGAATGAAGGACCTGGACAAGCGCTATCGAACAAAATATGGCATGAGCATGCTGGAGAATCTGGCATTCATCCGGGACACTGGGCTTAACGCCTTTGTGAACAAGGAGACCGAGAGGTGGCGCTGTCCAACATGTGGTACCACCATCTGCGTCCATCGCAAGGCGTGCCAGAACTGCGGCGAACCAAGGCAGGACATGCTTGAGTAGTCGGCCCGCTACGGTGCCGATTCGAAGGAGGGCGAGCAATGTCAAAGGAAGCAGCCAAGACGGCGTACGGACCGACACTACTCATCGCCATCGAGCAGTTCTTCCCCAGCGAACAACGCATCGTCGAGGATGACATCGCCTACCGTGTTCTCTCCCCCATTGCCAGGGCGTTCGTCCAGTTGATGCGTCCCACATGGGCGCGGAATTTCCTGATACACCTCAGCGAAACGGGCCAGTTTCCCGGCATGTGGGGTGGCATGCTGTGCAGGAAGCGGTACATCGACGACACTCTGGCCGAGTCGGCCAGCGACGTCGATGCCGTGGTCAATCTTGGTGCTGGACTGGACACGCGGGCGTACCGGCCGGGGTTCCCGACGGGCATGCCCATGTGGGAGGTCGACCTTCCCGAGGTCATCGAGCAGAAGAGGGCCGGCCTTCTCCGTGCGATGGGCTCTCTGCCACCGAATGTCAGGCTGGTCTCCATCGACTTCGACCATGAGAACGTCCGCGAGGTACTGCAGACGCACGGCTATTCGACTGAGAGCCGCACGTTCTTCATCCTGGAGGGCGTGACGCAGTACGTCACCGAGAAGGGACTGCAGGCCACTTTCGACTTCCTCGCGAGAGTCGCTTCAGGCAGCCAGCTTGTGTTCACGTATGTCCGTAAGGACTTCATCGACGGGCGCGACATCATGCACGGATGGGAGAAGGCACACAAGAAGTACGTCGGTGGTGGCATCTGGTTACAGGGTCTTGAGCCACAGGGGCTGGCAGGCTTTCTTGCCAGCTACGGCTGGCGGCTGGCCGAGGACCTGGGCTATGAGGAACTAACCGAGAGGTACATCAAGCCCACAGGACGGAAGTTCGCTACGACCACAGTCGAGCGCATCGCCCTTGCGGAGAAGCTATAGGCACTTCCAACCGACGACCGGGGCGCCGCACACACGGCACCCCGGGTGATGAATCCTCAAGACGGTCTAGACGTTGGCGTCGGGGGTTTCCTGGTTTGGTCCACCATCCTGAATGATGACCCTGCCGGTAGAGGCAGCGTAGCGGAACTGCGCCAGCGCCACGTACTCGGGGTCGCTCATCCATGCCTCCACATGCGCCCTGGACGGGAACTCCATGATGACCATCCGCTCCTTGAACGGCTCGCCTTCAATGGTGACAACCTCTTCGCCGCGAGTCAGGAACTTGCCGCCGTGGCGCTTCACCGTGGGGGGCGTGCCGGCCGTGTACTTGCGGTAGGTCTCGGGATCGTGGATGGTCATGGTCGAGATCAGGTAGGTGCTCATGTCTCTCCTCCGGATGTTCTCTTGCGCATAGCGCTCTGGCAGGTCAACGTA
>Ga0272441_10006578_pt1 | contig 19371 bp, 6 predicted proteins | sample SSMProp6N_FD_193582 | JGI IMG/M metagenome (GOLD analysis project Ga0272441, IMG submission 193582) | Marine sediment archaeal communities from Little Sippewissett salt marsh, Falmouth, MA, United States - SSM-Prop-6N | ecosystem: Environmental > Aquatic > Marine > Wetlands > Sediment ... | reverse complement strand
ACGCGGCAATACGATAGGGCTCTCATTCGCGGAAACTGAACCAACATTCAGATACTCATCTTTTACCTTGTTGCTAAGCTTATTGAAGACAAATGATGAGTGGGCCACCGGATACGGCGGCAGTAACGTCGGGTCAACAATACCGTCCTCGTTGGTCGTAATCGGGAAGAACGACTGGCCGCTTGAGCTGGCGAAGAGGAACTCATCTTTTGTGTAATAGTTGGACAGATTCGTGGGCGGAGGCAACAAGGAGGAATCGATTACCCCGTTCTCGTTAGTAGTGACCGGATTAAACGCGCTGCCGCTGGAGCTTTCAAAGATAAACTCGTCTTTCATATAATAGTTAGAGAGGTCAACCTCTGGAGTCGGGCCGATAGGTATTCTAACCCAGCCGTCATCCGTGTAGAATACCCAATCTCCCGCCAGCCAGCAGTTCTCGCCGTTAACACAGGTGCTGCCGTCCTTGTTGACAATGTAAAAATCGCCTACGGAGAATACTTGCCCTTCAGGGACATACGGGCAGCTTGAAGAAGACGAAGTTGTCGGACACTCGGCAACCTCTGTACTGAAAGTAGCCCCATTGATTATCGTAGCATTCAGCCCGTTACCAGACTGATCCAGCAAAGTCGGCTCCGTATCGTAATCGCCGGTAAGCCAGTAAGATTGAAGATTCCCCGCAGGATCTAACGTTCTGACGTCTACCGGACAGCCACAGTTATGGATATTCTTAATATCCCTGTCCTTAAGCTCAGTGTTGTAGATCGCTATTTCATTCATGTACCCTTTAAGGTATGTGCCGCCGTTCCGTATACCAAGCCTAAGATCACCGACGTTAACAGGAGACTTTGTCAGGTTATCGTCTAGTACTAACGTTTCCTGTTCAATCCCATCTATATAAACCTTCATCCCGGAAATAGAGCTGGAGCCGTCGTACGTAAAAGCATAATGCTGCCAGACGTTCGTGAGCATAGCGTCAGGAGTATAGACCCCCGCATATTCACCATCCGACCCGAATATTGCGAAGAATATGCGTCCTCCGTTTAAGAAAGCAAAATAACCCCCAGTAGGTGAAGAGCCTTTCCCGAAGAAAGTCCCCTGGCTTACAGAAGCAAAGTTTACCCACATAGATACAGAAAACTTATCTCCCCGATCAAAATTATGTATATTACCCGCATTAACTGACTCATTCACGCCGTCCAGATAAAGCGACCTTACATCCCGCCAATCTGATCCACTGGAAGAACTGCTGCTGCCCGCACAGTCACTGGTGCCCAGCCTGGGTAGGTCTCGTACGGAGTCCCAGTAGCCGCGGAAAAGCGCCCGACCGGCCAGCTGGTATTCCAGGGCCTGGCTGACTCTTAACGGCGTCATAATCTTTTCATTATCTAACCCGTCTTCGGCTTCCTGCTGGCTGGCGTATCCAGGGTGCGGGCTATTATCAATACGTACCCATTCTGCACCAGTAAAAACCGCCCAGTCCCCTACTGACCATGCGTCGTATCCATCTAAATCTGTAACGCCAGCTGTAGTGACGACGTAAACATCTCCTGTCCCGCCGGTACCGCTGGCGAGCGCCGGTGTATTGCTGGCAGCGTCCCATGTCCCTCGATAAATAAGCGACTGCCTGACCCGGGCCGGAAGCAGAGAAAGATCCAGCAAGCCTTGGTTGTTTGTCTTAACTGGAGAGAAAGAACCCCCGCTTGAGCTTGCAAAGATAAACTCGTCCTTCTCATAATAATTGGATAGATCAATCTCCTGTTGCGGAGGCAGCAGTGAAGAGTCAATAACTCCGTTTTGATTAGTTGTAATCGGGAAGAAGGCGTTTCCACTTGAACTTGCAAAAAGGAAATCATCCTTGTCATAGTAATTGGACAAGTCAGGTTCTTGCTGCGGCGGCAGTAAAGAGGAGTCAATAACCCCGTTTTCGTTGGTAGTTACCGGATCGAATGCTCTGCCGCTTGAGCTGGCAAAAAGAAAGTCGTCTTTACTGTAGTAATTAGATAAGTCGGTCTCCTGCCGTGGCGGAAGCAGCGAAGAATCTATTACGCCGTTCTCATTAGTTGTTACAGGGAAAAATGAGTTACCGCTTGAGCTGGCAAACAGAAAGTCGTCTTTATCGTAGTAGTTGGACAAGTCCGTAGGGGGCGGCAGCAACGAGGAGTCAATGACACCATTCTCATTCGTCGTAACTGGGTCGAACGCGCTTCCGCTTGAACTCGCGAACAGAAAGTCGTCTTTATCGTAATAATTAGACAGGTCTGTTGGAGGAGGAAGTAAAGAGGAGTCGATTACGCCGTTCTCGTTAGTTGTTATCGGGTTAAATGAACCGCCACTGGAACTGGCAAAAAGGAAGTCATCCTTATCATAATAGTTCGACAGGTCTGTTGGAGGAGGGAGTAAAGAGGAATCGATTACGCCGTTCTCGTTGGTAGTAACGGGATCGAAAGCTCCTCCGCTTGAGCTTGCGAAAATGAATTCGTCTTTCTCATAATAATTGGATAAGTCAGGTTCTTGCTGCGGCGGCAGCAGTGACGAATCTATTACACCGTTTTCGTTGGTAGTAACAGGGAAAAACGAATTACCGCTGGAACTGGCAAAAAGGAAATCATCTTTACTATAATAATTTGATAAATCTGTTTCCTGTCGCGGAGGGAGCAACGACGAGTCTATAACGCCATTCTCATTAGTCGTTATCGGGAAAAACGAGTTACCACTTGAACTGGCAAAAAGGAAATCATCCTTATCGTAATAGTTAGAAAGGTCAGTCTCCTGCCGCGGTGGCAGCAATGACGAATCGATGACTCCGTTTTGGTTTGTTGTCACTGGGTCAAAGGCCCCACCACTTGAGCTGGCGAAAATAAATTCATCTTTTTCATAGTAGTTGGACAGGTCGGGCTCCTGCTGCGGCGGAAGCAAAGAAGAATCAATTACACCATATTGATTAGTCGTTACAGGGTCGAAAGCTCCACCACTTGAGCTGGCAAACAGGAAATCGTCCTTATCATAGTAATTGGACAAGTCTGTCGGCGGTGGCAGTAATGAGGAGTCTATTACGCCGTTCTCATTCGTTGTGACAGGATTAAAAGCTCCACCACTTGAGCTGGCGAAGATGAACTCATCCTTTTCATAGTAATTAGACAGATCGACCTCTTGCTGTGGAGGCAGTAGCGATGAGTCGATTACCCCATGCTCATTTGTAGTTACCGGGTCAAAAGCGCCACCGCTTGAACTTGCAAAAAGAAAGTCGTCTTTACTGTAGTAATTAGATAAATCAGTTTCTTGCTGCGGGGGAAGTAGCGATGAATCGATTACCCCGTTTTCGTTTGTTATGACCGGGAAAAAGGAGTTGCCGCTGGAACTGGCAAACAGAAACTCGTCTTTCGAGTAGTAATTTGACAGGTCTGGCTCTTGCTGCGGCGGAAGAAGCGAGGAGTCTATCACGCCGTTCTCATTCGTGGTTACCGGATCAAAGGATCTACCGCTTGAACTGGCAAAAATAAACTCGTCTTTACGGTAATAATCATCCAGGTCTTCAAAAGATATTGCCGCCCCGATCGGTACCCGTACCCAGGTGTAACCATTAAAGAATATCCAGTCGTCTTCCCGCCATTCACTATTGCCATCGATCTCGATAGTGCCATCCTGGCTGACAATATAGAAGTCGCCCTCATCCGGAAAACCTGAACCGGAAGAGCTGCTACTAATAGCAGGCCCTCCCTGACTTGTGAGCACCGGCGTATTTGAAACCGGGTCCCAATAACCCTTAAACAGAGCTCGCCCAGCCAGTAAGATCGGAACCTGGTAGTCGATAGCCTCTTTCGTTCGAAGCGGTGTCATCATTTTCGTATTGTCAACACCGTCTTCAGCCTCTTCTTTGGTAGCAATATCTGGCTCAGTATTATCTATCTTCTCCCAGGCAGTGCCGTTAAATATTGCCCAGTCACCAATCCGCCAATCAGTAATTCCATCCAGATTCGTAGCCCCAGCCACATTAACCACGTAATAGTGACCCTTCGTGCCGGTACTGCTGGTCAGCGCAGGATTGTTGGTGTCAGCGTCCCAGGCACCCTGGTAATTAATGCCGCCAAGAAGAGAGTCCGGGATGAAAGTAATGTCAATCTTCCCAGAAGTATTTGTTTTTATCGGCTTACCAGCATCAACAGCGCCGCCGCTCTCATCAATAAACTCAGATTTCAAATAGTAATTATCAAGAGTATTGCCAGCTCCGATCGGAATTCTTACCCAGACATATCCGTTAAAGAATATCCAATCGTCTTCAACCCATTCGCTGTTTCCGTCCACGGGTCTGGTTCCGCTTTGGCTGACAATATAGAAATCCCCCGCTTCTGGCTGGATTGCAGGGCTTGCAGACGATGAACTGCTGCCATTTGATGATGAGCCCGCCCCGATCTGTGGAGTGTCTGTAACGGGGTCCCAGTAACCTTTAAACAGGGCTCTACCAGATAAGAGTATCGGAACCTGGTAATCAATCGCTTCTTTAGTCCGAAGCGGTGTCATCATTTTCGTATTGTCAACGCCTTCTTCCGCTTCCTCTTTCGTAGCGATGTCTGGCTCGGTGTTATCAACTTTCTCCCAGGCGGTACCGTTGAAGACAGCCCAGTCACCGATTCTCCAGTCAGTGATCCCATCGAGCTCCGTGCTTCCGGCTACACTGACGATGTAGAAGTGCCCTGCTGTGCCTGCTCCACTGGATAAAGCAGGTATATTTGTGTCGGCATTCCAGGTTCCCTGATAAATCAGCGGATCCTGTATACTAGATACGGCGTCCTCGAAAATGCGCTTGGTTATGGCATCGTCATCGTTAAGCTCGGTTATGCTCAACACACCTACGGCTACATCAGTCAACTTGTGACCGCCGAAATTGATGTCTTTATCCCAGTTTACCTGGGTTGAGCCCCGTATTCTCCGCATTATTACTCCAAAAATTCAAGAACGCATTCGTGAATTATACCTAACTCCCTGAAGAACTGGAACTTGAGCTGGGTAAATTTACGATTGCAGGGTCTGCTACTATATTCCCGGAATCCATATTAGATGCCGTACCGTCATTCGAACCCTCACTGTCATATACATTTGGTATCGAGTCTCCTTCGCCCATCTTCCACCAGGCCACCAGGTTAGCATACGCGCTGTGCTGGGTCAAATCTCCAGGCAGTCCGCTATTCAATACCTCGGTTACTTCCGCCTGCGATAACTCTTTATTCCAGATGGAGATCTGATCAAGATTCCCTTTAAACCACTGCGTCCCACCTGTGTGCGGCAGCGATCCAAGCCATTTATTCAGCGACGCATCAGATATGTAACTGCCGGTGCCGGGGGTCTGAGTACGGTAAGACGGCTCAACCCCGTTCAGGTAAAGCGTCGCCGTCTTCGTCGCTGAGTCCCAGGCGGCGACAACATGCATCCACTCGCTGCTGATCGTACCGTAGCCAGAACCAGCGTCCCCAAAAGTGCCGGTAGTCGGGGCCTGGAAGAAGAGCTCCCGGTCGCCGGAAGCATCGGAATATGTACGTAACGACCAGCCAGTGCCGCCAAGGTAAACTCCAAATATCGTACCCAGGTTATTAATCGCTGTCTGCTCGTCTTTAATCCACGCTGAGATCGTGAAATCTGCATTCGGCAGGTCGTCAAGATCTGCCGGCGAGCTCAGATTGATATACTCGTTCACCCCGTCAAAAGAGATTGAATACCCATTAAAGCTGCTGGAACTGCTTGATCCCACCGCCGAACTCGAGGAAAACTGAACGCCGCTAGAACTGCTACTGGAACTTGATGGGAACCATTTTTCGTTTATATGACTCTCGACTTGAGCTATCTCTGAACTGTTTAAGGCTCTGTTATATATAATTATTTCAGAGAGTGTTCCGTTAAAGTAAGATCCTGTCATAACGTGTGACGTTCCGATTACTACTTCCTCGTCAACACCTGTTTTCGTGTAATCCTTATCCGTACCTATTTGAATCCCGTTTCTATATAATTTACCTACAGGGTCCTCTAATAAATACATCAAATATTGATTACCGGCTTGAGCATCATCCACATTCTGCCACCCATCTGAAGGCTCAGAATACCCAACTTTTCCGCTAACACTTCCTACTTGAGCCAGCACTAATCTGTATGTATGGTTATCCCATATGTAACGATACGTACCAGAAGTAACATCATTTCGAAGCACGAGGAATACCGTGTAATCCGAAGCGCTGTTAGTCATGCCTGTCAAATCCAGCCAGTCGTTTGTCCCGTCAAAATCAAGACACGGTTTACCATTAAACAAGGTTGAATACCACTTGGGTTTATAAGACGCATTCGATTGAGAAGCATCATTACCGTTTCCACTCTTGTCTTCCCAAAGGCTTACAAAATCACCCCCGTCTTTTGTTATCGTTGATTCGTCAGCAGCGTCAAGCCATAACAGCAGACCATTAGATGGAATACCTAAATCCACGCTGCTGCTGGAGCTAACAGACGGACTACTGGAACTTGAAGAAGAAACAGGTGACGAAGAACTACTGCTCACACTGGAACTGCTACTGGAGCCTACAGAGGAGCTGGACGAAGATGAAGAGCTAACCGGCGGATATACGCGAGCTGCGTCATCAACAATATGATCATTCTCTGTCATATACCTGTCCATAGTAGCATGGTAACCGCCAACACGATCCTTGATATAGAATGTTGTTGTCGTGTCATCTATAGGCCACCACGCCATTGTTTCCGGCAATGCAGACAAATCCGGCGGCGTTCCGTTATTAAACACTTGGGCAACTTGAGCCGAAGACAGCTCTGCATTAAAAATAGCCGGATCTGATATTCTACCTTCAAACCGCTCCGTACTATCTGTTGTCTCTCCAATAACAAGGTATGGCCGCATAGTACTCGTCACAGTACCACTGCCGGCTTGCTGTAAAGCGTACGTTACCTCCTGACCATTAACATAAATTTTTGCCGTACGCGATGTGGCGTTAAACGTCGCCACTACATTTATCCAGCCATTAAGCGGAACGAATCCATAGTCCGACCTGAAGTCAAGGTTCGTCGACGAGTATCTCATATGGAATCTTATATACCGTGCAGATGTTCCCGCTGACAACGTCTGCAATTTCCACCCAAAATCTGTGTAATCCGGGTCTGTGTGCCCTAAAATAGTACTCGCTATACTCGTTGCAGCTGTCGCGTCTTTCATCCATAAAGACACAGAGAAATCACCAGAAGGCAGTTCCTCAAACTTTCGGTACTCAGCTGCTATTGCCGTGTATGTATCGCCGCCGGTACGTTCAAACTCGAACGCCTTCGTGCTCGGCGTATATACTGATGAAGACGATGAAGACCCTTCCTGATCCAGGGTATAAGTCACGTAAGGTCGTATTCCTGTTGTTGGATGACGGGTTGTAGCATATCGAATCGCCGTAGGCGCACTGGAATTGGTTAACGAAACTGTAGCAAACCCGTTACCGAATCCAGGCCTAGCCGCGTTAACTGCGTGCGTAACATCCAAAGGAGTCCAAGCGCCGTTACTGGGAGAAGTATATCGGCGAGATGTAGCATCTGCCAAAGAGGGTGGAGCCTCGTTATTACTACATTCCGGCCACGCATCGCCACGATAAGACGTCAAAAACATATATTGCCCCAACGTCCCGTCTACTTTATTAACCCAAACTATTGCAGAGGACACAGGGGCGGTTAGGTTTCGTACGTCCAATTTAAGCGCGGGCGTCTTGTCTGTCCACCAATCATCCTCTTCACACGCTGGAACTCCGTACGCGTCATAATATGCTCCCATAGCATAAATACTTATTAAATCCGCGGGCGGGGTTGCTTGTGGCGGCTTATCCGTAATCAACCCGCCTGCGTTTATTTTCCCCGGCAACGTCCCTACAGAGTCTTGAACAATGCGTACGTCATCTTCATCCTCTCCTAGCTTCCACCAGTTACGTAAGAAGGCAGCCGCAGTAGCCTGAGTCAAATCAGTAGGCGTACCGCTGTTATACAGCTCCGTCATATCTGATGAGTCAAGTTTAGTTGTCCATACCGCTACATTACTGATATTCCCTCGATACTCTTCTTCCCCGGACCGATTATCCTGGCCGATCAACAATCGGCCATCCGTAGAACTGTTGGCAGGCTTATAAGTCCCCGAACCCGCAGTAGTAGTTTGATAACCTACCTCGATCCCGTTGACATAAAGCTTACAGGTCTTAGTTGATTGATCAAAGGCCATACTAACGAAAGTCCACTCATCAAACGGAACAGAACCAACAAGATTGTCTATCACCTCAGAGTCGTATACCATTGTTGTGGTGGTATATCTAATCACCATACGGAGTGTTCGCTCGCCGTATTTATCGTGTTGTACCAGGAAAGTCCACCCCTCATAAAACGGAAAATTCCAATGATAGGCAATAATCGCACTACTATTCACACCGCTGCTAGTACCAAAATTACTATCCCTGTTCTCGCGTACCCACGCAGTTAAACTGAAATCACCTAACGACGGCAGATTCATGATATCTCCGGCAGGCCTACCCATATTAACCTTTGACAACACCCCAGACAGCTGTACCGACATATCCGGCGCATCGGCTGTCGTAGGCAATAGCGTACCTGAACCGTTATTATAAATCGCCCGGATAGCATCATCCGATAAAGCACTGTCCCAGAAAGTGAGCTGATCCATCAGCCCATCATAGAAGGTAGAGGATCCTACCCAATTTTCCCCTAAAACATTAAGCTCCATATTCGCGTTATCTTGCAGACCGAGAGGCGCTGGCCACGGTATCTCCCACCATTTCGTTCCGTTAAAATACCCCCATTGCGTAGATCTTGTCTTATCGAACGTCAGGGCGAAATGATACCACTCATCTTCTTTAATGTTGAGCAAGTACATCTTTCCGCCTTGCGGTATTTGTATGCTTCCCGTGCTGTCTCGCAGAGATATAAGCATGGTAGATGTAGCGTCTCCAAGATCAGACGGCGCGAAAGCGCCAGGAACTAGATCATTAAGTCGAACGTGAAACTTCTCATTAAAAGTAACCGGGGCACTGCTGTGGTCTGCTATAGTAACCAAACTTTGCTGTTTTCCTGCTGGGTCTAATGACGGACGCCGGAACCAGAAAGACACAGTAAAGGCGTCTACAAACCTGTAATCTGAATCAGTAGAAACTAGAGTAGAGTCATCCCCAGCCTCGATATAACCGCCCATCCTAGCCGACACAGGATAATTTGATGGGAAAGAGTAACTACCCGTACCGGAAAGTGTGTGACTCAACGGAGATTCAAGGTCGCCTTCAAAATTATGAACGGAAACAATGTCACTGTCAAAGCCAGCCAACGCGGTTTCATTAGGCGCCGGTAACCATTTATTTTCAAGATAAGACTCTACTGCCGCTATTTCCGGATCAGTCAGTACTTCATCATAAATCAGAATTTCAGCAATATCCCCGTAAAAGAAATAATTATCACGAGCGGCGTTACTGCCAATAGCTACGTTACCGCCAACCGCTCTCTGTGTATACCCTAAGTCTACACCAATCTGACCGCCGTCCCGGAATAACTGGCTGGTTGTGCCATTAAGTGTATAGCGTAAATACTGCTTCCCGTATTTAGACGGAGTGGCGGCCCTCACTGCCCCATCATAAAAACCTGCATAATCTCCAGACGACTCTGTTCTATTCTGGTACAAACTGAGAACACCTGTTTGAGTTTCAAATAATATTCTGGTCTCTCCATCTGAATAAGTACTGTCCATAACAACAAATATGGTGTAATTCCCTGACGGATTAGTCATACCGGGTATAGACAACGAAGACGTAACCCCGTCAAAGCGAATAGCGTTATTTCCGTTAAACATGTCGCGCTGATATTCTGGCCTTTCCGCCCCCGTCACAGCCACTGCATCGTTATCATTACCACTCTTATCCTGCCACATCGTAACGTACTCAACAGGTAATCCCGGCAGACCAGCACCAGAACTAGAAGAAGACGTCTCACTGGATACTATCACTGTATTGTAATCTGAAGCATCAAGCCATAATAATAGATTCCCCTCCGGCACCGGAGAACTGGAGCTGCTGCTGGAACTAGAAGGAGCTATACCAGACGAAGAGCTCAAACTACTGCTGGAGCTAACAGGCTGTTAGCTGCTGCTGGAACTTGCAGGCTGTGAGCTGCTGCTGGAACTTGCAGGCTGTGAGCTGCTGCTGGAACTTGCAGGCTGAGAACTTGACGACGACAACGGTACAGAACTTGAAGACGAGGGAGCAGGGCCACTGCTGCTGGAGCTCGCCAGTTGGGAACTGGATGACGAAACCGGGATACTCGATGACGACGATACAGGAACAGAGCTGGACGATGATGGAACCGGACACGGCACATCCTTTGTAAATCCGGAAACGCTGACAGCCACGCCATTATTACTGTTTTTGCGGTCAGTGAGTACCCCGCCAGTCTCGTAATCGCCAATAAACCAGTAAGAAAGGCAGGAGTTAAACGATGGGAATAAACTGGCATTCACCGGACAGCCCGAGTTATAAAGCTGTGCTGCCTGCCCCGCGGATAGCTCAACCCCGTACACCGCCACTTCATCAACGTGCCCGTCCATGTAAACAGAGGCGTTTCTTAAACCGAGCAAAAGAGGCTGGGTCGATAAGATAGAGTCGTCCAGAGTATTCGTTGTTGAACCATAAGACTGTTCTGAGCCGTCAATATATACTTTCATCCCTCCTGGGGTTGAAGTCCCGTCATAAGTAAAGACATAATGATGCCACCCATCTGCAGCAATAGACGCGCCGGACGTTGTCACCCCAAGCTGTGTAGAATTATTACCGTAAAGGAAGAAGGATACTTCCGTTCCATTTACCCAGGCGGCGTAACCTCCCACTGCAGAATTACCTTTCCCCATAAATGCGGTAGCATTAACCGACTCAAGTTTAACCCACATTGAGAAGGAGAAGGGGGTAGAATATTCAAAGTTATGAATATTCCCTCCGGATATGTATTCGTCTATTCCATTTAGCCTGAGAGAATAAGCGTCTGCCCACGGTGTAACCGGCGTTACCGGCTGGTATCCGCTGGATGACGATGAAACACCAGAAGAAGAGGAAGACGTAGCCACTCTAATATAAGAGTAATGCACATTGACGATGTCCCCAAGCGTTAAATCACCATCTATAATAACAGCTAAATTATCCCCTCGAACGGTATAATCAACGCCCCTTAACTGTTCGACTCCGTTAATGGAGACTATTTCAGATTTATTCACTATTAAATACGGTGTCTCTACTACTGTGTCAGTAAGGTTTGCAGGGCCTGGCTCAAAAATTACTTTATCAAATAAAAGATTTACTTCTCCCTGTACAACGAGCGTCCCTTCCGCCTCGACCCATTCTGGCAGCCCTGTTATCTGGTTCCAGCCTAAAACAGTGCTGCTGGTTGGCGCGGTAGGCGGAGGTACGACTACGGTGGTAAGGATATTCGGGTCCGCATCTTTAGCGAACAGTGCTCCCTGATCCGGCACCGGTAAAATATCATAACCGATTCTTTTTCGTAGTTCACCAATTACACTCATTCAAGCACTGCCTTAAATGTTACCCGCATCGGGTCAAGCCGACCATAGATAAAATCTTGGTCCAGTATCTTCAGTCTTGTACCGCCATCAATAAGATCATATGTATGCACGAAGTCTCCCCCAGTACCGGTTGGGCCATCTGGAACATATGTCCAGGGACCTGTGTCAAACAACACGTCGACAGGCTGGAAGAACATATTTGTTGTGCTGGTTACGGTATACCCTATATCTGCATATGCATCCTTCTCAGGGAACGTAACAGTAATAGTGGTGCGAGGATCCACCGGCGGTATAGGCTCTTCTTCCTCTTCCGGCTGGTAAAAGTAAGGAGGCGTAGAGCAGTCAATTCCGAAATCAGTAAATCCAACGTCAGACCCTTCAACAACCAGCATACCAATCTCTGCCTCGTCTGCTACAGGATTCGATCCGCTGTCAACATAAGTGGCTACCACGATAGCCTCATTATCATCGTCATCAAGAACAGGCTCAAATTCCTGAACTGCTTCGTCAGAATTGTACTCCATCAGCTTTATTTCTACCTGTGTTCTGGCAGGGTCTATCAGCCGTCGCGAGCTGGCCTGCAGGATATATGTTACTTCCGCTGATATCTTTATAAACTTGTAATCAGTAATAAAGTGCCCTTTAGTCAGGCCCCTCGGTTTCGTGTACTCACCGGTATCTATGTTATAGCCATAAGGTGTCAGTGTATCCTCTGCTACATTCTTGTACCCGGAAACCAACATAGCATTCCTGGTAGTTGTAGGTTCTTCTGCTGAATCGGCGTAATCGGCATTAGTCCCCAGCCAGATTACCGCTGCAAAGTGGTACTTATTTACAGCTTCATATGAATAAATCAACCCGATATTGTCCCATTTATTATCTTCCGTCCCGTCGCGAGCAGCGGCCCAGGGGTCGCCTGTAAATTCAATGCCAGCTCTCACTACTCGTCCATCCCGCGGGTCGCTGCGACTGGAATCGTAAATAAGCATATTTACATCAGTTCGCAGGACATTATTAATATCAAGCCGGTACTGGGTATAATCTACTGGTTTAACATGTTCTGTACAGCTCCAGACAGGCCGGGCTGGGTTCTTAAATCCAGTCACGCAGTCAGAGAAATCGATGCATACCTCGCCACCAACCGGTAATTCCTCTCCTGGGTCTGTATCCGAGTCCTCTGGGATCGACGGCTCAGGCGGTGATTCATCATAAGGAGGAGCCTCGACGGGAAATTGACAAATCCTCCCTTCTCGGTCAATAAGTACCCGCTCACTATCGCACACGTCACTAAGCCCGAGAGCATGATCTAAAACGAGCCCGGGATCGTCACAGTACTGGACAGGAATAATTTCAGGCGGAAATATTATGTTTATATTCCCATCAGGGCAGCGAGGAATAACACCATTAATTGATTCAATGGGGGTCTTGCGGCAATTATTACTTTCCGGCGCCTCACTGCCGTTCGCAAGGTATGGGTCCATGACCTGCTTTACTGGACGTGTTTCCGTATCCAAGCCTATCATAAGCGTCTCTACTGCTTCATCATTTAAAGAACGGATAGCCTTCCTCAGCCTGATGTCGCCAGCAGCCCGAAGCCGTACAAGTCCAGTTAACTCTTTTGTAAGGTCCGTTCTTTTTATAGACTGCACCAGGGTATCCTGGTAAACCTTTACTGCCTTAGGGAGCAATACACCAGCTTCAGGATCCACGAAAGTATAATAACCCCTGCTTTCCTCTGCTCCTGCGCCTAATACAATCCAGCCCCCAACTCCTGGGTAAACTGCGGTAATAGGGATAGGCTGGTATTTAGTAAACGGAGCTGTCACACTTGCCGTGGCCAGCGGAACGAAGCCAGTGCTGCCAGAGGAGCTGCTGCCTGCTGTCTGTTCCGTATAAGACTGAAAAGTCATCGTAATAAGGTTGTCGGTCAGACTTATAGAAGATAACCATACCCTGTTGCCTGCCGATTTCGGCAGCCAAAAATGGGCGTCGACCAGAACGTCCTGCGGCAGAACAACGTTGCTGCCTGTACGGGTGGCGCTGTCGTCTAACGGATAGTTTCGCAACTCATTCTCGTTATACCAGTTTTGGCGGATAATTGCCATCACGTCTCCTAGATAGTCAGGTCTATCGGTTTAAACAGCGAAGCATTATCTCCTGCCTTCTTAAGCACACCGTTAACAGTGGCAGATGCCTGACAGGAAACAGTCCCTTTTGACTTATACCTCAGCTGAAAAGTATAACGCACCCAGCGTGTACCGGGAAGAAGAGCGCCTGTATAAACCCGAAGACTGGGATAGCTACCTGCTGGCTGAGTATGACGGTGCTTACCTGCCTGGTCGTTAAGACTCGAAGACAGCATACCTGAACCCCGCACAACCTCCACTCCGCCAGCAGACCCTGTAAAATTGAGATTAATCGTTATCGGGGCTGGTGTAGTCAACTCTGAATCGTTTGTCAGCTGCAGCATTACTGCCAAGAGGAAACCAGGGCGGGATTGAAGCTCCAGTTGCAGCCGCACTCCACGCTCCCTCTCCTCTTTCTCCTGTGCTACTATCTCACGCAATCCGTCGTAAATATCACGTATTGTCTTTAACTTTGCGGCCACTTTCTTCGCAAGTACATATTCCCGGCTCAACTGGTTATACAGGACTACATAATTATCACAGGTACAGCAAGGACTTCCCATCTGCCTAAGTTGTAATAAATACTGCCGAAGCGCTTCCGGAGAAGCCGTCGTATCAACCTGCCGTTCAATACTGCAGTTCCCTCCCGCACCGAATAAAATATGCCCGTTTTTAGAAGGGCCCTGTCCGTTAAGTGTCAATATCGCCCTGCCCTGACTGCAATCAACTTTGCGGCCAAGGCCTGCCCCAGGAATAGCCCCCATGTTGATTACAGCTGCTGGCCGTATGTCAACAGTGTTATCAGTTACATCAATAATATATTCTGTTTGCCCGGACCCTTCGCCGATTTCCATATTGAAACCTTCACGAAACGCCACTTTTCCTGTAACCGTAGGTAACTGGCTCACCGGGGTATTCTCATCTTCAACATTACGTATCTTTAGCCGATCAACTTTTCCGGCTTCCCTTAGTACCACTGTATCCTGAAAGATAGCATCAGCTGGTGGAGTGCCGCTGTAATCCTGTATCTTTTTGTAATCCACAAGTAATTGAACGGTTACATTTTCATTAGCCCAGCGTATAACCTGCCATACATAAGGGTTACTGACAGTGCCTTGTCCGCCCCAGGCTCCTACGCTGTCGGCGACTCCTTCAAAGAAATGAACAGCACTGCTGCTGGAAGAACTTCCTGTAGGGCTGCTGTCAAGGATGCTCGGGTCAAGGAACTCCAGCCGGATGGAATTAACACCTGCAGGGCTGCTGGAGGAACTGCTACCGTCATTAAGTGGCTTTGCTGCAAGAGTTAACGCAGTTATTTTAACTCTATAATTTCCTACTTCCGATACGGACGGGGCGGGATATTTATGCGAGATATAAGCATCGACGATCATACTGTGGAAATCGTCGTTGAACTTTGTAGTAAACGGGTAAGCAATACCCTTGTTTGACGTAAGCCATTCGCGTTGTATGGTCATTAATTCACAGTTGTGTCAATTAAAACAGTCTCAAGCTCCACGAGTTCATCCAGCCGGTTTAACCGGGTAACCAGCAACTGGATATCGCTTTTAATAATTCTAACAGACTCTTCCAGGAGTTCAAACTTCCGGAGAAGCAGTGTTACCGTATTTGCCCTGTAAAAAGTAATTCCGCTTCCGGGGGTAACTGTATCCTCCGGGTACTCCTCCAGATCCGCTGGCGAGGCTATATGGGAAAACATGGATGTCTCTTCTGTTATCGGATCTGCTGGTATTTCCTGAAAAACGAAGAGCTTATCAGAAATACCGCTGGCAGCATCAACTGTCAACGTGACCTTATATCCAGTATAAGTGTCTTCCGTTACCAGTTCAGGCTCTGTAACGCTTAACGTCACAGAGCGAGGAAGCGGGCCGCCGGAAGATGAAGAGCTTGAAGACATTATTTATCTCAATTAAGGACAAGGTACGTCGGAGACTGCATTTTCCGCCCCCATGTTAAATATAGCCGCATCATACGAACCGATTTCATCCCATACCCAAATATTAGCAGGGAAACCACCTCGCGGGGAATCTCCTATACGCCACCACGAGACACAATTAGAAACAGCACTGTGTGCTTTGATATTTCCAGGGCATCCGTCATTATACAGCTCCGTAACCTCTGCCGCCGTCAACACTTTATTCCAATAAGATATTTCATTCATATTACCGTTAAAGTAATACTGATTAGCTTCCCCATCTCTACCAATCCTGGTATGTCTTCCGCCATTCGGTTTAGACCCAGTAAGAGCAATATCGTTGTTATCGTCCGCAACCCCGTCGATATAGAACTGGGCATCACCTGTTGCGTTGCTGTGGGTAACTATAACATGGTGCCACGTATCTGTACTAATTGTAGTAGAAGATGTCGCCGTCTGGATAGACCCACCGCTGGGATAGAACACAAATTCCAGCTTCCCGTTATCGTCCATCCTAAAAATATAATCCATCTCCCCTTCTGTATCTCCAACGGAGCGCTTACTCATTATCGCCATTCTTGTGTCATTTACGTCTGGTTTAATCCAGGCGCTTATTGTCATGCTGGCAGACCAAGGATTAAATCCATAATCTACAGTAAGACACTCATTCACCCCGTCAAACTCTGCTGATTTTGAATCGGGAGCACCCCAGTAAGAAGAGCTGCTGGAGCTTGACGGCGGTGTGCTGGAACTTGAACTTGACGGCGTAGCAGAGCTGGAACTCGAAGGATTCCAACAAGGTGCGAATACCGTGAAGCCCTCAGTGTTGACTGCAGTTGCGTCAATAGCTCCTGCCTTGTCCGTGAGGGTCGGATGCGTGTCGTAATCGCCGACATACCAATAAGACTGCAGATTTGTCGCAGAGGACAGTGCCCTTACATCCGTGGGGCAGCCGCTGTTGTGGATATCTTGTACTTCCGCCAAAGACAAGTCTTTATCATATACGGCTATCTCGTCTATAAAACCTTTATGATATCCACGCCCAGTCGCAAGACCAAATGTAAGGTCTTCAGCAACGTCTACTATAGAGCCGGATAGCGCGTCAGTATTCAGAGTAACTGCCTCAGCTGCGCCGTCCATATATACCTTCATCCCAGTATTAGACTCTGAACCATCGTACGTAAATACGATATGATGCCAGTCTTCGTTATCCACTGGATTCGAGCTGGTGGAATATACAGAAGCCAGGTTTCCACTTGTGTCAGCCAGAGCAAACCATATACGTCCCCCAGAGTCGTACCAACCCTGGTATGCCCCGCTGGCGAGTGAGCCCTTGCCAAAGAAGGCGCCGCTATTTCCGCCAACAATTTTAATCCACATCGAGAATGAGAATGCTTCATCCTTTTCAAATGCATAATTCTGCCCTGCATTAATAGCTTCATTTACACCATCAAGTTCCAAGGACAGTACATCAGCCCACGGAGCACTAGAGCTACTTGAGCTCGACGGAGGAGTAGATGAGCTGCTGCTAGATGGCGGCGTACTCGAAGAACTGCTGCTCGATGGAGGAGTAGAAGAACTACTGCTCGGAGGGGTGCTTGAACTTGAACTACTGCTCGGAGGAGTGCTTGAACTTGAACTACTGCTCGGAGGAGTAGAAGAGCTGCTACTCGAGGGCGGCGTCGAAGAGCTACTGCTACTCGAAGGCGGCGTCGAAGAGCTACTGCTACTCGAAGGCGGCGTTGAAGAGCTACTGCTGCTCGATGGAGGAGTAGACGAGCTACTGCTGCTCGATGGAGGAGTAGACGAGCTACTGCTACTCGAAGGCGGCGTTGAAGAGCTGCTGCTCGAAGGAGGCGTCGAAGAGCTGGAGCTCGAAGGAGGCGTACTCGAAGAACTACTGCTCGGCGGCGTGCTTGAGCTTGAGCTACTGCTCGGAGGAGTAGAAGAGCTGCTACTTGAAGGCGGCACACTCGATGAACTTGAACTAGACGGCGGCACGCTCGATGAAGAGCTGCTTATAGGGACCGACGAACTTGAACTTGACGAAGGCGGTACACTCGATGAACTGCTGCTCGGCTGCGTGCTTGAGCTCGAACTCGGTGCTGGGCCAGAACTACTAGACGACGCCGGAACGCCAGAGCTGCTTGACACTTCCGGGCCAGCACTGCTACTGGATGCCGCCTCGTTAAGCGGGTTACCTGGTACCCCTTCTTTCGGGAGATAACAAGGAATAATCCTTATTGCCATCCTGCCGTGCTTGTTCTCCTGCGGTGTACGAGAAACAACCCCGATAACATTATGATCGTATGAATTGCCTTTGTTTGCGGCTACCTTGCCTACGTCATCACCGGTGGCAGCTACAAGCTGCGTACCGAGATTATAATCCATTTCAGGCACGAACTCTGTTGTCTCTATTTCTATCCCGCTGATTGCGAGAAGGCCTGCCATCTGCTCGCCCATCACATTATTAGTATCTGCTTCAACGTCATAATCGCTTTGATTATGCAGAGCAAATACTGGCATGGATATATCGGTAATACCTTTCTCATATTTACCATCGAGATTGAGATGCATGAGCATGCCTGCTTTAATGCCTGAGTTCGGGTCAGCCAGGTACGCCCTTTTATCCAGAATGTAGGGCGACGGCCATTCAGCAAAAACGTCCAAGCCGTTATCGAACATCTGCCCCGGTGTAATTGAGGCATACGAGCCGGCATCAATACCAGTCCATGGCACGTTTGACTGTATATCTGACTCAGAACCATTAATAATAACCCCAGGGTACGAGCCAGGCTTGTTGTCCGCAACATCAGGGAAAGTGTCGCCGTCGCCAAACCGCCACCAGGCTTTCGTTACACTCCATATACTTAACTTCGAAAGGTCGCTACCTTCTCCATAGTGATATAACGCTGAGATTTCATTCTGGGTCAAAGCTTTACTAAATACTGACGTTTCGTCAATATACCCACGGAAAGCATAACTGGGCCCGTCCTGTGCGCCAACAACGAATAACGACGAATTAGTAATAACACCGCTGACGGACTCGCCTAGAACATAAGCTCCCTGTATGACGTTATTAATGAACATATTTACGCCGTTAGCTGTTCCAGACCCGTCATAAGTAATTACAATATGATACCATTTGCTGACGTCAGACAGTGTTCTCGTAGTCTTAACCTCAATGCTATCTGCTGCTGAGTGTGAAATAGTAACAGCAAGCCTGTTATCATCTGTCCAGTATATCCTGTAACCCCTGTGTAATGCGCTGTTAAACTTAGACAGCATAACACCAGCTGCGCCGTTTCTTTGTTTCTGCATCCAAATGGAAACAGAGAAAGCGTCAGAAGCAGTAAATCCTAGAACATCGCCCATATCCACATATGCGTTAATCCCGTTCAGCCTCAAAGAGTACTTATTAAGAATAAGCAAAGCCGTGTCAGGCGCAGGCTCCGGTTCAGACGAGCTGGAGGACGACGATGACGGTGTCGGAGTTGGTACTGCCGAACTAGAACTAGGCAGCGGAACAGCAGAAGAGCTGCTACTTAACGGCGCCGAAGAGCTACTGCTTGACAGAGGCACGCTGCTACTTGAGCTCGAAGGTGCGCTACTGCTTGAACTCGAAGGCGGTACGCTCGAGGAACTTGAGCTCGAAGTCGGTACACTCGAAGAACTTGAACTCGAAGGCGGTACGCTCGAGGAACTTGAGCTCGAAGTCGGTACACTCG
>Ga0272441_10006577_pt1 | contig 19372 bp, 18 predicted proteins | sample SSMProp6N_FD_193582 | JGI IMG/M metagenome (GOLD analysis project Ga0272441, IMG submission 193582) | Marine sediment archaeal communities from Little Sippewissett salt marsh, Falmouth, MA, United States - SSM-Prop-6N | ecosystem: Environmental > Aquatic > Marine > Wetlands > Sediment ... | reverse complement strand
GGCCCCCAAAGGACATCTGAAATAAATTGTCTGATAACGCCTATTTTCATCGGTCCGCGCCAGATGACTGCTGTTTCAGAGCTTTACAAAAAACTGGAAATAGAAAGTACTTTTAAATTCTCGTTATACATAAGGGGTATAAGGGATTCGCCGTCGCTCATGGACTGCATTCCTTCTATCCCGAGCATTTTCAATGTATTAGGTCCGTGAAGATCGATATCGAGCAGCCCCACTTTTTTCTTTTGCTGGGCTAATCCTGCTGCGAGATTTACAGCAACTGTACTTTTACCTACACCGCCTTTCCCGCTCATTACGAGCAAAATATTTTTTATGTTTTTCAGTTTGTCCTGAATTACTTTATCCTGTTTCGCCAAATCATCTTTTGTTTTTCCGTGGTGTTCCAAAAAGGATTCCCCCTGTAAATAAAATCAACCTATAGTAAAGTATCTTGAATAAAACATCAATTATAAATTGCCCCGGAAACAGATCTGTTTCCGGGGAAAATTTTTGGAAGCGGTTATTCAGTTTCGCCCTGTTCCAGGTCCGCAAGCCTTTTCTGTGCCTGATCAAGCTGTGCCTGAAGAGCTTCAATATCTCTGTTCAGCATTTCCCGCTCCTGAGCAGCATCAAATTGCGGCTGCTGAGGCATATAGGAAACCCCTCCGTATCCGGGATAAGCTCTCTGCCATCCGGTAAGTCCTGTAGCATAGTACATATTGCGATATCCCCGGCCTCTGCCGAAAGCACCGAAACCCTGTCTGTTGCCAAGACCTCGTCCGCCGGGAACTGGATTGGCATATCCTGGTACTGAATATCCTGCACAGTAGCCTGCAGCTCTTCCTGTCATTGAACCCATTCCGTTCGGTCCTGTTCCGTCTCCTCGTGGCATTATAGTCCTCCTCGTTATGAGAATATTCTCATATAAATATAATGAGAATATTCTCAATTGTCAAGAAAAGCGCGGGATCATCGCCAAAAAAATGAATCCAGAGTGATGCTGAAAAGCTTTTCCGAAAGAATATTCCTGTAATACCTGTATACATCTTCAGAATTAAGACCCCGGGATGACATTTCGAATTCAGCTTTTTTTAAATCCGCGTTAAAGACCATACATTTGAGGGCATCGGTTTCATTAGACCAGGGATTCCAGAAGGGGAGATAGTCATTTCCTATATTAGGATCGCTGTAGTGGATGAAATTACCGATGTACGTCATCATCCCTTTAGACAATTCTTTTCTCCCCCTTTTATTCCTGCCTGTGAAAACAACAGAAGCTACACTTCTGTCCGATGAATCCTGATTTCCCAAGAAAAAAGGTATTTCGAGAGAGTGGGCAGAACAAGGGAACTGGTTCCATGGCCAGGGTAATCCTCTGGATTTTTCATCGGAAAGCATTCCCCATTGAAATTGATATACAAAAATCGGGGGCTGTCCGGGACAATCCCGTAATTCCTCTGCAATTCTGTCAACACCGTCAGCTTTCCAAAGTTTGCTTCCGAATTTTACCGACAGCATATATTCTTCTTTGTTTCCCAGAAAATAGGGTCCCCGGGGCAGAAAAAGAGAGAATTCATCATCATTGCTGCCGATGAGCAAGGGTACTTTGTTCGGATATTTACAGCTGTTGAGAGAAGAAAATCCGGTTTCTGGTATTAAAGTCCCGTCCTGAAAGATGAAGGGGAAAGAGGTCATCCCGTTTGCCTGGAGCAGATTCTCCGCGGAATCTTCCCTGAGCAGAAGTTCCCTGATAATCAGTTCTCTGGTGCCTCCTGCGGACTGACCTGCAAGCGTGACATTTTCCGGGCTGCCGCCGAAGGCTTTGATGTTTTTCTGAATCCATTTTAATGCGTGAATGATATCCAATGTGCCGTAATTGCCTGCTGTTCCCCGTACATACCCGTAAGAGGTCCTTACTTAAGGGGTTCCTTCCCAGGAAGATGGTGAAAAGCCTGACTGCGTATGAAATACAAACTGTTCAGCTGTGTGGGAACACCCTGAGAAAAGCAAAACAGCCAGAAATAGTACACATTTTATTATCATATTCAGGTAAAAAAAGGGACTGATTTAAAAAATCAGCCCCTGAATATCTTACGAAAACTTAATTTATTTATCTGCCTTCTTGGTCATAAAGATAATTAAAGTAATCCATATCCGTGGTTAACGTTTTCCGAAATTTTGGAAGAGTGCTTCTGTAGGATTCCATGGACCGCCAGAACTGGAAGAATTCCTCATCCAGCTGATATGTTTCCGCGTAAATTGATGTTGCTGTAGCGTCCGCTTTACCTTTAATGGTTTCAGAACTTTCATATGCCTGAGAAAGAATAGAACGCTGTTCTCTGTCAAGTTTACCGAGCCATTCGGCTTTCTGTCCCTCTCCGTAGGAACGGTATGCCTGGGCAATCTGATTACGTTCTTTTATCATCCTGTTGTAAACACTTTCTGTTAGATCGTCGGAATATCTTATCTGACGGGTAACGATATCGAAAAGCTCAATACCGAATTGAGGTGTGTTTACTCTGGCAAGGACTAATGTTTCGTCTGAAAGTTCGACCCTTCCTTTCTCGATATTGGGAAACACATCAATAGTACTGGTGAGTGAAGCAAGATCTTCCATAACTTCCTGCTGGTCTGTTGCTCCCTGCTGCTGGAAGGTGGATGTTCTGTCTATTTCATTTATTATGTTCGAATTTCTGACTGCTTCCCGAAGCTGGTTCCTGGAGATGATGGTTCGCACCGAAGAATCGATTATCTCATCAAGCCGGGCATATGCCGCATCCATGGTGGTAGTAGATTCGTAGAATTTTTTCGGATCAGTAATTTTCCACCGGGCAGTAGTATCGACCCAGATAAACTGATTTTCTTCAGTAGGTATCCGCTGAGCTTCCCCGTCCCATGCGAGAATCTTTTTAGAATACCGGATAACATTATCCACCATGGGAGTTTTCAATTTCAGTCCCGCATCTGTCTCAACACTGACAATACGGCCGAACCGAATGACAACTGCCTGCTCCCCTTCATTAAGGACGTAAAAGGGGCCTAATACGAAAAAGAGGATCAGGACAATTACGACTACAACAGTAATTGTGACAGCTTTTTTCATTGTACACCTCCCTGTGCCTGAAGGCTTTTCAGAGGTATGAAATTTTCAAGATTCTTGTCAATCAAATCCGTATTTTCGTCAGTGCCGAAGACAGCTTCGATCATTTCGATATATAACCGGGTTTTAGTTACGTTTTGATTTCCTTTGTATTCATCATAAACAGATCTGAATCTGGCTACATCTCCTCGGGCCTCATTAACTCTTTCCGTTGCATATCCTTCCGCTTCCTGGACAATCTGGGCTGCCTGGCCCTGGGCTTTAGGAATTTGCTTATTATATTCCTCCTTCCCTTCATTTATGAGCCGGTTCATATCCTGGATTGCCTTATTAACATCTTCAAAGGCATCCTGAACAGAACCTTCGGGAGGAACGATATTTCTCAGTTTTACCGCAGTGACACGAATTCCCATATTATATGAAGAAAATTTATCATTCATTATCTGCAGACCCTGGGCTTCAATATTGCTTCGTTCCGAGCCGATTACGTCGAGAATGGCCCTGTCACCTACGAGCTGGTTGATAACTGACTGGGAAATATCCCGGATTGTCTTTGTTTTATACTCCACGTTGAAAAGCCAGGCTCTCGGTTCGGCTATACGGTACTGAACGACCCATTCAACATCAACAATATTAAGGTCTCCTGTAAGCATGATTGATTCTTCAGGATAGTCTCCCCTGGAGTAGACGGTGTTGATTCCCGGCCGCTCCGTTCTGAAACCAAAAGACATATTCTGTATTACCTGGGTAGGAACATTATAGTTTTTTTCAATCCACGGCAATTTTAGATGAAGTCCCGGCCCTGATATTCGATTAAATTTACCAAAAAGCAGAAGAACCGCCTCTTCCGTCTGATCAACTACATAGAAACTCGAAGAAATAATAATTATTGCAATAATAACAATAACAGCAATAACAAAAATTTTCGGTTTCATAGTAAAAGAACGGCTGCTTTTCGGAGTTACGTCAAATTCTGACATATATCCTCCTCATTTTTCTATTTTTCTTCAAACATTGCATTGTAAAAAGGGTACTTACACAGTGGCTGATAGTCAAGGGAATTAGGAAGGAAGAGCAATTGATTCTGATAAATATTCACTCTGCTAACGACTGGGATTTGTTTGTAAATATCTATATACTCATCGAATGAAACGATATTTCTTACTTTTATTTTTACCGTGTATTCTCTGCTCTTCAATTTTTGCCGGAGGAAATAAAGAAAAACCCCTGGAAATAGTTATTGAACGGTGCAATATTTGAAGCTTCGCGACCCAGGCTGCCCGTGTGGCAGAAGAAATAGAAGAAACCTTGGGAGTGGAAGCTGAAATACGGGACGGTGAACTTGAATCTTTTAATGTATTCGTAAACGGGGAATGCATTTTTTCTTTTCAGGAAGAGGGCAGATTTCCCCGTATCGGTGAAATTCCGGACCGTATTCAAAAATCACAGAAATCAGGTATCCTTGACAAGGGGGATACCTGATCCTATAGTGGAGCGGTTATGGAAAAACGATTAATTACCTCAGCTTTGCCGTATGTAAATAATATTCCTCATTTAGGAAATTTAATACAGGTGCTTTCCGCTGATGTGTTCGCCCGGTTCTGCAGGCTTAAGGGCTATGAAACCCTTTATGTCTGCGGTACAGACGAGTACGGCACTGCAACCGAAACAAGAGCATTAGAAGAAGGAATCACGCCCAAGGAATTGTGCGACCGTTATTACACAGTTCATGACAGTATCTACCGCTGGTTTAATATATCCTTTGATAAATTCGGCAGAACATCAACAGATGAGCAGACCCGGATTGTACAGAATATCTTTTTGAACCTGGACAAAAACGGGTATATTAATGAGAAGGTAACAGAACAGCTGTACTGTTCTTCCTGCTCAATGTTTCTTGCAGACAGGTATGTTCGGGGTGTTTGCCCCCATTGCGGGTATGAAGATGCCAGAGGAGATCAGTGTGAGAATTGCGGTAAACTTCTCGATCCGACGGAGCTGATTGAGCCGAGATGCGGCGTATGCTCGCATACACCGGAATTCAGGGAAACAAAACATCTCTATATTGATCTGCCCGGGATTCTTCCAAAACTCAGAAAATGGATGGAAAAAGCTTCAGTAGAAGGCTTTTGGGCAAGAAACGCTGTTCAGATGACTCAAGCATGGATCCGGGATGGTTTGCGTGAACGGTGTATTACCAGAGACCTGAAATGGGGTATCCCTGTACCGAAAGACGGGTACAGGGACAAGGTATTTTATGTCTGGTTTGATGCCCCCATAGGTTATATTTCCATAACAGCCTCCTTTACAGATTCATGGGAACAATGGTGGAGAGACCCTGATAATATCAGACTTTTCCAGTTTGTCGGAAAAGACAATATCCCCTTCCATACAGTTATTTTCCCCTCTTCCCTTCTTGGTTCGGGAGAAAACTGGACAAAACTTTATCATATGTCTTCTTCAGAGTATCTGAATTACGAAAGCGGAAAATTTTCCAAAAGCAAAGGGGTAGGTGTTTTCGGCAGTGATGCTATGGAAACAGGTATTCCTTCGGATGTGTGGCGTTTTTATATTTATTACAACCGGCCTGAAAAATCAGATGCAATGTTCACATGGGATGATTTCCAGATACGGGTAAATTCCGAACTTATCGGAAATCTCGCGAACCTGATAAACAGGACGCTGACATTTTTATATAAATTTTATGATGGAGAGATCCCCGAATCCCCGGGCGACAAAGCTTTTCAGGCGGAAATACAAAAACGGGAACAGGAGATTACAGCTCATCTGGAACGGGCGGAATTAAAGGACGCATTGAAAAAAATCCTTTCCCTCTCTTCCGTCGGAAATAAGGCATTTCAGGATGGTGAACCATGGAGGACGAGAAAGACCGACCCGGAAAAAGCCCGGGATCTGCTTTTCGATTTATCCTATCTGGTCCGGGACTTGGCAGTCCTCTGTTCTCCTTTTATCCCGGAAACCGCCCAAAAGGTAGCCTCTTTCTTGAATTTGGAAAATCTTTCATGGGATATGCTGGGTACAAGAAAAGGGTGTACAAAACTTAACCAGCCGGAGATCCTTTTTACTCCTCTGGAAGATGAGCAGATTTCGGAACTCCGGGAAAAATATTCAGGCACACAAAAGGAGCGGGCAATGGAAGCGGAACAAAAAGAAAATCAGGAAGAAAAACTCAGTCCGGAAGAATCTTTCCGGCAGCTGGTTGATCTCCGGGCGGCGGAAATCATAAAAATTGAGCGTCATCCTGAAGCTGATAAGCTTTATATAGAAACTATTTCTCTTGGTGAAGAAGAACGGCAGATGGTATCGGGTCTCGTTCCCTTTTATACCGAAGAGGAACTCCTGGGTAAAAAGATAATTGTTGTGGCGAATCTTAAACCCGCAAAACTCCGGGGAATAAAGAGTGAAGGCATGCTTCTGGCTGCAGAAGCCAAAGATGAAGACGGGAATGAAATCGTTGAGGTGTTATTTCTTGATAACGCACAGCCCGGGGAAAGGGTCCTTCTCCAGGGAGATGAAGCACCGGAGGCGGAAATAGGACGTTTAAAGATCGATAAATTCTTTTCAATCCCCATAGCAGTTAAGGATCATACTGTTCACGTCGGCTCAACTCCTCTTTCCTGCGGGGGAAATACAGTAAAAACGGAAAAGGTGTCTGACGGAGAAGTCGGGTGAACCCTTCCCTGTGCACAGTACAGCCGGTTTCCCTTAATGAACTGAATAATCATGATGTCCTTCTGCAGTCAGGTTTCTGGGGGGAGTATAAATCCCGTTTCGGCCATAAGCCCTCTGCATTTATAATCGATATAAACAGCAAAAAATACAGCCTTCTGCTCCTGGAGCGCCCTGCGGGGGGTGTTTTTTCCCTGGGATATATTCCTTTTGGTCCTGTTCCCTTAACAGGGGAGGAAGAGGATATAAAAGAGTGTATACGGTATTTGCCGGAACTGGCTGAATCCCTTTCAAAGCACCTCCACCCAAAGTGTGTTTTCATCAGGTATGATTTTCCCTGGACGAAAGAGCAATTTGCGGAATCAGGTATAGACCTTGAAGGTATTTTTATTAAATCAACGGCAGATATCCAGCCGCCTTGTACAGTTATTCTGGATGTATCAAAGGACGAGGAAACTATTTTACAGCAGATGAAATCCAAGACCAGATATAATATAAGGCTTGCTGAAAGAAAGGGGGTTGAGGTTCTTTCCGGGGGAATTGACAGTCTTCCCGCCTGGTATGAAATGTACCGGGAAACTTCGGAGAGGGACCGCATAGCAATCCATTCCTATGAATATTATCATACTCTCCTGACTTTCCAGAACACCTATGGCCATAGAAAACCGGAAATAATCCTGCTTCTTGCGAAGATAGAAGGGGAAATAGCGGCAGGCAATATCATCGCTTTCTACGGAACCAAAGCAGTGTATCTTTACGGAGCATCGAGGTCATTGAAGCGCAATTATATGCCCACCTACGCTCTGCAGTGGCATGGAATAAAATTAGCAAAGGAGAAAGGATGCTCAGAGTACGATCTTTTTGGTATTCCTCCGGATTCGGACCCCAAGCATCCCATGCACGGCCTCTATCGTTTTAAGACCGGTTTCGGCGGCAGAATTGTAAGACGTACCGGCAGCTGGGATTATCCGGTTCATCCCTTTTTATACCGCTTTTTAACAGGAGCGGAGAAAGCCCGCACCTATTATTTTAAGAAACTGCGGAAACGGTAACTGCATTACTGTTTTAGAACCGCCTCTGCTTCCTTATTTATTTCATCAACAGAATCAATATAACTGTTTAGTACCTGAGTCTGGGTCCTTGTTTTTTCAATCGAAGCGTTCAGCATGTTGACCCTGTCGATATTCCTGCTGATTTTGTTGCTGTTGATATTAATCTGTTTTTTATTTGATTCAATTATTTTCTGGGATTCCTCTATAACAGCCTGATTTTCTTTCTTTTTTGATTCAAGCTGATTCCTAAGGTCTCTGTTTTTATCGATTGTTTCTTTCGCTTTTACTTTTGTTTCAGCATCCACAATATCAGAATATATTTCATAAAGATCAGAACCCTTGGCCTTTACCCGTTCAAGAATAAACTCGATTTCATTGATCGTCTTCTGGGTATCCTCAATTAAATCTTCTTCTGTGACGATCTCTGCCTGCAGTTCTTTATTCTGGGTTTGCATTTCCTTGTTTGCTTTAGTAAGCTCTTCAATTTCAGCTTCAGCCTTCGGAATGTCAACATAGGGAATATTTTGATTCGACTGGGAAAAAGCAAATCCTGCTCCCATGGTAAGAAGCACAATTATCGTGATGAATAATTTTTTGTTCATTGCAGCAGCTCCTTGTTCGTATATTCACCAAAAAGTATAGAAGTTGGCATCTGAAAGTCAATTTACGGGGCCAATTTCAGGACGCTTTCCTTGAATCGGTCACCTCTGTGAAACTCATTTTTAAACATTCCGAAGGACGCGCACCCCGGTGACATCACTACGATTTCTCCTGCCCGGGCGGAAAGATACGCTTCTTTTACCGCGGATTCAATATCTGGGTAAGGTCCATTAAAAGGAATATCTTTTTCCATGCAGATAGAGATGATCTTTTTGGTAGCGCTGCCTTCGAGAAGATGGAGGCTTGCGGGAATACTTAAACTTTCCTCCAGTATAGAAAAATCCAGTTCTTTATCAGTGCCCCCCAGGATCAGGTGGATCGGGTCTGAAAAACTGTGAATCGCATTATAGGAGGCATGAGGTATTGTCGCAGCGCTGTCGTTGTAGAATAAAACACCTCTTTTTTCCGCAGTGAACTCCAGGCGATGGCTTATCCCCGGAAACCGGGGCAGCTGTTCCCTGATAATGGATAGAGGGACGCCGAACCGGTTAAGAATGATTCCTGAGCAAAGTAAATTAAGGGCATTATGCCTGCCGGGTATTTTCAGATCATCAGCAAAACATTCAGCCGGTTTTGTGCTCTCATTGATTATACCCCTGCGGTTTTCAAGCCAGCCGCCCTTAAATGGAATTTCCTTTTTCAGGGAAGAGAAATAATTGATTTCCGCCTTTGCTTCTATCTCAAAAATCCGGGTATAGGGGTCATCATAATTGAAAACAGCAGTATCTTCCTTACCCTGTTCCTGGTAAATCACCTTTTTATCTTCAATATAATCATCCATTCCTGAGTACCGGTTTTGATGGTCCGGAAGTATATTGGTAATTACTGAAATTTTAGGCTTACATACTTCTTTGCCCCGTAGATCGGCGAGCTGCCAGGATGAGAGTTCCAGTACTACCGGAGCGGAATGTTTTTCTGTTTCCTTAAGAATTTCGTCCACAAATAAAAGGGGCGATACAGTAATATTCCCTCCTAAATAGGACTTTGAATATGCTTTTTCAAGAACAAACTGCACAGCTGATGCAACTGTTGATTTCCCTTTGCTTCCGGTTATTGCTATGACCGGGTTATTTACAAGGGAAAGAAAAACAGAAATGTCAGACTCAACCACCGGGGCCAGGCGTAAAAAGGGGGAGGTTGAAGGAACAGCGGGATTTTTAATTACCAGGTCGGCTTTTTCAAAATCCCGGTTTCGGTGCTCGCCGAGAACATAGGTGATTGGGTACTCATGAAGCTGGGCAATGGTGTTTTTTAAGGCGCCTCTTTCCTGTAGGTCGGTTACTGTAACCTCAGCGCCGTGTTCTGCGAAAAAAGCTGCTGAAGCAGCTCCTCCGCCGTGAAGGCCAAGACCCATAATAGTAACCTTCATGCCGGGGACTTGGGAGATACTAAAATTCAATGATAAACTCCCGCATATCCTGGTCATTAAGATATGGTTTCACTGAAAGGTTTTGCCAGAAAGATACCCAATCAGAAGGAACCGAGCTTTTCAGTTTTTTATAGCATTCAAGATCTTCAGAAAACTCTTCGTAACGGAGAGCTTCCTGAATGTCTTCAATCTCCGGAGTTAGAAAATTTATAACCTGCTGAAGAGCTTTGCAGTGATTTTTCCTTCCCTCTGTATCAAAGGCAAGAATAGGATGACAGATCGTCCGATATTTACATGTGAAGGGATAATACGGATAAGTCCTCTTCCCTTCCGGAGTGACTATTTTCGAAAAGAATTTTGTTAATTCATTGTCCATCCAAATACCCTGCACAAAATAGCCCCTCCCTGTTTCTCCGATCCATGTTTCAGAGATCATCTGTTTGATGAGAAATGATTTTATCCTGCCGTTTTCTATTTCCACCCGCTCTAAAGGTATAATATCTCTATCGATAAAAAGGCGGTCGGTACTGTATACAGGGGTCTGGTCATTTGTTCCCCTTTCAATGATTTTACCAGCATAGGTTTTATAAACCAGATCCAGGCGGAGGAGGTAGAGAAAATGATGCTCATGTATTTTAAAAACCTGAAAAAATGTAGGCCTCAGGATTTCCGAAGGATCAAAGAAGTAAGTAAGATTGGTAAAAATCTGCGGCACCAGGGGGATAAGATTTTTCAGAAAACGGATTAGAGATTGAATATACACTTCCTGAGGTTCACTTTCTCTGAAATTATGATGGATCGGAAAATGGGGAACTTCAAAAGAATTCTGCAGCTGGAGATAAAAATTTTCATTATGATCGTAATGGAGGGAGTATTCCTGCCCCTTTTCACCTGAATTCCTGATCAATTCATTAATTGTATTGTTTGTATAATGGACCTGCAGTTTATTCAGTATTTGTTCCATGTAAAACTACTATAATTGGTAATCGAAGCTATTTCAACAAAAAGCTTTTCATTTTTACCCATTGACTCCATGAAAGGTAATTAGCATAATGTGCATCTTATTGAATAATATAGACGATATTCATATAATTAGTTCTAAGGAGTTACTGTAAGTGCCTTGCGGAAGAAAAAAGAAGCGTCATAAGATTGCAACACACAAGCGGAAAAAGAAACTGAGAAAAAATAGACACAAGAAAAAATAGTTTATGAAAGGCATCTCCACTGCTATTCTTCTTCTCTTAGTGTTAATATCCGGAATATGGGGTGATAACCTATGGGAAGAAGATTCCGGAGGTTTCTTTACGGACAGTAATTTTCTTTCTGTTGGACAAGTCCTTCAAGTTGTCCTTGATTCTGAGACAAACTTTTCCTTTTCCTCCTCATTTGTGGGAAATACGTCCCTGACCTTGGAATTTTCCGGAGGCGAGGCAGGAGATCTCTTCTCCTTTCTTCCTGCCGGAAAATCAGGAACTTCAGAATCGGAAAAAGGCGGTGAAGAATTATCACTTAAAGCAGTCATTGCCGCCCGGGTAAGAGAAATAGAATCCTCCGGTACTGCCTTTATCTCCGGAAGCAGGACGATCCGGGTCCACGGCGAGGAGGAGTCTCTTATTATTGAGGGATGGATACAGCCTCAGGATATTTCTTCAGATATGTCTGTGCCCTTTTCCAGGATAGCGGATTCCAGATTGATATTTACAACATTTTTAGATCCCGGTGATGAGACCCTGAAAGAGGAGGACATTTCCCGGATATTTACACAGGAAACAGATATCCAGGAAACCCTCAATCCTGAAACAGAACAGCCCCGGGGTGAAGATGCCGAAACAAAGGAAATTCCTTCTGAAGGTTATAACCTTAACGAAGAAAAGAAAAAACAGCTCCTTTTGCAGTATATGAACCGATTTCTGGACATTATTTTTCAGTGAAGTAATACTTTCTCTTCAGTTCCGGAAGCAGATTCAGATAGGGATCTGCCGGATATTCATGAAACAGATTAATAGACCCTGCTTTATCCCGGTCAGGAATTGAAAATCCGAAGGCTTTTTCAATGTTCCCGTGGCTGCATTGTTTCAGCAATTCCCGGTCCATGCCTGCTGCTTTAAAAAAAGAGATCACATAGGGAATAATATGCAGGCCGGGTATTCCCGCGCGCCTTTGTATTCTTTTTGCCTCAATAGAGTGGGGGGCGTGGTCCGATTCCAGCCAGTCAATTTCTCCTTCCAAAAATGCATTGAATAACCCGGCCTGAGTATTTTTTGACCGCAGGGGCGGATTCATTGTGAGGAAAGCACGGTTCCCCTCCTGGATATATTCAGTATTCAGGAGAAGATGGTGGGGGGTGCACCCGCACCGTACTGAAAGGCCTGAAGCCCTGGCTTTTTTTATAAGATCAAGTATTTTTATTGAAGTCACGTGGCATATATGAATTGTCCCAAGGAAACCGGTTTTTTGGGCGAGCTCCATGTTTATTCTGACTGAGCTGAGTTCAGCTTCCAGCGGACGGTTTCCGTTATTCTGCCTGATGATGTTTTCATCTTCACAGTGCAGGGCGAGAACCCCTTCGTACCGGGCATCAGCTAGAAACCTGTATACTTTTTCCATTTCCCCCGGATCAGAGACTTTTAAACTGCCTGTAGAGGGGCCTGTGAACATTTTCAGACCCACAAGTCTCGGGCGGAATTCATGATAGGTGTCCAGAATTTCCTTTAATTGATCCTCTTCCCGGGTAATACCTCCGTATATACCATGAAAGAAGGGCACCCCTGCAGTTTCCAGCGCAGTATCCCCGTCTTTGATTCGCTGTACAGCCGCATCCCGGGAAATGAGGGGAGGATCAGTATTGGGCATCTCGAATATTGCATCAATGCCTGCTTTATGGGCAACGGTAAATGCATGAACCAAGGTTTCCGAACCGCATTCTCTCCAATCCCTGCAGTGGACATGGGGGTCTATCATGAGCAGACCTCTTCCAGGGCTATTGCTCTTTCTTCCAGATAGCTTAAGGGAAGGATTGTCCCGTCCCTGCAGGTAAGCTTTTCCCCGCATGAACATTCACCGCATAGTCCTATGCCGCACATGCAACGGGTTTCAAGGCATAGAAAAATCGAAGATGAAGAAATCCTGTTTTCAATACAAATACCCGCGGCTCGCTGCATGAAGGGGAGGGGGCCTATGATATAATAAACTGTGGACTGTTTTTCCTGCAGGGAAATTTTTTCAAGGTCCCGGGAAAATTGCCTAAGGATCGTGCACTCGTCCTTTCTGTCGGATAAAAAGCAGGACTTTATTCCCCGGGTCAGATGTTTTTCAATCAGCTGTTTCTCCCCTTCATTCTTTACACCCAGGTGAGCATCCATGGAAATTGAGTTTCTTTGATGCGCCAAGGCAAGAGAGGGAACCAGGGCAATACCTGTGCCGCCGGCAATAACCCATGCTTTATCTCCTCCGGGCACGGCCGGTGCGCCATAGGGGCCCCTGATCATAAGGGCGTCCCCTGATTTCAATCGACACAGGGCGTGAGAAACGGCTCCCCTTTCCCGGATCAAAAATCTGGCCGGCTCTTCTCCGGCAAGGGTAAAAGGTTTTTCTCCGACCCCGGGCACCCAGAGAAAGTAGAATTGCCCGGGTTCTCCGAAAAGATTCTCTTTTGTCTTGAGTACAGCAAGATCATTCCATACCTCACTGAAATCAACTGTAAGATGTTTATACCGGGCCTTACGTTCCATGGTTATGAAGGCGGCAGAACGGTTATTGTGATGTTTTATGTCCTCAGCAAGAGCGGAGGTAAAAGAAGGTATTTCATCTCTTGCAGTAAAAGCAAAAACAGAGCCAAGGCCGATAAAATCAGCTCCGGCTTTCAGCATGGCCCGTGCATCCTCGGCTGAAAAGATACCTCCCATTCCGATAACAGGAACATCCGGGCCGAGATATTCCCGTATTTCAGTTATTTTTTCCAGTGCAGTTTCCCTGATCCAGAGACCTGATTTCCCCCCGGCATTTCCTTTGGGGTTGGAAAGAACAGGCTCACCTGTTATCGGTTCCTTATAAACCTCAGGGCCGACTGTATTGATTCCGGAGATGCCGTCCGCACCTGCCCGGTATGCTGTTACAGCTATTTCACCGATTGAAGGAACATTCGGCGTAAGTTTAACGAAAAAAGGAGTTTCCGTAATTCTGCGGACTGCCTCAACATAGGTTTTTACTAAAGTTTTGTCTGAACCGATACTCGCGCCGTATCCTTCTTCCGCGTGAGGGCAGGAGAAATTCAGTTCAAAACAGTCTGCGACCTGATCAAAACCCTCAACTAATTCACAGAACTCATCGGGACTGGAGCCGGAGAGGGAAACATTAAGAAGAGCCCGGAGATCCCGTTTCGTCCGGAGTTTTTTCAGGTCCCGCACTCCCTTTTCCATTCCCGGATTCCTGAGGCCAACGGCATTACCAAAACAACCGGTATCAGGTTCCGCTATAATCGGCTCCCGGTTTCCCTCATTCGGAAAAAGCTGATAACTTTTCGTAGTAATAATTCCAACAGCCTCCGCCTCCCGGTCTATCCATTCGATGATATCCGGCTTTGTTGTAAGGATCCCGGATACAGTTGCGAAAAATGCTTTTGGTTTCTTCAGCCGGGAAAGCACTTTCCTGGGCGATTTTTTCATCAGTTTAACCCCTCTGCTCATTCAGAAGTTCCTGATAGTACCGAGCGGCTTCCCGCTGTTCCCGGGGATTTGATAATGAGCCCCTGGGAAACATGAGGGACCTGCTGCAGTTAACAATCACCCTGTCCCTGCCGAAATGCTGAAAGAGAATTTCAGCGCTTCCGCCCTGGGCTCCTACACCGGGGCACAGGACAGTCATTGAGGGGCCGGCAAGGCGGGCTGTTTTTTCTATTTCTTCATACGAGATGTGATTTTCACTGCTCGGGGCCCCGAGTACTATTCCGTCAATGCGGTTTTTCCGTGCTTCCCGGACTAAATAGAGATACTGCTCTATATAGCTCCGGCCCCTGCAGGAAATATATTCACCTTCAGGAAGCATGCTGTTTTCAATGGGCACAAGTTTCTGTTTTTCCTGCTGATATTCCTGATTGCTCATCAGGCATAGGGTTATAAGGGCAATCTCCCGCTTATCTTTCTGTTCTGCAGCTTCCAGCATATTGCCGCCGAAAGGTGCAATTGTTACTGCGTCAGCTCTGGCAGCCGCGGAAAAAAGTCCCGCGTCATTACTCGATCCGATATCCGCGATTTTACTGTCTTCGATAACAACAAGTTCCATAGAAGGAGCACAGGAATAAAGTTCCTTAAGAAATTCCATGTCTCCGGGTTCTTTCCAGTACTGGATGTTAAATTTAACAGCCGTACAAAAGGGATGAACCGCATCGAGATAGTTTCTGCACCACTGATGTTTATCAGCATTTTGAGGCAGGCCTTTATCCCCCCTTCCCAGAGCGAAACCAGGCGGGTCCAGTCCCGCACAGAGAACAGAGTTCTTTTTTTCCACAAGGGTCAGCCATTTTTCTAGGAATGTCATTATTCCTGCCTCCAGGGTATACGGGGTGCGATTTTGTTCCGGTATTCGGTTTCAATTTTTTCGAGTACGCGGAGCTCCTTAAGAAATCCTTTGTATTCCCTGACGAATGCCTTAAGCCGGGGTAATTTCTTTTCTGTTTTCTCAATGTACGGGAGAAGCAGTTCAATACCGTTTTTCTTAAGATAGTCCATTGTCCACTGCCTGGGATTGCTGAGAAAGGCGTTGTTTTTTTCAGGATTAGCGGAATACCCGGCGATGAAGGAAGCATCAACTTTGATCAGGGATGTAACAGCGATCCCTTTGTTTTCCATTGCCTCTTCGCCGCCCTGGCACCTGCTTACAACTGCGATAACCCGGGAGACCCGGGCGCCTCTCCTCCGGAGAGCAGGAATCCATCCTTCTTCTGCTCCGGTTTCCGGATTTTCCGAATAAATGCTTGAGCCCTTTGTTATTAGGTCCACAATATGTACTGCCCTCATCCCTGGAAGATCCATTTCAGTAAATATCCTTCCTCGATCTGCTTTGAAGAGAGGAATGTGGGGAATGCCCAGTTTTTCCGCAGCCGGGATGGAAAAGATCCAGTCCCTTCGCTGTCCTCCGGATACCGCGGCCTTTTCTTCTTTACCCAGTGAGTCCTGAGCCAGGGCGCAGATTCTTTCGGTGACAGCCCGGAAGGAGGTAGATTCTTTTTCAAAGGGCTGCAAATATCGCTGTAACCCGGCCGGTGAATCGGAAAAACGGGAAAGAGCGATGTCAATATCCGGAGCTCCGCAGAGTTTCTCTGCATTGCAGAAAAAAGGGGTAAGAAACTTCCCTGATGTTACAATTACCGGCTCTTCAAGTTCGCTGAATCCCCCGGATTCAACGAAATAAAGATTTAATTCATGATCACTAATCATATTTCACCTGGTCTATTCCTGGGGGAAGGGACTGGATAAATCTCTGCCTATCTTCCTCCGTTACCTTTCTGCTTTCAATCCGGAGAGGCCTGCGGCAGTATCTGCACCTGACAGTGCTGTTGTCAGCATAAAATTTTGGGGGAACGTCTTCTGTGATCACTCTGGAGACACAGTTGGCATTTGAACAGAGAAGGTAAACATATTTCTGCGCAACTTTTTCATTTTCAATATGATTAATCGTAGGCTCCGGCGAGACCAGTGCGATTCTTTTTAAGTCCCTCTCTGTGAGGCGGGCAAGATTCGTTTTCAGGAATGGGTTCTTTTTTCCCTGAATTGATGCGGCAATGCAGGAGTATCCCCGGTTTTCCAGATCCAGGGATGCTTCAACTTTTTTCAGGGTGCCCGGCTTAAGATGATCAATAACAGTCCCGGAGGAAATTGTATCGATGAACATTCCTTCCTTTTTTTTCTCCCTGCCGGCACGGTAAAGCCGGTTATTTCCTGCGGCCAGTTCCCCGGGAAGAGTGCTTTGAAAGGGCAGATACGTTTCTGTACTGAGCATTTCATATAATAGGGCTTTTCTGAGAAAAATGCCGAATTCCGCCTGGAGGAAAAAAGCCTGGGCACTGCTGAAATAAACCGGATAGTCAATTTCCGCCACTTCACTGTTAACCGGAAGGGGATGCATCAGTTTAACCTTGAGGCCTTCCACCTTTTCGCTGTTTATCCGGTAGCGGTCCATCATTTCCATAATCTGTTTCTGGGTTACTCCCTCCATCCTTTCGATCTGGGGCCTGGTCATATAAAAAAAATCCACATGCTCGAGAACAGTACGAACATGTGGATCACGGATAACCCGGACTCCCCTTTCTTCAAGGAGGTCCGTAAGATCTCCCGGCATACCGAGAAAATCCTCGGCTGCCCACCTGATTGTGACGTCCCTGAAATGGGAGAGAGCCAGGCTCAGGCTGCGTATTGTCCTCCCATGGGAAAGGTCCCCTCCGAAGCCTATTGATATTCCGTCAAGGTTTTCATTGTTCATCATGTAAAGAGTCAGTATGTCTAATAATGCCTGAGTTGGATGTTCGTTTTTTCCGTCCCCGCCGTTTATTACGGGAATATTCGCAACATCCGCTGCCCACTGGATTGATCCGTCCAGGGGATGCCGCATTACAATAGCATCAAAATGATTGGCCCCCATCATCATGATCGTGTCACGTATGGTCTCTTTTTTCATGACCGATGTTCCTTCGGTTCCTGAAAAACCGTCGCACCCGCCTCCGAGTTCCCGAATGGCGGTATGAAAGCTGAATCTCGTCCGTGTACTTGGTTCATAAAACATGGAAGCGAGGGTTCTGTTTTTTAAATTCCCGGAGAGAGAATGCCTCTCTCCCTTTTTCTCCTTTTCATACATGCTTTTCCCTACCTTGCACAGATAGAGAATTTCTTCTTTTGTGAAATCGGTAATGGATATAATGTCACGATTTTTGAAAAACGAAGCCATGTTCCCCTCCTATTTTAAATAAATTGACAGAAGAATAATGAAAAAGCTTTGCTTCGTCTACCCTTAATTCTACCGGGATGATGTCCAGTCTGTATGAAAAAATTGTCCCCTTTCGGAATCAATGCGTTCGTAGGTATGAGCTCCGAAATAATCCCTCTGGGCCTGGAGTAGATTTGCCGGGAGACGGCTGCACCGGTATCCGTCATAAAAGGACAGGGCGGCTGAAAATGCAGGCATCGGTATCCCCTTTTCAGCTGCAAGGGCGACAATTTTTCTCAGGGCAGTATGACCGGCATTTATCAAATCCAGAAAATATTCATCATGAAGAAGATTGGGGAGATCTTTTCTTTTTGAAAATGCCCGGTGAATTTTCCCGAGAAAAACACTCCGGATTATACATCCTGCTCTCCAGACCAGGGCAATGTTTCCGAACTGCAGATTCCAGTTAAATTCCCGGGATGCCTGGTCCATCAGCATGAAGCCCTGGGTGTAGGACAGTATTTTTGCAGTAAGGAGGGCTTTTCGTAAGATTTCGATGCCTTCCCGGGATGAAGCTGCGGAATTTGTATCCGGCCCCCGGAAGAGAGACGCAGCAGCCGCGCGCTCCTCTTTCATGGAAGAAAGGATCCTGGAAAAAACAGCTTCAGTTATCAGAGTAACGGGAACGCCGAGATCGAGAGAGTGTATTGCTGTCCATTTTCCAGTTCCCTTTTGTCCGGCTGTGTCAAGAATTTTGTCAACAAGAGGCTTTCCGTCTTTGTCCTTTTTTGCGAAGATATCTGCTGTAATTTCAATGAGGTAGCTTTCGAGTTCCGTTTTATTCCATTCAGTAAAAACATGGTGCATCTCTTCAGCATTTAAATTATAAATATCCCGGAGCAGATGATATGCCTCACAGATAAGCTGCATATCTCCGTATTCAATTCCGTTATGTACCATCTTTACAAAATGTCCTGCTCCGGATTCTCCTATCCAGTCACAGCACACTTCCCCTGAAGGTGTGCGGGCGGCTATTGCAGTGAGTATCGGAGCTGTTTCCGGCCATCCTTCTTTATTTCCTCCGGGCATCAGGGACGGTCCATGCCGTGCTCCCTCTTCTCCGCCGGACACGCCGCAGCCTAAGTAAGGAATCCCGAGGCCGGCAAGACGCTGTACCCGCCGCTCTGTGTCGGTAAATTGAGAATTCCCCCCATCAATGATAATATCCCCTTTTTCAAGAAGCGGTATGAGCATTTCAATGTAGCTGTCCACTATCTCTCCGGCCTTGACCATAAGGAGGATTTTCCTGGGTTTCTTCAGCAGGTCTGTCAGCTCTTCAAGGGTTTCTGCCCCGGCAATATTGGTCCGCATTTTGGCAGGACCATCTAGAAAAGCCTTCATCTTTTCTGTTGTTCTGTTGAAAACAGATACAGAAAATCCTTTGTCAAGCATATTTAAAACCAGGTTCTGACCCATAACAGCCAGACCAATAACACCGATATCCGCCTGTCCATTCATTATGCCGCTCCTTTAAATTTTACATTAAAGAACTCTTGAAAAAAAAGCAATTCTAGTGTATGTGTGATG
>Ga0272441_10006576_pt1 | contig 19372 bp, 11 predicted proteins | sample SSMProp6N_FD_193582 | JGI IMG/M metagenome (GOLD analysis project Ga0272441, IMG submission 193582) | Marine sediment archaeal communities from Little Sippewissett salt marsh, Falmouth, MA, United States - SSM-Prop-6N | ecosystem: Environmental > Aquatic > Marine > Wetlands > Sediment ... | reverse complement strand
GAGAAGAAAAGAAAGGTACATTTCCTGCCATATCTTCGATTCGTCTGCCACAGGAGTTAAATTTCCATGAAATATTCAGGGGTTCTGCTAGGTCTGTGACACATCAGGGTAAATAACACACTTTAAATAAGGAACAACATTGGTTGCGGATGCCTATTTAAATGATCGGCAATCGCATTGCGGATACCTATTTAAACGATCGGCAATCGGTTTGCAGTCCACAGGCCTCAGCGACTTTCTGACATCATGGCATCAATAATATAACCTTTTTTGATATCCCACTGTCACAAATACGATTTCCATGACATCACTTTATCATAATACTTAAGTATTCTGACAACATAATATCAAAATATGGCGATCAAACTTACGGATATCGTTTACCAGAACAGGTGGTGGAAGGGGGATGGGTGGGAGGCGAATGACCAGGATCTCAGGAAGGTCAATATCTACCTAAAACGCAAAAATATCGAGGTTAAGAGAGGGGGGCTGACCCTGCTTAGGGGGGTCAGACGAAGCGGCAAGACAGTCTACGTCAAGAAACTTGTTCAACATCTGATCGAAGACGGTGTCGATCCAAAGAACATACTCTATCTCTCATGTGACAGGCACACTCGCTTCGAGATAAGAAATTTCATAAGAGAACTGATGGTGAGAAGAGGGGAATGTTTTGTTTTCCTGGATGAGATAACCTACATGGACCGTTGGGACCTTTTCTTAAAGGAGACAATGGAACGGGGGGGCATCACGCTTGTTGCCACGGGTTCCAACCCCATCAGGATAAAGAACGGAGGGGATCGCCTACCGGGAAGGGGGATCGAGGGCAACGAGTATTACATCGGCCCCCTCTCATTTAGGGAATATGTCGAGGCATTGATCGATGTGGAGCCCGTTATCGAGCACGATATATTACGCACTGCGATCCACAACGTGAAGGGCCTTGACGTGCATTTTTCCAGCTATTCGCCAAAGGCCGATGATCTGATCGCATTCCACGATGATCTGGAAAGGTTGTTCTATAATTATCTGCTCACTGGTGGATTTCCCAACGCCATTACCGATCACATCAAGAATGGTAACATGGACAGCAGCACGTACGAAACCCTCATCCGGGTGATCCTTGGTGTGTTTGCAAAAGAGGGTAGAAATGAGGAGTTCGCACGGGTCATACTGGAAAAACTCCTTGACCTGCGCTCTTCAGGTACAGGTCTGATATCAATATCAAGGGACACGGGTATTCATCACAATACCGTCAGGGATTACCTGGAACTCTTAGAAGAGGCCAGGGTAATATTCGTGCTCCAGTCTTGGGACATTGAGAGAGGAAGGCTAGCACCTAAAAAGAAGAGAAAGATGGTCTTTCAAAGTCCTCTTATTGCAACTGCTCTTCACGTGTTCCTGAAGGGTGGTGGTTGGGAGGAGGCCCAAAATTTTGTGGATAGGAGAATGGAATCGCTTGTGGAAGATACCGTTGCAACCCATCTCATTTGGACAGAGGAAATACCGACAATGAGAGAAAAACACTCTTTTGCAGGTTTTTATTACGACAGAAGGGAATGTGATTTCGTAATGAGGAAAAAGGAAGATTTCTTTGGTTTTGAGACAAAATACGGAAAACTCAAGAGAGCCAATTATCCATTCAAGACACTGTATCTGACAAAGGACATCATCGATACCGATGCTCTGCCCACATCACTCTTTCTCTTCGGCCTGAAAAAGGGGAAAGGCGGCATATAGATCAAACTTCTCAAGAATCGGACCGTATACTGAAATCGTAAGATCAAGGGCTCAACCGATACCTGTCCCGGGGGAACAGGACGCATTCCCGGATGTTGTCCCGGTCCGTCAGTATCATCATCAGCCTCTCCGCTCCCAACCCCCAGCCCGCATGGGGCGGTATGCCGTATCGGAATGGCTTGAGGTAGAACTCGAAATCCTCGGGGCACATAACCGATATTCGGTCCACCGGTTTAACCATACAAATTCTCATTAGGATTTTTTGAAAATTTGGTTTTTTGCACGGTTCGATCTATTGTTCGTTTTCACCAAAAATGTAGAATACAAATCCCATCCGTTCATCTAAATGTGTCCGCTTATTGAATCGACTTATATTGATGTTTATCTTCCTTTTACTGATAATATCCAGTGGTTTTTTCAATCCCCAGTTAAGGCAATCCATCAAAAAATAGCTTGGATTATTTATCGAATAGGATGAAAAGCCGGATTTTGAAAGTATGGAATCCAGCTCCTCTTGACTGAATGGAATCTCAGTACCTACCCGCCACGCCCCCAATGGTTTGGACGCTTTCATGATGAGAACGTAAGGAATGCATCGACTGTTAGGAACAGAAATAATTGAAAAGCCGCCGGGCTTAAGCAACCTATGATGTATCTTGAAAACCTCGGACCGTTGGGAACCAGTAAAATGCTCGGCCAATCCAAACGACATGGATATGTCAAAAGTTCCAAAAAGTTCATCTGGAATATCTTTAAACAAATCTCCATGATGTACATGATAACGATTCTTGAAAGGCTCCAATCTCACTTTTGCCACAGCCAGTGCAGATTCGCTGTAATCCATGATCGTTACATCTGCCCCGCGTAAGGCAAACCTGTAAGAAGCCGCTGCGGTCCCGCAACCTATTTCGATCGTTTTGATATTTGAATAACCGGACATTCCGATCCGAGTTGATAACTCCTTTTCAATCAATTCATTGAATGTTTTTGGATTCCTTTTTACTGCCTTTTCCTTGTCCTTTATGTACAGATCATACCATACATCTTTTTGGTCTGACTCATCCATCGAGTTTTGGTACATTTCACAAGCTATATTAACTTTTTTTAATGGGGTAAAAACAATATATTTCCAACATTTCACATAAACAGCATGTCTGATGGAATTTTGATCATGCTGATCAAGATTTAATAATTCTGTATGGGGCCTTACAGTGGACTCACGGGCTCAACCGATACCTGTCCCGGGGGAACAGGACGCATTCCCGGATGTTGTCCCGGTCCGTCAGTATCATCATCAGCCTCTCCGCTCCCAACCCCCAGCCCGCATGGGGCGGTATGCCGTATCGGAATGGCTTGAGGTAGAACTCGAAATCCTCGGGGTTGAGCCCCCGGTCCTCAAGCTGTTTTTCCAGCAGCGCCACGTCCCATACCCGCTGGGCCCCGGACGTGATCTCTTTCTCGGCCCACATGAGGTCAAAGGTCCGGGATATCACCGGTTTCTCCTCGAAAGGCTGGGCGTAGAAGGGCTTGGCGGCGGTGGGCCACTCGGTGATGAAGTAGAACTCCCGTTTCTTCTCGGCATACCTCTTGGTGGCCTCCATGGACAGGTCCTCGCCGAAGGGTATCTCCATTTTCTTCTTCTTGAGCTTGGAGAGGATCTTGGAATAGCTCACCCGGGGGAATGGCGTGGTCACCTCCGGGATGTCGAGCTTTAGCAATCTCAGCTCCTCGGCGTTCACGTCACGGACGGTGTTCACGGCGTGGGCGATGGACCCCTCCAGCACCTGCATGGCGTCCTCCTCGTCGGCAAAGGACATCTCGATATCGATTGACGTGTACTCGTTGAGGTGTCGCACCGTGTCGTGGGTCTCCGCCCTGAAGGCGGCCCCTACCTCGAACACCCGGTCGAACCCAGCTCCCATGAGCATCTGCTTGTAGAGCTGGGGCGACTGGTTCAGGTAGGCGTCCTCGTCAAAGTACTTCATGGGGAAGAGCTCGGTCCCGCCCTCGGTGGCCGAGGCCACTATCTTGGGGGTATGAACCTGAATAAACCCCTGGTCCCTGAGGTATGCTTCCAGGGACAGCATCAGGGTTGAGCGGATCTTGAACAGGGCGGTCACCTCGGGTTTGCGCAGGTCCAGGAAACGGTTGTCCAGCCGGGTGTCCAGATCGGCGCCCACCTTGTCAGCAACCCCCAGTGGCAGGGGCGTCTCCGCGATGGAGAGCACCTTCCACTCCTCAGGCAGGACCTCGAACCCCGCCCGGGCCTTATCGTTGGGCTGGACCTTGCCCCGAACCAGCAGCACGCTCTCCCGGGAGAGGGTGGCCAGCTGTTTGTACCTCTCCTCGCCCAGTTCCTCTTCCAGCAGGGTGATCTGCACCATACCTGTGCGGTCCCGCAGGTGAAGGAAGGCCACCTTACCCAGGTCCCGGACAGAGTGGATCCATCCTCCGAATGTCTGCTCCGTGCCGTGATCGTCCGAGCTCACCAGGGTTGCGTACCTGGTCCTTCTCCACTGCCCCAGCGATTCCATATTGCTCACCTTGGGAGAGCGGATGGAGGGACGGTTAATTAAGATTGCGTGGGGGACTTGAGCGAGGGGGGAAATTGAGCGAGGGGGGGAATTGAACGAATGAGTGGGGGGTGGAGGGGAGGTATGTGGAGGGGTGTTGGAGTGGATGAGAAACTTCTTATCGGGCGTGGGGCAATGACCAGGGATAAAACGGCACTGGTGGGATTGGCAATGGACTTCAAAACTAAGCACCTGGACATAGATTCCACAAGGAACATCGCGGTCATGCACGAGAAGGACCTGGAGGCCCTGGGGCTCCACCCCGACGACCGGGTCAAGATAATCGGTAAGAAGACCTCGATCACCTGCATCGTGGACTCCACGGAGACCATGGTGCAGCCCGGTATGGTGGGCCTGTTCGACAACGTTTACGAGGACATAGGCGACGGGACCATCCAGGTGCAGACCTCGTCGAAGCCCCGCTCCATAACCCACATCAAAAAGAAGATGGAAGGTGACGAGCTGACCACCGACGAGATCAACGAGCTGGTGGTGGACATGGTAAGCGGGTCGCTCTCCGACATCGAGCTCACCGCCTACGTCACATCGGTGGCCATCAACGGCATGAACATCCGGGAGATCAAGGACCTGACGCTGGCCATGGTGGAGACCGGGGACTACCTGGATTTTGAAGGGGAGGACATATTCGATTTCCACTCCATAGGCGGGGTTCCCGGCAACAAGATCACCCTTCTGATCGTACCCATCGTGGCCGCCGCTGGTCTCAAGATCCCCAAGACCTGTTCCCGGGCCATATCCTCGGCCGGCGGCACCGCCGACATATTCGAGACGGTGGCAGACGTGAGCCTGTCCATCGAGGACATCAAGAACCAGACAAACACAGTTGGCGGGACCATCGCCTGGGGTGGCGGGGTGAAGATCGCCCCCGCCGACGATATAATCATCCGGGTGGAATACCCGCTGTCCATCGACCCGTTCTCCCAGGTGCTGGCCTCGGTCATGGCCAAGAAGAAGGCGGTGGGCGCTGATTTTCTTGTCATGGACATCCCCATGGGAGAGGGAACCAAGGTGGCCAACGAGGAGATGGCCCAGAAGTACGCCGACCATTTCATCACCCTGGGACGGGAGATCGGCATGACTGTGCAGTGCGCCATAACCTACGCCGGCCAGCCCGTGGGAAACGCCATCGGTCCCGCCCTGGAGATGAGGGAAGGGCTCAAGGCCCTGGAGGGCAAAGCTGTGCCCGGCTCGGTCATAAGAAAGGCCACCAACATCGCGGGCAGGATACTCGAGATGGGCGGCAAGGCCGACAAGGGGAAGGGTACCGAACTTGCCAAGGAACTGCTCAAAAACGGCAAGGCCCTGGAAAAGATGAAGGAGATCATCAAGGCCCAGCGGGGAGACCCCAACATCACCTCCGATGACGTTTACATCGGCAAGTACTCCCAGAACATCCTCGCGCCCCGGGAGGGTTACATCGACATGGTGGGCAACCGGGAGATGGTGCGCATCGCCCGGGAGGCCGGGGCTCCCCGGGACAAGGGCGCCGGCATCATGCTCTACAAGAAGATCGGTTCCCGGGTGGAGGAGGGGGACATAATGTTTTCCATCTACGCCGACAACGAGCGCCGGTTGGAGGACGCCGTTGCCCTGGCCCAGCGCATCCAGCCGCTGCGTATCGAGGGCATGATACTGGAATGGGTGTGATATCCTGTGCGCCTGGGCAGCCTGAGCCACGTCGGAACAACAGAGAACTTGGGAAATATCAAATCCCTGCTGAGGGACTACCTGGACTTTGCCTCCCGGAAGGGGTACTCCGCCGCCCTGGCCCACCTGAGCTGGTCGTTGCACGGCCACCTGGATTCGGCGTACCGGCCGGACCTTTACGACATCTGGATTGCGGAGAACAGGCTGTACGAAAACCAGGTACGCAGGATGCGCAGGAAATGCCGTTCCTTTTCGTACCGACCCAAGATATCCGTTCTTGTTCCCGTCCACGATCCGCCGGCTGAGCTTTTCCACGAGACAGCAGACTGCGTGTTGAACCAGATATACGACAGGTGGGAACTCTGCATCGCCGATGACGCCTCCACGGACAAGGACACGTTGGCCGTGCTGGATCGGCTGGAAGATGCGAACCGGAATATCAGGATCACCCGCCTGAAGAGGAACCGGGGGATATCCGGTGCGACCAACGCGGCGCTGGAGCTGGCCACCGGTGATTTCGTTGCGCTTCTGGACCACGACGACATGATCACGCCCGACGCCCTTTTCTGGGTCGCTGACGCCCTCAACACCAGTCCCGGGCTGGACATGATATACAGCGACGAGGACAAGATCGACACGGGTGGGAAAAGGAGGGACCCGTTCTTCAAACCGGACTGGTCGCCTGATTTGATCCTGTCCATGATGTACACCTGCCACCTGGGGGTGTACCGGACGTCCCTGGTTCGACAGCTCGGCGGTTTCAGGAGCGACCTTGACGGCAGCCAGGATCACGACCTGGTGCTCCGTTTAAGCGAGAGAACTGACAGGATACACCATATTCCAAAGGTTCTCTACCACTGGCGCATGTCCAGCGGATCGGGCGCCTCCCACATCGATGCCAAGCCCTGGGCAGTCGAGGCCGGCAGAAAGGCCCTGGAAGATGCCCTGTCCCGGCGGGGAATAGACGGGAGGGCCCTTCACGACAGGCATCCCGGCAGGTACCAAATCGAGTACGAGATTTCCGGCAACCCCCAAATAGACATCATCATGCCCACCGGGGGACGGATCGACCTTCTGGACCCCTGCATTCGCTCCATTGTGGAAAAAACCACCTACCCCTGCTACACCATCTATCTGGTGGACAACAGCAGGGACGCTCAGGTGAGAAAGTGGATGGAAGGTCTGCCCCGGGACGTCCTTTCCCGGATCAGATACCTCCGCTGCGACCACAAACCCTTCAACTTCCCCCTGCTCATAAACCACGGAATGGAGCAAACCAGCGCCCGGTACGTTCTCATCCTCAACGACGACATGACCATCATCACACGCGATTGGCTGGAACAGATGCTCCAGCACGCACAGCGAAAGGAGGTGGGTGCCGTGGGGTGCAAGCTGCTCTATCCCCCACCCCGCAACCAGTACCAACACGCGGGTGTAATCATGGGTCCCTACGGCAACACCGGCCATGTCCAGAAGTACCTGCCCGCCGAGAGTACCGGGTATTTCTCCCTCCCCGCGGTGATCCGGAACTGCAGCGCCGTCACCGGGGCCTGCATGATGTACAGGCGGGAGGTTTACCAGGAGGTTGGCGGCATGGACGAGAAGTACCTTCCCCTGGCCTTCAACGACGTGGACCTGTGTTTGGAGATGAGGAGCAGAGGTTACCTGGTAGTCTACACCCCGTATGCAGAGCTCTACCACCACGAATCCGTCACAAAGGACAGCCACGCCAATGCCGGGGAGGAACAGCATATGAAAAGCAAGTGGGCTCATATCATCGCCCATGACCCTTACTACAACCCCAACCTCACCCGGGAGCGCGAGGATTACTCCATCGGAGTGAACCTCAACCCCTTCAAGAAGATCATCAAGACCGGAACGGAAGATACCCCGATGATGGATATCTGAATGACAGCGGCCTGGAATGGGGAGGGCACCGAATACGGGAGGGAATGGATACGGGGAAAAAAAGGATACGGGGAAAAACGGATACGACGGGTGACCCCAACCGTTTGCGGCGTCTGCCTGGGATAGTTGAGGTTTTCGCAACCATTTAATATCACCCGGCGCTAATGCTCAAAAACACCTCTTTGGGATCGGTTTTACACAATGATGCAGATTCCTCCAAATGACGAAAGACTGGCTCTTCCCTTCAGGGAATTTCACCGCGGCATGGCCCTTGCCACTGTACTGCAGGGGGTTGCCGAAACCGGCTCGCGTCCCTCGGTTTTCCTGGCCATGGACGATCCCAACGGTTGGCTGAAGTTGTGGGAACTGGCCGATGCAATCGATACGGACTCGGCAGATGACGCCGACTGGTACGTGGCCGACGGACCGGCCACGGACAATCTTCCAGGCATCATCAAATCAGGCAGGACCGGGGTGATCCTGAGGAATACCTCCGACGGGAGCGGGCCCGGCATGGCCCGGGAGATGTTGAAACATCTGACCGGGGATTTCGGTGGCGGAAAGGGACCGCTGGATCCCCCCTCCGCCGGGAGGTTCTGGAAAACCGCCCGGAAGCTGGCAAAGAAATCCAGCATGACTTGCGTGGACGTGGGATGCGTTCCCGCCCGGGAATGGATACTGGCCACCCTTCTGGAGAGGGGAATGGACCATGAGGGCCGCAGCCAGATCCGCAGGTTTGCCAACGGCACCTTCGGAACATGCCCGGGCAACGATCCCTGCATAGACACCGTCTCCGTTATGACAGGGAACGAAAAGCTGGCCCGAGGTCTTGTGGAAAGGTTCAACAGACCGCCACCATCGAACGGTGCCGGATCGGACGCTGCAGCTATGAACTCGCTTTCCATTCTTGATGCCTGGGCACCCTTCCTGCTGGAATCGTCGCTTGGATCCAGGGCGGAAAGGGCGCTTCGGCACTGTGGTGAACTGGACGAGAAGATATCCAGCCAGTCTGCCCGGGCCCACGAGTTGAACTTGCAGGTCGCATCCCTCAGCGAGGAGCTGGAAAGGAAACGTGCAGATCTGGAACGGGTCATTGCAAGGTTGGAACAGTTGGAGTCGGACAGTGAAAAGCTGGAAAACCTCAGAAAAAGGTGGCTGTTCCGATCCTACATGCTCCTGCGGGGCAAGAAGATCGGCAAGACCCCTCCCAGGGAAAGCCCATGACCCAACTGCGGCGGGAACCCTCATGAAGATACTCCACACGGTTCACGGATATCCCCCCTGGAACATAGGGGGCACGGAGCTCTACACCCGCAACCTGGCAATCTGCCAGTCCCGTCGACCGGATACAGAGGTCTCCGTCATATCCGCAATGGACAGCAGGGCAACGGGGCCCGCCAAGGTTCCGGTCGATGAAAAGACCCGACTGGACGGGGTGGAAATTTACTTCTACCCCAGATCGAGAGGGTCCAACCTGATAAACACCTGCAGCGACCCTGACGCCGATCGCTGGCTTGAACAACGGCTCCGGGAGATATCACCTGACATGGTGCACGTGCAGCATCTGATAGGCCTGTCCGGCGGCTTTCTGCGCTGTTTTGAAAAAATGGAGATACCCTTCGTGGTCACCCTTCACGATTTTTATTTCATCTGTCACAGGATATTCTTGCTCAACAGGGACCGGAAGGCATGCCCGGGACCCGCGGGTGGTGTCCGCTGTGCTGCGGATACCGACTGGGACATACTGGATGACTCCTCACCCGCCTCTCCCTGGGACAGAACCATTGACCGGCTGGCCTGCGCAACCCTTCACACATCGAGGCACCGATTCCTCGTGGACGGTCTAAATTGCGCGTCCCGCATTATTGTCCCATCCTCTTTCATGATCGACCTTTTCCGATCAAGCGGCGTGGTAACTCCTTCGTACACCCTGCTGGAACACGGCATCGACCCGGAACCCTTCTTGGGCCTGGAACCCACATCTGCAAGGGAGCTGAGGATCGCATACATAGGAGCCATATCAAGGACCAAGGGGCTCCACGTGCTTTTGGAGGCCGCTGCCAGACTGGGGGACCTGCCCTTCAGACTGGACATCCACGGAAGACCCGATCCCAACGACCGGTCCTATGCAGAGGAGCAAAAGAGGAAGATCGACGGTGAGAAGATTGTTTACCACGGGCCCTTCCCGGACGGGGACATCCCGAAGATATTGGGCAGTGCCGATGTGCTCGTGGTACCTTCCCTGTACCCGGAAACCTTCTCCATCGTGAGTCGGGAAGCCTACCTGGCCGGGGTCCCTGTAATCGCATCCCGCATTGGCGCCCTGACCGAAGCGGTCAGGGACGGGAGATCCGGCCTGCTTTTCGAGCCCGGCAACGCAGACGAACTGGGCAGGCTCCTCAAGACCCTAACCACCGACAGACGGCGTCTGGAGGAACTTAAAAAGGGCATCCCGGAGGTCATGACCCTGGATCAACACGCAGACAGATTGATGGACATATATGAGGAAGTGCTGAAAACGGCCCGGAACCAGGGGCAACGGCCTCCCCGCCCGTCAAGGGTGTGACTGGCGCAGCCGACTGTCACAATGTGACAGACGCAGACGCTTTGAGCTCGCCTCCACAGTATTCAAAGATACTGCCTGAACGTCTTCTCCCTGCTGCGGAAATAGAATATCCCGGCCACCAGGACCAGCAAGATCACGGAGAAGGGAAGAAATACCTTGTAAAGCCCCGGAATTTCGCCCAGGAATATGGCCCTCCTGGACATGGGGATCAACCTCGCCAGGGGATTTATGGTCAGGATGGGATTCACCCAGGGGATGCCTGACTGGCTGAAGAAGGATACCGAGTAGATTATGGGGGTCAGGAAGAAACCGGCGGTGGTCACCACCTGCCATATCTCGTTTATGTCCCGGTACCGGACGTATATGGACGCCAGGAAGAAGCTGAGTCCCAGGACCAGCAAGGCGGTCATCCCCAGGAAGACGAAGATGAAGACAAATCCCACATGCACGGGTATGAGCGCCTGTGACGTGTGATAGAAGTACAGCTGGAACAGCCCCAGTACCCCGAAGAATACCAGCAGTTCCAGAATAGCGATGAACAGGGATGCCAGCACCGATGCCACAACCACTATCTCCCTGGGAAAGTACACCCGTTTGATTATTCCCGAATGCATTATCACCGATTGCATGCCGTGGTTCGTCCCCATCTGGAAGAACCGCCAGAACACCTGCCCCAGCAGGAGGAACACGGGGTAGGCCACGTTGGGATAGTCATCTCGGATGTCTGCTCGAATTATCAGGGTGAACACAAAGCTCAGTATGACCATCATGAGCAGGGGGTTCAGGATCGACCAGAAAAATCCCAAATAGTTGCTCTTGTACTTCACCTTGAGCTGGGTGGATACCAGGACCTTTATCAGGTCAATGTACTTGAATATCCCAAAGGGGTACATGGGCTCATCCCAAAACGCCAGACCTCAAACCATGGCGATTGCCCTGCCAAAGGTGACGGTGCTTAAAAGATTTCCCGGATATCCCGCTGCGGAAGGCGCAGGAGGTCAGATGGATCGTTGAGGTTGGAGAATGCCGGGGTATCGGGCACCCAGGGATTAGGAACTCAGGGGTCGGGCACACCAGGGGTCGGGCACACCAGGGGTCGGGCACGCCAGGGGTCGGGCACGCCAGGGGTCGGGCACGCCAGGGGTCGGGCACGCCAGGGGACAGCGGAGATCATTCTGATTCCGGGGGTTCGGTTGACCGGATCACCCGCTTGGGCCGTTTGACCGACCTGGCTTGCTTGGCGGGGCTCCTGGTTTGTTCCTCCTTCCAACCTTCACCATCCTTTTCATCTTTCCCGCTGTCGGTTCCCCGATCGTCCTTTCCCAGGGGGCGTTCCAGTTCCATGCGCTTCTTTTTGTCCCGCATGATGAAGAACACCAGCACCGCCGCCAGGAAGATCGCAATCGCCGACAGCAACCCCGTGACCGCCGTCCTTGTGGACTCCATGTCCTCCCTCTCCTCGTCCACCACCCGTCTGTCCACTGTGAATCCCAGCTGGAAAGCGTCCTCGTCGCCGGGATCGACCTCGCCGTTTCCGTTCCCGTCCAGCCGGTTGCCGTCCTCGCCCCTGATATCACTGGATATCCGTACCAGGTAGGTTGCCCCGGGGATCAGGTTGCCCAGCCGGATTTGAAGGGTGGTTCCATCGGACGACAGCTCCAGAGCGGCCCAGTCCTCCAAAACGGCACCGTCGGTGGTGGTTATTTGAAACTTGGAAAGGTCCTCGGCAGTGCTGCGGTCCATGGGCTTGGAGAACTCGATAACCAACATTTTCAGGTCCACCGGCACGTCTCGATCGCCGTTGCCCGGATCGGTGGACACCACCCGGGGCAGGGACTGGTCCTTGGGAAGGGTGAAAAGCCCGAAGGTCCCGGCGCCGGACCCGTTAACCCAGCTCTCCCCGTCATCGTCCCTGACCCCATGGATCGGGGGGGCGACCCAGTCTTGGCCATCCCACCGGAAGAAGGTGACGGAACCGGGCTTCCGGTCGGTTAGGAAACCCTTCCACCGGGCGGATATGTTTATCCAGAGGGGATCGCCCTCCGATTCCACCGAGAATGTCACCCCGGTGTCAACGTACCCGTCCTCCGTCGTGTACACACCCGTGTCCGTTTGAGGCACGATCCTGCCAGTGCCCATGGACTGATGGTCCCGGTACCGGAACTCCGCTTTCACCATTACCCCGTTGGGGAAGATGTATATCACAGATTCGATGGGGGTGGAAACCACGTTCACCAGTCGCATGGCCTTGCCAACCGCTCCCCGCCGATCGCTGACCTGGAGGGTCACGAAGTACTCGCCCTCCGGCAGTTTTGTTTCCACCACAGCTTCCGTTCCCAGCACCATGGTATCAACCTCCCCGTAAAGCCTGGCCTCCCATAGATACGACAGGTTTTCCCCGTCCGGGTCGTAGCTCTCGGACCCGTCGAAGATTATCATTTCATCCATGTGGAAGGTGGACTCCTCCAACGGGCGGGATATGATGGCCTTGGGGGGCAGGTTGGACGTGGAAACCACCTGGATATCCACCCATCCCTCCGCCATGTCCTCCGTGTCCTGCACCACCAGGGTTATCCGATGGTATCCGACCCCCAGGATGCTGGCGGGGAACTGGACCCGGTTGCCGGTCCAGTACTCACCGGTTATCTCGTCCCACCATATGAACTCCAGCTCGCCTATGTCGCCATCGGGGTCCGTGGAGTTTTGCCCATCCAGATGGATGGTCTCATCCAGCCCGAACACCTGACCGGGTGCGGGTGACGATATGACAGCCCGGGGCGGGAGATTATCCAGGGTAAAGTCCACGGATATGTCCGACAGGGCGATGCTCCCGGGGGATTTGGTCCACAGGCTCAGGGGAACCTCCGCATCACCATCTAGATACGGGTCCAGTGTCCTCAGGTACCGGTTAACCCAGGGGGCCATGTCCACGGTGGTCATCTCCAGGTGATAGCGCACATCCAGACCGCCCAACATCAACGTCCCTCCACCTCCTCCACCCACCTTCAGCGCCACGTCGGAGAAGCTGTTGCCGTACCCGTCCACGTGGGAGACCTCCAGACCGGCCAGGGCCTTCCCCAGCCCGTCCGAAAGGGTGGTAATCTCCAGGGGACCGAGCAGATCGGATGCATCGTAATATTCCGTGGACCCGTCACCGCCAACGTCGATGTAAACCCCGGAGGGCATCAGGTTATCCAGATCGGCGGGGGCGGGGTCCCGAAGCGACCCGGTCGCGGGATCGTAGCGGTCCATGGACACGGGGGTCAGGGAGTACAGGTACGGCTGCTGGTAGTAAAGGCATCGAACGTCTGGACTGGCCAGGCCGGTGCTCTCGTTAAGGGCCCTGGTAAAATTCCCGTTGCGAATGTCGATAACACCCACCCCGTTGGTGGCGGCAATGTAAAGCTCGTCCCCACGGGCCCACAGGTCCCGGGCCCTGACGGTCAGGTCCACCGGGGAGGTGGTGATGGATTTGATGGGTTCCAGCCAGAGTCCGGAGTCCAGGTCCTTGCGGTATATGCCGTCCCGGGCCAGTACGTAGGCCACCTGCCGGTGGACCACCACGTCGTAGGTGTCGTTGGTGGCCAGGCCGCCCTGGGTGGTGTTGGTGTCCCACCTGTCCAGAAACGTGCCGTTCGTGCCGAACACCCAGACCCCGCCGGGAAGCGGTCCGTCCCCGCCATAGTACCTGCTGGTGGAAAGGTAGACCCGATCGTCAAACACCCTCACCCCTTCCACGGTCCCCAGATCGTGACCCGAATCGGAGTTTAGCCTGCTTACCACCCGGCCCGTGGAGATGTCCAGCATGTCCAGGGAGTTTCTGGGCGCGATCCCCCGAATTCCCTTGCATGCCACGAAAACCGTGCCGCTAATCGTATCCGCGGCCAGGGCGCTCACCTGGGTATTGGTGAGATCGTACTCCCCAGTTCCTTTTCGCCACTGGTCCTGCCGGGACCAGTTAACGGTGGAGACGCTGTCCAGACCGGAGACGGACCCGACGAACAGCTGCGAGGCAGTGGCGGCCAGGGCGCTTATATCGTTGCTGGCCAGCCCGTCGGATATGTCCAGTATTTCGAAAATCCCTCCGGATTCCGAGTACACCCTCACCCCCGAGGATGTGCCCAGGTACAGGTTGGTACCGTCCCCCTCCATGCAGGTCGGGGTATCCCAGAAATTGGAGGTGGCAGTTTCCAGGACCAGGCCCGTGGAGATGTTCAGCAGGGATACGGCATGGCCGTCGAATCCCACCGCCAATCTCCCATCCCCCACCGCCAGGGAGGTGATGGTCCGGCCGGGGAACTCGTGAACGTCTTCCAGCTCCGGCCCGTCACCGCCGTTCTCCTCCGGGAGGTTCACCTGGTATACCGACGTTCCCAGGGCAGCGTACAGGGTGTTGCCATCAAGGGCAATGTCCGTCACCCCCTGACCGTCCATGTCCTCAGCTTGCCAGGTCCCGAATTCTCCCGTTGCGCTGTCCCAGTGTATCACCCCGGAAGGGGTTGCAATGAATAGGCGGGATTCGGACCGGGCAAAATCGTTGACCACACCGCCGCCCGGGGGAAGCTCCACGCCCTCCTGCCAGTGGTCCATGGTTCCATCGTCCCGGTCGTAAACATATATCCCGTCCCCGAAGGTGCCCAGGTAGAACCGGTCATCGTCGGCGAACACCCCGGTGGTCATGTTGGTGGACATCCCGCTCTGGGTGTTGAACTCCGACTGGATACCCGACCCGTGAACGTACCAGGCAGCCCCGCTGGGGGTGCCCATTAACACCCCGTCCCCATGAGCGGCAAGAGAGGTTATGGTCCCGGAGGGCAGCCGGGGAGCCGTTACCCAGTCCACCAGCTCACCGGTGTCGGGGTCCAATATCCCCATCCCCCGGCCCTGACTTCCCACGTAGAGGTACCTGCCGGATGAGACCGACAGCAGGTTGCCGCTGACCAACCTTCCCGAATGCACCGTATGGACCGTCCTGTAGTTGTAGGGCCCGTACTCCACCAGACCCCCGATGGAGGCGGCCCACAGCGTTCCGTCATCCCCCATATCCAGGTCCCGGACCGTATCGATATCCACCAGAACCCTTCCGGTGGGACGGGCGTAGCCGGTGAGGGAAAGGGAGAACTTGGTGGGCTGGGCCAGTGACGGGACCCTGATCCTCGGGTCGGCATACTTGCCCGACATCTCCCCAAGCCCCACCTGGGAAGAGGTCTTTCCGCTGGCAAACCGTTCAACGGCCCCCAGGGTGCCGTCGAAACGCCAGACCGGGGGTTCCCCCGACAGGCCGACATTGAGCTGAGGGTCCCGAACCGGGACAGGCGACAGGTCCGGAGGGCCCACAGTGGATATCTTCAGGGTGGCGGACCCGACGTTGGCGTTCCTGGGCACCAATAAGGATGAGCCGCTGACCCCGCCTCCGGGTTCGGTGATCTCCAGGATGACCTCTGGCTCGCTGTCGGGGAAGGCGCCTCCCTGCTCAGCCGCCAGCGGGAACATGCCCGTGGTGAGCATGAGGGCCAAAACCAGCAATGCAGTTACCTTGACTGTAAAACGTATCGTGGCTCCCTCCAGTTGGGGAACGGTCCCTCTTTGAACGTGTACATGTTATCATTGACAGGTAAATAATATTTGGGCAGATCGGCAGCCTGATGGGTAGACCGATGGGTTGATCGAGGGGTGGACCGATGGATAGACCGATGGACAGACCAATGGATAGACCAATGGATAGACCGATGGACCACTCGATGGATAGACAAATGGACCACTCGATGGATAGACAAATGGACCACTCGATGGATAGACAAATGGACCACTCGATGGATAGACCGATGGACCACTCGATGGATAGACAAATGGACCACTCGATGGGTTGATCGATGGACCACTCGATGGGTTGATCGATAGAACGACCGAGGGGTAGAACGATGGGTAGACCGATGGACCACACGAGGGGTTGACCGGTGGGTTGACCGAGGGGTGGACCGATGGACCATTCGATGGACCGACCGATGGGTAAACCGGTGAACTGACAGATGGACAATTTGACAACCGGCTTGAAATGGGCCGCAATCCACGGTCAACGCCAAGGCCTTGCCAAAAAAAGGTATATAGATCGCTCCTGATTGATGAACGTGAAAAACGCAGCCTCGACATCCTCGGATGATGGCCGGAACAAAAAACAGTCCCCCTCTCAGTCCCCCTCCTCCGGAAAGGGCAATAAAGACGGCTCTGCCGTGGTGGATGTCAGGGACCTGTCGGTGATGTTCAAAATCCCCCACATGAAAAACACCACCGTCATGGACCGTTTCAGCCGGATGGTCAGGGGCGGACGCTGTTCCTTCGAGGAACTGTGGGCGCTCCGGAACGTGTCCTTCAAGGTGGAACGGGGCGAGACCCTGGGGATCGTGGGCCCCAACGGGTCGGGCAAGTCCACCCTTCTGGAGGTGATCGCCGGGATACAGACCCCGACGAAGGGAGAGGTAACAGTGAAGGGCGGGACCGTGCCTTTTTTGGGCCTGGGGGTGGGTTTTCAGCATGAGCTCACCGCCACCGAGAACGTAATCCTCAACGGGGTCCTGCTGGGCATTCCCGTCGAAGAGGCGAGGGCCCAGGTGGATGAGGTGATCGAGTTTGCGGGCCTGCACCGGTTCAGGGATACCAAGCTGAAGAACTTCTCCACGGGCATGCAGATGCGGCTGGCCTTCTCATCGGCCATACAGGCCCGGCCTGATATCATGCTCATCGACGAGGTGTTCGCGGTGGGCGACGAGAACTTCAGGAAGAAATGCATCCGGTGGCTTGTGGACTACAAGAACTCGGGGAAGACCATAATCTTCGTTTCCCACTCCCTTCCCACCATGACGAGGATATGCGACAGGGTGCTGTATCTCAAATCGGGCCGGGCGGTCTGTGTTGAAGACCCGCACAAGGCCATCCAGACCTATCTGGAGGACCTGGACCCGGAGGTGCAGACGTTGAAGGGCGCCTTGAAAAGGAACGGCCCCGGGGACAGTGATGGGATGGACCTGGAAAGGGTGAAGTCCTACTGGTTGAAAAACGACTTCGGCCCCATGCTGGGCCAATCCGGTCACCTCCCCAGGTGCGGCAGAGGCCGAATATCAATAGAATCCGTCAGGATGTTTAATACCGACGGGGAAGAAGGATACCGGTTTTCTCCCCACGAGGGAACGTCGGTTGAGCTCAAGATCCGGGTGAGGGGGGATTTGAAACGTTTTATCCTGATAGCGAGGATAGACAGCAGCGAGGGCGAACTGTTCTTCCAGGGAAAACCCATGATCGTTGACAACTTCAAGGGTCCCCAACTGTCCATCCGGCTGGATATCCGAGCCCTTCCGCTGAGCATGGGGGATTACAATCTCAACCTGGTAGCGGCGTCCGATCTGGACATGGAGAGCCTGAATATCGTCATTGAGGATTCTCACGTGGGAATGCACGGCTTTCAGATCAAGCGGGATCCCCTGTCGTCAATTTTAGGACATACCCAGCTCGACCACCGGTGGAGTGGCGGGGGCGGTCTGGACATCACTCCCGGGAAGAAAAGTTGATCCGGGATTGGGGATGTACCGGGCTCGGACCGAGTGTTTTTCCGGGAGGGACGTACGCGGAACGATCCCGTCCAACTGTCTCATTTCCCAAGCCCGCGGCACACGTCCACAACCACCGGAGCGCCGCAGGCGATCAGGACGGCGACGGCCTCCAACTCCACATCCGGCAATGTCAGCCAGACCAGGGTATACACCGCCGCGAGAAGCACAACGGAGAACAGGGCCCAGACCACCTTGCCCCTCAGGAAGGCCACAGCTGTTGCCAGGGCCACGGGGACGAGTATCCAGTGGATGAGTAACGATACAACCACCATGCCCGCCGCCACCGCGTACCTGGACAGAATCATGAATCGGGCGGCCCTCTGCTTGCCCACGATGATCGCGTAGGTGCGCATACCCGCCTCCCTGTCCAGGTCATGATCGTGGATCGAATGGGCGATGCCCTCGAAAACACCCACGGCGCCCAGGAAGGCCAGGTAAGAGAGGGGAAGGATATCCCACACCACACCGCCATAAACGAAGACAGCCAGGGCGGGTCCTGTCCAGAAGAACGCATCCACCGCCGGGGCGGCCAGGCTCTCCTTCAACCGCCCCGGACCGCTGTAAACGATAGCCAGAGCAACCATGAGCACGAGTACCCCGGTGGTGTAGATCCCCAGACCCAACACAAGGGCGATTGCAGGGATGGCAATGGCGTATGCAAACGACACGTACCTGAGAGTGGTGCGCTCTATCTCACCGGTAACCGCCGGATTGACGTAGTGTTCCGGATCGTTGGGTCTTTTGAGCTGTTTGAGGGTATCCACCGGCACGTCCTTGGCGTTGTTGTAGGTGAACACCAGAGCATACCACAACAATGTCGAAACTGCCAGAGGGATCACCCGCAGGTCGAGCCGGACGCCGTTGAGCATCACAATTCCCAGGGGTATGACAAAGGAGGCTGCCGGATACTTTCTCCACCACAGAACCATCCTGGAGGATTGAAACAGCCCTTTTAAAGATCCCAAAAAAACTGCACCTTCCCTTGAAAACACGTAAACCGGATTTATCATTTTGCCCGGTATCATTTTGCCCGGTATCATCTTGCCCGGTATCATTTTGCCCGGTATCATCTTGCCCGGTATCATCTTGCCCGGTACCATCTTGCCCGGTATCATCTTGCCCGGTATCATCTTGCCCGGTATCATCTTGCTTGGTACCATCTTGCCCGGTACCATCTTGCCCGGTATCATCTTGCCCGGTACCATCTTGCCCGGTATCATCTTGCCCGGTACCATCTTGCCCGGTACCATCTTGCCCGGTACCATCTTGCCCGGTACCATCTTGCCCGGTACCATCTTGCCCGGTACCATCTTGCC
>Ga0272441_10006575_pt1 | contig 19373 bp, 15 predicted proteins | sample SSMProp6N_FD_193582 | JGI IMG/M metagenome (GOLD analysis project Ga0272441, IMG submission 193582) | Marine sediment archaeal communities from Little Sippewissett salt marsh, Falmouth, MA, United States - SSM-Prop-6N | ecosystem: Environmental > Aquatic > Marine > Wetlands > Sediment ... | reverse complement strand
AGCAGGTGGACCGGGAGCTTCGCCGCATCATGACCGGCGCCTTCGCCCAGGTGGCGGCCACCGCCGACGAGCACCGCTGCACGCTTCGCGAGGCGGCCTACCGCATCGCCATCGACCGCGTCGCCGAGGCCATGATCCGCCGCGGCACGCAGTAGCCCCTCTGGGCACGACGCACACTTGCCCGTTGTGGCGCCGCCCTTTCCGTGGCATACTCGACCCGAGCTATCCTGACGACGGGGGCGACCTCATGGGACGTACATGGATCGCCGCGCTGCTGCTGGGCGCGCTGGCCGCGGTGCCGTGCTCCGGCGAGACGCTTCGCCTGGAGTGCACGGCCGACACGTCCATCTGCATCTACCCGTCGGAGCAGAGCCACAACCACGGCGGGAAGTCGCGCCTCCGCGTCAAGGGCAACGAGCACATCCTGCTGATGAAGTTCGACACGTCGCCGCTCGGTGGCCGGGCGGTCCGCAGCGCGCGGCTATTCTTCCGTCCCGCGGGCGCGGTGCAACTGAAGACGATGGGCCTGTCGATGGTCATGGAGGACTGGCGCGAGGGGACCTCCGGCGGGCCCGCCAAGAAGGGCGAAGTGACCTTCCTCATGGCCGCCCATGATGAGCGGACCTGGGACGGCCCCGGCTCGACGTTCCTGTCGGTGACGTTCGGGCGCGGCAAGTCGGGCATGGTGTGGGCCGGGCCGGCGGATCGGAGGATCGAGTCCCCGGAGACCCCCGCGAAGGCGCGGGCGTGGTACCGCGACGTCCGGCCCGAGACCGACGGGTGGCTGAGCATCGAAGTGCCGCCCGAACTGATCGCCGCAATGGCGCAGGGCACGAGCCACGGCCTCGCCCTGTCGGACGAGAAGGGGCAGACGCGGGCGAACAACGACGTCTTCAGCCGCGAGCAGCTCGGCAGGGGGCCGTACCTGGCCGTCGAACGCGACGCGAGGCCTCTGCCGCCCGCGCGGCGGCAGGCGCGCGGTGTGCGTCCGGTGGACGACCGGCCGACGACCGACGCCGTCAAGCAGCCGCACCGGGCGCCGCAGGCCGGCGCGTGGGCCGAGGCCGCAGGGCTGCGGTACCGCGTCGAACCCTTGTGGGGACAGACGGACCCGGCCACCGGCAAAGAGCACTTCGAAGGCGGCCGGTCCGGCTGGGTGTGGGACGGCAAGACCGTGCAGTTGCACGCGGCGCGGGCCTGGCACGCCTGCGTGCAGGTCGTGGTCGAACCGGCCGGCGGCCAGGGGCGGTGCGCCATCGAGCCCGGCGTGCTGCGTTCGGCGAAGGACGCCCCGCTGGGGGAGCGGCCGCGGGCACATCCCGTGTGGTACATCAAGGGCCCGGCCGAGGGCGGCGCGCGGCAGTGGCTGCCCGACCCGGTGATTGAGCCCGATGACGCGGCAGCGGGCATCGGGATCGCGCGGCCCAGGTGCCGCGCGTGGCTCGTCGAGTACTACGTGCCGCGCGACGCGATGCCCGGCCTCTACGAGGGGTCGATTCTCATTCGGCCGCCGGGGGGCGCGCCGATCGCGATCCCCGTCCGGCTGACGGCGCACAAGGCCGTGGTGCCGGACGAGTTGGGCTTCAAGGTGTCGCTCAACACGTACGGGTCGCCGGGCGGCAAGCACGGGCGGCGATATTCGTCGAAGGAGTTCCTGGCCGAAGAACTGGCGTGGCACCGCATGGCCCACGAGCACCGCGCAACCATCGCCGCGGTGCCCTACACGCAGAGCGGCCAGGTCCGCGCCGGCGAGGCGCCCCGGGTGGAGGTGAGCGACTCGGGCGGGGTGAAGGTGAACTGGGCTGAGTGGGACCGGCGCTGGACGCCGTATTTCACGGGTGAGGCATTCAAGGACCTGCCGCGCGACGGCGTGCCCCTGGACCACTTCTACCTGCCGATGCACGAGAACTGGCCGCTCGAGATCGAAGCGCACTACACGTGGGCCGGCGACTGGGCCACGCACTGGAAGCGCGCCGGGCTGATCGAGGAGGGGTTGACCGGTCGGTATCAAAAGGCGTTCGAGGCCGTCTCCGCGGCGCTCGCCGAGCACGTTGCGGCACGGAAGTGGACGCGGACACAGTTCCAGTGCTACCTGAACAACAAGTACTCGTTCAAGCAGCGCGGCCGCGGGTCGAGCTACTGGCTCCTGGACGAGCCGATGCACCGCGACGACTTCCTGGCCCTGAGGTTCTTCGGCCGATTGTTCCGCGAGGGGGTGAAGAAGGCGGGCCGCCCCGGCAACGTCGTCTTCCGCGTGGATCTGTCGCGGCCGCAGTGGGACCGCGGCTACCTGGCCGACGTGATGGGGCTGTGTATCTGCAACAGCTGGCGCGACTGCCCCGTGGAGACGTTCGACGGCCGGCGCGGCACGGTGTGGAGCTACGGCACGACGCCGGGGCCGGATGCGCCGCTCGTGGAGGTCTGGCGGTGGCTCATGGAGTCCTGGGCGGCCGGGTGCGACGGCATGGTGCCCTGGCAGACCATCGGCTGGCAGGACTCGTGGACCGTGCCCGAGGCGACGAGCGTCATGTATCCGTCGCGGCCGGGGATGGCGGACGGTCCGGTGGCGAGCCTGCGTCTGAAGGCCCTGCGGGCGGCGGAGCAGGACATCGAGCTGTGGTGCCTGCTGGCTCAAAGGGAAGGCTGGCAGGCCGGCGACCGGGGTGTGCGGCGCACGCGTCTGGCCGCCAAGACGGGCCGCAAGGACCTCACGGTCCGCGACCTGCCGGGTGCGCCCCCGGTCACGGTGGACCTCAGGGGCGTGACGGCCGACGAGATCATCGACCTGCGGCGGCGCCTCCTGGAGGCGCTGGACAAGTGACATGCCGGAATCCGCACCGTCACCTGGCCCAGGTCACGAGGCCGGTGTCCCACGGGCAGAGGACGTCCTCGTGGTTGGCCATGACGCGGATGGCCACGCCCTGCCGGCCCGAGGTGCGGAACTGGACGGTCCCGGCGAACGTCTCCTTGCCGTCCTGGGGTTGGTCCTGGGGGCTGAGGAAAAGGACCTTGCTCCGCACGAAGTTGCCGTGCGTGTCGAGCGGGCCGTAGCACGCCTCGACGCGCAGGTCCTCGGGCGCGATGCCTCCGAGCTGGACGACGGCCCGGATCTCCAGGCTGTCGCCGACGCCGATCTCGCCGTCGGCATTGGTCTCGACGCGCTCGACGCGGACGTTCGGCCAGGCGTCGCGCAGGCGGTTCTGCCACTGGACCACGTCCTTGGCCCGGGCCAGCTCGTCGGACGCCAGGCGCGTGAACCGCTCGTAGGCCGGGAAGTAGAACAGGCCCGCGTACTCCTGGACCATGCGGCTGGTGCTGAAGACGGGCCCGGTGGTCTGGGCGGCGGACTTCATGCGGCGGACCCACTCGCGGGGCACGTGGTCGGGCCCGCGGTCGTAGAACGTGGGGATGATCTCCTTCTCCAGCAGGTCGTAGATGGCGTTGGACTCCACCTCGTCCTGCTCGTCGCGCGTGGAGTAGGCCTCGCCGCTGCCGATGTTCCAGCCGTTGGTTTTCTGGTACCCCTCGGCCCACCAGCCGTCGGGGATGCTGAAATTCAGCACGCCGTTCGCTGCGGCCTTCATGCCGCTGGTGCCGCTGGCCTCCATGGGCCGAAGCGGCGTGTTGAGCCACACGTCGGCCCCCTGGAGCATGTAGCGGGCGACGTTCATGTCGTAGTTTTCGACGAAGACGATGCGGCTTCGGAACTCGGCCCGCCGGGACTGGTGGATGATCTCGCGGATGAGTTCCTTTCCGCCGCCGTCGCGCGGATGGGCCTTGCCGGCGTAGATGATCTGCACGGGCCGCTTCGGGTCATTGAGCAGGGACGTCAGGCGCGCCGCGTTGTGAAACAGCAGCGTGGCCCGCTTGTAGGTGGCGAACCGCCGGGCGAAACAGATTGTCAGGACCTCCGGGTCGAGCATCTCGTCGGCGCTGTCGATCTCGTGGGCGCTGAGGCCGCGCCGCTCGAACTGCGCCTTCAGCCGGCTCCGGGCGAAGGCCACCAGCCGCTCGCGGCGCCGCTCGTGGGCCCGCCACAGCTCCGTGTCCGGGATGTTCGCGATCCGGTTCCAGATGTCCATCCGGGCCGGTGACAGCACCCACCGCGGGCCCAGGTAGCGGTCGTACAGGTTCGCCAGGTCGTTCGAGATCCAGCTCCGCGTGTGCACCCCGTTGGTGATGCTGGTGATCGGCACGTCGTTGACGGCCACCTGCGGCCAGACGCGCTGCCACATGTCGCGCGACACCTCGCCGTGGAGCTTCGAGACCCCGTTGCGGTAACTCGACATCCTCAGGGCCAGGGCCGTCATGCAGAACCGCTCGCGCTGGTTGCCGGGGTCCTGCCGGCCCAGGCCCAGGAGCCCGTCGCGGCCGAGGCCCAGCCGGTCGTAGTAGTGGCTCAGGTACTTGTCCACGAGTTGCGGCTCGAAGACGTCGTTGCCGGCCGGCACCGGCGTGTGCGTCGTGAAGCAGCACCCGGCCCGGACCACCTGGGCGGCCTCGGCGAAGCCCACCTGCCGCGTCTGCATCAGGTGGTACGCGTGCTCCAGCGAGGCGAACGCGGCGTGCCCCTCGTTCATGTGCAGCACGCTCGGCGTGTGCCCCAGCGCCAGCAGCGCCCGGAACCCGCCCATGCCGAGCAGCATCTCCTGGCGGATCCGCATCTCGGTGTCGCCGCCGTAGAGCTGCGACGTGATGCCGCGGTTCTCCGCCGAGTTCTCCGGGATGTTCGTGTCCAGCAGATAGAGCGGCACGCGGCCGACGCGGACCAGCCAGACCTTGACCTTGACCTGGTAGGCGGGGAAGTCCACGTCGACCACGAGGGGCGAGCCGTCCTCGCGGTGCACCTCCTCCACCGGCATGTTGAAGAAGTCGTTGTCCGGGTAGTATTCCTGCTGCCACCCGTCGGCATTGAGGTACTGGTTGAAGTAGCCCTCGCCGTACAGCAGGCCGAAGGCCACCAGGGGCAGGCCCAGGTCGCTCGCGGCCTTGAGGTGGTCGCCCGACAGGACGCCCAGGCCGCCCGAGTAGATGGGCAGGCACTCCGTCAGGCCGAACTCGGCACTGAAGTAGGCGAACACCTGGCCCTCGACCTCGCGGTGGCTGAAGCGGTGGCTCGAGTTCAGGTAGTCCTGGAGCCGCTGCCAGGCCCGGTCCAGTTGCGACAGGTAACCCTCGTCCTCGGCCAGCAGGTTCAGTCGGTCCTGGCTGACCATGCCCAGCATGTGCACGGGGTTGTGGTACAGGCGTTCCCACAGGTCCGAGTCGAGGCGGCGGAACAGCTCGCGCCCCTCGTCGTCGAAGCTCCACCAGAGGTTGTACGCCACCTCCTTGAGCCGCTTCAATGGCTGCGGCAAGGTCGGCACAACCACCAGGTGCTTGACAATGTCCATGGTCCCGTCCTGCGTCGCTACCGCGCGGGTTCAGGCGGTCCGTCGCCTGCACTGGTGACATCAGGCCCCTGTGGCGGGCCCGGAATGTGGAGCACCATCCGTGGTGGGTCGAGTCTCCCCGGGATACAGCCGGGTTCCATTGTTACATGCTATCGTACCCTGTCAAGTGCCGCCTGTAGCAAAACTCCGCCGCCGGCCACCGGCGAGCTTGCCTCAACCGGCGCGGACGGGTATGGTATTGCGCGGTCGATGCCGCCGGGCCGGCCGCGCAGGAACACCCATGACGCTGTTCCGCAAGAACCTCGGCCAGAGGGGCGAACGCGAAGCCGAGCGGTTCCTCAAGAAGGCCGGCTGCCGCATCCTCGCACGCAACTGGGCGACGCCCCTCGGGGAGATCGACCTCGTCGCCCAGGAGAAACGATCCGGCCGCATCCTCTTCGCCGAGGTGAAGACCCGCACCGACGAGTCGATCGCGCGCGGCGAAGACGCGGTCGGCCGCGCGAAGCAGCGCCGGATCGTCCGCGCAGCCCAACTGTTCATCAAGCGCAAGAAGGTCGCGCCGGACACGCCGCTCAGGTTCGACGTCCTGGCCGTCACGTTCGACGACGCCGGCAACCCGGAGGTCCGCCACACGCCCGGCGCCTTCCGGCCGTGATACGAAGTGAGAAGTGAGAAGGTGGAAGGGAGAAGGAGCGTAGAGTGGGTGCTCCGCACCCGCGCGGTTCCACAGAGAGGATTGCCGTGAGCGATGTGCCCGAACCCATCTGCGACAGCCATGCCCACCTGAACTTCCCGGAGTTCGAGGGCCGGCTGCTCGACGTCCTTCGCCGCGCCGCCGAGGCCCAGGTCCAGACGATCATCAACATCGGCACCCATCCCGAGACGAACCCCGTCACCGTCGAACAGACCCTGGCCCTGCCGGCGCAGTTCGAACAGGCGTTCGGCGGCGACGGTTCGCATGACGCGGCTGCCCCGGCTGAGCTCGAGTGCCCGAGGCTCTACGCGTCGCTCGGATTCCACCCTCACGAGGCGCAGCACATCCGCCCCGAGCACTGGGGCGTGATCGAGGGCCAGGCCGCGGAGCCCCAGGTGATCGCCCTGGGTGAGTTCGGTCTCGACTACCATTACGAGCACAGTCCGCGCGACGCGCAGAAACGCGTGCTGCGCCGCGGCATCGAGCTGGCCCTCAAGGTCGGCCTGCCCATGGTCATTCATTCGCGCGAGGCGCGGCTGGAGGTCGTCGAGGCACTCGACGAGGTGGCCGGCGGCGCGGGAGCCGCGATGCCGCGCGGCGTGTTCCACTGTTTCACCGACCCGTGGCCCGTGGCCGAGGCGGCCCTGGAGCGCGGGTTCTACGTCGGCTTCACCGGCATCGCGACGTACCCGAACGCGGCCGATGTCCGCGAGGTGGCCCGCCGTGTACCTCTGGAACGCATCGTCGTGGAGACCGACGCGCCGTTCTGCACGCCCGAGCCCGTGCGCTCTGAGCGCCGCAAGCGGCGCCGCAAAGGCAAGGACGAGCCCAACGAGCCGGCCCTCGTGGGCCTCGTGTGCGACCTCCTCGCTCGGCTGCACGGCGTCGAGGTCAGCGAGGTGCGCCGCCGGACCCTGGCCAACACGCGCGACCTGTTCGACCTGTAGGGGGCTCAAATGACCCGACCGAAGAACGTCCTGTGGATTACCACAGACCACATGCGGTGGGACAACATCGCCGCCTGCGGCGCCCCGTGGATGCACACGCCGAACCTCGACCGCCTGGTCGCCCGCGGGGTCACTCTCAGGCAGTGCCACAACCAGAACCCGCTCTGCATGCCGAGCCGCGCCAGCTTCATGTCGGGCCTCTATCCGCAGCAGACGCAGGTCACGGCCAACGGGCACACGCTGCCACCGGACTTCCCGCTGACGCCGGGGCGCCTGTTCGGCGCCGGGGGCTACACCACCGTGCAAATCGGCAAGCTCCACTTCCAGCCCCACGAGGACCTCGACCTCGATCCGCGGGCCCGGCATGATTACGGGTTCGACGTCCTCTGCCTCTCGGAGGAATCGGGCTGCTACGACGACGCCTACATGACGTGGCTCCACACTGAGCACCCGGAGTTGGTGGACGTCTTCCGCGTGCCGCGACCGACCAGCCCGGAGCGCGTGGCCGAGCGGTCCGGGCGCGTGCTCGACGCGCCGTGGCAGGCCAGTCACAGCGGCTGGGTCGCCGACGCGGCCGACCGGTGGCTGGCGGGCCGGGCGGCGCGCGGCGGGCAGTTCGTCCACCTGGGCTTCTACGCCCCGCATCCGCCGCTCAATCCGACGCGCGAGATGTTCGAGCCATACGACGGCGCTGAGTTGCCGCCGCCGCGCATCGCGCCGGAGGAATGGACCGACAAGCCCGAGCCGCTCCGCTCGATGCTCCGGCGCCGAGCCGACCTGACGCCCGAGGTGCTCGACCAGTACCGGCGCCACTTCTTCGCGATGGTCACCGGGGTCGACCTCGCCCTGGGCCGCGCCCTGGCCCGGCTCGAGGCCGAGGCGGCGCTCGACGACACGCTCATTGTCTTCACGAGCGACCACGGCGACATGTGCGGCGACCACGGCCTGATTCTCAAGGGCCCGCACTTCTACGACGAGGTCACCCACGTCCCGTGCGTCCTGCACTGGCCGAACGGCCTGGGCGCCGCCGGCCAGGCGGTGGACGGCCTCGCAGAGATGGTCGACCTGATGCCGACGCTGCTGGAGTTGTGCGGCCTGCCGGTGCCCGAGGCGATGGCCGGGCGCTCGATGGCCGCTGCGCTCCGCGAAGGTCGCCCGCCGGAGCCGCGCGAGGATGTCTACGGCTACCATCACGGCGAGATTGCGATGGTGCGGACCGACTCGCACAAACTGGTCCGCTTCGGCGCGGCCGGCGGCGAGGTGCTGTACGACGTGGCGGCCGACGCGCCCGAGGTGGTCAACCATGCCGAGGACCCGGCGTATGGGGACGTCCTGGACGAGCTCCGCGAGCGCCTGTTGCGGCGCACCATGGAGGCGTGCCACTCGCCGCTACGGCGGACGTACCGCTTCTGACCCGGCGGTCAAGCGGGTCTGGATGGAAGGAGTCTGCGAATGAAGTTCACGCTTCTCGGCAGCGGCGCTGTGCGGCCCGACCTCGACCGCTGGGGCCCGTGCCAGGCGGTGGAGGTCGGCGACGACGTTCTTGTGTTTGATTGCGGGCGCGGGGCCACCATGCGGCTCGTCCAGGCGGGGTTCGACATTGCCGCGCTCCGACGGATGTTCTTCACGCACCACCACTACGACCACAACTGCGACTTCGCGTACCTCTTCCTGACGAGCTGGGTCCTCGGCCGCGACCATCCCATGGAGGTCGTCGGGCCGCGCGGAACCGAGGCGTTCTGCGACGCGCTTCTGGGCGCTGCGTACGGCGACGACATCAAGTCGCGCCGCCACCATCCGACGTACACCGAGCAGGGGCGCCGGTGGCGGGCCCGCGACGTCCTCGAGGATCACGCAGTCATCGAGGGCGACGGGTGGCGGATGGACATGGTCCACGTCATCCACAAGCCGCAGGTGCTCGACAACCTGGCCTTTCGCATCACCTCGGGCGGCAAGCGCCTGGTCGTGGTCGGCGACACCATGGTCTGCGACAGCCTGTGCAACCTCGCCGAAGGCTGCGACCTGCTGGTCCACGAGTGCACGTTCCCCACCGAACGGATTGAGCGGGCCGAGTGGGGCCAGTTTCACGCCTCACCCCGGGCGGTCGGCCGGTGGGCCCGCGAGCGCGGCGTCCGGCGACTGATGCTCAAGCACTTCGCCGTGCAGGAAGGCGTCACCGTCGAGGCGATGGTCGACGAGGTCCGCTCCGAGTTCGGCTCCGAGGGCCTCATCGTCGGCGAAGACCTCATGACCATCGACGTCTGAGCCTCGGCCGAACGCGATTGACGCGCCCGCTCCGGCTGATTACCATACACCCTCTCGCCACCGGAAAGGGGCACCCATGGAAGCACAACAGCGCGTCGAGCAGTTCCAGAAGAACTACGAGGCCATCCGCTCCGAGGTCGGCAAGGTCATCGTCGGACTCGAAGAGGTGGTCGAGCAGGTGCTGTCGTGCCTGCTGACCGGCGGCCACGCGCTGCTGGAAGGCGTGCCCGGCATCGGCAAGACCATGCTCATCCGCACCCTGGCCGAGGCCCTCGACCTCCGCTTCAGCCGAATCCAGTTCACGCCCGACCTCATGCCCGCCGACATCACGGGCACCAACATCGTCGTGGACGACGGGCGCGGCGGAAAGGAGTTCCGCTTCCAGCAGGGGCCCATCTTCGGCCACCTCATCCTCGCCGACGAGATCAACCGCGCGACGCCCAAGACCCAGTCGGCCATCCTCGAGGCCATGGCCGAAAAGAGCGTCTCCGTCGCCAAGGTCCAGCACAAGCTCGAAGAACCGTTCTTCGTCCTGGCCACCCAGAACCCGCTGGAGATGGAGGGCACGTATCCGCTGCCCGAGGCCCAGCTCGACCGCTTCATGTTCAAGGTCCTCGTCACGAGCCCCAGCCTGAAGGAGATGACGACCATCCTCGACCGCACGACCGGTGCCGAGGTGCCGCGCGCGGGAAAGGTCGTCGGCCGCGCCGAGCTGCTCGCCATGGGCGCCCTGGCCCGCGAGGTGCCCGTGGCGGCGCACGTCAAGGAGTACATCAGCCGCATCGTCCTCGCGACGCACCCCGGCAGCGACTTCGAGACCGAGTCGACCCGCAAGTACATCCGCTACGGGGCGAGCCCGCGTGCAGCCCAGTCGATCATCCTGGCCAGCAAGATCAGCGCCATCAGGCAGGGCCGCTACAACGTGGCTTTCAGCGACGTCCGCCGCGCGTGCCTCCCGGCCCTGCGGCACCGGCTCATCCTCAACTTCGAGGGCGAGGCCGAGGGCATCCGCTCCGACACCCTCATCGAACAGGTCCTCGAAGCCGTCCCCGAAGCCGCAACGGTCTGAGCCGGTCATCGAGGAGCCGGACCCCGCGAGCGGGACACCTGCCATGCGATCCACGCCGGCACAGCTTCTGGTGACGCTTGTCGCGACGCTCGTCGCCGCGGGGCTCTTCGTCTACCCCGGCCCGCCGCCGGGTGTCGATCCCCTCCGGGCCGCCGATGAGGGCGACCTCCCACAACTGCGACGCGCCGTGCGATGGCACCTGGGCGGAGTGCGCGGCAGCTACGGCAAGACACCGCTGCATCTGGCGGTCCGCAGAAACGACGTGGCGGCGGCAAGGCTGCTGATCTCCGGCGGAGCCGACATCGAGGCCGAGTTTTACTGCGAGGGTACCCCGCTGCGGTCGGCGGCGTCCCATGCCAGCGTCGAGGCGGCCCGCGTGTTGCTCGACGCTGGGGCGGAGGTCAATGCGACGGCAGGGCTCCCCAAGTCTCCCCCGCTGTGCGCTGCCGTCTGGTCGGGCAACCGCGAGATGGTCGTCCTGCTGCTGGCGCGCGGCGCCGACGTGACCGGAAGGGACAGGGATGGCAGGGTCACCATCTGGCTGTCCAGTCTGAGGACCACGCCGGAGATTGTGCAACTGCTGCGCGACGCCGGCGCGCCGGAGTAGACCCTTCTCCCGACATTCTCGCCCTGTGCCCGCGGCCGGGGTTGCCGGACCGCGCGGTTCCGTGTATCCTGCCTGCCTATGAACCGTCCGAAGGACATTCCCCGCGGCACGGACTTGTACGGCGCGACGTTCGACTGCACGTGTGGGCGGACGCACGTCATTGAGCCGCGCGAGATGCGCGTTGCCGACGACGCCCTCGATCGCCTGAGCGAGGCGTGCGTGCGAGCGCTGTCCGCTGATGGCGGCGAAGCATGGCCACGTCCCGATCCTGGCGGATCGGGATCCTCGCTGCGCTCGGACAAGCGTGGCCATGGCACCCCCGCGCATGGAGATTCCGTAGGGGCACGGCATGCCGTGCCCGCTCAAGCCACGGCTGCACACAGCGCAACCGTGGCACCCAAGCGGCGCGTGGCGGTGCTCATGGACGCACGCACGCGCGAGGTCGCGGGGCGCGAGGCCGCTGAGATCCTCCGGCGCGGCGGGTGGCAGGTGGACGAACGCATCGTCGCTGACCCCCATCCGGGCGCCTCGCCCGTGTGCGACGACGTGACCATGGCGGCGCTCGACGCCGAGATCGGCGAGGCGGACCTCTTCGTCGCCGTCGGCAGCGGGGTCCTCAATGACCTGGCCAAGTGGCTCGCGTTCGACCGCGACGTGCCCTACGTCGTCTTCGCCACGGCGGCGAGCATGACGGGCTACACCTCGGCGAACGTGGCCCCGGCCGTCGCGGGGGTGAAGACGCTGGTCCGCGCCGCGCCGCCCGCGGCGGTGCTGTCGAGCCTGCCGGTCCTGTGCGGCGCGCCCTATGAGCTGACCGCCTCGGGTTTCGGCGACGCGGTGGCCAAGATCGTCAGTTCGGCCGACTGGCGGCTCAACGCGATCCTGTTCGGCGACTTCTATTGTCCTCAGGCGGTCGCCCTGGTGACCGACGTGGAGCCGCTCTACCTCGACCGCCCCGAAGCGGTTCGCTCTCGCGACCGCGCGGCCGTGGCGGCGCTCTTCGAGGCCCTGAACCTGACGGGCGTGTCGATGACCATGGCGGGCACGTCCAGCCCGGCGTCGGGCGGCGAGCACCTCGTCTCGCACGCCCTGGACATGATGTCGTCGCTCGACGGCCGCGCGCACGACCTGCACGGCCGGCAGGTGGGAGTCGGCACGGTCCTGGCTGCGGCTGTGTACGAGCGCGTGCTGACCCTGGATTCGCCGGACTTCGCCGTGCCTTCCGGCGGCGTGGACCGGGCGTTCTGGGGACGGCTGGCCGACGAGGTGGCCGGCCACTACGCCGAGAAGCGGCCGCGCATGGAGTCCGCCGTCGAGCAGCTCTCCCGCGGCGGCGCGTGGGACCGCCTGCGGGCGGAGCTGGCCTCCATGGTCCGTTCGCCGGGCGCGGTGCGCGACTGCCTGACCCGGGCCGGGGCGGCGGTGACGGCGGCGGACATCGGCTGCGACCGCGCGCGACTCCTGGCGGCGCTCGATCATGCGCACGAGATGCGGTCGCGGTTCACGGTGCTGGACCTCGCGCGGCTGGTGGGTGTGATGCCGTCGGCGGCCGGGGCGATTGTGGACGCCTGGGCGGTGTGATTCGCGGGTCGGCGCGGGTCAGGACGGCTCCGCGTTGGTGGGCGGCTCCTCGACGGCGGCCATGATGCAGGCCATCCCCAGCAGCACGACGCCGACGAGTTCCAACGACTCCTCGCAATAGTCCTTGAGGTCCCACGCGGTGATCGCCGTGCCGAACAGGCGGTCGGTCGTCCGGTGCTTGTCGAGCATCTGGGCCACCACCAGCGCGAGGCCCGACAGCACCAGGCAGCCCGCGCTGAACGACGGCACTTTCTCTCGCACCAGGGCCAGCAGGGCCCGCCGTTTGACGATGGCGTAGACCGCGACACCGGCGGTGAAGGCCATCGTGGCCGCCCCGACGGCCACCCGCAGGCCGAGCGGGACGCCCGAGTCGCCCAGGTACTTTGCCCAACTGAAGCTGCAGGAGCCGATCAACCGTTCGCTGTAGGGCAGTTCGCGCCACAGGAGCCACACGGTCACGGCCGCCAGCAGCACCCAGAGGGGGCGCCGGTCCGGCCGCCGCCGGAGACGGACAATCATTACGAGGCAGACGGCCAGGGGGACCGCGTAGAGCCAGGCCTGCGGTATGTCGAGCAGCGTCTCCTGGGGTTCGCCCGTGGCGGTGTACGGCGTAGCCAGTCGGACGGCGCGGTCGTGGTCGACGGCCGGGACGGCCACGAGTGCCGCGCAGGTCGCGGCCAGAGCCGCGGCACATGCGACCAGCGCCGCGCGCTGCAAGCGTTTGTGGGACGTCTTCATGGCGGAAGCGGCCTCCCCCTGGTGAACGCTCGCGGCGGCGCCGCGGTCGATCCGACGCCGTCGCAGAGTCCGTACTATGCCAAGTGTCCGCCGGGGATGCCAGCGGATTCCCGGCGCCGTTGCCGCGCGGCTCATGGGCGCCGCCGGTCGTGGCTGCTTGATGTTCCGGCGCGGGGTGCTACAATCTCCCCTGCGCGGCGTGCCGCCGAGGACCGCAGGGAAAGGAGCCGACCATGGGCTGGGGACGAACGCTTCTGCTGGGCGACATCGGGAACCGGATGGATATCGGCGACGTCGAGCAGGACGTCCGCCAACTGTGCGGGCGGCTGCGCGTCCAGTCGCGCGTGGACACCGACCAGGACTCCCGGATCGACATGCTCGAGGCCGAGAATTGCGAACTGAAGCTCTACCTGGCCGCGGTGATCCGCCTGCTCATTTCCAGTGGGGCGGTGGACCGGGACGAGTTCGCCCGGTTCGTGGACATCATCGACCGCTCCGACGGAGCCGAGGACGGCCAGTTCCGCGGCGACATCGCCCAGCAGGGCACCTGGACGGGGAGCGAACCGGGTTCCCCGGATGAGCCCGGGCCGGAGGCCTGATACTCCCGTGCCCGGCGGCGGATCCAGCAAGGCGTTCCTGGAGGCGATCCGAGTGGACCCAGACGCGACCGAATGCAGCAACCGATCCCGTCCCAGGCAGCGATGGTGGCGCGTTTCCGATTGGCGACCCTATGTGCTGCCGATGTGGGCCGGCTGGCGGCGCGAGGCGCCGACTTGGCCGCTCGCGCTGCCCCTGGCACCCGTGGTGTTCGTCATTGCGGCCCAGCGGCTCGGATGGGCGATGTTCTACAGTCCCGATGCCGGCTGCAAGGCGACCTATGAGAACATCGCCGTGCCGCTCATGGTCGTGACGACGTGCGCGTGGGTCGTCCGGGCGTGGGTGGGCCGGAGCCGGTTCTACGCGTTACTGGCGGCGCAGGCGTTCGTCTTCACGTGCCGCGAGGTGCATTTCTCCGGGACTCACCGCGGCGTGTACCTGGCAACGGCCGCCATTGCCGTCTGGGCCGTGGCCTGGGCGTGGCGGCACCGCGAACGGCTCGATCCCAAGGGCGTCGACTGGCGGCAGATGTCGTTCCTGGCGGCGACCGTCTTGGCCTACGCTGTCGCGATGGTCATCCAGCGTCGGGCGTTCAAGTGGATTCCCGGGGAGCGCGGCCTTCACCTTGCCCTGGAAGAATGCACCGAGACAGCCGCTCACCTGCTGTTTCTGGGCACCGCGCTGGTGGGCTCCTGGCGTCGCAGGCCGGGTGGCTCCTCGATCGACTCGCCCTCTGGCCCGGCGTCGCGCGAGGCCGACGGCGCGGGTGATGGGGTGGCATGAACGGCTGTGGCGGCCGTCTCGTGCGACGTGAGCGCTGCGGCGCGGGCCAGGACCGTCGCCCGGCGGGCCAGCACCTCCCGGGCCTCGGTGACGGTTCCGCGGATCGCCGGCCGTGCCCGGTACCACGCGACGACGGCCATGAAGATGGCCAGGGCGCCGGTCAGCTCCAGGGCCTCCTCCCAGAAGTCGTCGCGGTGCGCGACGAACCCCGGCAGCGCGATACCGTGTCTGGACAGTAGCCCATGGCCGCGGTCATAGATCTGGGCCAGCAGGTAGCAGCCTATCCCGGTGGCGAAGAGCACGAGGCCGACCCGCTGGTGTCGCTGCCTCAGAGCCGCCAGCAGCATCCGGGCGTGTCGGATACACAGCAGCGCGACAAGCAGACTCAGCCCCAGGCTCGGGATCCCGAGAATGAGCCGTTGGCTCGTCGTGGTGCTGTGGTGACTGTGGCTGATGAGGTAGTTCCAGGAGAAGGCGTGGGCCCCGAGATACCGTTCGTCGATTTCAATTTCGCGCCAACACATGAAGAAGCAGATGAACGCCGGGGCGACCCACCAGTAGAAATCGGCTTTCCGCCAACCGGTGCGAACCATCGCCCACACGCACGCCAGGCAGGCAAGAGCGAGGAGAGTTGCCTGGGCGATCTCGATCACCCGCCCGTCGGCTTGGTTCCCCTTGACGGGCGCCGGCAGCTCGCCGTGGGAACGGAACCATATTCGAATGGCCGTGGCCGTGGCGAGCCAGATGACCAGCACGCATAGCGGGACGATCCACCGGGCGCGCGACGGATCCACTCGCTCGTGCGTGACCATGCAACCGGCATGTCGCGGCGATGGTTTCACTTTGCTCATGGCCCCAGTGGAATGACGAACGGGTCAAGGAGCTGATTGGCGGCAAGTCTACACAATCCTGATGGAAATCAGAAGACTTTTCCAGGGCGTTCGGGTCGGATTCTCGCCGCCGGCCTGGGACGCCGCCTCCGGGGCCGTCTGGCACCGGAAAGCCTTGCAATCCCGCCGCTGCGACGCGACAATGCGCCCTGATGGAACCCGGCGACGCCACGGTTGACTCCGGTCGGTTGCAGAGCGGGTACCGCGCGGTCAGCCGGGCGGCGCGCGAGCTGTTCGACGCCGAGTTCCTGGGCAAGCTTGAGTACCTGCGGATCGTCAGCCGGCGGGCCTTTGCGGGCGTTCAGCCGGCGTCGCGCCGCGGCCTCAGGAGCGGGCCCGGGATGGAGTTCTCGGAGCATCGCCCGTACGTCGAGGGCGACGACTTCCGGTACCTCGACTGGGCGGCCTACGGGCGGCTCGATCGGCTGCTGCTGAGGCTGTTCCAGCAGGACGAGGACCTGGCCATTGCTCTGATGGTCGACGTTTCGGCGTCGATGCTGGCGGGCCGGCCGCGCAAGGTCGATGCCGCGCGACGCCTCGCGGCGGCACTGGCCTACATCGGCCTGGCCAACCTGGACCGTATCCGCATCTCGGCCTTCGCCTCGGGCGAGGTCTCGGACCTGCGGACGCGGCGCGGCCGCGGACAGGTCTTCAGCGTGCTCGATTTCCTGGCCTCGGTCCCGCTCGGCGGCGCGACCGACCTGCGCGCCGCCGTGGACAGTCTCGGGCAGCACGCGGGCGGCAAGGGGCTGGTCGTCGTGCTGAGCGACTTTTTGGATCCGGCCGGCTTCGAGGACGGGCTCGGCCGGCTGCACCACGCGGGCAACGAGGTCTGGGCCGTCCAGGTGGAATCGCCCGACGAGGTCCACCCGCCCTGGCAGGGCGACGTGGTCCTGGAGGACGCCGAGACCGGCCAGGCGGCCCGAATGCGCCTGGCGCCCGAGCGCGTGGCCCGGTACCTCGAACGGCGGCAGGCGTTCCTTCAGCGTTTCGAGCGGTGGACCACCGAGCGCGGCATCGCGCGGCTCAGGACGCGGAGCGACGTGCCGGTCGACGAGTTGGTGCTCGAGGTCTTCCGCCGCGGAGGATTCCTCAAGTGAGTCACCCGGTTCGGCAGGGCGCGGCCCGCGGCGCCCGCAGGACACAGAGGAACACGACGATGGCAACCCGGTGTCGGTGGATGTGGATTGGCATGACGGCTGTGGCGGCGCTCATGGCGGCACCCGCGCAGGCCGACGACGCCGCGCTGCCGCGCGAGATCGGCGGCGTGCGGCTCTCGCGTGCCGAGGCGGCGGTGGCCGTCGCGCTGGTCCGTCACACTCTGGCGACCGTCGAGGGCGACGAGGGGCTCAAGCGGCAGCCCACGCACGCCGCGCTCGCCCACACCCTCTCGACGCGGTTCACCGAGGCCTGGCCGCTCACTGAGCCTCCGCCGAAGGTGTTCGGCGACCTGCGGCGCATGCAGGTGTTTGTCACGCTGTACGCCCCGGGCGGGGCCGACCTGTCGGCCGAGGGGCAGGGGGCGTCGCTCCTGGGGGCCGTGGTCGACGCGGCGTGCAGCCTGGGGCGAAGCGACCGGTACCGCCAGGACGGGTTCAACGGGCTCGCCCGGATGCGCGTGGCGCTCGATCTTACGGTGAGCCAGTTGCCGTACCGCACCAACATCGCCGAGCCGTTTCTCTATTCGATGCGCCCGGGGCTCGACGGCCTGGTCTACGAGAACGGCGACCAGCGGAGCCTCGTCCTGCCGTGGGAAGCCGTGCGCCGAAGTTGGGAACTGCGTTTCCGGAAGCAGGGCGAGGAAGGGGCCGAACAGACCCAGCCGGCCAGGACGCCCGAGGACGTCAAGCGGGCGGTGTTCCGGTCGCTCCTGGACCGCGCCGGCCAGCAGCCGTCGACGTGGCGCGGCCCGCTGGCCCGCGTGTTGCGATTCGACGCGCAGAGTTTCGTCGAGGACCGGCCCGGCGGGGGCGCCGGGGCCCTCCAGCTCTATCGCACCGGGGTGCCGGTGCGGGCCGAGTCGATGATGCCCGACGACGTGGCCGCCGCGCTGAAGCTGGCCACCGACTACCTGGCCCGCACGCCCGACCGGGCCCACCGCGTCCGCGAGGCCTACGATCCCCTGGGCGGCCGGTGGGACGAGCGCTTCGACGCCGGGCGGCAGGCGCTGGCCACGGCGGCCGTCGCCCGGCTGTGCCGCGCCGAAAAAGAGCCGTGGATGCTCCGGGCGACGCGGCGCCTGTCCGGCTGGCTCGTCAACGGGCTGAAGCGGGGGACCTTCAAGGACCGCAGTGGCGCGGACCGGGCGTGCGCCTACGTGCTGGTCGACGCGAAGCCGCAACTGCCGGTCATCGCCCAGGTGCTCGCCGGCCTGTGCGAGGTCCAGCAGACCGACCCGACGGACGACACGCGCGAGGCGATCCGGCAGTTGGCTAACACGCTGCTCGTGTCGCAGCGCGCGGACGGGGCGTTCGGCCTCTACTTTCTCCCGGCCACGGATGAGAAGGCCGTCGCCCTCGACCGGGAGGACTTCCGCGGCGAGTCGCTGAGCCTGCTGGCCCTGGGCCGGGCGTTCGAGGCGACCGGCGACCGCGACCTCCTCAAGGCCGCGCGCACGAGCGCCGAGTACATGGTCTTCCATCGCGAAAAGAAGCTTGGCCGCGCCGAGCCCCAGGGCATGGCCGACCCCTATCTGGTCGAGGCCCTGGTCGTGCTCGACCCGCACCTGGCGAACGACGGGCTCGTCCGGTACGCCGCCGCCTGCTCTGAGACGATCATGGGCAGCCAGGCCGGCGATGCGTCGCGGTACTACCTTGACGAGCTGGGCGGCTTTCTCGGCGGGGCCGTCTACCCGGACGCCGAGTACAGCTCATTCTGCCTGCGCGGGCTGAAGGCGTTCCTGCACCTGGCGGCAGCGGTCGAGTCGTCGGCCCCCGAGCGCTACAAAAGGGTGTCGCTGGCCCTGACGCGCGAACGCGCGAGCCAGTCGGTCACCGCGGCCGAGGCGTTCCTGCTTGGGCTCCAGTACACGCCGGAGAACACCTTCTACGTGGCCGAGCCGGCGGTGGCCGTCGGCGGCCTGCGGCACAGCGCCTGCGACCCCCGCGTGAGCACCATCGCCGGGGCCAACTTCCTCCTGGCAGAAAGCCCATGAGGTTGGCTGGCCGTGCTCCGAGTCCCAACATCTGGCCCATGTGCTGGCCGCGCCCACAACATATGGGGTGTCAGTTGTTTCTGGCACCCCTCAGGGCTCGTCGCCTGAATGTCAGCTACCTTTAATTAGGGGCGACTCCGGACAGGCTAAGTAAAGACAAACGGCTTTTCCTTTAATAGCGCCTGGCCGAGCCGGCGCGCTCATGGCGGGTGAACAGCGGGGGCGGGGTTCAGCGCGAGCGTTTCTTGCGGCCCTTTTTGTGCTTGCGTTTGCTCCGCTGGCGCTTCTTCGGGGCGTGGCCGAAGAGGTCGATCTTCTGAAGGGCCTGGGCGGTTGCGGCGCGGTTCTTCCCGCCGAACGCCCCGGCACCGGAGAGCTGTTTGACCATCCCCTTCATCTGGTCGAAGCTCTTGACGAGCCCCGAGACGTCCTGTGGCTCGGTGCCGGAGCCCTTGGCGATGCGGCGGCGCCGCGGGGCGTCGATCACGTGCGGGTGCGCCCTCTCATGCGCCGTCATGGAGCGGATGATCGCCTCGGTGAGGACCATCTCGTGCTCGTCCAGGGGCATGTCGCCCAGCGCGTTGCCGAGGCCGGGGACCATGGCCATGATCTCCCGCATGGGGCCCATCTTGCGCATCTGTTGAATCTGCTTCAG
>Ga0272441_10006574_pt1 | contig 19377 bp, 12 predicted proteins | sample SSMProp6N_FD_193582 | JGI IMG/M metagenome (GOLD analysis project Ga0272441, IMG submission 193582) | Marine sediment archaeal communities from Little Sippewissett salt marsh, Falmouth, MA, United States - SSM-Prop-6N | ecosystem: Environmental > Aquatic > Marine > Wetlands > Sediment ... | reverse complement strand
AGGTGCTCACCACGCGCAAGCCCGATGCGGGGCAAGTACAGGTTGCCATCTACTCTCTGGCCTTGTTGGCGCCCGAGGTGGCGCTGCCTGCCGGATGGCTGCGGCCACGCCAACTGCCGATACCACTGCACGCAAAGCAGACCCCGGAAGAAGCCCCGGAACAGCCCGCGGCCGCCGAGCAGGACGCCGCCGAAACCCAGGGCACGCCCGACTAGCGGCCCCCTAGCCCTTCACCTTCTTGGGCGCTAGGCTCCGGGTCGATGCCGATACCCCAGCCATCCGAGATACGCCACAGTTGCACACTCTGAACGGGACGGACCACGAACATGGACCTCGAACAGACCTTCACCAGAATGCAGGCCGAGCTGGATGAGGTCGCACAGAAGCTCAGCGACCCGGCCGTCATCGCCGACCAAAACCAGTTCCGCGACCTGGGGCGGCGTCACGCCGAACTGCAGGAAGCCGTGGACGCCTGGCACGCCTACCTGCAGGCTTCCACTAGCCGCGATGAGGCCGATATGCTCCTGGCCGAGGACGAGGACGAGCAGATGCGCGAGTTCCTCACAGCCGAGCGAGACGAGGCCGCGGCTCTCGTCGAGAAACTGCACGCACAGCTCATGCGACAGCTTCTGCCCAAGGACCCCATGGACGACAAGAACGCCATCGTCGAGATCAGAGCCGGTACCGGCGGCGACGAGGCGGGCATCTTCACCGGAGACCTGTTTGGCATGTACTCCGGCCTGGCCGACCGCAAGGGATGGAAGCTGGAGATCATCGACGGGAACGAGTCGGACATGGGCGGTTACAAGGAGGTTTGCTTCATCCTCGAGGGCAAAGGCGCCTTCGGAACCATGAAACACGAAAGCGGCGTGCACCGCGTTCAGCGCGTGCCCAAGACCGAGTCTCAAGGCCGTATTCACACCTCCGCGGCCAGCGTGGTCGTCCTGCCCGAAGCCGAGGAAGTCGATGTCGCAATCCAGCCCAGTGACCTGAAAATCGAGAGCTTCCGCGCGGGGGGCCCCGGCGGCCAGCACATGCAGAAGAACGATACGGCGGTGCGGATTACCCACCTACCCACCGGCAATGCGGTGGTCTCCTCCAGCCAGCGCAGCCAGCATCAGAACCGCGAGCAAGCCCTTCGTATGCTCCGCTCTCGTCTGCTGGAGGCCGAGCTCGAGCGCAAGCAGCAGGAGGAATCCGCGGCCAGGCGCGAGCAGGTCCGAAGTGGTGACCGCAGTGAGAAAATCCGCACGTACAACTGGCCCCAGGACCGCGTAACAGACCATCGCATCGGCCTGACGGTCCACAATATACCGGCCTTGATGGGTGGCGAGATGGACGAGATCGTCGAGGCGCTCAAGGAGAACGAATACGCAGAGCGGCTGAAGGACCTGGTCGGATAGATATGACGGCCCGTGAGGCCCTCGGGGTGGCTGAGCAGAGACTGAAGGCCGCGCGCATCCGCAACTACCGTGTGGATGCGCGCGTTTTGTTGGCCCACGTCCTTGGCCGGCCGCTATCGCGCTTGCCGCTGCTGATGACCCAGAAGCTGACTGAGGCCCAACTGCGAGACTTCCGGGCCCTCCTCGGCCGACGACAAGCACGCGAGCCCCTGGCCTACGTCACCGGCGACACGGAGTTCATGGGCCTGCGCTTTTCCTGTGACCCACGGGTGCTTGTGCCCCGGCCGGACACCGAGACCCTCGTCGAAACCGTCGTCGAGCTCTTACAGCGCGTTTTGGCCTGCGGCATTGCCCGGCCGATAGTGGCCGAGATCGGCACAGGGAGCGGCTGTGTGGCCGTCTCGGTGGCCCATCTGGTCCCATCCGCCCTCGTGATTGCCACGGACATATCCCCCGAGGCTCTGCAGGTGGCCACCCGGAACGCCGCAGACAACGACGTGGCCCAGCGAATTGTGTTCCTCCAGGGCGATGGACCGTCGGCCCTCCTTGGGCATCAAGACGCCCGCCGGGCAGACCTGCTTGCCTGGAACCCTCCCTATATCCCGTGCGACGAGCTCGATGCCCTGGAGCCCGAGGTGTCTGTCCATGAACCCCGCGTCGCCCTGTGCGGGGGTGAGGACGGGCTGGACATGTACCGCCAGGCGCTGGGGGCTGCGGGCCGCTTCCCCCACCTGCGAGCCGTCGCCTTCGAGTGCGGCCTGGGCCACAGTGAACCGGTGAGTGAACTGCTCCGTGACCACCTGCCCGCCTGGGAGTTGCTGGTCCGCAGGGACCTTGGCGGAATACAGCGCGTTGTCGCTGCCTGGCGTCCGGACTCAATGGTCTGAAGGGATTGCCTTCCCATCGCTGTCTGCCGGACCATTCGGCTGTACCCCCCTGCATCGAGTGCTGGCGCCCTGCGGGCGACGGCGCCCACCGGACGTCCCCTCCTGCACATGAATATCGGCGGCGGTGCAACCAGGAGGGCGTGAGTCTGTCAGAACCACCAACAGCACGCCCGTTCAGCCGGTCCAGAGCCGAACCGGGGAGGCGGCTTGACAGGCCAAGGGGCGGCAATATAATGGCTTTGTTAAAACTCTGTTAGGGCTCTGATTCCGCAGGGAGACCGAACAAAATGGGAGGAAGCAACATGAGGAGCGTCGGCCTTACCGCAGCAATCGTCGTACTCGCCTTCGCCTTTGTGGGCACGGCAATCGCATCCGAAAGCATAGGGTTGAACGCAGCCATGCTCGGCCGTGGCGGCACCAGTGTGAGCTTTACCAACGAGGACGCCACGGGCTTCACGAACCCGGCGACCCTGTCCAACATCGACGTCGATGGACAGGCCAGTGACCCGGAAGACAAGTGGGTCGGACAGTTCGGCTATTCGCAAGACATGCAGGCCGACGATGACGTGTGGTTGCTGCAGGGCGCTGCTCGACGCCGTGGAGACACCTACGGCATCGGCCTGGGATACGCTGAGGCCTTCGACGATCACCTGTTCTACGCAGCTTATGGCGATCGGTTCGTCGAGAAACCCGGGGACAACGGTTGGTCGTGGGGCCTGAACCTCAAGAGTTGGGCCTCCTCGCGGTATATGCGCAGCCATACCAACGAGATCACCCTCGATGCCGGCCTGAGCTACACCAATACCACCAAGCTGTTCGGTGGCGGTAACTGGAGCTTCGGCGCCGTGGCCGTCGACGCCCTGGACAGGTGGCAGCGGTACTACAACGCCGGCGTGGGCCTGCAGCTTGGCCGCCTCCGCCTGGCCGCGGATGCTATCGATGTCAGCGACGAATGGGATACTGAGTTCAACTTCGGCGCGGAGTACGAGGTCTGCAAGTACTTCACCGCTCGCGCGGGCTCTATGGACAGCGACCTGACCTTCGGCGCCACCCTGAAGTACGGCCGGTTGGCCATCGACTACGGCTGGCTCGACCTCGACGTGGACAACCAAGTCATCCCGCAGAATGGCTGCGAGTGCGAGGTCGATGACGACTATGACGCTCTGTCGGTCCGCTACGTCTACTCCTGGTAGGTATTGCGGCGACGAAGTGCAGTTAGCAACGGCCCCGGGTGATCCCGGGGCCGTTGTCGTATCCGACATTTGTCACTGCAACTGTGTGACGAGGCTACCATCCCCTGGAATCGGGCACATCCAGCCATGCGGATCCCTGGGCAATTGACTGCTGGCTGATGAGGCCGGGCAGTGTGTAGTCCATGGCCTCATGGATACCGATAGGGGGCTGCTCATCAGCGATGATGGCGTCCACAAACTCGGCCACTTCCCAGTAGTCACCGCCCCAGTGGCCCGAGGCGAGAGCCTCTTCAGGCGGGTTCAGCCATTTGTCGGGCAGATACTCCTCCTCCAGCTCTTCCAAGGCGTGCCATTGTATCTCGTCGCCATGCAGGGGGCGTAGCCAGATCTTGTTCTTGTCCCCTGCTCCCCGCCCCGACTCGTAGCAGCCCTCGGTGCCCTGCAACGAGTAGTAGTTCATACAATGGGGTCGATCGGACAGCATGTCCACGCGGATGTGCGCCAGACCTGAGCCCGACAGGCGACACAGCATGAGAATGTTGTCCTCGTTCTCATACTCATCGCCACGGGGGTCCACGTAGTGGTGCCCCGTGCCAACGCACGAGACCGCCGTCACGCGCTCGCGGAACCACTGCAGCACCGGCCCGAGGCTGTGCGTGGGGTATGTGCAGCCATTGATTCCCGTCTGCCACTTGCGTCGCCACTTGGTGATCTCATTGAGCCCCTTGAGCTCGTGGATATAGGCCCCCTCACCGAAGTACAGCTCGCCGAACAGCCCACGGTGGGCCAACTCGCGTACCAGCACATTCGTTCGGTTGTAGCCGAAGTTCTCGGCCATCATGTACTTGGCCGAGCTGCTGCCGGCGACTCTCACAAGGTCCTGCGCCTGCTCCATGGACACAGCCGCCGGCACCTCGCTGAGCACGTGGATGTCCTGCCGCAGGGCCATCATGGCCTGTGGCGCATGCAGCGGCATGGGCGTGCCCACCACCACCATGTCCACGCCGGCTTCGTCCAGCATCTGTTCATAGCTGGTGAAGGTGGCGTCGACGCTCTGTTCCTCGGCCTGCTGAGCCAGGCCCTCTTCATTCAGGTCACACAGAGCATGCAGCCGTGTGTTGGGGTTGCCGTGGAATGCCGCGAAGAAGCTCCTGCCCCTGCCCACAGACCCCACGACGCCCACCTTCAACTCGTCACTCATGAGTGCCCTCCGTCATCGTGCTGATTACTTGCGCTCGGCGTACCATGCGTCGTGGAACTGCTTACCTCGAGCCACCGCGCCCTCAAGCCACTGGGGGTTTTCGGCATACCAACGAACGGTGCGGCGCAGGCCCTGCTCCCAGGGCGTCTGGGGCCGCCATCCCAGGGCGGCGAGCTTCGCTCCGCCCAGTGGGTAGCGGGGGTCATGCCCGGGCCGGTCCTCGACGAACCGAATCAGGCTCTCCGGCTTGCCCAACTCGTCCAGCAGCACTCGGATTGTCTCCAGGTTCCGGCGTTCGTTCCCGCCGGGGATGTTGTAGGCCTCGCCCGGCTGTCCCTCGCGCAGCAGAAGGTCGATCGCGCTGCAATGGTCCTGCACGTATAGCCAGTCGCGCATCTGGGCGCCATCCCCGTACACCGGCAGCGGCTCATCGCGCAACGCCCTGTACACAAACAAGGGCACGAGCTTCTCGGGGAACTGCCTGGGGCCATAGTTGTTCGATGGGCGAGAGATGATCACCGGCACCCCGTAGGTCACGAAGTATGCGTGGGCCATCCGGTCGGCCCCGGCATTCGCCGCGCTGTACGGGTTGCGGGGGTTCAAGGGAGCATCCTCGTTGAACACCCCATCCAGCTTGGTCCCGTAGACCTCATCGGTGGAGATGCACAGCAGCCTGTCGACCTGTGCCTGACGGGCCGCCTCGAGGATGGTAAAGGTGCCCAGGAAATTGGTCTGCGCGGCCTGCCTGCCCGCCAAGATGCTACGGTCCACGTGGCTCTCCGCGGCGGCATGGATCACGACCTGAGCGCCCTCGCATGCGCTTTGGGCCTGCGCCGGGTCACAAACATCGCCCTGAACAAACTGCAGACGGCCCGTTGCCTGCGCCTGCCGCAGGTTATCCAGGCTCCCGGCATAGGTCAGCTTATCAAGAACCGTCACATGGGCGTCGGCGTCGCTCGCCAGCAGATAGTCGACGAGGCTCGAGCCGATGAAGCCGGCTCCGCCCGTGACCAGGTAGCGCATGGAATTCACCTCAGTGTTCGGATGCCACTGGCCTGCCGGGAAAACCGTGGCGAGGCCCGACCGTTACTTCTTGCCCGGCCCACTCCAGTCATCCTTCACCGTCTGTCGCTGCCGGGCGATGCCCAGACTCTCCTCGGACACGTCCTCGGTGATGACCGACCCGGCGGCCACATAGGCCTTCCGCCCCACCCGCACCGGGGCGACCAGCACCGAGTTGCTGCCGATGAACGCCCCCTCAGCAATCACCGTCTCATGCTTGTCCACGCCATCGTAGTTGCAGGTAACGGCCCCCGCGCCGATGTTGGCCCCATCACCGACCTGCGTATCGCCCACATAGCCGAAGTGCAGTTGCTTGGCGCCATTACCCAGCCTGCTGCGTACCACCTCGACGAAGCTGCCCACAAGCGCCTCATCGCCCACCTCACTATCGGACCGGACGTGGCTGTAGGGCCCCACCATAGCGTTATTGCCGACGGCGCAGTTACTAAGGACGGCGCCGTGCCGGACGCGCACACCGTTGCCGATGGTGCAGTTTTCGATACTCGTGTACGGACCTATCTCGCAGTCCTCACCGATCTGTGTCTCTCCCAGGATGATGGCGCCGGGATAGATCGTGGTGTCGCACCCGACGCGCACCGTGCTGTCCACATAGACGGTATCGGGGGCGACCAGTGTGACACCTTCCTCAAGGAGCCTGTGCCGGGCCCGATCGCGGGCAACCTGCTCCGCCGTCGCCAGGTGCCGCCGCGTATTGATCCCCACCACTTCATCGGCATTCTCGGCCTGCACGGCGGTGACGATGTCTCCGGCGGCCACGTAGCGCCCAATCACGTCGGGCAGGTAGTACTCGCCCTGAACGTTGTCGGGCTTCACCCGGCGTAGCTCGTCGAACAGGCTCGCGGACCTGAAGCAGTAGATACCCGCGTTGATCTCCTGTATCTGCCGGATCTCGTCGGTGGCGTCACGATGCTCGACGATGGCGCGCACACGCCCGTCACGCGAGCGCACAATGCGTCCGTATCCCGTGGGATCGGGCATGATTGCCGTGAGGATAGTGGCTTCGGCGCGCTGGGCCTGGTGGGCGTCCACCAGTCGCTGCAGTGTCGCCTGGCTCACCAGAGGGATGTCCGCGCAGGTCACCAGCACAGTCCCTTCGAATCCACGCAGGGCCTGTTCGGCGCATAGGACGGCATGTCCGGTGCCTATGGGCTGCTCCTGCACACAGAACTCGACGGGCCGGCCGCGCGCCGCCTCGTATATCTGCTCACGACCGCCCCCCACCACCATGACGATCTTCTCGGCACCCAGGCTCTCCAGCGGGCCCAGCACATGGTCGATCAGCGAACGCCCACACAGGCGCTGCAAGGGCTTGGGCAGCTTGGACTTGAAGCGCTTGCCCTCGCCTGCCGCAAGCAGAATGCATGCGAGTTGTGCCACTTGCGACGACCTCCTTGCGTGTTCAGGGGTGCTCGATCACGTACTCAGCGCTGGCAACCAGAGCGGCGTAGGCAAGCAGTCTCTGCTTCGCGGGGGGTGTCCGGTGGTTGTTGTTCTGCACTTCCACAGTCAACTCCGACGTGCCGGATTTGAGGGTAAGCCAGTCAATCAGCCACGGCACTCTCCGACCATCTTCAGACCAGCCATCGGCCGCGTTCCGGTACTCGACATAATGCCCGGTTTCGCGCTTGGGGTTCCCACCGACCGCCTCAAAAGCATCCAGCACATGCTCGGACCAGTCCTGTGAATAGCGCCACGCGCCGTCGGGCAGCCACTCATCGGTGGGGAACTCGAGCCACGTATCGTGGTCTGTCCAGGCCTCCATCCCCTGATGCAGATTCAGGAACTGGCGGTACTGGTGGACATCACTCAGCCTGTCGATGAGCGTCCACAAGGAGCAGGCTTTACACCTGTTCGGCTCTCCGAAGCTGGCCGCCCCGATCTGCTCATAGACGATCCCCACATGACTGGCCGGGGCGTCGGAATCGTCGAACTGCGGCCTCCATGGCAACTCCGAGAAGCCGTCGGCGGCCACCCCTTTCATGATCTTCCAGAACTCGGCATTGGTGTAGCGTTTCCCATCCCACGCGCTTATGGGCGCCCGTGACAGCCCCCAGGGGTTGCCCGCGGGGATGACCGTGAGCACCGCTTCTTCGAGGAGCCGTTCCCTTGGGACTGTGCCGCAGTCCCCCGCCAGGGAGCGACCGGATATAAGCTGTGATAGGAACTCCACCGATGCCGCCGTGCCGGCCGGCTCGTGGGCGTGAGGCACCACGGACAGCAACTTCCCTCGTCCGGATGCGTCGCCGGGGCCGGTCACTGTGGCCGCCCCAAGCATGTGACCCGTGTAGGTGGCCTCGAAATCCAGGGTCACCAGGTCGGGAGAATCTCTGTGCCACATCCGCAAGAGGACCTCCACCACCCCCGGCCTACACACCCAGCCTCTGGGTGATACGCGCTCCCCACTACGGTTTGGCATCGTCTCGCCACTTCCCCAAACAGACTCAGTCCTGCAACCGGATGGTCTCAGTGTCGGGATATGCCGCCCGCCAGGCGCCCCAGTAACACACAAGCTGCGTCACGTCACCTCGCCGCGAGGTCGCCACAGAGAACTCGCGGTTCGTCGTCCGAGCATCGTACGTCACCCGCAGCCGCGCGCCCCCTAGGCTGATATTGCGGCGTAGCGGGCCCTCCGGGCGAGTATCAGGTGGCACACATGCCGCAGCCTGCTGCCCCAGGCGGACTCCAAGCACTAGCTTGCCGGGCTCGACGCCCCCGCCGGCCTCTTCATCGGCCGGCAGCGCCCCAAGCATCCCTGCCAGAGCGTCGACCGGGCCACCGTGGTCCTGTCTCGCATACGGGTCGGTTCCGTATGGCCGGCCAAGGCCTGTATTTCGGGACAGTACCTCGGTGCGCCTGTGACGCCTGCGCCAGCACGCCCAGGTGGTGCGCTGCACGGTGATGTGCGAAAGCCCTGCGGGCCCGCCGGCGTCCGGTCCGGCGATGCACGCCCCACTGATGGGGTGCCACAGGCTCTTGTTGGTCCTGTCGTACAGCAGGGCGCAGCCTTTGTACGCCTTCCCGGACACGCCGAACCGCCGTACCTGGCCCGCGACCTCCCGCGAGAAACCCAAAGTCGCGCCGCTGAGCGGATCGTACAAGATGGCGATCGGCCGCCCGTCAAGCGCGTCATTCACCACGTTGTGCCAGCGCAGAATGCCAAGCGGGTAGCACCGTGATGCATGTCTGCCCGTGCTGATGCCGATGACCTCATCCCCGGGCGTCAGCCAGCCGGCTTCTTCGGCGGCGACAAGCCGAGGGCGATCGATGGACGCGATGTCGTCCACTGCCGGAAGCATATCGAGAATCCGGCCCACCTCAGTCGTCCGGCGCCGGACATCGAAGGCAGGGGTCGCATCGCGCCGCGAGGTGGGCAACCAGCCGTTAACAGCAACGCTGGGCCTGGGCTCCCAGTCCGGAAGAGCCGCAGACCGGACCACAGGCGCCCTGAGCGGCTCGGCAGGCCGCTCAGGAATGGTGAAGCTGCCGTCGAGGGCCACACTGAGCATCACCGCGCCACACACGAGTGCCGCCGATAGGACCCAGGCCCCCGACCGGTTGTTCTGCAAGGGTGCCAGCATATCTGTACAAGGTCTCGGATGGGCGAGCCCTCGCCGGTTCTCCTTGGTCGACGCGCTGAGCAGCAAATGCGGCCCGGCGCGCCCAATACTCCTGCTTGCTACTCAAGCACAATCTCACCCGCGCTGTCCAGCATCCAGTTCGAACAGCCGGTCCCGATCCACACGACCCATTTGGCGGAGCCGCAAGTCTTCCTCACCCCAATGTTGAACCGCAAGGTGCGGGCCGCGGAAGGGTCGATCCCCGCCTCGGCCCAGGGAATGCGCCATTCTCCTTGCCACTGGTCCTGGTAGACGCCGGCCGCAAACTGGGTTGCCGTCCCAATCCTGTCCACCACAGCCATGGGAGCCCCGGCGTGGTCGGTGCTCTGGAAATGCCCCGAAGCAAAGCCCTGCAGCACGAAAATAGGGCCCGGCTTGCCGCCGCTGACATCCTGCAGGCACACCTCGGCGCCGTCGTCCCCGCCCCAGGCCGGGGTGGCGCCCGAGGGGGCCTTCGGCACACCAAGGTTCACGAGCCCCACGTACAGGTTCTGCGCGTCATAGCACAGCCAGGCGTAACTTCTGGGCCGAGCGTCGTCGTCCCCGCTGGGGTGTTGGCCCAGCACCATGGCCCTGGCGCGGTCAAGGCCGTGCCACTCTTCGGCCGCGAGCCGCCCATCAATGGTGATAGGCGCCTGCCTCTTCCCCACCGTATACCGGGGCAGCCTCCTCACCGGCGCCTTCACAGCCATATGCGGGTGCTCCCGGGCCCCCTGGGCCTCTACAATCGGCCAGGTGGCGCGCAAGGGGTGCTCGTACGGGCCGATCTCATCCACGGGGATCTGCCGGAAGCCCAGCTTCAGGGCGGGCGACTCCGGCCGCAGGCGGAAGTCGCCCTTCTCCGGGTCGACCAGCATCGGGTCGGCCACAATCGAGTGGCTGTCCAAGCCGTTCTCGCGCATCTTGTCAAGTGAGCTGTCCGGCTCGCCTTCCCAGCGCCAGATTACGTTGTAGTCGTGCTCCGTAGTCTCATAGTCCAGTCCACTAACGGCATACAGCCGCGACCCGGAGCCACCGTAGCTAATGATATTGCGCTCGAAGACGTTATACGACATCGTAGCGTCGGCGCGGGCGTCGCCGATGGTCTGCAGCCCCGGGTACAGCTCCGGCGGGTAGTTCATCCGTTTGATCTTCTCAAGCATGTCCGGGAGCATTCGGTGCTCCGTGGGCCAAGCCTGGTAACGCATCTGCTCATTGCGGCAGTTGTAGATGATGTTGTTGTCCACCACACAGTCGCGCCCGCTGTGTATGTCGATGCCGGCCAGGAAAGACCGGGCCACTATGTTGCCGTAAACCTGCGTGCCGCTGCTCCAATCGTCCAGGTAGATGCCGAAGGTGAAGAACGGCGTATGCCACTGGATGCCCCCGTGGCGCCCGTAGCCCAGGGTATCGTGGACGTAGTTGTAGCGGATCACGTTCCCCCGTTGGGTCCAGTCCCGCGCGCAGCTATAGATGGCGCCGCTGTCCTGGGTCTCCAGGTTCATATGCCGGCAGTGGTTGTACTCGATCAGGTGGTCGTTACCCCCGAAGGAGATGGCAATGCGGGGACAGTCATGCACCAGGTTATGGGAAATGGTATTCCCCACGCCACTGAAGCCGATGGCGCTGGAGGTCTTCGAGAAGTATCCGGTGTGATGGATGTAGTTGTTCTCCACCCGGTTGCGGTCCGGCTGCAGGGGGCTTCTGTTGCCCGACCATATCCCTACGCCGCTACTGCCGGTCTGGGAGATGTCATTACCGAAGATCAGGTTGTCCTTGCCGGTACCCACGCTCACGCCGGAGCCGGCGTTGCGGATCGTGTTGCCGATCACCCAGCACCGGGTGCAGTTGCTCAGGCTAACGGCCGTCCCATCACAACCCTCAAGGGTGAATCCATGGATGATGATGTCGTGGGGCCGATCAGCGACGCTGGCGGGCTTTGAGATGGAGACGATGGAGCCGACAATCGGCGCTGAGACCCGCCGCGAGATATCTCCGGGCGGCCAGAAATATAGAGTCGAGCTGGCCCTGTCCAGGTACCACTCGCCCGGCGCGTCGAGCTCCTCGAACAGGCCACGCACGAAGTACCGGTCGCCCTTGTTGAGCTCATACGAGCAAGGCTTGGCGAGGGTCACGATCCTCTTGTCCCGGTCGACGCTCTTGATGGGCACGATGTTATTCCAGTAGTTGCGCCCCGGGAACACCCATACCTGCCCCTCAGTGGGCTTCGACCATTCCCCAAGCTCCCCCTCACCGTACTCGAACTGCTCCTTATTCAGCTTCCCCACGTTAGCGGCGATGTACAAGAAGCCACCGGCATAGGGATTGTCGTGGTCGTAGTTGGGGTAGCGCGCCAAGACCTGCCGCTTGCCATCGTAGAAGAGTTGACCGAAGCTCAAACCGTCGCGGCCGATGGTCTTCAGGTCCAGGGAGACGATCTTGCCCTTGTACGGTTTGAAGCCCGTTAGCTGCGCTCCGCCGACGAGGATTGGCTCTTCCCCCGGGTAAGCAACGTACCGGATGGGGGCCTCCGCGGTCCCGGAGTCGACGGTCTCGAGGGCGAAGGTCTCCTCGAGGAAGTACTCGCCCCCACGCACATAGACCGTGGCGCCCTCGGCCAAGGCACCCGCTTTGCTAAGCGCCCGGATCTCGTCCCGTGCGCGCTCGAGGGTGGCGAAGGGACCGTCCGTGCCCGCTTCATCGGGCCGGGCCAGGGCGCCGCTGTACAGGTCATTGCCTTGTGGGGATACGTAGATGACCGCACCGGCCGCGTGGCCGGCCGCACAACAAATCGCCAGTGTCACCACGAGCAAGAGATGAGCCAAGGCAAAGGAATGCCGTCGCATGGTAGACTCCCGGTCTGCAGGGGTCGCAGGTCAAAGGGTCAGTATCAAGCTATTCAGCAGAGACGTCGCCGCATCCTCCAGAGTGAGTCTTTGCCGAGCCTATGTGTCCTGTGGCCTGCGGGCTTCGCGTCCGGGCATGGCGAGCGTCTCCGGCCCGCCGGCGAGGGGCGTCTCACGTCCGGTACACACAGCCGTTGTGGCCCACCCATCTGGTCTGTGTTCAGCGCGTATCGCTCCACGCGGCCGCCGCCGGAAGCAGCCCACCTCGGCCTGCGCGGTAGCGCTGCCAACCGTCCCATCACCCATCCGATGACGCGAGTACGAGCCCGAGCTTGTACTCCATGGGGCGAACCATGCCCCAGTGGCATTCGCCAACGATCGCGATCGGGGGTGAGGGAGTATGGCCCCCGGCGAGGTGTGGGGCGCAGCCCCACGACGCGGGGCCTTTCCGCCCCGCCGGGCAACCCACACTAAGCGCCCACCCCCTCCGGGCTCGGATGCTGTGGGTCGACTCCTCAAGCCGACGCGAAGAGCTCGATCTTCTCGATCATGCGCGCGATGAGCTGCTCCTGAGCGGGGGCGTAGAACTTGCCGGGCGCCGGGAAGGTGTCCGGGCCCATGATCTGCCCCAGACCACCAAGCCACGCCTGCATGAGCTCTGTGTAGATGTTGATCTTCGCGATGCCCAACCGGATGCACTCGTGCACGGTGTCATCAGGCGTTCCGGAGCCGCCGTGTAGGACCAGAGGGATGCTGACCTTAGCCGCGATGGCCTCGAGACGCTCAAGGTTGATCTCGGGCTTCCCGCGGTAGACGCCGTGGATCGTGCCGATGGCGACGGCCAGGCTGTCCACGCCGCTTTCGGCGACGAAGCAAGCGGCCTCCTCCGGGTCGGTATGCCCGGCCTGCCCTTCGGGGACCTCGATGTCCCCCTCCAGCCCCAGCACCTTGCCTAGTTCGCCCTCGACGCAGGCGTCCGACTTGCGGGCAAGCTCCACGGTCTCCCGGGTCAGACGCAGGTTCTCCTCATAAGGATGTCGCGACCCGTCCAGCATGACAGAGCCGAAGCCGGCGTCGAGGTACGTTGCCACCTGATCGAGGGTGGAGCCGTGGTCCAGGTGCACGGCGGCGGTTGCTCCCGTGGCATCGGTGAACAACTCCGCCATGGCGCGGAAGGCCTTCGCGCCGCAGTAATGCTCCTCGGCGGGTGAGGCCTGAATGATGATGGGCTGGTTGGTACGCTGAGCGGCGAGGGCCGCGGCATGAATCGAGTTGCTGTCCCAGCAGTTGAATGCCGCGACAGCGCGTCCCTCGGCGCGTGCTACGCGTAGCATGTTGTCGATGCGAACCAGGGGCATAGTATCTCCGTTCGTTGGCGTCATTGTGTGCCATCCGCCCCTGTGCGTCTCGGGCGGGGTGCACGGGTGGCCGGCCAAGGCATCGGCCACCTATGGCAGTGCTTCGCCGACGAGCCCTCCCAAACCTGTATGCGGCCACGATGAATGCAGGAGTGCGCGGCTCGGGGCGCGAAAGCTCCATTAACGGATCGCGCCCTCGTCAGCGCGGCCACCACCCGACATGTACGGAGGTCTTTGGCATGACAGCGTCTCGGCATGTGATGGCACGCACAGTCACCTTCGCAGTGTTGGCAATGGCCGTCGGCGCCTTGTGTGTCATGACGGCGCCCATAGCCTATAGCGATGAACCCCTCAGGCTTTCAGTGAGCCCGGATGCAAGGTATCTCGTGGATGGCGACGGCAAACCCTTCTTCTGGCTCGCCGACACCGGATGGGCATTATTCAGCAGCCTCACCGTCGAAGAGGCGGAGCGCTATCTCGAGAACCGCAAGCAAAAGGGCTTCAACGTGATCCAGTGCATCATCGCCCATTGGAGCGCAAGCGATCTGCGTTCGGCCCCCGATGGCCAGGCCCCGTGGCTGGAGAATGACCCCACCACACCCGACCCGGGCTACATCGCCCATGTGGACGCCATCCTGCAGATCGCCCAGGAGAAGGGTATCATCCTGGCCTTGCTGCCCGCGTGGGGTGACCTTGTCACCCAGGACAAGCTGATCAACGCGAACAACGCGTATGACTACGGCCTTTGGTTGGGGGATCACTACCGGGAGGCGCCCAATGTGGTGTGGGTCCTGGGCGGCGACCGGCCGGCCACAGGCTACGAGCAGGTGTTCGCGGAGCTTGCGCGAGGTTTGTCCGATGGCGACGCCGGCGGCCACCTGCGGACCTACCATCCCCGCGGGGGCGGGCACAGCTCATCCGAGTTCTTCCATGCCGCCCAGTGGCTGGACTTCAACATGATTCAGTCCTCCCACAGCATCGACTACCCCAACCACGAAAACGTGCTGCGTGACTACAACAAGAAGCCAATCAAGCCCACCCTCGACGGGGAGCCGCGGTACGAGAACATCATCAACGGCCTGCGGGCCGAGGGCCTGCGCATCGACGACCACGATGTGCGCAAGGCGGCCTACGGCGCTGTGCTTTCGGGCGCGCTGGGGCACACCTACGGATGCAACGGCATCTTCCAGTTCTCGCGGGCCGGCGAGGACGGCAGGTACGCGTCGGACGTTGACTGGGAGGCGGCGATGGACCTGCCGGGCGCCGGTCACATGCAGTACCTCAAGCGCCTGATGCTTGCCGGTTCATGGCCGGACCTTACGCCCGACCAGTCTGTGGTGCTAAAGGGCAGCGCAAAGGGCCGCACATACGTGCCCGCCGCCCGCGCCTCTGACGGCACCTTCATCTATGCCTACGTGCCCGAGCGTCAGACGGTCACCATCGACATGAGCAAGATCGGCGGAGTCGGCGCCAAGGCATTCTGGTACGACCCACGGACAGGCGAGAGCGAACCCATCGGCGAGTTTGACAACACCGGCGCCAAGGCCTTCACCCCACCCACGGGACCCGGTGACCCGGACTATGTCCTGGTCGTGGCCAGCGCGGGGCCCGACGTGACGCCCCCAACCATCGCCGATGTCATCACCCGCGGCGACCCCACACGCGTCTACGTGCGTTTCTCAGAGCCCGTCGACGGCAAAGCCGCCTCCGACCCGGCGAGCTACACCATCGAGCCCGGCGTCACCGTTGCCCTGGCGAGTTCGGACGATTCAGGCCTCATCGCAACCCTGGCGACATCCCTGCTCACGGAGGGGACACAGTACACCCTCAGCGTCAGCGACATAGTGGACTTGTCCACTCAGCCCAACACGGTGGCCGAAGACACCAAAGCCCAGTTTGTCTACACAAAGAAGCCACAGCGGATCACCAAGGGCCTGCAGGCTCTGTACACCTTTGACGGAGAGGGTCTGACGGCGACAGACACCGCCATGGCGGGCGCGCCCCTGGATCTCACTGTCCCTGAGCCCCCGGCAGTTAATCGCGTGCCAAGCGGCCTGTCGGTGCAGGCCTCGGCCCAGATCGCCAGCGAGGGACCGGCGGAGGAGCTCATCGCAGCGTGCATGGACTCCAACGAACTCACCATCGAGGGCTGGTTCAAGCCCGACAATGTCACCCAGAGCGGCCCGGCGCGCATCATCACCCTTTCGGGGGACTCGGCGGTGCGCAACTTCACCCTCGGGCAGGCGGCCGACCGCTATGAAATCCGCCTGCGCACCACGGCCACTTCCACCCAGGGCACGCCCGCTGTCGCCACAGACCCGGGCACGGCACAGGCGGAGTTGACTCACTTCGTCTACACACGCGATGCCGTGGGCCTCGCGGTGGTCTACATCAACGGCGAGGAAGTCACCAATGCGCAAGTCGGCGGCGACTTCTCGAATTGGACTCAGTTCCGGTTTGGCCTGGCCAACGAGTTCACCGATGACCGCACTTGGCTGGGCGAGCTGTACCTCGCGGCCATCTACGATAGGGCCCTGACGCCATCGGAGGTGCAGCACAACTTCGGGGCAGGCGCGGGGACGCCGACTGCACCATAGATGGTCCGAAGGCAAGGGGTGTGGCGTCGCGATCCGCCCCAGGGGCATTCGACAGCGAGCACAATCCCCGCTCGTGCTTGGGGTCGCAGACGGCATCGGCACGTTCCGTTGGCGTCCATACCATCATCCATCCGATGATCCATAGCTGAGCGTCATGCGGGCTTAGGCATTCGACAGCGAGCACGCTCCCACAGCCGCGCGATCGTGCTCGCGGGGCTGGGGCCACGGCCCCAGTGGGGTGTGGGGCAAAGCCCCGCGACGTTGCTTCTTGCCGCCCCACCGCGGAGCTTCCGTTAGACACGGACTGACGGCATACGCTACGAGTCCGGCGGATACGTACGGACCCGCCACCACCCCGTGTGGTATCATCTCCGACACGCGAAGACGCAATACCTCGTGGGGCCACCATATGCCCGCGCTTGGCGCGCCCGCCAGGGGGACAGCCCTCATGCCCGCAGACAGGCCGAACATCCTCATCATCACCAGCGATCAGCAGCACTGGAACACCCTGGGGTGCCTCAACCCCGAGGTACAAACCCCGCGCCTGGACGGCCTCGCCGACGAGGGCATGCTGTTCACGCGAGCCTACACCGTGAACCCCACGTGTACACCCACGCGGGCTTCCATGGTCACAGGCCGGTACCCCAGCCAGCACGGCGCCTACTCTCTGGGCACGAAGCTGGATGAAAGAGCTCCCAACATGGGCCGGCTCATGTCCGCGGAGGGCTACCGCACGGCACTTGTGGGGAAGGCCCACTTCCAGCCGCTCAGGGGCACCGATGAGTATCCCTCAATCGAGGCGTACCCAATCCTGCAGGACCTGGATTTCTGGCGGGCTTTCAACGGGCCGTTCTATGGCTTCGACCACGTCGAGCTGGCCCGAAACCATACCGACGAGGCCCACGTCGGGCAGCACTACGCCCTTTGGATGCAGGCCAAAGGCTTTCACAACTGGCGCGACCACTTCCTGCCGCCCACCGGGACCAACGAGGGCCAAAGACGCAAGTGGCTGCTACCCGAGGAGTACCACTACAACACGTGGATCGCCGAGCGCACCAACGCCCTCATGCAGCAGTACGCTGAGAGAGAGGATAACTTCTGTCTGTGGGCCAGCTTCTTTGATCCGCACCCCAAGTACCTTGTGCCCGAGCCGTGGGATACCATGTACGATCCCGAGACCCTCACCGTGCCGGCGCTTGTGCCGGGGGAGCACGACAAGAACCCACCCCACTTCCAGTTGACCCAGCAGCAGAAGCCCGACTACTCCGCCTGGCGCGTGAGTGGCCAGGGCCTTCACGGCTTCCACTCGCACCTGCACGACCAACGGGAGCTTGCCAAAGACATCGCCGTGTACTACGGCATGGTCTCGATGATGGATAAGTACATCGGGCTGATCCTGGATAGACTGAGCGAGCTGGGCCTGGCCGACAACACGCTGGTGTTGTTCAGCACCGATCACGGGCACCTGTACGGGCAGCACGGCATGATCGCCAAAGGTACGTTCCACTACGAAGACCTGCTCAGGGTGCCCCTGATCGTGCGCTACCCGGGCCAGATACCCGCCGGCAGGCGAGCCGAGGCGCTCTGGTCACACGCCGACATGGCCCCCACGCTGCTCAGCTTTTTGAATGCACCCATCCCCTGGTGGATGACCGGCGTGGACCAAAGCGAGGTCCTCAGGGGCGCGCAGGCCGACGCGCGAGACCATGTTGTTGTCGAGAACCGACACGAGCCCGACACCATCCACGCTAAGACATACATCGACGACCGCTACAAGCTTACCGTCTACCATCGCCGCGATTACGGCGAGCTGTTCGATCTCAAGCAAGACCCCGGCGAAACCAATAACCTATGGGACAGCCCGCAGAGCCAATCACTTAAGAATGACCTGGTGACGAAGCTTCTCTGGGCTGAGATGGGCAAGGAGCCTGTCTCGATGCCTCGCATCTGGGGAGCGTGACGACCCTGGCGCAAGCCCGTGTTGGGCTTTCATCGCGGCGGACGGCACCCTACCCACCGGCTCCATCCCCATGCGAGACGGTCCAACATCAAGGAGGGTCACTGCAATGCGCAGGCTGTGCAGAGCGCTGACTGTAGTCGCTGTGCTGCTCACGCTGGGCGCCCAGGGCGCCCTTGCCAGAGATTGGTTCGTCTGCCAGGAAACGGGCAAGGGCAAGAGCGGCACCAAAGACAAGCCGGCCAAGGACCTGGGTAACATCGCCACGAAGCTCGAAGACGGTGACCGCGTCTTCATCGCTGAAGGCGTCTACCTGGGCCGAGGTGAAAGCGGCGCCACCACTCTCACCGCCCCCGTCACCATCATTGGCGGGTATGACGCGGGCTTCTCGACGCGCGACCCGTGGGGAGCCCACAAAACCATCTTCTCAGGGGTCAATGAATCCAAAAACTGGGATGGCGCCAGTCGCCTCACCATCGATCTGACCAAGCGGCGCGACCTCAAGGAACACACCATCGTCGTGGACGGGATCATCTTTGACAACGCCGAGCGCAACCACTACGCCACCGACAGGGAAGCCAAGATCGTCCGCACGGCCGCGCCGCAACTGGGCAAGAACCCCACGCCGGAAACCGGCGGCCTGCGCGTCATGGCGTGGAAGCAGGGCAACATCACTGTCCGCAACTGCATTGTGCTCAACACCGCACCCTCCGGTGGCGCCTTCTCCATATGGGGCCATCAAGGCAGCAAGGTCGAAGTGCAAAACAACCTCGCCGTCAACAACACCGGCGAGGGCTTTTACCTGCACACTTCCTTCCACGGCGAGCCGGCGCCCGAGTTCACCTTCCGGCACAATACTGCGCTGCTTAGCGAGAAGCACGACCCCATCGCCACCTATGGGGGCAACGGGTTGATGCTGGACGCCGGCACGAAGATCATTGCCACCAACAACGTGTTTGGGCTGGGGGACTTCCACGGGGTCAACAACGCCAAACGCTCAAAGGACATGGTACTCAACGAGAACCTGTTCATGGGCAACATGGCCGCCGACTATCTCGAGTTCGACACCCGGATCGCCCTGGAGGACCTCGAAGACGAGGCGGAGCTGCTAGACGAGGCCGAAGGTAACGTCACCAAGCTCATCAAGCTGCCCGTATCGCAGCAGTGGGCGACCCTATACAATGCCCGGAACGTCATCGACCGCGCCGCGGCCGAGGCCCAGGTGCAGCCCAAGACGGACGCCCTCAACGCCATCA
>Ga0272441_10006573_pt1 | contig 19378 bp, 15 predicted proteins | sample SSMProp6N_FD_193582 | JGI IMG/M metagenome (GOLD analysis project Ga0272441, IMG submission 193582) | Marine sediment archaeal communities from Little Sippewissett salt marsh, Falmouth, MA, United States - SSM-Prop-6N | ecosystem: Environmental > Aquatic > Marine > Wetlands > Sediment ... | reverse complement strand
GCCCTTCTCCGCCGTCCCCCCCCCCCCCCCCCCCCCCCGTGCCGTGCCAGCGTACAACGCCCCCGCCGTAGCCGCCCGGCAATATGCGAGGTGCATTGTCAGCCCGTGTGGTGCTGCTTATAAAGCAGGTTAGCGCCACACGGTGTGGCGCATTAGCCGTCAAGCTTTGCCATGCCCGATTTTACGATGCCCGATTTTGCCGCTGCGCGCGCCAATATGATCGAAGGCCAAATCCGCACCAATGACGTAACGGATAAGGCCGTGCTGGCGGCGATGGCGGCCACGGCGCGCGAGCGATTTGTGCCCGCCGCCAAACATGCGCTGGCCTATAGCGATGCCGACCTGCCGATTTTTACCGCCGATGACGGCACCAAGCGGACGCTAATGGAGCCGCGCGTGTTCGCGCGCTTGGTGCAGCTTGCCGAAATCAACCCGACGGACCTGGTGCTCTATGTGGGCGCGGGCCTTGGCTATGGCTCGGCGGTGGTGGCGCAATTGGCTGAGACCGTGGTGGCGCTGGAAAGCGAGCCGACGCTGGTTGCGACCGCCAGCGACAATTTAGCGGCCGCCGGCGCCGACAATGTGGCGGTCATTGAGGCCGCCTTGCCCGGCGGATGCCCCAGCCAGGCGCCGTTTGACGTAATTATCATCGAAGGGGCTGTGCCGGCCGCACCGCGCACGCTGTGTGAGCAACTCGCGGACGGGGGGCGGCTTGTCTGCGTCGTCGGGCGGGGCCTTGCCGGCAAAGCCCATATTTTTGAACGTACCGGCGACCATATCGGCAGCCGTGCCGAGTTCAGCGCCGCCGTCAGCCCGTTGCCGGAATTTGCAACGCCAGTAGAATTTGTGTTCTAGCGGGGCCTTTGGCCGGCATTTTGTTGGCTTTTGCGGCTAAAATGACACAGTGCTGCCGCGGCGCATCAAATATATTAACAATCAATCCTCGAGTTCGTGCTAAACAGCCGATTGGACTATCCTCCGGGGATACACGAGAGACACAAATATACACAGCGTTTGTCACTAGCGCGTATGGGTCGACCGGTGGCACGTTAAGGTGTCAACGCCCATAACGGGGGCACATGTAACGGGGGGTACAGTGTGGCGATGTATTTGGAGAAAGTCTTGACGCCGTTAATGTCACCGGGCCGGATGCCGCATGGTGTGGGCAAGGGCCCGCTTGCGTTGACCTTGGCCGTAGGCGCTTTGGCTGCCAGCGCCTTTTTACCGGGCACCCATAGCGCCCATGCGCAAACGCTGACCGATGCGCTGGCCATTACCTACGAAGGCAATCCGACATTGCTGGCCGCGCGGGCGCAACTGCGGGCGACGGACGAAAACGTTGCCCAAGCCGTGAGTAACTGGCGGCCGTCATTAGTCGGTAATGGTATCGTACAATACAACCACGTGCAGAACGACTTCTCGCCCAGCCTCGGCGCCGGCTTCGGCAGCTTAACCTCCAGCACCGATGACCGCACATCCAAGGGCGGCGGGGTCACCTTGCAGCAAAACGTCTATCGCGGCGGGCAGACCCAGGCGGCGACGCGGCAAGCCAAGTCAGAAGTCGCCGCCGGCCGATCGCAGTTGACCGGCGTCGAGCAGCAAGTGCTGTTCGATGCCGTGACCGCGTATATGGACGTGCTGCGCGATACTGCCACGCTTGAACTCAACCGCAACAACGCGGTGGTGTTGGAGCGGCAATTGCAAGCCACGCGTGACCGCTTCGAAGTCGGTGAAATCACCCGCACGGACGTCGCCCAAGCGATTGCGCGGCTAAGCCGGGCGCAATCGGATGTCATCGGCGCGGAAGCCGAATTGACCAACTCCCGTGCTGCCTATGAGCGGGTTGTGGGCACACCGCCGGGCACTTTAGAAGTTCCACCGGAGTTTCCGCCTTTGCCGGCGACCGAAGAAGAAGCCTTAACAATCGCGCTGGCCAACAATCCATCCTTAGAAGCGGCGCGTTTCTCTGAAGAGGCCACACGCCACGCGGTGCGCGAGGCCAAAGGTGCCTTGCTGCCGACGGTCACCGTCGAAGGCGAATACAATTACATTGACAACCCAAGCCCCAGCTTCACCTCAACCGAGCGGGCAACGGTGACCGGCCAACTGATTGTGCCGCTGTATCAATCCGGCGCGGTCTTCAGCCAGGTACGCCAGGCCAAGCAGCTCAATAGCCAATCGCGCGTGCAAATTCGCGAAGCCATGCGCGAGGTTACCGAAGGTGTCGCCGCGTCGTGGGAGGGCTTTAGAGCCTCCAACGCCCAGGTCGTATCGGACCGCGAGCAGGTGCGGGCTAACGAAGTGGCGCGCGAAGGCGTGTTTCAGGAAGCGCAGGTCGGATCGCGGACGACGCTCGACGTTCTCGACGCCGACCAGGAATTGCTGGATTCGCAAGTGGCGCTGGTGACCTCCCGCCGCAACGCCTATGTGGCGGCCTATGCGCTGCTTGGAGCGATCGGCAACCTGACGGCAGAATTTCTGGAACTGCCGGTTGAGCAATACAATCCGGAACAGAATTACGACAGCGTCAGCGACAAATGGTTTGGCTTTGGCATCAGCGATGAACCGGATACGGTAGCACCTGAATCAGGAACCGACGCCGCCGGGCAACTGTAGAGCGTAGGAGAACGCTCTCATACCCGGAGGGCGACCGGAACCGGCCAACCCGCGCAGTACGCGCAATGCGGTGAACACGATATGAGCGACCAAAGCACGCAGCAAGAACCCTCCATGGAGGAGATTCTTGCATCGATCCGCCGGATTATTTCCGAAGACGGTGATGAAGCGGGCGATACGATAACAGATGCCGCCGCTGGTGAAGCCGACGCACCAGACACCGGGCCAGACACCGGGCCAGACACCGGTGCAGAAGAAGATGTCCTCGAGCTCACGGACGTTGCAGAAGCGCCTGACGTGCTGGACGAGCCTATTGTGGAACCCGAGCCGCCTGCGCCGGCGCCGGAGGCAGATACGCCGCAACCGGCCGAGCCGGAGATGCTCGAGCAAGCAATGATCGACCCGGAGATGCCTGCACCGGAGACGGCCGCACCGGAGATGCCTGCACCGGACATGCCTGCACCGGAGACGGCCGCACCGGAGATGCCTGCACCGGACATGCCTGCAGAAGAGATGGCCGCGGAAGAGATGCCCACACCGGAGGCCGTTATGGCCGAGGCGCTGGAGCCGGAACCCGCGCCCGTGGCGACAGCCGAAGCCGCGCCACCGCCGGTGGCAGACCCTTTTGATATCGGTGAAGACAGCGACATTATCGCTGTTGACCGGGTGGCGGAACCGGACGTGCAACCACAAGACCCAGTGCCTACCCCAGCGCTAACACCAACGGTTGAAGGGACCGCGGCGGAGGGGTTGGTATCGTCGGCCGCCGCCGCTGCTGCCGGGGCTGCGTTTGACCGGCTCACCAGCAACATGCAGACGTCGAGCAGCGGCGCGTCACGCACCTTAGAAGAGCTGGTGCAAGACCTTTTGCGGCCGATGATGAAGCAATGGCTCGACGAGCACTTGCCGGCGATCGTCGAAGCGGCGGTGGCCGAAGAAGTGGAACGCGTCGCGCGGCGCCGGCGCTAGCCAGCACAATCTGCAAATCCTGGTTGTTGCAAATCCTGGTTGTTGCAAATCCTGGTTGTTGCAAATCCTGGTTGTTATTGCGGCTGCTTACGGTAAAACCAGCCGGTTAGCGCACGCCCATGCGCTGCTTTGCGCCATAGGCATGCTGACGCGTCTACCATTTTGCCCGTACAGACTATTTGCGCCACACCATGCTCGAAAAGACTTTTCACGCCCACGCCGTTGAGCCACGCATCTATGCTGCATGGGAACAGGCCGGCGCCTTTACGGCCGGCGACCCGGCCCGCGTAGCCGCCGGCGCCAAACCCTATTCTATCGTTATCCCGCCGCCCAACGTCACCGGGTCGTTGCATATGGGTCATGCCCTCAACAACACCTTGCAAGACATTTTGGTGCGGTTCGAGCGGATGCGCGGCAAAGATGTGTTGTGGCAGCCAGGTACCGACCATGCGGGCATTGCCACGCAAGCAGTGGTTGAGCGCCAACTCGCCGCGGAAGGAACCAATGTTGGGCGGCGGGATATGGGCCGCGACGCCTTCATTGACCGGGTATGGCAATGGAAGGCTGAAAGCGGCAATACCATCACCCAGCAATTGCGCCGGCTTGGCGCGTCGTGCGATTGGTCGCGTGAGCGGTTCACCATGGATGCTGGCATGTCGGCGGCAGTGGTGAAGGTGTTCGTCGCCCTATACGACGACGGGTTGATCTACAAAGACAAACGGCTCGTCAATTGGGATCCGGTGCTGGAAACCGCGATCTCCGATCTTGAGGTGGTGCCGACGGAGGTTGACGGGCATCTATGGCATTTGCGCTATCCGTTGGCGGATGGCCAGACTTACGCGTTTCCGGTGGCGCAGGATGAGGCAGGCGCCCCCACCGCGTTTGAAACGCGCGATTACATTATCGTGGCGACGACGCGCCCGGAAACCATGCTCGGCGACACGGCGGTTGCGGTAAACGCCGACGACCCGCGCTACAAGCACCTTATCGGCAGCCATGTGCTGTTGCCGCTTGCCGGGCGGCGGATACCGATCATCGCCGATGACCACGCCGACCCGTCGCAGGGTTCCGGTGCCGTCAAGATCACCCCAGCGCACGACTTCAACGATTTTGAGGTCGGCCGCCGCCACGCCTTGCCGATGATCAACATCATGGACACGCGCGGCAAGCTGGACTTAGCCGGCAACGATGCCTTTCTCGATGGCGCGCACACCGGTGACGCCGCCGCGGCGCGCTACCACGGCAAAGATCGCTTCGAAGCGCGCAAGATGATCGTCGCCGCGCTCACCGATGCGGGCCTGGTGGATAGGATCCATGATCACCGCCACGCGATCCCCTATGGCGACCGTTCCAACGCGGTGATTGAGCCGTTTTTGACCGATCAATGGTATGTTGACGCCAAGACGCTGGCGCAACCGACGATCGAAGCGGTGGAGCGCGGCGAGACGGTATTCGTGCCGCGCACCTGGGAGAACACCTATTTTGAATGGATGCGCAACATCCAGCCCTGGTGCATTTCACGCCAGCTGTGGTGGGGCCATCGCATCCCCGCATGGTATGGGCCGGACGGGGAAACGTTCGTGGCGCCGTCGCACGCGGAGGCTTATGCCCGCGCTGCCCAGCACTATGGGCATGAAACGGATCTGGTGCAGGACGAAGACGTGCTGGACACCTGGTTCTCGTCAGGCCTATGGCCGTTTTCAACGCTGGGCTGGCCCGACGCAACGCCGGAACTGCAGCGCTACTACAAAACCGACGTTCTGGTTACCGCCTTTGACATCATCTTTTTCTGGGTTGCCCGGATGATGATGTTCGGCCTGCATTTCATGCAGGAGGTGCCGTTTCGCGATGTGTATATTCACGCCCTCGTCCGCGACGAGAAGGGCGCTAAAATGTCGAAATCCAAGGGCAACGTCATTGACCCCTTGGAGCTAATCGATACCTATGGCGCCGATGCGTTGCGGTTCACGCTCACCGCCATGGCCGCCCAAGGCCGCGACATCAAGCTCGCCACCTCCCGCGTTGAAGGCTACCGCAATTTCGGCACCAAGCTGTGGAACGCGGCACGGTTTTGCCAGATGAACGGCTGCGCCCGTGTCGACGGGTTCGATATTGCATCGGTCGACGGCACGGCCAATAAGTGGATCGCCGGGGAAACGCGACGCACGGCCGCGAAGGTGACGCAAGCGCTTGAAGCCTACCGCTTCAACGACGCCGCCGGCACGCTGTATCATTTCGTCTGGGACGTATTTTGCGATTGGTATGTGGAGCTGAGCAAGCCGGTTCTGCACGGCGGCGATGACGCGGCGCAAGCGGAGACCCGCGCCACGGCAGCCTGGGCGTTGGACCAGATTTTGCTGCTGCTGCACCCGATCATGCCGTTTCTTACCGAAGAACTATGGAGCGCAGGCCTGGAAGGTCCGCCGCGCTCATCCATGCTGGTGACCGCAGCCTGGCCAAGCTACGACGCCGATCTTGGCGATGCCGCCGCCGATGATGAAATTGGTTGGATCATCCGCCTGGTCAGCGAAGTGCGGTCGGTGCGCGCACAGATGCGCGTGCCGGCGGCCGCCAAAATCCCCTTGGTGCTGCGCGACGCCGCCCCTGAAACCGTAAAGCGCATGACCCGCAACCGCGACATCATCATGCGGCTAGCACGGCTTGACAGCCTTACAGCGGCCGCGGACGCACCGGCCGGCGCCATACAGGTGGTGGTTGACGAAGCTATGGTGTTTTTGCCGTTGGCGGATGTCATCGACCTGGCAGCGGAGCGGGCGCGGCTGGCGCAAGAGCTCGGCAAAGTGGACAAAGAAATCGCCAAGATTGATGGCAAACTAGGCAACGAGAAATTTTTGGCCAAAGCGCCGCAAACCGTGATCGAAGAACAGCGCGAGCGCCGGGCGGAAGCCGAACAGACCCGCGCCAAATTGAACGATGCTTTGGGCCGACTGAAGGGGGCAGCGTGATGGGGGTCGGGCGCGTATTGCTTGCCGTGTGTTTGTGGTTGGCGTCCGTCGCCGCGGCGCAGGCGGCGGAAGAAGAGGTGCTGGAAGCGCTGTTCACAGCCGACCAAATCGAGCGCGATTTGTTTTCAACCGAGCTTTTAAACCGGGCAAACGTGGAAGAGGTCGTGGCCATTGTCGGCGGCCTTAGAGGCACGTTGGGCGGGTTTCGGGGCGTGCAGAAAGAAGGCCCTAACACCTTCACCATATTCATGGAGCGCGGCCGTGTGCCGGCAGAAATTCAACTGGATGAAGCGGGCCGTATCAGCTTTTTGTATTTCCGGCAGCCGACGACGAGCGGCCTAACCCCGCAAGAAGCGCTTGGCGGGTTCGTGCGGCTTGAGCGCATCGGCGGCGGGCAGGTCTCGGTGCTGGTCACCCGCGACGGCACCGATCAGGTGGCGCTGGCGCCGGACGCCGAACTGGATGCCGGTTCGGCCTTCAAGATGGCCATTCTCAAGGCGCTGGTGGATGCCGAGGCGGACGGCACCTTAACCCAAGCCGACGTGGTGACGCTCAAGCCGAGCTGGCGTTCTTTGCCGAACGGTATCTTGCAGGATTGGCCACAGGGCACGCCGGTTACCTTAGCGGTGCTGGCTACCATGATGATTTCGCTTTCCGACAACACCGCCACGGATGCGCTCATAGAGATTTTGGGGCGCGAGGCCGTCGAAGCATATTTGCCGCAACCGCCGCTAATGAGCACGGCGGAGTTCTTCAAGCTCAAAGCCGACGTCAACAATACCCGCGCGCGTTACCGCGCCGCCTCTAACGCAGAACGCGTCCAGGTGCTGGCCGACCTGGCTGCTGCACCATTGCCTGAATTGGCTGACCTAGACGACAGTCCATCGCCGGAAATCGGCTGGGTCATGTCGGCGCGGGCGGCCTGCGCGCTGATTGACCAGATCGCCGAGCAGCCGGCCATGCAGGTCAATCCTGGCGTCGCCGACCCCACCCAATGGGCGCAGGTGGCCTACAAAGGCGGGTCGAATTTTGGCGCCATCAATATGACAACGCACCTTGTGGATGATACCGGCACCAGGTGGTGTGCTGCCTCCACCTGGAATACCGAGCACAGTTCGCTTGACAAAGAGGCGTTCGCCGCCGCCTATCTGGCGATGATCGGCAGCCTTGTACAAGCGGATGCGCTGTAAGCCGGCCGTTGCCCTATACCCCTTAGGATTTACCCCATAGGAGATGCGTTTGATGGACGCCCCTTCATACGACAAATCCAAACTTCCCAGCCGCCACGTCACCGTTGGCCCACAGCGTGCGCCGCACCGCTCGTACTATTACGCCATGGGCCTTACGGAAGATGAGATCAACCGGCCGTTCGTTGGCGTCGCCACCTGCTGGAACGAAGCTGCCCCGTGCAACATCGCGCTGCAGCGCCAAGCGCAATCGGTCAAGCAAGGCGTGCACGAGGCGGCGGGCACGCCGCGGGAATTTTGCACGATAACGGTGACCGACGGCATTGCCATGGGCCATCAAGGCATGAAATCGTCTTTGGTGAGCCGCGATGTCATTGCGGATTCGGTCGAACTGACCATGCGCGGCCATTGCTATGACGCGCTGGTGGGGCTGGCCGGCTGCGATAAAAGCCTGCCGGGGCTGATGATGGCCATGTTGCGGCTCAACGTGCCCAGCGTCTTTATGTATGGCGGGTCGATTTTGCCGGGCCAATTTCGCGGCCGCGACGTAACGGTTTTGGACGTATTCGAAGGCGTCGGCCAGCACTCCGCCGGCAATATGTCGGATGATGACCTGCACGCGCTGGAATGCGTGGCTTGCCCTAGTGCCGGCGCCTGCGGTGGGCAATTCACCGCCAATACCATGGCCTGCGTTTCGGAGGCGATTGGCCTCGCCTTGCCCAATTCGGCCGGCGCGCCGGCACCGTATGAAAGCCGCGATGCCTATGGCGAGGCGTCAGGCCGCGCGGTCATGGGGCTGATACGCTCCGGCTTGCGCCCGCGCGATATTTGCACGCGCCAGGCGTTTGAAAATGCCGCTACCGTGGTTGCGGCCTCCGGCGGCTCCACCAACGCGGCGCTGCACTTACCGGCGATGGCGCACGAAGCGGGGATCAATTTCGACCTTATGGAGGTTGCCGAGATCTTCAAGAAAACCCCGTATATCGCCGATCTAAAACCCGGCGGTGCCTACGTCGCCAAGGACATGTATGAAGCCGGCGGCGTGCCGATGCTGCTCAAAACCCTGCTCGACGGCGGCTTTCTGCACGGCGATTGTATCACCGTTACCGGCAAGACCTTGGCGGAAAATCTCTCAGAGATCACCTGGAACCCGGATCAGAAGGTCATCTACCCGGTGTCCAACCCAATTACGCCGACCGGCGGCGTTGTCGGCCTGAAAGGCACGCTCGCGCCTGACGGTGCCATTGTGAAGGTCGCCGGCCTGGAAAAATTACAATTCTCCGGCCCGGCGCGCTGCTTCGACTGCGAAGAAGACGCCTTTGCCGCCGTTGAAAACCGTGCTTACCAAGAAGGCGAGGTGCTGGTCATTCGCTATGAAGGGCCAAAAGGCGGCCCGGGCATGCGCGAAATGCTGTCGACCACATCAGCGCTCTACGGGCAAGGCATGGGCGATAAGGTGGCGTTGATCACCGACGGCCGCTTTTCCGGCGCCACGCGCGGCTTTTGCATCGGGCATGTGGGGCCGGAAGCAGCGGAAGGCGGCCCCATCGGCCTCATAGAAGACGGCGACATCATCACCATTGACGCAGCCGCCGGAACGTTGGACTTAGATGTAAGCCCGAAGGTTTTGGCGGCACGGCGTGCCGCTTGGAGCCCGCGCAAAACTGACTATAATTCCGGTACCTTATGGAAATATGTTCAACTTGTTGGGCCGGCCGCTGCCGGTGCTGTGACCCACCCCGGCGCGAAGGCGGAAACCCATGTATACGCGGATATTTAACCGTCCGGCCACCGCGCTGGTGGTCGTGCTGGCAGTCACGCTAGCAGGCGTGCTGTTCCCCGCGCCCGCGGCCTTTGCCAACCCGCAAAGCGGCATCGACGCCTACACGGCGGGCGATCCGGTAGCAGCGACCAAGGCCTGGGTAGCGGCTGCCGGCGAAGGCGATGCGACATCGGCCTATCTCGCCGCCAAAATGTATGAAGGCGGGCAAGGGGTTGTTACCCAGCCAAAGCGGGTGGTGCGCTATCTCACCCAAGCGGCGGAAGCCGGGCACATTCAAGCACAGGTAGAGCTTGGCGATTACTATCGCAGCGGGTTTCAAGAAGGCGAGCTAGACCGCGACCCGACGGCGGCGCTGCAATGGTATGAGAAGGCGGCGCTGTACCAGCACGCCGAAGCGCAATCGAAAATCGGCGAATTGTATTTCACCGGTGAAGGGGTGCAACGCAACCGTTATGAGGCGATCCGCTGGTATAGCCTCGCCGCGCGTAAATATTACACACCGGCGCTGGTGCATCTAGCCAATATCTATTGGGAAAGCGACGCTGTCGTGCAAGACAAGCCGCGGGCTTATAGCTATTTGCTGCTAGCGCTAGAAGCCTCGACGGAAGCAACGCGGCCAGGCGTCGGCGCGGTGATGCGGAACCGCGAAAAAAACCTATCACGGGCGGAAATCGAGACCGGGGTGCGGCTGGCCGAAGCCTTCCGGCTTGAATATCCCAAAAGATAACGCCTGCCACCCTCCTAACTATGCGGGGGCAAGCGTTAGCCGACCACCATATGTTCGCGCACAAATGTCAGCGATGACCGGCGCAGATCAATGAAGGTGCGCTCGTCTTCGAGCAATTCGGCACCGGCTTTGAGCGCGGCGGGATCGGTCATGGCGGCGGTGAGATCGTCTTCGCTGTGCCACCACAATTCGGCAAATCCGTCATAGGGCGGCTGCGCCTCGCGGGAGGCCTGCATGGCCGCATCGAAGGGATGCTCGGCGCCGTGCGACTGTACGTAGCGTGCAATCCGCAACACGGTGGCGCGGTCTTTAACCAGCGCTGCGTGATGCGTGCGCCAATAGGTGCGAAACGCGTCAGGCGTGAGCGTGGGTAAGCGGTGCAGGCAGAATATCAGCTTGATCATGCGGGTCGTAGGCTCCTCGGCAAACGCCCGTGTTGGGCGCGGTGAAAACGCGCAAGCATCACAATTCGGTGGATTTTGTGCGTTTGATTGTAGCCATGCGGTCCCAACGAGTCCTAAGCTAATAGCCGGCCGCGCGCTCTGACGTGCGCGGGCTCCATTGTGGTAAAGGCACTGGCGAGTATGCGCGTCGCGGTTGGTGGTTTTCAGCACGAAACAAACACGTTTGCTTCGCAAGAAGCGGATTTGGACGCGTTTTTGCACCCGGATGCCTGGCCGGCACTGCAGGGCGGCGCCGGCCTGCTGGCAACATTTGCGCCCACAGCCGATGGCACCGCGTGCATGAACGTGCCGATTGCCGGGTTTATGGCTGAAGCGCCTGCGCACGCCATCACCTGCGCGCCGCTGGTCTGGGCGGCGGCAACGCCATCCGCGCATGTTACCTCCGATGCCTATGCCCATATCGCCGGCATGATGGTGGAAGAGCTTGAACGCACTTTGCGCGACGGGCCGCTTGATGCGATCTACCTCGATCTACACGGGGCGATGGTGACCGAAGACCTAGAAGATGGCGAAGGCAGCCTGCTTGAATGGATGCGCGACATCGTCAACGGCCAAATCCCGATTATCGCTTCGCTTGATCTGCACGCCAACGTCACCGCCAAGATGATGCGCAACGCCGACGTGCTGGTGGCCTACCGGACCTACCCGCACACCGATATGGCGGAGACGGGAGCGCGCGCCGCGCGGTTGGCCGCGGACATTGTCAGCAGTGGCCGGCGGCCGGCGAAAGCGTTCCGCAAGCTCAATTTTCTTATTCCGCTCACCGCTCAAAGCACCATGAGCGACCCCGGTGCGCTCATTTATGCGGATGTCAGCACCATGACCGGCCTTACGCGCGTACCGGATGACGGCGACGCGATACCGGTTCTGAGCGCCTCTGCGGCCATGGGGTTTCCGCCGGCGGATATTACCGAGTGCGGCCCGGCGGTGATGGCCTACGCGCACAGCCAAGACGCCGCCGATGAAGCCGCTGACCGGCTGGCGGATGCGATGTTGGAATTCGAGCGCCACTTCCGCCAAAAGATATGGAGCCCGGAAGAGGCGATTGCCTATGCCGAGGCGGCCAGCGCCGATGACCGCAAAGCCGGCCCGTTGCTATTGGCCGATACCCAAGACAACCCCGGCGCCGGCGGCACCGGCGATACGGTGGGGGTGCTGCGGGCGCTGATCGACACCGCCAGCAGCGCCCTGTGCGGGGTGATAAATGACGCCGCCGCCGCCCGCGCTGCGTGGCAGGCAGGCGCCGGCGCGCGCATCCGCCTCAAGCTTGGTGCCTGGTCGGGCGGGGCGCGGGAAAAGCCCATCGACGGTACGTTTGACGTTATCACGCTGCACGATGGCGAGATTGACGCCCACGGCCCGTTCTATCGCGGGGCGCACCTCTCGCTTGGCAAATCAGCGCTGTTGCGCCTGGGCAATATCCACATCGTGGTGGCCAGCAACAAGGTGCAAACGGCCGACCGCGCTATGTTCACCGCGTTTGGCGTTGACCCGGCGCGCGAAAACATCGTCGCGGTTAAAAGCTCGGTGCACTTTCGGGCCGATTTTCAGGCCATGGCGCGTGACGTGGTGGTGGTGGCAAGCCCCGGCCCCAACCCGGCAAACCATCTTGATTTGCCCTATCGGCGATTGCGCAGCGGCGTTCGGCTGATGCCCATGGGCCCCACATTTCAGCGCTCCCGCAAGCCTTTGAAATAGCTATAGGTCGAACCTCGCCCATACGGGCACATGGTCCGACGGCTTTTCCCAATCGCGCACGTATTTGTCGATGCCGCAGCCGGCAAGGCGGTCGGCCGATTGCGCGCTTAGCATGAGATGGTCAATGCGAATGCCGTTGTTCTTTTGCCAGGCGCCGGCTTGATAATCCCAAAAGCTATAGGCGTGGGGCGTTGTGTGGCAGGCGCGGAAGGCATCTGTTAGGCCAAGATTGGCAAGCGAGCGAAAAGCCTTAAGCGTCGCCGGCCGAAACAAAGCATCGTCGGCCCAGGCGGCCGGGTCATGCACGTCATCACTGGTGGGAATAACGTTGTAATCCCCCGCCAGCACTAACAACGCTTCCTCGGCCAGCAAGGCCAAGGCGTGGGTGCGCAGGGCCGCCATCCACGCCAGCTTGTAGTCGTATTTGGGCCCGGGCGCGGGATTGCCGTTGGGCAAATAGAGAGATGCGACGCGTAGCATCTGGCCGGCGGCGGGAATGGCCGCCTCGATATAGCGGGCCTGCGTATCTTCCTCCATGCCCGGCAAGCCGCACATGACGTCTTCCGGCGGCGATTTGGATAAAATGGCAACGCCGTTATAGGTCTTCTGCCCATGCGTCGACACGTTGTAGCCGGCATCCTCAACCGCCTGGCGGGGGAAAGCTGCATCGGTGCATTTAAGTTCCTGCAGGCACACAATGTCCGGGTCGGCATCTTTCAGCCACGCGAGCAGGTTTGGTAAGCGGACTTTGATGGAATTGACGTTCCAGGTGGCAATCTTCATTGGGCAGCTCCGCGTAATGCGCAGCGCAAAGTACGCACGGCCGCCGCTGTTAGGCCAGCTTAAATAGACAACCAGCTTAAATAGAAAAAGACGTGCCGCAGCCGCATGACGCGGTGGCGTTGGGGTTTTTCACCTGAAACGATTGGCCGATCAGGTTATCCACGTAATCCAATTCGGAGCCGCCCATATAGGCCAGCGACATCGGGTCGACGAGCACGGTCGCCCCGTCGCGCTCGATCACCAGGTCATCGCCGGTTTTGCTGGTGTCGAGGGTGAAGGCGTATTGAAAGCCCGAGCAGCCGCCGCCATCGACGCTGACGCGCAACATCGTCCCGGCCGGCTCGGCGGCAAGGATCGTCGCTATCTGGCGCGCCGCGCTCGCGGTTACCGTGAATGCGGCACCGTCCGCGGATGTGGTCTCGACTTCACCGTCACGCATCGCTACATCCTTGCTGGGCAGGTATCGCAGGCTTGCTGGAGAAGCATCGCCGGCGGCCGCAAACGGGCGGCACGCAAACGATGCCTCCGGCGCCTAGTTACGTAATGTCTGGCCCACAAATGTCAATTGCAGCCGGCGGGTGTGGGCCCCCGGCCATGAATAAGGCGACACCGCATGAACAAGACCTGGCACGTATATCTTTCCGGCGAAATCCATACTGATTGGCGCGACCTGATAGAAGCGGGCACCATCGAAGCGGGCCTGCCGGTCACGTTCACCACTCCGGTGACCGACCATGCTGCGTCCGATGCCTGCGGGGCGGAAATCCTAGGCCCAGAGCAAAGCGATTTTTGGTACGACAACAAAGGCGCCAAACTTAACGCTATCCGCACTTCCACCTGCATCAAGGATGCGGATCTGGTGGTTGTGCGGTTCGGCGATAAGTACAAGCAATGGAATGCCGCCTTCGATGCGGGCTACGCGGCGGCGTTGGGTAAACCGATCATCACCCTGCACGACCCAGGCTTACGCCATCCGCTAAAGGAAGTGGACGGGGCAGCGCTGGCCTGGGCGCAAGAGCCCGCGCAAGTGGTGCGCATCCTTAAATACGTGATTGAGGGCGCGCTCTGACTTTGGCAGCCGTCTTACACCCTTATGCCAGCGACCCGGCGCGGACGCGCGGGCGGCAATTTGCCGAACAGGAAAGCCGCACCCGGTCGCCGTTTCAGCGCGACCGCGACCGGATCATCCATTCCGGCGCGTTCCGCCGCCTCAAGCACAAGACGCAAGTTTTCGTGTATCACGAAGGCGATTACTACCGCACCCGCTTGACCCATTCCCTGGAAGTGGCGCAGATCGCGCGGTCGCTCGGGCGCTCTTTAGGGCTCGACGAAGACTTGGCGGAGGCGTTGGCGCTGGCTCATGATTTAGGCCACACGCCGTTTGGCCATGCCGGTGAAGACGCGCTGGCCGACTGCATGGCTAGGTTTGGCGGCTTCGACCACAACGCCCAAGCGTTGCGCATCGTGACCCAGCTCGAACAGCGCTACGCCGCATTCGATGGCCTCAACCTTACTTGGGAGACGCTGGAAGGGATCGTCAAACACAACGGCCCGATCCTGAGCCCCGGCGGCGAGGTGGCGTGCTTGCCGCGCGCGTTCCGCGAATACGACCAGATCATGGAACTGCGCCTGGATACCTATGCCAGCCTGGAAGCGCAGATCGCCGCGGTGTCCGATGATATCGCCTACAATACCCACGATATCGACGATGGTTTGCGGGCGCAGTTGTTTACGGTTTCCGACCTTATGGCGCTGCCGCTGGTCGGCGACATATTCCGCGAGGTGCACGAAACCTATCCGGGGTTAGCGCCACGGCGGCTGCGGCACGAGGCGATCCGGCGGCTGGTATCGCACATGGTTGAGGACGTCATGGCCGAGACCGGCCGACGGCTTGCAGCACTTAACCCGGTGACCAGCGACGATATCCGCACCGCCGGCCGGCCCATGGCCGGGTTTTCCACGGCCATGCAGGCGCATGATCAAGCGCTTAAGGCGTTTTTGCTAGAGCGGATGTATAAGCATTATCAAGTCAATAGAATGATGAGCAAAGCCAAACGCGTCATACGGCAGCTGTTTGATCTGTTAATCGCCGAACCCAATCTTTTGCCCACCGAATGGCATAGCCTCACCGATGGCCCGGCAACGCAGCAGACCGCTGAAACCGTGTGCGATTTTATCGCCGGCATGACCGACCGTTTTGCCATCGAAGAACACCGCCGCTTGTTCCAGCCTGACCCTATTTTTCGCTAGGTCTTGGCGCATACGCCTCTACCTTGCGCGCGCTACCCCACATGACAAGCCCGCCCGGCCGGTGTATCGAGCCTGTCTTCACATTCGTTAAAAGCGGCTGCACGCCAAATGAATTTGTTTCGTGACATCCATCAGGTGGTAACCGATACCATCGCCCGGCTGGTAACCACCGGTGCTTTGCCGGCGGGCTTAGACCTAAGCCATGTTTCCGCCGAGCCGCCGCGGGAGGCATCGCACGGCGACGTTGCCACCAACGCGGCGCTGGTATTGGCCAAGCAGGCCAAAATGAAGCCGCGCGACCTCGCCGCCATCATCGCACCGGCCCTCATCCAGCAGGACGGGGTCGCCGCCGCCGATGTGGCCGGCCCCGGGTTCATCAATATCCGGCTGGACGCAAAGCTGCTGCGCGCGCAAGTGCCCGCGATCTTGCGCGCCGGTGCTGCTTTTGGCGACACCGATGTGGGGCACGGCGGCAAGGTGAACGTGGAATACGTCTCCGCCAACCCGACCGGGCCGATGCATGTGGGCCATTGCCGCGGCGCGGTGTTTGGCGATGCGCTGGCCAATCTGCTGGCCAAAGCCGGCTTTGACGTGACCCGCGAATACTACATCAACGATGCCGGCGCGCAGATCGACGTGGTCGCACGGTCGGTCTATTTGCGCTACCGCCAAGCGCTAGGCGAGGAGATCGGCGCCATACCCGAAGGGCTTTATCCCGGCGCTTACCTCATCGCCCCCGGCGAGGCGCTCGCGCAAGCGCACGGGCCGAACTTGCTGCATATGCCCGAAACCGCGTGGCTGCCGATCGTCAAGGACGCGGTCATTGACGCCATGATGGCGGTGATCCGCGACGACTTGGCGGCGTTGGACATTCATCCGGATGTCTTTTTTTCGGAACGCTCGTTAGGGGAGGCGGATCAGCCCGGCTCGAAGCTCGCCGAGGCCTTTGCGCTGCTGGACAGCAAAGGGCTGCTTTATACCGGCGTGCTCGACCCGCCTAAGAGCAAACGGCCCGACGACTGGGAGGCGCGCCCGCAATTGCTGTTTCGGGCCACCAGATTTGGCGACGACGTGGACCGGCCGATGAAAAAATCAGACGGCACGCACACCTATTTTGCCGCCGACATTGCCTATCATCTGGACAAATACCGCCGCGGCTTTGCCGATATGATCGACGTTTGGGGCGCTGATCACGGCGGCTACATCAAGCGCATGCAGGCTGCCGTAAAGGCGCTGTCGGATGGCGGCGGCACGCTCGACGTCAAAATCTGCCAGATGGTCAGGTTGTTCCGTGCCGGCGTGCCGGTGAAGATGTCCAAGCGCTCGGGCGAATTTGTCACCTTGCGCGACGTGGTGGATGAAGTGGGCCGCGACGTGGTGCGGTTCATCATGCTCACGCGCAAAAACGATGCACCGCTGGACTTCGATTTTACCGCGGTGATGGAGCAATCGCGGGACAATCCGGTATTCTACGTGCAATACGCCCATGCGCGCATTTGTTCGGTGTTGCGGCTTGCGGCGGAAGATTTTCCGGATACGGATTTGTCCGACGCAGCGCTTGCCGCCACCGGTCTTGGCCTGCTCGCCGATGCGGCGGAATTAGGGCTCATCAAACAAATGGCCGCCTTCCCGCGGTTGGTGGAGCAGGCCGCGCTCGCGCACGAGCCGCACCGGGTGGCGTTTTACCTACAAGAGCTTGCCGCCGGCTTTCACGCGTTGTGGAACAAGGGCAAGGACGATACGCGGTTGCGGTTTATCCATAAGGGCGATGCGGATGCTACGATGCCAAGGCTAGCGTTGATTCGCGCGGTTGCGGTCACGCTGGCTTCGGGGCTTGGTATTCTGGGAGTAACGCCTGTGGAAGAGCTGCGTTGACGTTTCAGCGCGCGGGGCTCTTCGAAAGAGCGTGTGGCACGTTTAAGCGTCAAGAGAGGCAGGAACCCGATGTCCAACGTGGATCGCGATGCGGAAGGATATTCGCGCAGCCCTTTCGACCCGGTTTTGGTCGACGAAATGGACCATTACGACGTCGCTGAGGACGACGACCAGCGCACCGGGCGTGGGTGGCTGATGTTAGTGGCTATTTTTGCGGTGGCCGCGGCATTGGCAGGGGTTATCTTCTTTGCCTATCAGCAAGGGCGCGAAGAGGGGATCCGCGCCGCGCCGCCGGTTCTACGGGCCGATCAAAGCCCGGAAAAGGCCGCGCCCGAAGACCCCGGCGGCATGGAAATTCCGCATCAGGACAAGCAAATTTTTGACCGCATCACCGATGATACCGGCGCCGATGCCGCGCAAAACCCCGTCGAGCGCCTGCTGCCGCCGCCCGAAGAACCGATAAAACGGCCGGTGGCGCCTGCACCGGCACCTGCTGCCACAGGAGCAGCACCGGCGGCATCCACACCGGCTACACCGCAATCTATTCCCACGGTATCCGAGCCCGCAGCATCCGAGCCCGCAGCATCGGAGCCGGCAGCCTCAGACACCGCGGCGCCAGAGTCTGTAGCATCCGGGCCTATAGCATCAGAGCCCGCGCCGGATCCGCAAACCGTGCCGGCGGAAGCCGCCGCTACGCCCGATGCAGCCGCCGATAAGACTACCGATGAAACCGGCCGCATTGAGGTGGCCACGCTTCCGGCTCCTGCGCCTGCCGCGGAGCAAGCCCCGGCCCCAGACCCAGCGGCTGCCGGCGCCGGCGAATGGCTGGTGCAGGTCGGTGCCTTCCGCGATGCGCAAGCCGCGCGCGCCGAATGGGGTAAGATCGCCGGCAAGCACCCGGATATTCTCGCCACCCGCACCGCCGATATTCAAAGCGTGGATTTGGCCGAGCGGGGCATTTGGTACCGGTTACGGGCATCAGCCTTCGCCACCCAAGACGAAGCACGCGCGGCCTGCGCGCGCTTAAAAGCCGCCGGCACCGATTGCCTGGTGCGCCAACGCTAATGCCCAATGCGGCTATTTACGGGTGCGCGGGGCTAGCCTTAAGCGACGGGGAAAAGCAGTTTTTTCGTGCCGCCGACCCGTGGGGCTTTATTCTGTTTGCCCGCAACGCCGACACACCGGCGCAGCTAAGCGCCTTATGCGCGCAATTGCGCGAGAGCGTCGGCCGTAACGCGCCTATTCTCATCGACCAAGAAGGCGGCCGGGTTGCCCGCTTAAAGCCGCCGCATTGGCGTGCCCACCCGCCGGCCGGGCATTATGGTGCGCTGTTTGCGCATGATAAGGCGGCGGGCTTGGAGGCGTGCCGGCTCGGCGCCTTCCTCATCGGCTATGAACTTCAGGCCCATGGCATTGACGTCAATTGCGTGCCGTTGGCCGACGTGCCGCTGCCCGGCTCGCATGCGATTATTGGCGATAGGGCCTATGGGGTGGACCCGGATCAGGTGATCGCGCTGGCCCGTGCGGCGGCCACGGGCTTAGAAGAAGCGGGCGTTGTGCCGGTGCTCAAGCACATTCCCGGCCACGGCCGCGCAAGCGTCGATAGCCACGATACGCTGCCGGTCGTCGATGCCGATCTCGACAGCCTGCGCGCAGTCGAGTTCAAGCCGTTTACGGCGCTGTCCGATTTGCCGTTGGGCATGACCGCCCATGTGGTGTTTACGGCTCTCGACCCGCAGCACCCGGCGACCACCAGCGCTGCGGTCATCGAGGTGATCCGCAATGAGATCGGGTTTGACGGGCTGCTGATGACCGACGATCTGTCGATGAAGGCCTTAGGTGGGCCGGTGGCGCAGCGGGTGGCCGAATCACTTGCGGCGGGATGTGACCTCATCCTCCACTGCAACGGCGATATGGGCGAAATGGACGCGGTGGCCGCGCACGCCCCAGCGCTCACGGCGGCCGCGCATTTACGCAGTGAATCCGCACTTTCCCGCCGAAAATCGCCCCCGGATACACCGGTGGAGGATGCCGTGCACCGGTGGACGGAACTTCTAGCC
>Ga0272441_10006572_pt1 | contig 19378 bp, 20 predicted proteins | sample SSMProp6N_FD_193582 | JGI IMG/M metagenome (GOLD analysis project Ga0272441, IMG submission 193582) | Marine sediment archaeal communities from Little Sippewissett salt marsh, Falmouth, MA, United States - SSM-Prop-6N | ecosystem: Environmental > Aquatic > Marine > Wetlands > Sediment ... | reverse complement strand
CCTTTCCATTTGACCACATATTTCCTGACGAAATGCTCAGGATGGTAAGACAGTTTCGCCTTCCTCAGCCCCTCGCTTCCTACATCCTGTTCCCGGTTAACCCACAGGAAATCCGAGGCTGAACGGGACAGAAAGAACTGGTTAATGGCCTGGTAGATACCCTTGAAGTCAGTAATACCCTTTTCATAATGGATGGCCAGGGTATCTTCATCGAGCTTTTCTCCAATGGTATAAGCCACGATCTTTCCATCCACTCTTATCAGTCCCCCAAGGATATCACTGAATTCCTTCCAGTTCCCCAGGGTCCTGATTATGGCATCGTGTTCGGTTTTCAACCCCCTGGAACCATCGCATCTTTTCCATTGACACCATTCTTTCTGCATTATCAGGATCTCCTCCACCGTATTCTCGGAGATATCTTCATATGTATGGGAATACCCGGAAATGAACTGCCTCAAAAGATTTTTCTTCCTGTGATAGCGGTTACCAGGGAGATTTATCAGATCCTGTACTGAATATACATATTCCCATTCGTTGCGATCCTCGTTTATCTCCACCTTTTCCCCAAGACCTGAACGCAGCATTTCAGCCAGCTTTTCAGGCACCCTTCTGAAGATCACACCTTCCGGGAAAAGGGACAAGAGCTCTTCGTACCAGTTCACTTTGTTCCAGTTCCCAACAGGTGCCCAATACCGGAACTCTGGATTATGGAGCCTTATCCAGCAAAGATGATCTGAAAAAGCCCATTCATAATTGCCATAATCAGACCAGGCAAAAATGTTCATTAAGCTGAAATCCGAGGATCTCTGGGGTGTCATTGAATAATATCCTGCATATCTGTCCTTTTGTTCAATTTCAGGGGTACAAAAGGTCAATCCCATGATCATATCCTTTCCTGTAAAAGGGTAAAAGTATTACTGTTTACCTCCCCGGTTTCAGATCCCGACCATACGATTATGGATCACCCATCGCCAGGAGTATAATTTAACTTAACAGCACAGTAAAGGGAGGTAGGTCAATGTTGGTTCTGCCTTTTGAATTCAGAATGCCCCGTCTCATTCTTTCCGGGCCGGGATGCCTGGAAAAACTGGAAACCGAGATATCCCGCCTTGGTTTAAGGAAGCCCCTCATAATAACCAGTGGAGAGATGGAAAGGACTATCTATCTTGCATCTCTCGTTGAAATGCTTGAGAGGACCATAGGGGAAACGTCAAAATATACCGCTCCTTCGGAGGAATCCGATCATCTAATGGCAAGAGAAGGAGCAAACCAGTTTTTAAAAGACCGTTGTGACTGCATCTTCGTCATGGGAAGCGGAAGCACTATAGACACTGCCAAGGCTATCGGCATCCTGACGACCAACGGCGGATATTTAAAGGATTTCCAGGGCGAAGGCAAGGTCCTTCATCCGCTTCCCCCGCTTGTAGCCATTCCGTCCACAGGAGGAAGCGGTTCTGAAGTCTCGAAATGTGCCATGGTAACTGATCCTGAAGAAAAGGCAAGGATAGCGATAAGTTCCCCCTTGCTCATTCCTGAAATCGCAGTATCAGACCCTCTCCTTACACTGTCTCTTTCTCCCCCTGATACCGCCGCTATGGGACTTGATGCCTTCTGTCATGCAGTTGAAAGCCTGACCTCAAGAAAAGAACAGCCCTTTACCAATACCCTTGCGCTGAGTGCAATCAAACTGATCTCTGACAATATCAGAAAAGCATGGTGTGACGGGGAAGATATAAAGGCAAGGTCAGGGATCATGCTGGCAGGTATTCTCGGGGGAGTCTGTACGACGAATTCTTCACTCAGCCTTATCCATGCCATGTCAAATCCCTTGAGCGTCATATTCAAGATACCCCACGGACTGACCAATGCCAGCCTTCTGCCTGGATGGGCCGATTTCACCCATCTTGCATGTCCTGAAAAATTCAAACTTATTGCAGAGACCATGGGATACAAGGTTCAGGAAATGAACGAGCTCGACGGCGCCCGGAAAGGTCTCGAGGCAATTAAGTACCTGTGCGAAGACCTGGAGGTACCTTCTCTTGAGCAGATGGGCATCGACATTGACGATTTTGAAAGATTCCTTGAAAAAATGACAGATGACACCCTGAAAAGTGAAACTGCCCAGAACAATCCCCGTGCAGTGAACAGGAAACAGATCCTGGAACTCTATAAGAAAGCCTACTTGTGACTGATCTACTTTATCAAATATCCAAAGAGGGCAGGGACCTTTTGTCCCTGCCCTGTCAGGTGGATCTATTCAGTGGTCATGTTCTTCAAGTTCAGAAAAGTGGCCGGGCTCTTCCTTCCAGGGTTCAAGTCCTTTCTGCTCTCTGTAATTGTTTATAGCCTGGTGAATAGCTTCCTCCGCCAGGAGAGAACAGTGCAGTTTCACCGGAGGAAGACCGTCAAGGGCTGCTGCTACCGCCCTGTTTGAAAGCTCCCAGGCCTCTTTGAGGCTTTTCCCTTTAACCATTTCAGTAGCCATACTTGAAGATGCGATGGCTGATGCACAGCCGAAGGTCTTGAACCTGATATCCTGGATAGTGTCATTTTCCACCCTGATATATATTTTCATGATATCCCCGCATTTGGGATTGCCAACTTCACCTACTCCATCAGGGTTCTCTATCTCACCGACATTCCTGGGGTTTCTGAAATGATCCATAACTTTTTCAGTGTACACTTAAATGCTCACCTTCTTCTGTTCGAGGAGATAGTCTTCCCATAAAGGAGACATCTGTCGCCTTCTGTTTATGATCTCCGGAAGTACCTCCAGAACATACTGGATATCCTCTTCCGAAGTATCTTCACCCAGGGTCATCCTCAGGGAGCCATGGGAATGGGCATGATCCAGTCCAATAGAGAGCAGGACATGGGAAGGCTCAAGAGAACCGGACGAACAAGCGCTACCGGTGGAAGCGGATATTCCGCAAGCATCCAGATCGAGGATCAGGGTCTCCCCTTCCACACCTATGAAACTGAAGTTGATGTTGTTGGGAAGCCTGTCATCACCCTCAGGACCATTAAGCCCTGCATGAGGTATTTTCTCCCTTATGCCTGATATGAGTTTATCCCTTAGAATTTTCTGCCTTTGAGATTCGAAAGACATCTTTTCCATGGATATCTCCAGTGCCCTGCCAAGACCTACGATACCAGGGACATTCTCTGTACTGGCCCTGCGTCCCTTTTCCTGTCCTCCGCCATGCATGAGGTTCTCTATCCTTACACCCTTTCTGATGTAAAGGGCTCCAATTCCTTTTGGGCCGTGGAACTTGTGAGCGGACAGGGACAGGAGATCGATGTTCATCGATCTCACATCGATCGGTACGTGACCCACAGCCTGTACCGCATCGGTGTGGAAAAGGACTCCCTTTTCCCTGCAAAGGGTTCCGATCTTCTCTATGGGCTGGATAGACCCGATCTCATTATTTGCAAACATTACAGAGACGAGGAAAGTATCATCCCTGAAGGATCTTTCAAGCTCCTCCAGGTCTATCCTCCCGTTATCATCTACGGGAAGCCATGTAACCTCAAAACCTAGACGGGCAAGAAATTCAGCGGTATGCAGTATGGCATGATGCTCCACCTGAGTGGTGATAATATGCCCCTTTGTACCATGACGGCGAAAGGCCGTTCCCTTCAAAGCCCAGTTATCAGATTCAGTCCCTCCGCTGGTGAAGAAGATCTCTTCCGGATCTGCATTGATAGCGCCGGCTACCTGCTCCCGTGCCCTTTGAAGAGCATCCCTGTTTCCCTTTGAAAATGAATATATAGAGGACGGATTGCCATAGGATTCAGTAAAATAAGAGGCCATCTCCTTCAATACTTCAGGGTAGGTAGCTGTGGTAGCTGCATTATCGAGATATACACGTCTATTCATTTTCCTCCTCCTCGAATCGAAGCTCTCTTCCAGGTTCTTCCAGAACAAGGTCTTCCAATGTGGTGGTCTGTGTTACTTTTTCAATGCTGTTCTTGATCCTGCTCCAGAGGATCCTGGAGGGGCAACTGATGGCTTCATCACAAAAGGGAGTGTCCAGGCAGTCAGCAAGACTTATGGGACCTTCCAGAGCATTTATCACCTCGGCAACAAGGATATCCCCCGGCTCCCTGGCCAGAATATAACCTCCCTGGGAACCCCTGATACTTGTCACCAGGTCCTCCTGTCGGAGGGTTCGTAAAAGTTGTTCAAGAAAACTCTCCGGAATTCCGTTCCTTTCAGCTATTTCCCTGGTAGGAACGGGATTACCCCTGTAAGAGTGCAATGCAAGGTCAAGCATTGCCCTCATTCCATATCTGGTCCTTGTAGATAACTTCATAAGACCTCCCGAAAAAACTATTTTAAGCAAAGGAAGGATACAATACCCTACTGTTCTTGTCAACTTTAAGCGGAAGACCAAAAAAGACCCCCGATCATGGCAAAACGGGGGCCTCAGTAATGGAAAAAACTGACTCAGGAGATCGATCAGTCCATCACTCTGATTCTATCTTTTTTACCAGAATGTACATCTCTCCACTTCCCAGAGAGGATTTAACCTCTCCCTCCACCACTACCTGACAACCTTCTTTCTGCTCTCTGACCCAATCCATGATATCCCGATCATAGGCTCTCATGATGAGGAAGTCATGACGGACTCTTCCATCATTGCAATGGGTGTCCTGTCTGACTGAAAAGTGGAGATACTTACCGAGCTGGTTCTCATCTTCCATGTGCCCCTTAATGAAGTGGAGCAGGCCTGACACTTTTACAAAATTTTCCACTACCATGGGGATATCGACTCCTTCGCAAAATATGGTCTATGATATTCCATTTAACATTAACTTTACACTTTAACTTTACACTTTTTGCATGGCACGGACAAGGGTATTTTTATCAATAAGCGAACCAGGGATAAAGATTCCTTGCCTGTTCAATATATGGGACGAGCGACTCCTTACCCAGAAAGAATCGTTCATGCCATTCATGGGGTACAGGTATATCCCTGTACATGGAGACCCTGACCGCTTCAAGAAGCTGAAGGGGCATGTCTTTTGTCTCAGCAGCTGAAAGGATATTTCTCCCGGTTTTCTGGCGTAATTCCTCGACCCACAGGGATCCTTCCTCCGACCTGAAAAGATGATGATCCATCAACAGAGTCGGCACATTTTCCGCCATGAGCAATGCGTTATTCCATGCCTGTTCTTTTCTGGTGATCATGAAATCTTTGAGATATAAGGGTGGCCCGCTTACGATCACCATGGTTGGAGATAATTCCAGCACCCTCTCCACAGAAGGTAAGGATAGTAGCTGAAGGTCCGAAGCGTGGCAGAAAAGACCTCCCTCGAAACGGACAAGGGTTATCATGACTTTCCCAAGGAAAGAACCCCTTTCACCATGATCCATAGGACCTGCAAAGGTTAATATACCATCTCCATTTCTTCCTATGGCCGGATGCAGCTTCACCCTGTCTGCCAGTTCATGGATCCTGGAATACCTCTTCCCGGACTCTTCTTCAAAGGACTTGACCCAGACCCGTTTATTCCTTATCGATTCCTCTACCCTGTCCAATCCTAACTGGAAAGGATTCGGATCCACCAGGGGCATATGGTCTCCGTGAAAATGACTTATCACGATATCCGTAGCATCATGGACTTCCTGAACGATCCTTTCCCTGATCATGGAACCGACGGCAATCTGTACAGGATGGGGAAGAAACCCCTCACGGGAGAAACCAAGGGCAATACCTGGATCGATCAGTATACTTCTTTCTCCTGTCCTTACAACACAACAGAGACCCCTCACTCCAAGGGTCTCTGTGGCCAGGATCGATATGTTGTTAATCTTTAAAGGACTTCTCATGGAAGTGCCTTTCTTCACCTCATGGATGGGAGATCTTCCCTGCCATTATCCACCCTGAAGGTGAACTTCTTATCCCTGAAAAGAGAAAGACATACCTCCACGACTCTCTTATCATAGAGGGTGCCAGCATATTTAGTTATCTCCTCCAGGGCACGATCCATCCCAAGGCTTGTCCTGTAGGGTCTGTGAGCCGACATGGCTTCGACCACATCCGCAACTCCCATGATACGGGCTTCCAGCAGGATATCATCTCCCGCCACTCCCTCTGGATAGCCCATCCCGTTAAGCCTCTCATGATGCTGAAGGACTATGTTCGCCACAGGCCAGGGGAACTCAACGGTGTTAAGGATCTCATAACCATGCCTGGGGTGATTCTTTACAAGGGAATACTCCATCTCGTTGAGGCGACCCGGCTTGTTGAGGATCTCGCTGGGGATCTGTATCTTGCCTATATCATGGACAAGAGAAGCGTAATAGACCGCATCCACACTTTCCTGGGGAAGATCCATCTCCAGAGCTATAGCATGGGTCAGATCGGCAACATTCTGCTGATGTCCAGCCGTATAAGGATCCTTTACCTCAATGATCTTACCCATGGCATTTATGGTGGCCTCAAAAGTGCCCTGAAGGGTACCTATGGTCTTTTTGAGTTCCTCCTCCATGGTCTTGATCCTCGTGATATCCCTTCCTACGCCTATGATCTCGGTGAGTCTCCCCCGCTGATCGAAAACCCCTTTGTTCATCCATTGCTGCCAGGTCCTTCCACCCGAAGGGAGATCCATATGGGCATCGTTCACCATGATCGGGAAATCACTGGAAATGGAAAGAATCTTTTCCTTCAGTTCTTTCTTTTCCTCTTCCCCATGAGGAACAAGATCGAGGATATTCTTCCCGACCACTTCTTCACGATCCAGACCATAATGATTGCAGAAGGCCCTGTTGGCATAGGTTATCAGCCCACCACTATCATATGTATTTACGAGGTCACGCTGATCATCAATTATCTGCCGGTATCTCCTGTGATCCCTTTCCTGGACCTTTTCCCCGTCATGTCTCGAAAAGGCCGCTCCCAGTATTTCACCCAGGGAAGAAAGATGGGCAGGGTCTTCCATTGTGAAATAGTCGGGCATTCCTTCCCCGAAAACAAGAAGAGCACCATGGAATTTCCCCTCATGGGCCACATGAATAAGACAGAAGGGAATATCCCCATATATCTTAAGCATGGTCTCAATATCCGTCCCATCAATGTTTCCTGAAGGGAAAGACCCTGAGAAAAGGACTTTCTCTGACTCCAGCGCAGTTCTGAGCAATTCGGGATCCATCACTTCCAAAACATCTCCGGACTCACCATCAAGGTAGAATTCAATAGAGCTATCCGATCTTTCCGTATTCAGGGACGGAGTTAGAAAGACAATACCCTCAGCGCCAGTGGAAAGACAGATATCTCTAAAAACGGATGTAAGGGTTTCCTGAAATGTCCCGGGTCGAAGAAGAGAAAGGGATACTCTTGCGAGAAGTCCCCGCAGGTCCACTCTATTTACGGCTAACCCGCTTTCTTGTTGCGAGGAAAGGCTTTCATTGAAAATAGCTAACACACCTTTTTCTGCCTCTGATAAGACGAAGGGAAACACGTTCATTTCCAGGTTAAGGGTCCGATCTTCCCCGGGAACGACAAGCCTGCAGGAAGAAAGAGACTGATCCTCAAGCACCTTATCCAGGATCTCATTGATTTTCCCTGATATTTCTGTATCGGAGACCAATAACTCAGTTAAAGACCTCCCAAGAACCTTTTCAAGGCGAATATTGAAAAGCTCCAGGAAAGCTCTGTTAGCCCTGAGTATGGTGTGATCCTTATTGCAAAGGAGCATCCCTTCAGGAAACATCCTGTAGAGGCTTTCCCAGTTGGTTTTCTGGGTCTGAAGGTTGCTCACTATTTCTTCAAGCTGGGCGATCCTGCTCAGGAGTTTATTAATTTCTTCAGGGACCTGCTGTTCGGCAAAGGTGGAAGAATTCTTACTGTTATGCATGTGTGGTCTCTCCCCATTGTTAAAAAGAAATCCTTTTGATCATCTAATGTTGCACAGCTCTCAGAATATTTTGTTAAGTATGCATACATAAGTTTATCATCAAAAGATAAATGAATAAACAGAAACTTCTGATCGGCCATTACTTTTCAGAAAAAATGTCTCAAATTTCCTGTATCGGGATCCTGAACTTTCTTAAGGTTCCGATCAAAAACGGATCTCGAAAGACTGGACTCTTTCCTCTCCTGTAATCAGGCTCCAACTCACCTCGATATTCCTTACTACCGCAAGGGGCGGACCTTTACTGCACCATTGGGTCATTGCTTCCAGATCTGCAGCCCTTCCCTGCAATAGGGCTTCCAGACGGCCATCGGGCAAATTCCTGACCCACCCTGTAACACCCAGTTTAAGAGCCTGTCTGACCATGGAATGGCGAAACCCTACTCCCTGGACCCTGCCACTAAGAATCATTCGTGCCTGCTGGAACTTCATATAGCTGGTCCTCACCTCACATGGACACCTTAAAACAGGGATCTGACGATCAATAGCATGTTAATACAGGCTCCCATTTTTGTACAGGTTAAAACCATTTTGTATTCCATAACTTCTCAAATCAACATCAGGATATATAATTAATATCAGAGAGTTAGCATATTAGCTTGTAATAGGGGGGGAAGAAACATGATAATCAAGGATACCCAGATGAAAAACGTAACAACCCATCCGCTGTATGGTTCATTAAAAGGCATAAAGGTCAGGTCCCTTAACCCGGAAGAGTTCATTACTCCTGAGGATTTCCCGGAACAAAGCCGGATACACGAAATATCCTGGGTTGAAATACCCAGTGGCAGAGTAATACCGGAACATAAACATGAAGGGTGTGAAGAAGCCAAGATCATAATCTACGGAATGGGAATATACACCGAAGATGGAGTACAGGAAAAAGTCGATGCAGGGGATGTAATAATAACGCAGAGAGGTCTTTCCCATTCCCTTGAGAATCTTGGCCACTACCCTCTGGTGTATGTCTCCATCACCATATCCTGTACAGCATAGGATAATTGGAGGGGATCCATTTTCAGGATCCCCTCTTTTCCCGGTTAAAAACAGGGAAACTATTCCACTGTGACACTAGCCTTTCGTTTACCGAACTTATTGCAGTCTACCTCTACTTCGATCAAAACACCTGACTTGAGAACAGGTAATTTGAAAAGGGCCACCGCCTCAGTCAGAGAGAACTGCTGCACCACTTCCAGTTCACAATATCTCTTCCCATCCAGAAAAACCTCAAACCTGTCGATGTAATGGGAAGAAACATCACTGACGCCGTGGGATGCCACCACTTCCAGAATAGAACTATCCTTATCATAGGTCAGATCCAGACTTGAAGCAGGATGAGCCCAAAGGATCCCCGGAATCATTAAGAAGAGCAAAAGGGTACACAACACCAAAGCTGACCGGAAATATCTCAATAAAATAACCTCCTTTTCTGTCTATCTATCCAGCAGGAAAAAACCTGGTGTATCAGTTTAGCGTTTTACCTTTTTATTATAAGCCAAAGACGCACTTTTCAACAGCTCAGAGTTTCCAGCATTCCCTTCCTTCGGGAAATTCATGCTATATTATTATGGTTCCCACAGATCAGAATTCCTCTTATCGACCAGGGAGGCGCACCTGTTTTGACTATCGTTGAACTTATAATTACAGCCACAGCCCTTGCCATGGATGCTTTTGCCGTTTCCATAGGAATTGGTGCGTGCAGACATAATTCGGATCTCTCCTCTGCTCTCAGAATGGGGATAGCCTGCGGGGGACTCCAGTTCCTTATGCCTCTTATCGGATGGACACTGGGGATGAGGTTTGTCAGGATGATCTCTTCCTATGATCACTGGATCGCCTTTTCCCTTCTTTTCTTTATCGGTGTAAAGATGGTCCGGGACAGTTTTTCAGAAGAGGAATGCGACATTAGAGAAGACCCTACACGGGGCATCATTCTGATCTCCCTTGCATTAGCCACCTCAATTGATGCCCTTGCTGCAGGGATCAGCCTTGCTGCGATCGAAGGTTCTATCCTCTTCCTGTCTATTTCAACAGGTATAATAACTGCCTGTCTTTCAGCCTCGGGAATTTTCCTCGGTTGTGGACTGGGAAAGAACCTGGGGAAATACATGGAGATCAGCGGGGGCATTGTCCTTTGCCTTATCGCTTTGAACATCCTGAGAGTTCACCTTATCGCTTGAGAACAAATCCCACTAACAGACCGTCATCGGTTTCTCCTTGCTTTACCTCATCATTATCCATATAATATACCCCTATACAGTATGTGTACTGAACATTACTTATGAGCAGAGGAGTTGGAACAATGGATTGGACAAAAGCATCAGGCGATACGCTTATATGTGAAACCTGCGGGCTTACCCTCAGAGACGTGGTCAAAAGCATCGCTTTCAATGATGCCGAGACAGTTGAAGATGTGATATCCACAGTAGACAGGAACGAAGAAAGGGATTTCAGGGACTGTAGAGAGAAGATCCAGGAGGTCCTTGATATTTACGTACCCATATACAATTCGCTCAAGAGTGGATGCGGAGGCGGCTGAGCAGGCTGCAGCGGCAGTTGTTAACTGCTTCCATAATAACTGAAAGACCGTCCTTTCCAGGGACGGTCTTTTCTTCTGAACTCCAGCCAGACCAGATCTGTCGTCCGCTTTCCAGGGGATCCCCTTAACTGATAGAATATAATGGAAGGCAGTGCCTGTTTAATTTGCTAATTATTTCTTAGTTCAGACAGAGGCATAAAAGGGAGGTCACAAGGACATGAAAGCATCAAAGATCAGAGCGTTGGTCCAGATATCCTTTCTTCTGTTCATGACATGGGTGGGCTACCTGCACCAGATGCTTGGTGGTGGCCGTGAAGGCGCCCCTGCAGTGGATGCACTTTGCCCTTTTGGTGGGATGGAAAGCCTCTATATTTTCCTTACCTCGGGAGGCTGGCTCCGGAGAGTTGCCCCCAGCGCAATGATCCTGCTTATAGCCGTGATCGGAATGACCATAATCTCGGGCAGAGTGTTCTGCGGCTGGATATGTCCATTGGGCACCCTGGGGGAATTTACCGCAAAGATATCCTCCAGGCTGAAAATAAGAAAAAGAGAACTGCCCAGAGAGCTGGATAACAAGCTCAGATATCTGAAATACGTGGTACTCATAGTGATAATCTACTTCACCTGGAAAATGGGAACCCTGGTGTGGCGTGATTACGATCCCTGGGTCGCCTACATGCACCTTTCTGCCGGGTGGTCTGAAATGGTGGAAAGACCAGTGGCTTTCATCGTCCTTTTTGGAACTGTCATATTTGCCAGCCTTTTCATAGAGAGATTCTGGTGCAGATACCTCTGTCCTCTTGGTGCACTACTGGCACCACTCCAGAAGCTTTCACTGATCAAGGTAAGGAGAAGCGATGAACACTGCATCCATTGTCATCTCTGTTCAGGTATCTGCCCCGTCAGGCTTGACCCCGAGGCACAGGAGGTGGAAACAAGTGCGGAATGCATAGCCTGTGGAGAATGCGTGGAAAAATGTCCAAAAGAAAAGGCCCTTTTCTTCGGAACATCAGGAAAAAAGTTCAAGCCCCTTACAGTGGGACTTGTAGGATTGGTAATTTTCTTCGGCGCCTACGGAACTGCAAGGATCACCGGAACCTGGCGGACCTGGGCACCAGTTGCCACATCGGTCACGTCTACAGATCCCACTGAGGCTCTTTTCGGATGGATGAGCATTCAGCAGATGGCTGATACCATGAACATGCCGGTGGAAAGAGTGATCGAACTGGGCGAGCTGCCCGGGGATATTGCACTGAATGTCCCTGTAAAGGAAATTGAAGGTGTGAATGATGAGGAACTGAAGGAAAAGATCCAGGAAAATCTCCTTAAAGAACCCTCCCATGAGGGAAGGGATGACCAATCCTCTTCACAGTTACCTCCACCGGATGAGATCAGGGGCTCCATGACCATGGATCAGATATCCTCGACCTATGGGCTTGAAGGGGAGAAGATCTTTGAAAAAGCAGGATGGCCGATAGACAGTGACCCAGCAACGTCTCTCAAGACCCTGGCTGGAGAAATGGAAAGGGAAGTCTCTGAAATACGGGAAGCCGTAAGGGAACTACTTGAAGAACAGGATAGCTGAAAAAAGGTTGAGGGGCCGTCTCCCCTGATCGGCCCCTCCTTAAAACAACTACCTCCCGTGCAATTACCCTTCATAACGCGTTTCGGTGAGTTCGATTATATCACACTTAATTCAAGATTTGCCTAATCCATGTATCCTATCTCGGAATTCAGGATATCACCCTTCTTGTCCACCCTTATAACACCCTGAAAGAACCTTTTCCCGGGATCAAGAACATAGGGAGTGACAAGTCTGAAGAAAGGGCTTATCCCCTTCTCTTCAAACACACCCGAAAGGTCATACCAGTCGATATCCCCTTCAGGGCCTGAACCGGCTTCGCCTTCAAAGGACCTTGAAAGATAATACATGGAAAGCACATCCGTTTCCCCTTCCCGGGGAATATTGCTAACCATACCGCTGAGCCTGAGTCGTTCTACTCTCAGACCAGTCTCCTCCCTGACCTCCCTGATACAAGCCTGCATAGGTGTTTCTCCTCTTTCCTTCTTACCTCCAGGGATGGTCAGGTGCCCCAGATATGGTTCAGAGTTCCTTCTTATCAGGAGGATACTGTCATCTCTGATAAGATAACAGAATACCACCAGTACGGAATGGCAATATCTTCGACAGTCAATTCCAAGCATGGCCAGACCTTAATTAAACCCTTTCATCCTTTTGATCTCATCATAGGCAGCCTGGATCTCCTTGAACTTCTCCGTAGCCAGTTTGACAAAATCCTCATCCAGGTCCTGTCCGATAAACCTGTCAGGATGATATTTCGCCACCAGATTTCGATAACAACGTCTTATCTCATCCACGGATGCATCCCTTCTACAACCAAGGACCTCGTAAGGGTCCCTTTGGACCCTTGTACGGTCGAACCCGCTGGAAGTACTTCCCCTGCTATTGTTAGAGGAACTGTAGTAACCCCTTCCCTGAGTCATGGAAAGGAGATTTCGGAAAAGCTGGAAAAAAAAGTAAACCATTAAAAGAGGTAGCACAAACCTGATCAACCTGAGAATTATGGCCATAAGAGATCCTTTCCTTCAAACAATGATCCCCGAACTGGAAGATAACGATCTTTCATGAGGCAAATTATACTCCTTCAGGCCTTATCCTGAAGGGTAAAACCAAGACTCTTCAATCCCGACCTCAGAGCATCCAGATAGGCATTCCTTTCCCATTGGAAAGCTTTGTGCCCTCCATGGGGTACCTCCACAAAGACCTTCTCTGGCGAGGGGCAATACCCATAGGCCTTTCTCCCCTGGGACAGGGGGACAAGTCTGTCCCTGTCGCCGTGTATGAATAGAACCGGCAACCGGAGCCCCTCAAGGTAGCGGGCCGTGTCAAAGCTACTTCGGACTATGAAGCGGATAAGGGCTGCCGGCAGCAGCGGGAAAAGGGCTTTAACCTCTGAAGCCATGGAGGGGAAAGTTGATTCCAGGATCAAAAGGGAGGCGGATCTTTCCCGGGCAAGGAATGCGGCTATGGGTCCTCCCAGGGATCTTCCGAAAATGATCAGCTTTTGAGGAGAGACCTTTCGGTATTCCACAAGATAGGACCAGGCGGACATGGCATCACTGCAGGCCTGTTTCTCGGAGACATCTCCTTCGCTTATTCCCATACCGCTATAGTCAAAGATGAAAATCTCTGCTCCAAGAAGAGAAAGGGTCTGAATAAAGGAAATCCTGAAAGGTGTGGTCAGATTCCCCCTGTTACCGTGACACACCAGCAGGACAAAATCAGTGGTTCTGTTCTCAGGGGTCACGTACCAGCCACTGAGAACACCCCCTGATCCCCTGAAACTGACATCTTCAATAGCAACTCCGGGGACTTTCGGAACAGGCCTGATGATCCTGTCAGGGTCGAAAATGATCCTCTCCTGTCGCAGGTACAACCAGAAAAGCAGTAGAAATACACAAAACAGACCAGCCATAAAAAGGAGGGTCATTGCAAAAACATGCCTCCCTTTCCATTGTCAGAGTACCAGATCGACAATCCCTTTCCCTTCTGAAGGGAGAGTAAAGAGCCCGACAGGGTCTACCATATCCCCGTCAATACTTATACCCAAATGAAGGTGAGGTCCGGTAACACGTCCCGAACTCCCCGAAAGGCCTACCACTGTCTCTCCGGAAAGGACCTTTTCTCCCTTTTCTACGCAGATACTGGAAAGGTGGAAATACATGGATATCAAACCGTTACCATGATCTACATATACACTTTTCCCGGCAAAATAATGATCTCCTGTAAGGATGACCATCCCATCCGCTACAGCTTTGACAGGCGTTCCTGGAACAGCACGAAGGTCCACCCCTCCATGGCGGCTTCCCTTGCGGCCGTTGTAATATCTGTTTTTTCCGTAGCAGCTTGTAATATCCCCGGACAAAGGCACGGAAAAGGGGCGCTGCCACATTGTATCCGGGGTAATTGTTCCCAGAGCCTCATGAACGGCCTTCCTTTCCCTGGCTATCCGCCCGAGAACTGTCTCCGGTGGTGTCACCATTTCCCCTGGGACCGAAAGCCTCTCCTCGGGGTAGGTCTTTCCCAGGATCCTGATCTGCCAGCTGAAGGCAATATCTCCTTCCGGTGATCTCAAGGTCACATAAAGGAGATGAGTTCCTCTCTCATCCCTTTTCACATCCGAACCGAGGATAAATTCGTAAATCCAACCTTCTCTCATTTTCCTGGGAGATGAGATCAGGGAATGGGATAACCAGCCAAGGTCAACCCTTTCCAGTTTTTTCTCTGTCCAGATCGAAACAGGAAAAGGCTCTCCGAGACAGACCTCTTCCGGGCATTCAAATCTTATGGGAACAGAAGCAAATGAAGGGAGGACCCTTTGAAAAAATGAACTGAGGAACAGACACAGCACCAGAAACAGGATCTTTCTTTTCATGAAAACTCTCCAGGGAATAAATTCAGAATGCCGGAACTTGTATTATACGGCATAAAAAAGCTCCTGGTAAAAGAAACCAGGAGCTTTCCCACAAAAGATCCCTCTATCTTTCGAGAGAAGTTCTTAGGACACTTCCGTCCTCCATCCTCAGCACCACTTCGTAAGGAAGGTCCCCTGAGCTGAGGTATCCATTATCCGCAACCCAGAGAAGCAGGGTCCTTTTTCCCATGACAGGAATAGAAACACTTCCATCGGTGGAGTTGAGAAATTCCTCACCTGGTGTGGTAACAAGTATTGCCCAGCGTCCATTTCCCGGAACTGTATCCCACCTCTGGTCCCTTTCCCTGGTATCCTTCAGGATAATCTCTGTTATACGCCCTTCCAGGTTGTTGATATATATCCTTATCTTCACATCCCTGTTGCCGTCACTACTGATCCTGTCAGATTTGCCAACGAAATCCCTGATTGACTTTTCAAGATATCTCGCCTTGAATTCCGTCACAGGTTTTACTATCACAGGAACGGGTTTGACAGGCTTGACAGGTGCCAGCTGGGATCCCTCTTTTCCAACCGTGAAAGAGTAAGTTCTTCCGGTAGAGGTCATAAGATCGACCCTGTAATCGGTCTTTCCTCCGGACAGGGATCCATTGTCACATATCCAGAGCCAGAGTACATCGTTCTTGTCTATCTTGAGGTCCAGGCTTCCGTTCGGCTCATTGAGAACCTTCCCGTAATCGTCAGTAACTGCCACCAGCCATTTACCGTTGCCTGGAAGACTATCCCAGACACTGTAATCGCCATTGATATTACTGACCTTCATCGATATCAGGGTTGCAGACAGCCCGGGGATCAGTCTTATCCCCCAATCAGGTTTCCCGTCCTTTTTCAGTGTTTCAGAAGCTGAAACATAATCGTTCTCGAACATCATTATTTCAGGCAGACCCGGTCTGGAAGTCCCATCAGCCTTGCCGAAAAGCAAAGCCCCGGCTTTCTGGTCCGCCAGAACAGGTTCAGGCTCATCGGAAAGGGTGAGGGTCCCCTTCCTGGCCACGGGGATCCTGAATTTTTTGCCGTTGGTATAATTTATCCTGAACTCGTAAGAAGTATCTCCAGCCCTGATAGAACCGTTGTCAGCAATGAAGATACTGTAAGTCCCCGGCTCCCTGACCTCAAAATTCACGGAACCGTTGGTGCTGTTAAGGATCTCCCCATCCTTCACCACTATCATGGGCCACTTGCCGTTTCCCGGGATAGTATCCCAGACGGAATAACGTCCGTCAGTATTGGAGAGGGTCATAGAGGAAACCCTTCCAGTGGTACCGATCTTCAGCAGGACCAGGGCATCCTTTTCTCCATCAGGCTTGAGCTGTTCATTCCTTCCAAGATAGTCCCTGTCAGAAATACCTGACAGCACTGCCCCCCATTGTCCGGGTATCTGCAGCTGCTGGTCTTCCTCCGGAGGTTTTACAGCTTCCACCTTGACTTTTGACGTGGTTTCGGAACCGTCCACGAAACGGACTTCCATTACATAAGTGGCATTCCGGGTCTCGAAATAACCATCATCAGCAGCATATACAGTAAAACTGGCACCCAGAATAAATGGCAGGAGAGAAACACCCCCACCCTCATTGACCACAGATCCCTTGCTGTCTTTTACGAGAAGAGTACCTTCACCGCTTCCGGGTGAAGAATCCCACCTTCTCTGATCATCCTCCGTCTTCAGGGAGAAACCAACTATGGCCCCTGCTCCGGAGATCTGCAATGAGAACCTGGCATCAGGTCTTCCATCCTTCGAAAAGGAACCGTTAAGCCCAACCACGTCTTCGCCCAGGCCAAGGTATTGCAGTGACTCCAGACTTCCCATGGCAGCCCATGAAGTGCTAACCAGGAAAAGGGCAAGAAGAATAGTCAACAAAAGGCTGAATAGACAGTATCTTCTGGACATAGGCATCCCTCGCTTTCAATATTGTGATCTATCTGCTTTCTATAATTTACTATACTACCAATGTGAAGATGTTTTGTCACTTAATCTCTGCGGCAGGAATCAATTGATCATCCGGATTAAACTGACGATATCAGAATATTGTGGAACAATTACAACTTTTACTTTATAAACACATATATAGCGGTTATTTACTGTTGTTTTTACACTCTTTGTGCTATTATCTGAAATTGGCTGAAAATAACACTTGGTAGGGGGATATTTATGGAAAGATCATATCTTTCCATAAAGAAGTTGTAGAACATTTCATCTGATGTTTCCTTCTGTAAGAAGATTTCAAAAAGGCGGATTCACTATATGGATCTTTGGGGGTTTGCCTTTGTCCATATAGTGAAAAATATCACTATATTATCATGCCTCAAAATTCAAGGGGGATCATGGCTCTAAGGAGGGAGATCATGGCATATTCAATGGAGGAGATGGCAGCGATGACGAAAGATATCGTTGCCCCCTGGAGGGACAGGAAGGGTGGACTTATACCCATTCTCCAGTCAGTTCAGGGAAAATTCGGTTATCTGCCCGATACAGCTATGAGGACCATTTCCGAGGAACTCAAGCTGCCCATGGCAGAGATCTACGGTGTTGCCACTTTCTATGCACAGTTCCACCTCAAGCCCAGGGGAAGACACATCATCAGGGTTTGTCGTGGAACAGCATGTCACGTCAGGGGCAGTCTCAAGATACTCGAAAGGGTAAAGGAAATAACCGGTATCGGAGAAAACGAGACCACGGAAGACCTTCGGTTCACCATCGAACCGGTGGCCTGTCTGGGCGCCTGCGGTCTGGCTCCTGTCATGATGGTCAACGACGAGACCTTCGGCAGGCTTACGCCGGACACTGTCAAGGGTATCCTTGACAAGTTCGAGTAAGGAGGATGGTCATGGACAAGAAAATCAAGAGTCTGGCAGACCTTAGAAAGATCAAGGAGACCTGCACAGATCTTACTTCTACAAGATGCACCGATACGAAGACCATCGTCATCGGTATGGGGACCTGCGGTATCGCTGCGGGTGCCAGGGAGATCATGGACGAAGTTCTCAAGGAACTTCAGAGACGCGGTATCGGTGATGTATCCGTACAGACCACCGGCTGCATAGGCATGTGTCAGCAGGAGCCTCTTCTTGACGTGATCATACCGGGTAAGGAAAGGATCACCTACGGTAAGATCACCCGGGCTGACGTCAAGAGGATCATCGCTGAACATGTGGTCAATGGCAGGATAGTCACGGACCTGGCCATTGGACGTGCGGACTAAGGAGGGACTTTACTAATGCCTATTTACAGATCCCATGTCCTGGTCTGCGGAGGAACGGGATGTACATCCAGCGGATCCCAGGAAGTGATGGATGCTTTCAGGAAAGAGCTTAAAGCCAGGGAACTGGACAAGGAAGTACTTGTGGTCCCCACCGGATGTCATGGTATGTGCGAGATGGGGCCCATCGTGGTGATCTATCCTGAAGGAACTTTCTACTGCAGGGTCAAGCCGGAGGATGTAACCGAGATCACAGAGGAACATCTCTTCAAGGGTCGTGTGGTGGACCGTCTTCTCTACTCCACCGAGGAAGCCGCCCATGTACCCAACTACAAGGAGATCCCCTTCTACGGCAAGCAGGAAAGGATCGCCCTGGGGAACTGCGGATACATCAATCCCGACAATATAGAGGAATATATAGCCAGGGACGGCTATGCCGCTCTTGCCAAGGCTATTACGGAAATGACCCCGGAAGCGGTCATCGAGGAAGTAAAAACCTCCGGTCTTCGGGGCCGTGGAGGCGGCGGATTCCCCACAGGTCTCAAGTGGAGTTTCTGCGCCAGGTCCCAGGGAGACAAGAAGTATGTCATATGCAATGCTGACGAAGGAGACCCCGGTGCTTTCATGGACAGGTCCATCCTGGAAGGAGATCCCCATGCCCTTCTTGAGGGAATGCTTCTCGGAGCCTACGCCATGGGCGCCAACGAGGGATACATATACTGCCGTGCCGAATATCCCCTGGCCATAAAGAGGCTTAACACCGCCATCGCCCAGGCTGAGGAATTCGGTCTTATCGGGAACAACATCATGGGCACGGATTTCAGTTTCCACCTTCACATCAAGGAAGGGGCCGGAGCTTTCGTATGCGGCGAGGAAACTGCATTGATGGCCTCCATAGAGGGAAGAAGGGGCATGCCCAGGCCAAGACCTCCTTTCCCTGCCAACAAAGGGCTCTGGGATAAACCAACCAACATCAACAACGTTGAGACCTGGTCCAATATACCGCCCATCATCCGCAAAGGCGGAGAGTGGTATGCATCCAAGGGAACGGAGAAATCCAAGGGAACCAAGGTATTCGCCCTTACTGGAAAGGTAAAACATACGGGTCTCGTGGAAGTGCCTATGGGCATCACCATGAGGGAGATCATCTTCGACATCGGCGGAGGGATCCTGAACGACAAGAAGTTCAAGGCTGTCCAGATAGGCGG
>Ga0272441_10006569_pt1 | contig 19381 bp, 19 predicted proteins | sample SSMProp6N_FD_193582 | JGI IMG/M metagenome (GOLD analysis project Ga0272441, IMG submission 193582) | Marine sediment archaeal communities from Little Sippewissett salt marsh, Falmouth, MA, United States - SSM-Prop-6N | ecosystem: Environmental > Aquatic > Marine > Wetlands > Sediment ... | reverse complement strand
TTTCAGCGCCAACATCGCCATGCCATTGCTGGTGCAGGCCCGGTGATTGAAAAAGTCTGCAAAAACACCTTCATACCAATCCACATTCTGATCCATCAACATGGCCACTGGGTAACCATGCTTTAAGGCCTTGTAAATCTGCCGCATGGCGCCGCGCCGGGTGGCAATCGGCTTGCCGCCGAAGCGGGAGCGATTCTCTTTGAAAAAACGGTCGAGAAACGGCTTATCCAGGGGACGGTAGACGATTCGAATCGGATTATTGACGAAATATTCGACAATGGTCAGTAACTCCCAATTGCCGAAGTGAGCTGTCAGAACAAGGAGGCTTCTGCCCTTGGCCATGGCGTTGTGATAATCATTGAGGCCATGGAGGGTGACATGATCGGCCAGCTCTTTATCGGATAAATGGAGAGACCAGCCGATTTCAAAAACCATGTGAAACAGGTTTTCAAAGACGCGCCGGGCAATGACATGGATCTGGTCAGTCGTGCGTTCACGGCCCAACGCCCGCTGAAGGTTATCCAGGGTGATGCGGCGGTGCTTGCGGTCCACGACAAAAAGGAACCGACCGAGCAAAACGGCACAGCGTCGGCGCATGTTGTTGGGAAACCGACCCAGCAGGCGCAGCAGTCCTCGGGCAATATGGTAAAGCAACTGATCTGAAGCGCGCATTGGATCCGGTCTCATCTGTTTACGATTTATGATTTGAACCGCGACAGCGAGCGAACTGAAAATCGATTGTTTATTCTTGCGGTGAAACCTCCCCGCGCCTTGCCACGGGGAGGCTTCAAAAATCATCACCTGGCATTGCGCTGCCGAACACGGTCAATGCGGCTACACTCACGTGAGTACTAACCCGGTGGCGGACGATTGGGCGGCAGGGCTGATGGATGGTCGATGGGTGCAAAGGATTGTCCCGCCTCCCAGGCTTTGGCGTGCTTTAAAAAGACGTAACCCGATGAGACCATGGCAATAATGAGTCCAGGCCAGCCGTCCAGAAAGCCTTTTTTCCACAGGTAACATTCCAAAAACTTTCCAAGGGTATGGGGAATGCCGCCCAACAGGAATAACGCACCGGCGCCACCGCGATGCCTGGCATATACATCGGAAAACTGATTGGCCGTGTTGACGTGGTCGGTGATGTTCCGATAGACCCGGTGATGAAAGGGGGATTCGAGGGCCTGAACATGGCCGTCGACTGCCAATCGTTCGTGAATGCCGTCGCCGACCCATTTTCCCGCACCGCTGCGAACCAAGCGAACCTTGCGGTCCGGATACCACCCACCATGTTTGATCCAGCGTCCCAAATAGTATGATAGACGCGGCATGGAAAAAGCGACCACTGATGGCGGCGCTTGGGCGATGGCCATTTGGATCTCCTCGGCCAACGCATTCGGGACATATTCGTCCGCATCGAGGTTGAGAATCCACTGTCCCGTGGCCTGTTCCAAAGCAAATTGCTTTTGCTCGGCATAGCCTGCCCAGGGACGGTGGATGACCCGGGCACCTGCCGATTCGCACAAAGATACCGTCTGGTCGGTGCTGCCCGAATCCACCACGATCACCTCATCGGCGAAGGAACTATGGCTCAGCAGGTGACCGATGCGGTCGGCTTCATTGAGCGAAATAACCACGATGCTGATGTTCATCTGAAATTCAATCCCCAGGATCAGATGCCACTGCAGGGCTGCTATTATTAGCAAACTGCATGTTGTGCAGCTTGGCATATTCCCCTTTGGCAGCCAACAGCGAACCATGGGTGCCTTGTTCCACGATTTGTCCCTCCACCAAGACGATGATTTGATCTACCTTGGCGACGGTGGAAAGCCGATGGGCAATCACGATGGTGGTTCTGCCTTGCATCAGGTTCTCCAGCGCTTTTTGAACCACGGCTTCGGCTTCGGAGTCCAGGGATGACGTGGCTTCATCCAAAATGAGGATGGGCGCATCCTTGATCAATGCTCTGGCGATGCATAAACGCTGTTTCTCTCCTCCGGAAAGCCTTCCGCCCAGTTCACCGATCATGGTGTCGTACCCGTTGGGAAAACGGAGGATAAAATCGTTGGCAAAGGCAGCCTTTGCTGCGGCGACGATCTGGTCTTCCGTGGCCTCGGGCCTGCCATAGGCGATATTGTCGCGAACCGTCTCATTAAACAGAATAGGCTCCTGAGTGACAATGGAGATCTGACGGCGAAGGTCAGCCACGGCAAATTTGCGAATATCGATGCCGTCGATGCAGACTTGGCCGCCGGTGACATCAAAAAACCGGGGAATCAAGTTGGCCAGGGTGCTTTTTCCCCCGCCGCTCATACCCACCAAGGCCACTACCTGGCCCTGGTCGACCTTAAGATTGATCCCCTTGAGCACATCCTGATCGCCGTAGGTGAAATGAACGTTTTCAAAGCGTAGGTCGTGGAAGCCGGTTTGAATGGCTTGGGGCGTGACAGGGTCATTGATCTCGGACGGGGTCTCGACAATATCGAAAATACGATCGACTGCGGCCAGCCCCTGCTGAAGTGAGTTGTTAAAATTGGTCAATTTCCTGACCGGATCATACAAAAGCAACACGCAGGCCAGAAAGCTCATGAACGTGCCCGGCGTGGTCGTGCCGTCAATCACCTCCGATCCGCCGTACCAAATGATGAAGGCGATCCCCAATCCGCCGAAGATTTCCATGATCGGTGAGGAGAGCGAACGGATGACGACCCCTTTGATCTCAAGGTTGAACAGCCGCTGGGCTTTTTCGAAAAAACGCCGCTTTTCATGGGCCTCCATGCCAAAGGCCTTGACAATCTTGTTGCCGGCGAAGGTCTCATGCAAAAACGCATTCATTTCGCCAATGGCCTCCTGGCAGCCGGTGGACACCCGACGGACTTTGCGTCCCAGGATAAAAACCGGCCAAAAGGCCACCGGCAGGACGATAAAGGCGAGGATGGCCATGCGCCAGTTGAGATATAATATCACGACTGTCAAACCGATGATGGTGGAGACGTCCCGCAGGGATCCGGTGACGGCTGAGGAGACCATGGCTTTGAGGATGCTGACATCATTGGTGATGCGCGACATGAGCGTGCCGGTACGTTCTTTTTGAAAAAAAGCCAGGGAGAGCTCTTGTATCCGGTCGTAAAGCTGAATGCGCAGCCGGCGAATGATATCTTCGCCGACATAGTTCATAAAGTATTCCTGGCCGTAGCCGGCCAACCCTTTCATCAAAAAGACGGCGATGACCAGCAGGGGCAGCAGCAGCAGGCCGGTTGTGTCACTGTTGACAAAGATGTCGTCGATGACCGGTTTGATCAGGTAGCCCATGGCAGTGGTGGCGCCGGATATCATCAAGCTGCAGCCAGCAGCCAACATCAGACGCCCGCTGTTTTTTTTGATCAAGGACAAAATTTGCCGATGCCGATCCTTGATTTCTATCCCGAAGAAATGTTTCACATGCGTTTTCCTTGTTAATAAGCGTTCAGGGGTTCAGCGTTTATGGTTTACCGTTCAGACTCCGGCCCCGCTTTCAACCGCCAGGTTTACAGGCCGGCGTGTAGTGCTTGCGTCTCGGAGCGCCATAGACCATATGAGTTCCGCTTTTCGGTCAACCCTTAACCTTTGAACCCTGAGCCGGTGAACCCATGAACGGCCACTTTCGTGCCCGGTATTTATCCCATGGGAGGCTTTTTGTAAATAAGGCGGTTGAAAGTGACCGGATTGATGGTCAATGTGAAAGAGAAAACCGGGATGGGCTTTTGGGATTGCCATTGCCAATACAAATTCGGCATTATATAAAATGTGCGACGTGCCTAAAAGTGGCGTCCATGCGCTGACCTTGTCGTATCCTTCAGGCGGTCCTGACGGCAAATGTCCGGTCCCGCAATTGGCGACCATCAAAATGAAAGCAAAATCATGGCCTACCAAGAGATTGACCTTTCTACCATCAAGACCTACCAGGCATCGGCACGGGCCTCCAAGGTAACGACGGCGCTTGAAGGCCGCCCCATGAGACGCGGAATGCGCCTTTCAGCGTTTTTGGAGAGTCTTCCCGCCGTCTTGAAAGCGGATGAACTCAAGGCCGTTGCCCGGGCCGTGGTGGATGCCAGACGCTTGGTAAAGCCGGTATTGGTCATGTTCGGCGGCCATGTCATCAAAACCGGCTGTGCACCCGTGCTCGCCGGCCTGGCCGCTGACGGCTTCATCACGCATCTGGCGTCCAATGGCGCCGCGGCCATACATGATACGGAACTGGCGCGCTTCGGCCACACCTCCGAGGACGTGGCCTCCCAGTTGGAAGACGGCTCTTTTGGTATGGCTGCGGATACGGCCCTTCTGGTCAACAATGCGGCCAAACGGGCTGCCGCTGGCCAGGAAGGGTTTGGTGAGGCGGTGGGGGCCCTGCTTATCGAAGAGAAAGCACCGCACCTCCACCGCGCCTTGATCGCTTGCGCCCATCGCTTGAAGATTCCCTATACCCTTCACGTGGCCGTTGGCACCGATATCGTCCACCAGCACCCGACGGCCAGCGGTGCCGCCATCGGTGAGGCCTCGCTGAGGGATTTCCGCATTTTTGCGTCCACTGTCTCCAAACTGGGGGGCGGCGGGGTGGTGATCAATGTCGGCAGTGCGGTGATCATGCCGGAAGTCTTTTTGAAGGCACTGGCCGTGGCCCGCAACCTGGGATACCCGGTCAAGGGTTTCACCACGGCCAATTTTGACATGATTCAGCACTACCGCCCCGGCGTCAATGTGGTCCAGCGGCCGGTGCTGGCCGGCGGCCGCGGTTATGCGATTACCGGTCACCACGAAATCATGATTCCGCTGCTAGCCGCAGCGATTTGTGAATACGCGGAAACCGGGACCTGATCCAGGACAATGGAAAGATGCTGCAAATCGATCCCGTGTATGCTATTTTCGGGACCATGGAGATTGACGACCTATGCTGAATACCATGATCGACGCGCATGTCCAATGCCTGCAACACCTGAAAACCATCGAACCGGCCTTGAAGCGGGTGGGCGTCGTGCTTTTGCAGTGCCTGCTCGGCGGCCGCAAGATCATGATTTGCGGCAACGGGGGAAGCGCCAGTGATGCCCAGCACTTTGCCGCCGAGATCGTGGGTCGGTTCGAGAAAGAACGACGGGCCTATCCGGCCGTGGCCCTCTCTACGGATACGTCCATTCTGACCGCCGTGGGAAATGACTACGGCTTCGATGAAGTGTTTGCCCGCCAGGTGGACGGCCTCGGCCGACCGGGTGATGTCCTGCTCGGCATTTCCACTTCCGGTGGCTCGGAAAACGTGATCCGGGCCGTCAAGCGGGGCAAATCCCTGGATATGCAGACCGTTGGACTGTTGGGAAAGGACGGCGGCGCCCTTAAACGCATGGTGGATCAGGCGATCGTGGTGGACAGCGCCACCACGGCCCGCATCCAGGAGATTCATATCTTTATCCTGCACTATTGGGCCTGGCAGATAGAGAGCGGTTTACCCCAATTCCCCGGAGATCAGGTGTGAGCGCCAATCCCTCCTATAACCATCTGGCCGGTCAACTGGCCCATAGCAAAGTCCTTGTCGTCGGAGATCTGATGCTGGACTGTTACTATTGGGGCGATGTGCGCCGGATTTCTCCGGAAGCGCCGGTGCCGGTGGTCAAGGTGAAAGTCAATGAGAAAACCTTTCGACTGGGAGGGGCGGGAAACGTCGCCGCCAATCTTTCCGGGTTGGGATGCACGGCCGCCGTTATCGGACTGATCGGACAGGATGCGGCATCGATCCAACTCCAGGATCTGCTGGCCGCCGCCAACATACAGGACCAATGCCTGGTCGATGCCAGTCGCCCCACCACCACCAAGACACGGATCATGGCCAGCAAGCAGCAGGTGGTGCGGCTCGATGAAGAGGACGGCAGCAGCATCGGTGAACAGACGGCCGACCGCGTCCTCGAGGCGGTCGAAGCGATGCTGCCCGTTGTAGATGCCGTCATTTTGTCCGACTACGGCAAGGGCATGTTTGATTCTATTGAATTCATCCAGGCGATCATTCAATCCTGCCGGCGAATGAATCTCCCCGTTTTTATCGATCCCAAGGGCAGGGATTGGAATCGCTATGCCGGTGCCACCTGCGTCACCCCCAATACAGCGGAACTGGAGCTGGCCGTTGGCACCGAGATCAAGGGGGAAGGCGATTTAATTCCCGCCGCCCGGGATCTTCGACGGCGCTTGGGCCTGGATTGGATGCTGGTCACCCGGGGACCCAAGGGCATGGCCCTGTTCGGTGAGGATGCATCACCGTTGATGATTGCCGCCCGGGCCAGGGAGGTGTTTGACGTATCTGGTGCCGGGGACACGGTTATCGCCACCTTGGCGGCCTGCGTGGCCACAGGGTTGCGCTTTGGCGAAGCGGCTGGCGTGGCGAACACGGCTGCCGGTATTGTCGTGGGTAAACTGGGTACGTGGGCGGTCCGCTGGTCCGAACTGGCCGACGCGCTGATGGTTGAAACAGAAAAGAAGCCGGCGTCGACGCTGTGGAAAGTGGCCGACGTCGAGGAGGCCTCGTCACGGCTTTTTCGATGGCGGCAGGCGGAGCAGCGGATTGTCTTTACCAACGGATGTTTCGATCTGTTGCATCCCGGCCATGTCAGCCTGCTTCACCAGGCCCGGCATCTGGGGGACCGGCTGATTGTGGGATTGAATACGGACGCGTCCATCAGACGGCTCAAAGGGGAGCAGCGGCCCATCCTTCCGGGGCACGACCGGGCCGCCATTCTCAGCGCGCTCGAGGACGTCGACATGGTGGTTTTTTTTGATGAAGATACCCCATTGAATCTCATCGGCCAACTCAAACCGGATATCCTGGTCAAAGGTGCGGATTACCGGGTTGCTGATGTGGTCGGCAAATCGATCGTCGAGTCCTATGGCGGCCAGGTTCGTCTGGTGGATATCCTCGAGGGGCACAGCACCACCGCCATTGCCCGCAAACTGTCGGCGAATGGGAACACAAAAGAAGAAGGAGTAAACAATGGCCATCAACCAGGAACTGCTTGACATCCTTGCCTGCCCCCAGTGCAAAGGGGAAATCCGCCTCAACGACGCCGAAGATGGGCTGATCTGCGAAGCGTGCCGGCTGGTTTACGAAATCCGGGATGACATCCCCATCATGCTGATCGAAGAGGCCAAACCCCTTAATCCATGAGTCTGCCCCAGCCTCCTACGCCAGCCAAACTGATTGTGGGTTTTTTCGTCAAGGAAAAGGCCCTTGCCGAGGGTATCGCACAAGCGTTGCAGGACCGGTTGGGTCCCGTCGACATGATCAGCACCTGGCTCAATTTTGATTTCACGACGTATTATGAAAAGGAGATGGGTGCACCGCTGAGTCGCCGGCTGGTCGTTTTCAAAACGCTTGTCGAGCAGACCGAACTGGCCGCGATTAAGCGGATGACCAATGCGCTGGAACAAACCTTCCGGCGGCAGGGGCAGCGCCGGGTCAATATCGATCCGGGATATCTGCTGCCCGAACGGTTTGTTCTGGCCACCGGAAAAAACTTTACCCATCGTATTTACATTGGCCAGGGCATTTATGCGGACCTGACACTGATCTATCAGAAAGGTGCCTTTCGCACGCTGCCGTGGACCTACCCCGACTATGCCGACAAGCACCTGATTGACTTTCTAACCCTGGTCCGGAAAAAATATTTGCTGGATCTGAAGCAAGGGAAACAACCATGATCAAAAGCATGACCGCCTATGCCCGGTCGGAAAATCAGACCGCTCCCTACACCGTTCGTGTGGAGGTGCGTTCCTTCAACAGCCGGCATCTGGATGTGGCCTTGAAGCTCACCCACGGTTTCGAATCACTGGAGGAGCGTATAAAAGGCATCATCGCCGCAACCGTGGCCCGCGGACGGGTGGATATTCGGGTGCAGATTCACGATGCGTCGGAGGCGGGCATCGCCTTTGAGGTCAATCTGCCGCGGGCCCGGGCTTATTGCGAGGCCTTGACCCAATTGAACCACGCCTTGGACCTGACCGGCCAGACCAGCATTGAATCGGTCCTGGCGGCGGGTGGCATGATCCAGGCGCTGGAGGTGGAAAGAGACATGGACGCCGTGTGGCCGCAATTGGAACCGTGTCTGAGGACGGCCATGACCGATCTGGATGCCATGCGACGGGTGGAAGGGGAGAACATGGCCCGGGACTTCCGGCAGCGTTTGGACGCCATCGAGACCATGTTGGAGGAGATCGGCGACCTGGCTGCACAGCTGCCGGAAATGGTTCGGCAGCGGCTGAAAGAGCGCATCGAGGCGTTGACCCACGGTGTCGTAGAGATCGATCAGACGCGCATTGCCCAAGAGGCGGCCCTGTTGGCCGACCGGAGTGATATCTCCGAGGAAATCGTGCGGGCCAACAGCCACATTCAGCAGTTCAGGGCACTGATGGAAGACGACACGCCGGCCGGCAGACCATTGAATTTTTTGCTCCAGGAGTTCAATCGGGAGTTTAACACCATGGGCTCGAAATCGGGTAAGGCCACCATGTCCCACATCATTGTGGCGGTGAAATCAGAGCTCGAGAAACTGCGTGAGCAGATCCAGAACGTGGAATAGCATTGTGCCGGCCGAATGGGTTGCCTGGTCACCGATGGTGGCGATCCTTTCAGCGGCCGCATGAATTGGGAAGGGAAGGGGGATGGAAAAAAAACTGCTGAACATCGGCTTCGGCAATACGGTCGTGGCCGAACGGGTGGTGTCCATTGTTTCGCCCAGTTCGTCGCCCATGAAGCGGCTGAAAGATGAAGCCCGTAATGAAAGGCATCTGGTTGACGCCACCCAAGGGCGCCGCACCCGGGCTATTATCATCATGGACAGCAACCACATTGTGCTGTCCGCAATCCAGTTCGAAACCATCTCCCAGCGTTTCGAAGACCTGACAACGGAGAAGTGATCCCAGATGGCCAATATGATGTCGACTGACGAGCATGATGGGCCCAGGCATGGCGCTCGGCTCTTTGTGGTCTCTGCGCCATCGGGGGCCGGGAAGACCACGCTGTGTGATGCGGCCCGCCGGCACCTGCCTGATCTGGTCTATTCAGTCAGTTCGACCACGCGGGCGCCCCGTGACGGGGAGCAGGAGGGCAGGGACTATTTTTTTGTCACCGAAGCGCAGTTCCGCGAGGGTATCGACACCGGGCAATGGGCGGAATGGGCCAGGGTCCATGACAACTATTACGGCACTTCCGCCCGGTTCATCGAGGATCATCTGGATGCCGGCCGGGATGTCCTGATGGATATCGACGTCCAAGGCGCCGCCCAGATTTTGCGACGCTACCCGGATGCGGTCACCATTTTCATCATGGCACCGTCCATGGCAATCCTTCGCCAGCGGATCACCGCCAGAGGGCTGGACATTGGTTCGGTGATAGACAAACGCATGAAGAACGCCGAAGCCGAAATTGCCTGCCGGGGGATGTACCGGCACGTGGTCGTCAATAATGACCTGGACGCGGCCATCGCCCGATTTGTGTCAATATTGACGGATTCGTAGAAAGCCCGATATCGGCGTTACGCTTCATCCCTCGTCACTGCGGAGTACGGTAAGTACTCCTCATTCCTCGGGATTTGCAAGCCTTGATCTCGGGCTTTCTACGAATCCGTCGGAAACGTGACTTTTTACGGGACCATCAATATTAAAAGGCGGGGCAGCTTGACATGGCCGGATCAGCCAAAAAACGACGGTCGGCGCCGGACAGCCGGGAGGTGCTGTACGGATTTCACCCGGTCATGGAGGCATTGACCGCCGGACGGCGAACCATGTATACATTGATGGTGGACCGGACGGCCCTTTCCGATCGTCAGACCCGGGTTGTCGAACTGGCGGAAAAACGGGGGATCTCCTGTCAGACGCTGACGCCCGTCCAGATTCGCGCGGCCTGCGGCAGCGACCAGCACCAGGGCGTTGCCGCCGCCGTGTCCCCCCTGCCGACGGATTCAATGGAATCGATCGTCGCCGACACCGGCCGGAACGATGGCACCAGCCTGCTGGTGCTGCTGGACAGTATTGTGGATCCGAACAATCTGGGCGCCATTGTCCGCACGGCGCACTGTGTGGGCGCCGATGCCCTCGTGGTTCCCAAAGATCGCGCCGTCGGGGCGATACCGGCCGTATCCAAGGCCTCCGCCGGCGCCCTTGAACACACGCGGTTGTGCCGGGTGACCAATCTGGTCGGGACCATTCAATGGCTGAAAAAAAGGGGCGTCTGGGTGGCCGGCCTTTCCATGCAAGCGGATCAGACTGTTTTTCAGGCGAACCTGAAAGGCCCCTTGGCCCTGGTGGTGGGGGGAGAGGAAAAGGGCCTCCGTCCACTGGTCCGGCAGCATTGCGATTTCCTGGTTTCCATTCCGCTGCGAGGCCGCGTGGATTCGCTCAATGCATCGGCTGCCGCCGCCGTCGTGCTCTACGAAGCCTTCCGGCAGCGCCAGCTGGCGGGGTGACGATTTAATTTTGAATGATGAATTTTTGATTCTGATGGTGGATGGAGCCATTTTATATATCGGCACAAAACCACAGAATCCCTTAATTCAAAATTAAAAATTTAGAATTTATCATTGGGTTTTAACCCAGGAGGAGCGCCTCATGGCAGTTGCAGAAAAGATTAAAAAAAACAGTGACGGCAGTCTGAACGTTCCGGATCATCCGATCATTCCCTTCATTGAAGGCGACGGCATCGGGCCCGACATCTGGCGGGCGACCCGGTTGGTCATCGACGCAGCGGTTGAAAAAACCTACGCCGGAAATCGACAGATATCCTGGATGGAACTGCCCGTCGGGGAAAAGGGGTACGAGGAAACCGGCAACTATCTGCCCCAGGAGGCGCTTGACGCCATTGAAGCCAACGTGGTGGCCATCAAAGGGCCGTTGACCACGCCCATTGGCAAGGGGATACGGAGCCTCAACGTGGCCATCCGGCAAAAGTTGGACCTGTATGCCTGCGTTCGTCCGGTGCGTTATATCGAAACGGTTCCCAGCCCCATGAAACACCCGGAAAAGATCAATATGGTTGTGTTCAGGGAAAACACCGAGGATCTGTACGCGGGCATCGAGTGGGCCTCCGGAACCGATGAGGCCAACACGGTGGCTGATTTTTTAAAAACGAAAATGGGGGTCGAGCTGCCGCCCGCCGCCGGCATCGGCATCAAGCCCATCAGCCCGGCCAATACCAAGCGTTTGGTGGCCAGCGCCATTGTTCACGCCATGGAGAACGGTTTTCCCAGTGTCACGCTCATGCACAAGGGCAATATCATGAAGTTCACCGAAGGCGCCTTTGCCCAGTGGGGCTACCAGGTGGCCAGGGAGCGGTTTGCCGACCGGACGATCACCGAGGCGGAACTCTATGACAAGTACGATGGAAAGGCACCCGACGGAAAGGTGGTGATCAAGGACCGGATTGCGGACATGCTGTTTCAGCAGGTGCTTCTGCGACCCGATGAATACAGCGTCATCGCCACGCCCAACCTTAACGGCGACTATATATCCGATGCCCTGGCCGCCCAGGTGGGCGGGCTGGGCATGGCGCCGGGGGCCAATATCGGCGACGTCTGCGCCGTGTTCGAAGCCACCCATGGGACCGCCCCGAAATACACCGGCCTGGATAAAGTGAATCCCGGCTCCCTGATCCTGTCCGGCGCCATGATGCTCGATTACATGGGGTGGAAAGAGGCGGGGACCGCCGTTCGCGATGCGGTTCAGGCGGCCATCAAGGACCGTCGGGTGACCTACGATTTGGCGCGGCAGATCGAGGGCGCTCAGGAAGTGAAATGCTCCGAGTTTGCCGCCGCTATCGTCGCACAGATGAAATAGGACGTTGCATGCTGAGCCAAACGAGGCTGACGGGGGTGCTTAAACGGCTGTTGCACGGTATGGGTGACGCCCTTTTCCCAGCCACCTGTCTGGGTTGCGGCCGGCTTTTTCAGCATGACACCGCAACCCCGCCAAAAGCCCATCCTACCGGTTTTTCCGCTGCTATGGCCCCTCACTTTTGCTTGCCTTGCCGAGACCGCTGGACAGCGGTGGCATCCCCGCTGTGTTCCCGGTGCGGGCTGGTATTCAACAGCCGTGAGGGGGATGATCACCTTTGCGGCCGATGCCTGGACCGACCCGGGCCCTTTTTCCGGGCCCGCGCCGCCGGTATCTATGATAACACCCTGAAAGCGGCTATCCATGCGCTCAAGTTCAAGGACAAGGTGAGCCTGGCCATTCCGCTGGGAAGGCTGCTTTTCGATACCTTCCGGCACTATTGGACGGCCGGCGACATCGATGTGGTAGCACCGGTTCCCCTTCACCGACAACGATTCCGCCAGCGGGGATTCAACCAGGCCTACCTGCTGGTGAGACGGTGGGCGCTGCCTGAAGATACCGTCGTCATTCGTGACCTGCTGGTGCGCATCCGGGCCACGGCCCCTCAGACCGGGTTGGACCGGCAGCAGCGGCGGATCAACATCCGGAAGGCCTTTTCCGTGAACCGTCACGGTCAAAGCGCAGGCAAGCGGGTACTGCTGGTGGATGATGTGTTGACCACGGGTGCCACCGCCGATGCCTGCACGGATGCCCTGATCCGGGATGGGGCGACACGGGTGGATGTGTTGACTTTGGCCAGGGCACTGTAGAATTCTTTTTAAATAGGACTTTTGATCCAATATCTGCGTTGGAACCGCGTTCAAAATCCTCGACATACTGAAGTATGCCTGCGGTTTGAAACCCGATCCCGCCTTGATCTTGAACCAAAATCCTCAATTTAAGAAGAATTCCAGCGACCAATGGGATTTGGCAATGATTTTATAGAAAGAGGTAAACAACTGTTTCTGGTAAAAAATAAGCAGAACTATCTGTTTCAATTCCTGCCGCTCCTGCATATTCCGGGACTGGCCCATGCCGTTGTGTGCCGAACGGGGGAGGGGAGCCGGCCGCCATTTGACGGCTATAACCTGAGCCATGGGGTGGGTGACGATCCGGCGGCAGTCACGGCCAACCGGAACCGGTTGCGGCAGATGACCGGTGGCATTCACGTATTCACCCGGCAGAATCACGGCACATCCATCCGAACCATCACCCGGGAAGCAGTCAACCGTGGGGAGTCGATTCAAACGGAGCCGGTGCCGGCCGATGCGCTGATTTCCGATGTGCCGGGTATCCGGCTGTTGATCCAAACGGCGGACTGCCAGGCGGTGATGCTTGTCGATCCGCAAAAACGGGTGGTGGCCAACATCCACTGCGGCTGGCGGGGCAGTGTGGCCGACATCATCGGCCGCACGGTCTTGCGGATGGTTGCCGAATTCGGTTGCGATCCAGGGCAGATGACTGCTGCCATCGGTCCTTCTTTAGGGCCCTGCTGTGCCGAGTTCGTCAACTTTAAAGATGAGATTCCCCGGCAATTCTGGTCTTTTCGGGTGGGCGCGTACCATTTTGATTTCTGGCGCATCAGCCGGCATCAGTTGACCACCGCCGGCCTGGTGGACGACAACGTGCACGGCCCCGGCATATGCACCCGATGCAATCCCCACCTTTTTTATTCCTACCGGGCGGCGCGGGAAACCGGTCGTTTTGCCGCGCTGATCGGGTTAGACGTGGGTGCGTAACTGGATCCTTTTTTTTAGACGGATTCTTAAGAAGCACGAGATCAAGGCTTGCGAATCCCAAGGAATGAGGTGTACATAAAGTACTCCGTAGTGACGAGGGATGAAGCGTAATGCAGATATCGGGCTTCTTACGAATCCGCCAGTCGGAGAAGGAATGATCGAACAAGACACCATCGTGCGGTGGAACCAGCCAGCAGCGCCGGGCTACTACCGCATGGGACTATCCTGCGCCACCGGTTACGACACCGCAAAACCCGGCCAGTTCATCATGGTCCGCACCGGCACCGGCGCCACACCCCTGTTGCGCCGCCCCTTTTCCCTGTTGGGGCTGATCCGGGAAGCGGATCGCGTGACCGGGGTCGAAATCCTGTATAAAGTGGTGGGAAAGGGAACCGAACGGTTGTCCAGATGCCGGGACGGTGACCGATTATCCGTCATCGGGCCGCTGGGAAACGCATTTTTAGTGCCCGAAAACTGCCGCCAACTGGTCCTCGTGGCCGGCGGGGTCGGTGTGCCGCCCATCCGCTTTCTGGCCCAGTCGATGCTGGCGCGGGAGGGCAGTCTCAATCGCTGCGTGGTATTTGTCGGTGGCCGGACCAAGGATGACCTGGTGTGCATCACCGAATTCGACCTTCCCGGTTTTTTACTGGACGTGTCCACCGATGACGGCAGCCAGGGGAATCAGGGGATGGTGACCCGCAGCCTGGAAAAGGCGCTGGATGCCGGTCCGGCGGACCTCATCTGCGCCTGTGGCCCGCCGGGGATGCTCAAGGCGGTTTCCGCCATTGCATTGGAACGCGGTATTCCCTGCCAGGTTTCCATCGAGGCCATGATGGCCTGTGGGATGGGCGCTTGCCTGGGATGTGCCGTGAAAGTGCGGGACGACGACGAACGCTACCGGCACGTCTGTGTGGACGGCCCGGTTTTCGATGCTCACCGGCTCTCCTGGTGATGGGTTTCGGCGCTTTGGATCCACTTTGAGATTGACTTGAATCCCGAGCTGTGTTAGACGCAAACATTCCGATCAAGGCCTGATCTGACGCCACTTTGCGGTCGGAGAAGGGTCGAATCCCATGAACAAAGAAACGCGAACGTGGATACGAGATTTGGCTTATTATTCGAGCCTGGGTTTCTCGGTGTCACTCTCCATTTTTATCGGACTTGGGATCGGGGTGTATCTGGACAGGCGCTTTGACACGACACCATGGTTGACGCTTGTCTTCTTGGGGTTCGGCATCGCCGCCGGATACCGCAACATCGGCTTGGCAATAAAAAAAAGCCGCAAACTGTGACCCGCATCGGCATAAAATTGTCTACAGTGAAACCTATTCAGCAGCGCTTGCTCACATTCGTTACGCGATCCAACTGGGTGCTTCTGGCTGCGGTCAGCCTGCTGGGACTGCTGGCGGCGACGCCGGCATTCGCCCGGGGCATCATTTTCGGCGGGCTTATCGTCACGATCAATTTTCACCTGCTGGCCCATACCCTCAACAAGGCCCTTCGCCCGAAGCGGCTGACGTCCCCCAACGTGGTTCTGATCAAATACTACATCCGATTCATCGTCAGCGGCGTGATTATCTTTTTTCTCATCAGCCAGCAGATGGTGAACCCCATCGGTCTGGTCATCGGTCTTTCCGTCGTGGTCGCCAGCATCATCCTGGCCACCATGGTTGAGCTCAAAAAACTATTTTTCAAGGAGGCGGTCTAAGGATGGAGCATCCCTATCTATTTTTCGTGAAGATTTTTGAAGCGATCGGGCTGGGGCATTTCGCCCACACATACACGCATGTGGTCTACTCCTGGGTTCTCATGGCGATCCTGATAATTGCCGGCGCCCTGGCCACCAAAACCATCTCCATGATACCGGGAAAAGCCCAGAACCTGTTTGAAGTGATCGTTTCGGGCATCGAAGAGTTCATGGTGGAAACGGCCGGTGAAGAGGCGCGATGGCTTTTTCCCCTGGCGGCCACCCTGTTTCTCTACATCTTCATCGGTAACCTAATCGGGATTATCCCCGGATTTTTTCCGCCCACCGCCAACCTCAACACCACGGGGTCCTGCGCCTTGGTGGTGGTGGTGTTCACCCACATCATCGGCGTAAAATACCATGGCGCCGGCTACATCAAACACTTTATGGGGCCGGTCTGGTGGATGGCGCCGTTGATCTTCATCATCGAGATCATCGGACACCTGGCGCGGGTCCTGTCGCTCTCTTTCCGTCTGTTCGGCAACATGATGGGCCACGAGATTGTTCTGGGCATCCTTTTCGGCCTGGCCGGTGCCTTCTTTGCGCCACTGCCGATCATGGCCCTGGGTATCTTCGTTGCCTTCGTGCAGGGATTCGTTTTCTTTCTCCTGTCCATCATTTACTTCTCCGGGGCCATGGAACACGCCCACTGATGGGGAAGCGTAAAAAGAAGCCCGTCGATTCGCTGATACGGATCAAGCCCATATCGGCGAACGGCTTACGTTCAATCGGTTTGGGGTAACTGGAAGAAGCCCTAATTATCAATCTTTTAAAGGAGGTAGTGTAGGATATGGAAGCTCAAGCATTGCAGTTCTTCATCGCGTGTGTGACAGCAGCTGGTTTTGGTATCGCAGTGGCCGCCTTCGGTTGCGGCATCGGACAGGGCATGGGCCTCAAGTCCGCCGTTGAAGGTATCGCCCGGAATCCTGAATCTTCCGGTAAGGTCACCGTAACCATGCTGATCGGTCTGGCCATGATCGAGTCGCTGTGTATTTACGCACTCGTCGTGTCTCTGATCCTGATCTACGCACATCCCCAGGCAGGCGCCATTGCCGCGCTGTTCGCAAAATAAGTCCATACCTGCCACAGCAGAACATGAAAAGGGCCGCTGCTTGATTGCTGCGGCCCTTTTCCATTTGAGTTAACGATAAACTCAGAACCCAGAACGTAGAACCTTTTTAAGATACCGACCGGTGTGGGACTCGGCCACCCGGCAGATGGTTTCCGGTGTGCCGGCAGCCACCACAACCCCGCCGGCGTCGCCTCCTTCGGGTCCTAAATCGATGACATAATCGGCGGTTTTGATCACATCCAAATTGTGCTCGATGACCACTACCGTATTGCCCGCATCCACCAGACGATTCAGTACCCCTATCAGTTTGCGGATGTCGTCGGGATGCAGTCCGGTGGTGGGTTCGTCGAGTATGTAAAGGGTGTTTCCCGTGCCCCGTTTGCTCAGTTCCCGTGCCAGTTTGATCCGCTGGGCTTCGCCTCCGGAGAGTGTCGTGGCCGACTGGCCGATGGGGACATAGCCGAGTCCGACATCCACCAGTGTTTGCAGTTTGGACCGTATGACATCGATGTTTTGAAACATGGCCAGGCACTGGTCGACGGTCATGTCCAGCACCTCGGCGACATTCTTGCCTTTATAGTGGATTTCCAAGGTCTCGCGGTTGTATCGCCTGCCCTTGCAGATATCGCAGGGGACATAGATGTCGGGTAGAAAATGCATCTCGATGCGAATGATGCCGTCCCCTTCGCAGGCTTCGCAACGACCGCCGCGAATGTTGAAGCTGAACCGGCCGGGTTTGTAGCCCCGCATTCTCGCTTCAGGGGTGCGACTGAAAAGGTCCCTGATCGGTGTAAACAGGCCGGTATAGGTGCCGGGGTTGGATCGGGGCGTCTTGCCGATGGGGGCTTGATCGATGTCGATGACCTTGTTGATCTTCTCAAGGCCGGTGATCCGCTCATAGTGGCCGGCCAGCAGGTTGAGCTGTTGAAGGCTGCGGATGGCTGCCCGGTAGAGGGTCTCCAGCACCAGGGTGGATTTGCCCGAACCGGAGACACCGGTGACGCAGGTGAACACACCGGTGGGGAAGGACACGTCGATGTTTTTCAGGTTGTTCTGACGGGCCCCGACAATGCGGATTTCGCCCTGGCCGGTGGGCCGTCGTTGGGCCGGCACATCGATTTGCAGTCTGCCGGAAAGATATTTGCCCGTCAGGGACTGGTCGTCTTTCAGCATCAGGGCTGGTATCCCTTGAAAGACCACATGGCCGCCGTCGATGCCGGCACCGGGCCCCATGTCGACAACGTGGTCTGCGGCCAGGATCGTTTCTTCGTCATGCTCAACCACCAGCACCGAATTGCCCATGTCCCGCATATTCATCAGCGTACCCAGCAGGCGCTCGTTGTCGCGTTGGTGAAGGCCGATGCTCGGCTCGTCCAATACATAGAGCACGCCCGTCAATTTGGAGCCGATCTGGGTGGCCAGGCGGATTCGCTGGCTCTCTCCACCGGACAGGGTGTGGGCCGGCCGGTCCAAGGTCAGATAGGAAAGGCCCACATCATTTAAAAAGGCCAGGCGACCGGCAATCTCCTTGATGATTTTTTCGGAGATCAAGCCGCGTTTGCCATCGGGCCGGAAAGCCTTGAAAAACGTCTGTAGATCGGTGATGGATCGGGCGGTCAAATTGCCGACTGACTCTCCGTTGATCTTTATCTGACGACTCTCCCTGCGCAGTCGCGAGCCCTTGCAATGGGTGCAGGGTGATTCGGCCATGTAGTCGCTTAGGGCGTTTTTCTCGGCTGACGAATCCGCTTGGGCATACTGCTGCCGCAAATGCGGGATAATCCCCTTAAATGGTTTCGATACTTTTTTTCTGCGACCGTTTTCATGGGTGGTAAAGGGGATTTGCTGGTCGCCCGAACCATACATGAGCACCGTTGTGAACGCCTCAGGAAGGTCCCGGTAAGCCGTATAGATATCCACGCCGTAAAAGGCGGTGAGATCTTCCAGAAACTCCCCAAAGGTTACTGAGCGGCGATGGGCCCAGACGGAGAGCGCTCCTTCTCTTAAGGAGAGTTCGGGGTTGGGGACGACCTGCAGGGGCGAAAAGCGCTTGATCGTGCCCAACCCATCGCACTGCGGGCAGGCGCCGTGGGGAGAGTTGAAAGAAAAACTGGCCGGTGACAGTTCCGGATAGCTGACGCCACAGCGTTTGCAGGCGGCGTTCTCACTAAAGTGCAGGGCCTCTTTGATCTCCTCCATGCGATTGCCGACAAATGCCACCTCCACCTGTCCTTCGGATCGAGCAATGGCCAGTTCCATTGAATCCGCTAAACGGTTGCGGATTCCCGGGTTGAGAATCAGCCGGTCGACCACCACATCGATGCGCGGGGAAAGGGTGTCTGAAAGATCGACGGCAGTGTCCAACGCGTGGATCTTCCCATCGATGCGCACCCGGGCAAACCCATCTTTTCTCAATCGTTTTAGCAAGCTTTTGTAATTGCCCGCCGTCTCTTTCGCAAGCGGTGCGAGAACCATGAGCCGGGAACCTTCGGGCCGTTCCATGACCGCTTCCACCATTTCGTCGATTGTCTGGGCAAGGATGGGTTGGCCGCACTGGTAACAATGGGCGATTCCGGCCCTCGCGTAAAGCAGCCGGATAAAATCATAAATTTCGGTTACCGTGCCCACCGTCGAACGGGGGTTGTGGATGGCGGTTTTCTGCTCGATGGCAATGGCTGGAGAGAGGCCTTCGATCAGGTCCACATCGGGTTTTTCAAGCCGCTCCAGAAATTGCCGGGCATAGGTGGACAGCGATTCCACATAGCGTCGCTGGCCCTCAGCATACAGGGTGTCGAAGGCCAAGGTGGATTTGCCGGAGCCGGACAGGCCGGTGATCACCACCAGTTGGTTGCGGGGCAGACGCAGGCTGATGTTTTTCAGATTGTGCTGCCTGGCCCCTTCAATGGTAATTGCGTCTATGGTCGTCACGGAATCGGTTGGATCGATGGG
>Ga0272441_10006568_pt1 | contig 19383 bp, 11 predicted proteins | sample SSMProp6N_FD_193582 | JGI IMG/M metagenome (GOLD analysis project Ga0272441, IMG submission 193582) | Marine sediment archaeal communities from Little Sippewissett salt marsh, Falmouth, MA, United States - SSM-Prop-6N | ecosystem: Environmental > Aquatic > Marine > Wetlands > Sediment ... | reverse complement strand
CAAGCTCCAGCCGGCCAGGACGAAGGCCAAGACGCCCACGCCGAACGCGAGCCCCGACGAGATACCGTGGCTGACGGAGAAGCTCTTGATCGCGCCCAGCAGGCCGAGGCCCAGCAGGAAGTACGTTACGAACACCGCGGCCGTGAAGCCCACGCCCACGACGGCCAGTTCGCGCTTGGTCTTGCCCAGGTACGCCAGCATCGACAGCAGGAACACCATGGTCGTGAACGCGCAGGGGTTGATCCCGTCCAACAGGCCCGCCAAGACCACGGCGCCCGCGCGGAAGCCCTGGAACTGGGCGACGATCTCCTCGGGCACGGGCTGAGTACTCGGCTGCGTCTGGGCCGCGGTCGGCCGGAACGTGACCGATCCGGCCGCGACTTCCGCCCGCACGACCTTCGCCAAGTCGCGGAGGATCTCCTTCCTGCCCTCCAGGTGCCGCCGGCCGATGAACATCACGGGCGGGGACTTGGTCTTGACGCCGTAGTGCTCGTCGTAGAGCAGCAGCTCGCGGAAGACCTCGATCTGCTTGGTGCTCTTCCACTCTATGCGGATCCGGCCGGCGCCCTTCGACTTGCTTCGCTCGCTCGGGGCAAGGAAGGGCTTGAGTTCGCGGTCGAGGATCTGCTTGACCTTGCGGCACTCGTCGCACGTCATCGAGTGGAAGAAAACGATGCGGAGCATCTGCGAAAGCCCTGAGTTCGGCGGGGCAGCCGACTCGCAATGCGCCGTGCCCACGCACGCAGCCAGAACGACCGCGACTACGAACGAACGGCGCCGTGACTGCCGTGACGGGAGCATGCAGCCCTCTTGCCTACCTCGCCGTCGGCTGGACCATGCGGCCATCGTCGGGCTCTTCGGGGCGGGGGAGGACCTTCTGTGAGGCGGCGAGGACGGCGGGGAGGTGGCGGCGGAGGTTGGTGCTGGCGATAGCCAGGGCCGTTCGCTGGGTGTCGGTCAGGATGCTCCGCTCCGCGCGGGCCAAGGCCGTGGCTGCGGCCGAGCGGGCGGCGTCGGTGTCGGCGGTGATGTGTTGCCGCGCGTGGCGCGTGTGTGCGGCCCGCAGGGCCGTGAGTTGGGCGGCCCTGAGGTTCGGGGCGCAAACGTACTGACCGGCCGAGGCCGGGTTGGCGCGGATCGTCGCCCACACGGCCTTCTGCGAGTCCGTCAGCCCCGCCTCGATCTGCTGCCGCAGTCCCGCGAGGAGATCTTCTTCCTGCTGCCTCGCTGCCGCCGCGGCCGCTCGCAACTGCTGCAGCCGCGAGCGCACGTCCGCACTCGACGCGCTGACGCTGAGGTCACTGAGCGTCCCTCGCACTGCCTTCTGCGCTCTAGCCGCTGCTGCCCGCCTTACCAGCCAAGCTGTTTGATTTGCTTCGTGCCACGACAGCAGACAGGAGAGGATGCCTTCCGCATCGCTCTGGTCCACGCCTATCGCGGCCAAGGTCGTGTCTGGGAGTTGCAGTTGCTTGCGGAGAACCACAATGCGCGCGTGCGCTTCTGCATCCAGCTCTCTGGGTTGCGTCGCGGCGGGCTCCTCAGCCAACGCGATGGGAGTATTCCACAGCAAGCACAGCAGGGCTGCCGTGCCAGCCGCTGCACGGAGTACCTCTCCCCGTTTCGCCTTACGAGTTCTGATGGTCGGCATTGCCTGTGTCCGCTCTCTGCTGAGCTTCCTCAAGTTGTGCAGTCCTGACCCGCCGCTCGTTGCGCGGTACCGTGTCTCTCGACCCGTCTGCGGCCCTTCACTTGGTGCTTTCGCTCGGCCACGTCACCCACTTCAGCGCCGGCGGCTCGCCCGCCTCGATGTAATACAGCTTCCCGTCCTGCTCGCAGGCGCCCCAAGCCTTCTCACAGAGGATCTTCTTCTTGCCATCCGCCGACCACGTCGTCAACTGACCGGGCGCGGCTCGCAGGGCCGCCCACCTGGTGGCATTGGGGTCAATCTTGCGGACGATCCCCGCGAGGGCCCCGTCATCCGATACAGCCGAAGGCATGATCGCCCCGGCCATCTTCCGCTTCGCCTGCCCGGCGACGGTCAGGATCGTCACCCATTGCCTGCGAATAGGCCCCCGTAAGCCCTCGACCTGTCGCAAGGCCACGTACTTCCCGCCGGGGCTGACGGCCACTTGCGCGAATGACTTCGCGTCGCACAGCGTCGCCAACACTTTGCCCGTCGCATCGGCGGAAACGACCTTCCCGCTCGCCAGCAACTCCCTGTCGCTGCCCCCGGCCGGGCGCTTGGGGTTGGCGATAGCGACCAGTGTCTCGCCACGACGGTCCCACCCGACCAGTTTCCCACGAAGCCTCAACTCCGTACTGCGCATCGTGGCTGGGTCCAGCAGGCAGATCGGCATTAGCTCCGAGCCCTTCGCCTTGCGAAGGTAGCCCAACCGCTCCCCGAACCATCCCGCATCGTCAATGTCGGCCGGCGCAAGGCGCACCACCTTCTTGTCCGCCAGGCCGTACAGGAGCCACCTGCTCTTGAGCTTGTCTGTCTTGAGGTCGTACGTCTCCGCGTTGAACAGGACTTGGCAACCATCCGGCGACGGCCGAATCCGGCCAAGCACTTCCCAACCGCCCCCTTCGTACCCGTCGAGGAATTCCTGCATCGTTTCTGACAGGTTCGTCACCGCTCCAGTTGCCAGATCGATCCGGAAGTACGACTCCTCTGCCGTCATCTCCGCCAACAACCCTCCGCCCGGCTCGGGTGCTTCCCGCACGACGTAGTATGCAGCCTTACCGCCCTTGGCCACGATCGGGCCGGAGGGTCTGGAACCTGTAGGAATAGGGAGGTGGACACTTCCGCTTGCCCTGCCGAGTGCTAGGCCATGTGACAGCATAGACGCTCCCAGAGCGGCAAGGACTCCCAGTCGGCTTGTCTTGACAGCCATATGGTATCTCCTCAGAGCTGCCACCATCGAGAGGCAGGGGGCGAAGGTCTGAACTCAGTGTCCCCTGCCATGTAGCCAGGATTGTAGTGATTCGCTGGCAATTCGAATGCATGATTGATCTGTTACAAAACGGATTTCCCCCTGCAGTCTCGCAACGCGAAATACACACGTCACTACGGGCTTGTCCTTGACTGCGAGCGAGCTATCTGGTGGCAAGACAGACAGTGTGAGTTCCTGGTATTCGCTCGGGCCTATGAGTGACGCGCTCTGTTGCCCCCCCCTGTTCTCCTCGAGAATTGCCCGGAGTTGAAGCAAGCCCTGCAAACACACCACAACCTGCGGAAGGCGTACCTCATATTCCTCGGTCAGTTCGAACTCCCTGCTGTCGCTTCGAAGCCATAGGGCGCGATCCCAAAACTGGCCCGAAAGGGAAAGCATGCCAACACAGTACTGGCCTCGGTCAATGGACTTGGTCTCCTGGACGTGCAGTACGATGCAATTCCAACCATCGGTCGAAGGCAGTTCGAAGACCTTCTCTAGTTGTGTTCTATCGTCTACCATACGGGCCGCGATTGCCCTTTCCTATTCGTGAATGTTCCTCGCTTGGATTCACGTTGCGCTCTTGTGTGCTATGGGGAGTGCCTTTGCCGGCGCTATGCCTTCCCTTCACATTGCGGCCTGGACCTTGATCCGGAATAGCCGTATCCGGATCTGGATCGAGGCCAAGCGATCTCCTTCGTTCCGATTGCCGCTTGCTTACCTCCCTGGGATCATACGGGCTCCCAGGAACGGCAGGCGAAGGGGTCGTGTTCCTTGTACCAGGCCTGCATGGTTCCTCATTGTGGCTCAGAACGCCAAGCTTGGAGACATAATAGCAGTGCTTGGTCCGGACTTCAAGGTTGTAGACACGGTGCGCGCCCGGCTTGCGTCGAATCGATACAATCCGTGTCCGGCCGGTTTGTGTCCGTAGCTCCTCTCCGACCCGCAGGTCCCTCACCGGAACCCATGCGCCTCGGGTCTCCGAGTACAGCCGGTGCCAGCCGGTGGGCTCCAGCGGCTCGGCCAGACCTTCCAGCATCAACTGAAAGACGTATCCGTTCAGATGCGTGACGGTCGCCAAGACCAGCCGACCAGCACACTTCCGAAGGCGCGGGCACGGCTTGATGGAGACCACACGGGCCGGGCCGCTCAGACCCATCTCCGGCAGGGCGAAGTCAATCGTCCCGCCGACTTTGCACTTCGTTCGCCCCAGCCAAGACGTCGGGCGAAGCAGGCGCACGTCGATGATGTCAGAAGGCGTTCCCGGGCACGGCATGCGGAGCTCGATCACTCGCCAATGGCGAGGATCGATGGAGCCGCTGTCTATCTCTTCTTCATCATCACCTCCTTCCTCATCCTCCTCGCCGGGTGCTGCTTCATCATTCGTCGTCAGCACGCGGTCGCCGACGACGAGATTCTCGATCGGCTTATCGCAGTCCGCAGTGCGAACCAGGGTGCCCCCAACGAAGCAGTAGTCGTCCGGAAGGTCCGTATTGCCCTTCCCCCGGAGCTTGTGCATATCCGCTGCCCTCAGCGCCATGTCCAATCCGCGCCATAGCGCGGCTGCATGGTCGATCATCTTGATCTCGTCGTCGCTCAGCCCAAGTCTTCTCATTGCCCCGTGGCGATACTCATCCATCGCTGTTGTCGCCGCGAACCTGCCCGCAGTCTTTGCGACGAAAGTCAAGGCGGCCTTGGCGCCTGCGAGCTTGCCCCCTTGTTTGCATGCCATTGCCACGGCCGTCTTTAGACTTCGAATCAACGCCACTCCAGAGAACGCCGTAACTGTCACCTCACCGGCCAGCTCAGTGTATTCGAGAGTCGTGATGATCGAGTTGGTGGTGTCGAGGACGCGCCCGATCTCTGAGTCGAGTGAATGCCAAGCGTGGTATACGGAGAGCCGTTTGGACATCCAGAGATTCCAGAGCCTCTCGTCGCTCTGCGGCGTGATGGCGAATGGCTTGACGCGAAGGAAGCTCATCGCCCCGATCACCGTACGGAGCTTGTCTGTCCCGAGACCATAGTGCTCGTAGAATGCGGGATGCTCCCAGAAGTAGATCGCGTCACTCTCGGCAAAGTAGTCCTTCATGCGCCACACGGCCTTTCTGTGCTCGTTGATGAAGGAGCGCAGACGGATGCCGGCCATGTCTTGAGCCCTGGCCAGAGGACGAAGATCCGGTTCGCAGACCAAGCACGTCTTCTGCTTCTGTTCGAGCCTCTGCTGTTCGCGTGCGTAGTCTCGCAGTGCGGACAGATATAGGCGGCGTTTGGCTCTTGCCAACCGGCCCTGCTGAAGCGCTCTCTGCGCCGCGGCCTCGCCCGCCGCCAAACCTCCTGGATCCCTCAGCGAGGCCGGATCGCTTCGGAAGGCCTCATACAAGCTCATCCCGTCCGGGTAGTCCATCAGGTCCCTCTGCGTCCACCTCCCCGTTCTCGGGTGGAGGTAACGGTTGCGGACGCCGATCAGCTCGAACTCGTTGTCATGCATCAGGCCCTGGTGGCCGATGTCGCAGACGGAGTAGGGCTGGGTTACGTTTGCGTCGCCGGCGCGCTGGGGGTCCCACAGCGGGGAGTGGGCGAGGGGGTCGTTCGTGCCGGCGGAGGTGAAAACCGTCCGCTGGCCGTAGGGGGTGTATTCGTAGCGTTCGACGAGGTTGCCTGATTCGTCTGTCAGGCCGATCACGTTGTAGTTGGCGCCTGCCTGTCCGGTAGGCAGGTTCTGCATGGGATAGTAGTTCGCGTCGCAGAGCTGCTCGGCCTCGTCGTAGGGGTCGGTGTTGCCAGAGACCTGGACGAGGTCGTCGATGTACCGCCCGCCCCAGACGTGCTGCTTGGCCGTGTTGCCGTTGTCGAATCGCGTCTCCAGCAGACGCCAGTTGCGGTCCCAGAGGTACTCCTGCGTGCAATCGAGGTCCCCGGTGTTGGCTACCATCTTCCTGGTCCTGCGGTTCAGGCCATCCTGTTTCATCGTACCGATCATCGAGCCGGTCCGCAACGTAGCGGACGCGGCGTGGGCGTCCAGGCGTTGAGTGTGCGGCGTCGAGGGGGTAGAAGGAGGGGGATGCAGCGAACAGAGCTGCGCGGGATGAGGAGTGAGACATGCGAAGGCACTGGGCGATGGTTGTGCTCGCGGCGCTGTCTGTTTGGGGGGTTCTTGGCGGCTGCGGAGGGACGGGCGAGTTGGGCTCCGCCGAGGCGAGCTCGCCGGGAGGCCTGGCGCGGCCGGTGATCGGCATCACGAGCGCGTATTATCCGGACCGGGACCAGGTGAGGCTGCCCTCCGCGTACGCCGAGGCGATCGGCGAGGCGGGCGGGACGCCGGTGATTCTGCCGGTCATCGAGGACGGCGCGCTCATCGACGAGTACGTTCGCCGGCTGGACGGGCTCGTGCTGAGCGGCGGGGACGACGTCCCGCCGGCGGCGTACGGCGAGGCCCCCCACGCGACGACGCGAACGCTCTCGCCGCGGCGGCACGGTTTCGAGGCGGCGATGGTGAGGGCGTGGCTTGGGACGGGCAAGCCGATCCTGGGCGTCTGCCGCGGTCTCCAGCAGATCAACGTCGTTCGCGGCGGGACGCTCGTACAGGACATCCCCACGCAGGTGGGCGGGGGCGTGGTCCATCGGCGCCCGCCCGGCGGCGGCGACGCGACGCACGCCGTGACCCTCGAGCCGGGCACGAGGCTGCGGGCCCTGCTGGGCAGGGAGAGGCTGGAGGTCAACTCCAGCCATCACCAGGCCGCCAAGGACGTGGGCGCAGGCCTCCGGGTGGCGGCCCGCAGCGGGGACGGCGTGATCGAGGCCCTGGAATTCACCGACGGCCGATTCGGTCTGCTCGTGCAGTGGCACCCGGAGAGGATGGCGGACGCCCGGCACCGCCAGGCGATCTACGGGGCCTTCGTGCGGGCCTGCCGGGCCGCGCCCGCGGCCGTGCCTGCCGGCGCGGCTGCGCGGTAGTGCATCGTGAGGGGCTGACGGACGTCCCACTCGGTCTGGAGGCCCTCGGGCAGGACGACCAGGTGCCCGGCCTGGAGCGTGACCGTGCCGGCGGGCGTGTCGACGACGGCCTCGCCCGCGGTCACGTAGAGCGTCTCCGTACGGCCCGGCGTGCGGCGGAACCGCTTCGCCTCGTGGGTGCGCGTCGGCCAGCGCGTACAGCCCAGCTCGGCCAGCTCGACCTCGGCGGCCGGGTGTACGCTCAGGTTCGGCGGCGCGCCGGCGGGGTCGATCCGCACGAGGCGGAAGTCGTCCAGGTAGGCCGTACAGCCGCGGACCTCGAAGACGATATTCACGCAGGGGTCCCACTTCGGCGTGTCGAACTGGAGGACGGCGCGCTGCCAGCCGGGCTTGTCGCCGGTGGCCTTCGTCGTCTGCTGGCGGACGAGCCACGTGCGGCTGTGGGGCGTCCACTCGTAGACGTGCGCGGTGAGGTAGGCCTCGGGCGCGATCCGGTCCCACTCGACGGGCGGGGGGAGCGGCTTGCCCTTCTTCTTGAGGCCGGCGCGGCGGGCGTCGTCCTTGGCGCGGGCGGCGGCGACCTGCTGCCTCGTCCAGGGCACGACCTTGAAGTAGGCCTCCAGGAGGAACTTGCTGTCGGGCAGGCAGGAGACCTGGGGCAGGTTGGGCCAGGTGGACTTGGTCAGCAGGGCGGACCGGCTGCCCGTGCGTGCGACGTCGGTGACGATCTCCGGCGGGTGGGACGTCCACGTGATGCCGCGTTCCGGCTCGGTCAGGGCCATGGGCTGGTCCTCGAAGCCCTCCGGCTCGCCGATGGAGACGAACACGCCCCGGGCGTTCTTCTGGATGAGTTCCATTCGGTCCCACACGTGCGCGCTCAGCTCGGGCGGCAGGCCGCACAGCCGATGGTGGGCTTGGAAGCGGCGGCGGCCGGTCTCGTCGGTCGGCAGGTTGGCGGGGAGGTTGATGCGGACGTGGAAGTCGTTGTGGGCGTTGCAGACGGGCATGGCGACGGCCCCGCCGCCGTCGGCGCGCGTCCGACACGACCCCCACCCGTCCCGCCGGGTCAGAAACGCGATGAACCCGCCGTCTCGCCAGGTGCAGTCGCTCTTGCGGCTGTCGCAGCGGTCCATGCACACCAGGTTGTTCGCCCACCCGCGATAGCCCCCGCCGGCGGGGCAGTGCACCGTGCGGTCGTAGACGCGGTCCTTCGGCCAGGGCGGGTAGCAGCCGGGCGTGAACGTGGGGCCGACGAACGTCGCCTTCTCGGGCCGGGCCTCGAACCGGACGTCATAGTGCCCGTCGATGCGGTAGCCCAGCACGGGGTCCACCGAGAGCACGAAGCGGTGGCGGGCGACCCGACCCTCCGTCTGGAGCGAACGGGTCAGCGTGATCGTCTCGCCGCCGCCGGTCCATTCGTCCTTCGGGCCGGTCACGTCGGTCAGGACGATCGACCCGTGCATCCGGACCGGCTTGAGGAACTGGCCCGTGTAGAGCATCGGGCCCAGGTAGTTGTCCAGGTGGTACCGGCCGGTGGGCATGTTCAGGGTCGTCTTGGCCGCGTCGGGCGTGAGGGCCAGCAGATGGAACGCCGACCGCCAGATGGCCACGTACTTCTCCCCGTCGCGGATCACGGCCCAGGCCTCCTGCTTGGGGCCCGTGACGTGGTGGAAGGTGAACGTCCGCCGCTCCACGCGAAAGCGGGGCGTGTACTCGGCGAAGCGCGCCTTCGGCCGGACCTGTCGGACGAGGTCGTCCAGCTCGTCGGCGACGCCGAGGCCGCCGGCCGCCAGGCAGACCGCCCCGATCGCGAGAACGTTCCAATGCCGCATGGACGCTTTCCTTTCGACGGCCGTAACGCGGACTGCCCGCGGCCGTTCATTCTCTTGAACCGAGCCCGGGGGGGGCCGGCTTCGGCTCGCCCCGGAAACCATTGGCCGCGAAGGAGAGCGGGAGATGATCGGGTTTGGTGCTTCATTGCGTCGGTACGTATGGGCTTCGCTCGCCGTCGCGGTAGGGGTCCTGTCTCCGGGCGGGCTCGGCGCGCCCGCGACGGTCGAGCCGTTCCAGATCCTGAAGGACGCGGGCTTCGGCGGCGGCCTGATCGTGCACGTCGGCGTCTCGGACGGGGCGCTGGAAGCGCAGTTCGCGGACAGGGGCACGTGGCTGGTGCACGGCCTGGCGGCGGACGACGCGGTGCGGGACAGGGCCCGGGGGGCCCTCATGACCCGCGGCGAGTACGGCCGGGCCGGCGTCGCCACGTGGGGCGGCGGCCCGCTGCCCTATGCGTCGAATCTCGCGACGGCGGTGGTGGCCGACCTCGACGCCCTGGGCCCGGCCGCGCCGACGAGGGCGGAGATCGAGCGCGTCGTCGCGCCGGGCGGGCTGGCGGTCCTGAGAACCGGCGGGCGGTGGCGCGCGGCGCCCAAGCCCCGGCCGGCGGGCATGGGCGATTGGGCGCACTTCGACCACGGGGCGGACGGCAATCCGGTTTCGGAGGACACGATCGTCACGCCGGTCCGGCAGGTCCAGTGGATCACGGGCGTTCAGCCGAATCCGTTCGAGGGCAATCCCGCGGGGTACTCCCCGGGCGGGGGCATACGGCTCTCCGGGCGCTATGCCGTCCTGGACGTCAACGACGCGTACACCGCCGAGGGCCGGCGGAAGCGGGAGACGTGGGTCCTCCAGGGCCGGGATGCCTTCAACGGCGTGCCGCTCTGGTCCCTGCCGCGCGACGTGGCGGTCTCGCAGAAGCGCTGGTCCCTGGCGGCCGGGGCGGGCGAGGTCTACACGTGGCTGCAGCGCGGGGGCCGGCTGACCGCGCTGGACCTCGCGACGGGAGCGGTGCGGCGGACGTATGCCGGGACCGAGCCCGGCAAGGACGGGCTGCGGGAGGAGACGTGCAGCGTCCGCATCGCCGCCGGCCGGCTCGTGGTCGGCCTGCGCGACCGCATCGTCTGCTTCGACCGGAAGTCCGCCGCCCCGCAATGGACCGCCCGGCGCGAGGGCAAGCTGCTGCTCGGCACGGTCGTCGACGTGCCCGGCGAACGCGTGTACTGCCTGGTCGCCCGCCCTGGCGACCGGCGCGAGTTCGGCGGGCGCTGGCCTCACAACCAGCACACGGAGGCCCTGCTCGCCCTGCGCCTGGCCGACGGCCGGGAACTGTGGCGGTGCGCCGACATCGCCAGCCGGGATATCGAGCGCCGGGACCGCAATCGGTCCACGCTCGTTCGCCGCGGGCCGGGGCAGGTCATCCCGACCGGGAAGCACGTCATCGTGTTCGGCAGCGCGGCCATCTCGGGCGGCAGCTCGCCGTACGTCGCGGCCGTCGCCGCCGCCGCCGGGCGGATCGTGCACCAGACGGACGAGCCCTTCCGGCAGAGCTACAACCGGTGGGGCTACAACGTGCTGTGCCGGGACGGCGCGGCCTGGTTCGCGGGGGCGTTCACGAACGTCTGGCGGTTCGATCCGGACTCGGGCGAGGTGCGGCTCGTGCTGAACAACTCGTGGAACCAGCGGTGCACGCGGTTCACCGCGACGCCGAACTACTTTCTCTTCGGGCAGGCGGCGTACTACGGGCGAGACTTCGCCGGCGAGCAGGTGTGCGTCGCGCGGTCGGGCTGCGCGATGGGCAACATCCCCGCCAACGGGATGACCTACTTCACGCCCACGGCGTGCGGGTGCATCACGCAGGTCCGCGGGTTTCAGGCGATGACGGGCGAGCCGGCCCCGCGGGCCTTGCCGGAGACGGCGCGGCGGACGCGGGGCGACGGCAAGGCCAGCGCCCTGCCGACCGGTCCGCTGGACGAGCAGCCGGCCGGCCCGGTGGCGGCGGACTGGCCCAAGCAGTGGCGCGCCGCCCATCGCGAGACGCCACCCGTTCGCGCCGGGGAGGTCGATCTCGTCGCCGTCGTGCATCGCCACCGGCTGGAGGCCCGCCGCGGCGGGAAGGTGCTTTGGCGATTCGTGGCGGGCGGGCGAATCTCCTCGCCCCCGCTCGTCGACGGGGACCGGGCGATCTTCGGCGCCCACGACGGCAGCGTCTATGCCGTCCGGATCGCCGACGGGGCGCTCGCGTGGAAGTACCTGCTCGCGCCGACCCGCCGGGCCGTCTGCGTCAACGCCCAACTGGAAAGCGCCTGGCCCGTCTACGGCGCCTGCTTCGGCGAGGGGGCGCTTCGCCCGGTGATCGCCTCGGCCGGAACGCACGTGGAACTGGCCGGCGGGGTCGTCGTCGCGGCGCTCGATCCCGTCACCGGTCGGCCGATGTGGAAGAAGCACCTCCGCAAACCGCCCAGCCGCGTCCCGCCCGGCGGGCAGGCCGCTCGGATCGCGGCCTACAGCTTCATCAACAGCGTCCCCCGCGTCGAAGGCGGGCGAGTCGTCCTCGGCGACGGCGGCCGGAAGGGCGGCCTGTTCGACTTCGCGCCGGAAGAGGACGAGGCCGCCCTCAACGGGCGCCTCGCCACCCCCAAGCCGAAGCGGAAGTGAACCGGGCGAGGGCCTGCGAGGGAGCCCGGGGCCGCGTCAGCTTCGGCCGAGACGACGCCGCCAGGCCGGCAGGTCCCGTTCCAGCAGTCTCTGCGCGTAGTACCCCAGCCACGAGTAGCCGTTGCGGCGCTCGTGGGAGATCTCGGCGAGCGTCCGCCGGGGGATGCCGTCGCGGCTGCAGAAGATCGGTCGGTTCGACTGAATGTCATAGAAGCGCGCCCACATGGGCGCCGCGGCCGGGTCGTGGACGACCACCCGGTCCGAGCCCTTCGGCTTCGTCGCGTCCTTCACGCGAACGACCTTGATGCCCCTGAGCTTCGATCGCTCGAACCAGGCCACGGCGGCCTCAATGGCGGCGACGACCTCGTCGCTCGGCTTGTCGATCTGCATCAGGAACCGCACGATGCCGACGGACTCGGCGCCGCTGATCGACGCCAGCTCGTAGGAGCGCGCCTTGCGGGGCGCGTACGTCCCCTCATCGTGCTGGGCGCACCAGGCCGTGAGCTTGCCGTTCACGCGGATCTGGCACTTCAGGATGCACTGCAGGCCGCGTTGGACGGCCTCGCGGCATCGGCGGCGCACGTCATCGGGCACGAAGCCGAACGCCTCGCCGTCGTGGGCGACGTTGCTCAGGAGGCTCATCACGCCGATCATCGCGTTGTCGTTGAACGTGATGTGCCTCGCGTAGCCGCGGGGATCGGGGAACCGCTGGGGCCAGCCGCCGTTGTCGTACTGCCCGGCCAGCAGGTACCGAATTCCCCGCAAGGCCGCCTTGGCGAAGCGCTCGTCGCGCGTCTTGCCATAGGCGTCGGCGAGCAGGCGGATCTCCGTGTGCGTCGCCCCGTTGTCGATCATCGAATCCCGCTTGGACCGGTCCTTGAGGATCCCGGCGCGGCGAGCGGCCGTCAGCTCCTCCTTGCGGTCGTAGTTCTTGGGCCAGCCGCCCGTCTCGCGTTGATACAGCAGGACGTTCTCGGCGACGAGTCGGTCTGAGGCCGACAGGGCCTTGGGCCGATCCCCGGCCGCCGGGGCCGCGCCGCACAGACCGATAGCAACCACCCACGCCACTCGCATTCGTCCGCTCGCAGTCCGCAACATGAGGCTCCCGCCTTTCGTTGACACGGGCACGTTCCGGGCGGCTTTCAGCCGGGGACCGCGCTGGTCCCTGCGCGCGCCGGGACGAGCTACGTCGCCCCGGGGCGACCACCGCCGTCGGCTTCCGGCCCGATCCTACCGCCGAACCGACGGGCGGCAAGCCCTTGTTCTCCTCGACCGAGAAGCCGAGAGCGGCGGGAGGGCATTGGAGGCCCACGGAACCGGTCGGCGGCATCGGCGGCGGCGGGATTCCGCGCGGCACGTCGGGAGTCGCCGCGCGGCACGTTCGGGCGAAACGGTCGCCAAGAACCCTTGCGGCCGGGCGGGCGGTGGCGCCAAATGTCGGCTGCGGAGGAACAGAGCCCGACTGCGGCGCGTTCCATATCGCATGAGCACTTGGGCGCGTTCCGCGCGAACTTCGGCCGGGCGAACGGCCCGGCCCGGGAGCTAACAGCCATGAAGAGTCGAAGCGTATCGAGACGGGATTTCCTGAAGAAGGCCGCCCAGGCCGGCGCGGTGGTCGCGGCGCCCACCATCGTACCATCGAGCGTCTTCGGCCGCGGGGGTGCCGTCCCGCCCAGCGAGAAGATCGTCGCGGCGGGGATCGGCATTCGCGGCCGGGGCATGCACGACCTGCGGTGGATAATCGGCCAGCCGGACGTGCAGATGGTCGCCATCTGCGACATCCAGAAGCGGCAGCGCCTGTCCGTCAAGGCGCACATCGACAACCAGTACGGCAGCAAGGACTGCAAGATGTACCCGGAGATCCGGGAGTTCCTCGCCGAGCGGGCGGACATCGACGCGGTCCTGATCGCCACGGGCGACCGCTGGCACGCGCTGGCGAGCATTTTGTCGATGCGGGCGGGCAAGGACGTCTACACCGAGAAGCCCTCCTGCATGACCATCGCCGAGGGCAAGGCCGTCGTAGAGACCGCCAGGCGCTACGGGCGCGTCTACCAGACCGGCACGCAGCGGCTCAGCGAGGCGCCCCACGTGTTCGCCATGGAGCTGGCGCGGACGGGGCGGCTGGGCAGAATCCACACGGCCTACGCCCACATCGCCCCCTGGGACGCCGCCAAGATGCGCCACGACTGGCTGCCCGCCCAGCCCCAGCCGCCGAAGGAAGAGGTCGACTGGGACACGTGGCTGGGGCCCTGCCCCTGGCGGCCCTACAACCAGACCTACGTCCGCGGCGGCTGGCGCGGGCATTACGACTTCCACACGAGCTGCATCGGCGAGTGGGGCGCCCACACGTTCGCCCAGGTCCAGGCGGGCCTGGACCTCGGAGACACCGCCCCGATCGAGTACCGCTACGTCGACAACGACAGCGGCGACGGCATGGTCACGACGTTCGCCAACGGCGTGAAGATGATCCTCTCCCGGGGCAACAAGTACTGGCGCGGCTCGTGCGGCGAGCGGTTCGACGGCGACGAGGGCTGGGCCGGGGCGGCCGACGGCTACTCCCGCGCGGACGTCTCCAACCCCAAGATGCACGGGCTGTACAAGAAGGTCATCGGCGAGTACGTCGCGCGGACCGGCCGGGCGCTGAACCACATGCGGAACTTCCTCGACTGCGTCCGCTCCCGCGAGCGGACCGTCGCGGACCCCGTCGTCATGCACCGCTCGATGACGGCCGTCCACGCCGCGAACATCTGCATGTGGCTGGGCCGGGACCTCAAGTTCGACCCCGTCAAGGAGGAGTTCCTCAACGACGACGAGGCCAACCGCCTCCGCTCCCGCGCCATGCGCGAGCCGTGGATCATCTGACCCGCCCCAAGCCCGAATTGCAGGAGAGTCACAGCATGTCGATATCCCGATGGAATCTGATCCTCGTCGCCGCGGTGCTTCCCGCGGCCGCCGCCACGTCCCTGGCCGGGGAGGCCGAGCTGCTCGCCACGCTGAAGTCCGGCGAGGCCCACAAGGCCAAGGCCGACGCCTGCCGCGAGCTCGCCCGCGTGGGCACGAAGCGGGCCGTCCCCGCGCTGACCGCCCTGCTCGGCGACGAGAAGCTCGCCCACATGGCCCGCTACGCGCTGGAGTCGATTGCCGACCCCTCCGTGAACGTCGCCCTGCGGGACGCGGCCGGCACGCTCAAGGGCCGGCTGCTCGTCGGCGTGATCGGCAGCCTCGGCGTCCGCCGCGACGCCCAGGCCGTCGGCATGATGACCGGGCTGCTCGACCATCGCGACGTCGAGGTCGCCCGCGCCGCGGCCCGCGCGCTGGGCAACATCGCCTCGCCCGCGGCCGTCGAGGCCCTCCAGAACGCGCTGCCCAAGGCCCCCGCCGATCGCCAGAGGGCGGTCTGCGAGGCCCTGCTCCGCTGCGCCGAGACCCGCGCTGCCCAGGGCAGGACCGAACAGGCCGGCGAGATCTACGCTCAGCTTCGCGGCCTGCGCGACGCGCCGAACGCGGTCCGCACCGCCGCCCTGCGCGGCGTGCTGATAACCGGCGGCCCCAACGCCCCCGCCCTGCTCCGCGAGGCCCTGCACGACAAGCAGTACGTCCTGTTCGCCTCGGCCACGCGGGCGTCCATCGAGATGCCCGCCCCCGCGGTGACCGCGGCCCTCGCCGACGAGCTGGGCAAGCTGCCCGCCGACCGGCAGCTCCTCGTCGCACAGACGCTCGGCATTCGCGGCGACGAGAAGGCCGGACCCGCGCTGCTGGCCGCCGCCCGCAAAGGGCCCGCCGCCGTCCGCATCGCCGCCATCCGCGCCCTGACCCGCCTGGGGCACGCCCCGGCCGTCGCCGTGCTCACCGAGATCGCCCTCGGCGACGAGAAAGAGGTCGCCGACGAGGCCCAGCGCTGCCTGGCGAACTTCCCCGGCAAGGAGGGACAGGGCGCGGTGCTGGCCCTGCTGGACCAGAAGGACCCCAAGGCCCGCCGCCTGGCCATTGAGATGATCGGCCGCCGGGCCGTCGGCACGACCTCCCCCGTCCTGCTGAAGGCCGCCCGCGACGACGATGCCGACGTCCGCGCCGCCGCCCTGCGGGTGCTGCGCGACACGGCCCGGGCGGAGGACCTCTCCGCCCTGCTGGGCCTGCTGGTCGCCGCGCGGTCCCCCGCGGACGTCCGGGCCGCCGAGGACGCCCTGCGGGCCCTCACCGCCCGAGAGGCGCGAACGGGCGGAGGCAAGGTCGTCATCCGCAAGGCCGTCTACGGCGACCTGCCCGACGGCAAGTCCGCCGACGTCACGAAGAAGGTCACCCGCCTCGTGCGGAACGGGGCCACCTCCGTGGAGGCCTCCAACTCCCACTTCGGCGACCCCGTGCAGGGCAAGCCCAAGAAGCTCCGCGTGGACTTCACGATCAACGGCGTGGCCCGCAGCGTGACCGTCGCGGAGAAGCAGACCGTCACCTTCGCCGGCAAGACGGCCCCGCCCGCTTTTGTCGAGGCGTTCTGTGCGGCCCTGCCCAAGGCCCCGGCGGCGGCGAAGCCCGCCCTGCTGCGCATCCTGCGGTCCGCCGGCGGGCCCGTGGCGCTCCAGGCCGTCCGAGGGGCTGTCGACAGCAGCGACGCGAAGGTCGCCGAGGCCGCCTTCCGCGCCCTGTGCGAGTGGCCCACCGCCGACGCCCTGCCCGCCGTCGCCGAACTGGCCCGGTCCGGCAAGACGCCGGTGCGGAAGGTCCTGGCGCTCCGCGCGTACATTCGCCTGGCCGCACAGCAGATCGCCCCGCCCGCCACGCAGGTGGCGTCGCTCCAGGCCGCCCTCGCCCTGGCCGGCCGCGACGACGAGCGGAGGCTGGTGCTCAGCGCCCTGGGGAACATCCCCTCGGCCGAGGCCCTCGCCGCCATCCTGCCCTTCGTGGCCAACCCCTCGCTGAAGGAAGAGGCCTGCATCGCCGCGGTCGCCGTCGCCGAGAAGATGAAGACCACCCCCCAGGCCGTCGCCCAGGCCATGGGGGAAGTCGCCCGGCAGACCGCCAACAAGAAGCTCGCCGCCCGCGCCAAGGCCCTGGCTCGCAAGGGCACCTGATCCCGGCCCGAGGGCCGCAGCCCGTTGCGCCGAACCCGCCGAACGGCGGGACAGGGCTGCTGTGCGCAACGGAGACGGATACGTACGCAGCAGACATGATCTGCCGAGGAATGCCATGTTCCGTTCAGCCGAAACGTCCGCACTCGCCCCCGTTCGGGGGCGGGCGACGGCGCGCGCCCTGTCCGTTCTGGTCATCTTGCTCTGGACCTGCCCGGCGGCGTTCGCCGTCGAGTACGTCTTCCCGCCCGACGCGAAGATCCTCGACGTGAAGCGAGATTTCGGCGCGAAGGGCGACGGGAAGACGGACGACACGGCCGCGATCCAGAAAGCCATCGTCGCGTCGCTGACCGGCGACTACCGCAATCCGAAGTTCATCTACCTGCCCGACGGCACGTACGTCCTCAGCGCGTCGCTGAAGGCCCGGATCACGGACGCCCCGGACGGCCAGGGCGGCTGGAGCGACGGGTGGCGGAGCGGGATTGCCCTGATCGGCCAGAGCCGCCCGCGCACGGTGCTCAAGCTCAAGGATCGCTGCAGCGGCTTCGGCGACCGGGCCAAACCCCGGGCCGTCCTCGTCACCGGCTCGACGGGCCACGGCAAGGGTCACGACAGCCGCATCGGCGGATGGGGCAACGAGGCGTTCCAGAACACCCTCGCGAACTTCACGGTGGACGTCGGGGCGGGCAATCCCGGCGCGATCGGCGTGGACTTCCTCGCCAGCAACCGCGGGGCCATGGAGGAGATCACCCTCCGCAGCAGCGATCCGGCCAAGGCCGGCTTCTGCGGGCTTGACATGACGAGGCCCTGGCCCGGGCCCGGGCTGATCAAGGGCGTCTCCGTCGACGGCTTCGACTTCGGCATCCGGCAGCGCCACATGGATTGCGGTATGGTCTTCGAGCACATCACGCTGACCGACCAGCGCGTGGTCGGCATCGAGGCCGCCGGCAGCCCCACCATGAGCCTCCGCAAGGTCGTCAGCCGCGGGGCCGTGCCCGTCTTCCGCTCCGTCCAGGGCGGGCGGGGGCTGATCATGCTGATCGACTGCTCGTTCACGTACACGGGCACGGACCCGGCCGCGACGGCCATCCACAACGCGGACAACCTGCTGCTGAAGAACGCCGACGTGGCCGGCTACGCCACCGTCGTGGACAACGAGGGCAAGGCCCTCCGCGCGGACCTCCGGCTCGACGGCGGCAAGGGACACGTGAAGCAGTACCTCTCGCGCGAGCCGGTGCGGCTGTTCGCGGGGCCCGAGACGCTGCCGAACCTGCCCGTCAATGAGACGCCGCTGTGGCACTCGACGGACCTGGCCGACTGGGCCAACGTGGCGGACTTCGGCGCCCGCCCGAAGGGCAACCCGCGGGACTTCACCTCGCAGGTGGTCCTGTCCCGCGTGGACGCGAAGGTCAGCTTCGGCTGGGGCGGCGGCGGGCCGGACCCGCGCGTCGGCAGCGATAACTTCGCCGTCCGCTGGACCGGGGAGATCGAGCCCCCCACCACCGGCCAGTACACCTTCCACGTCGACGTCAACGACCGCGGGCGGCTGTGGGTCGACGGCAAGCTGCTGGTCGACGAGTGGGAGGGCTACCACAGCAAGGAATACAGCGGCACGGTCGCCCTGCGGGCCGGCCGGCGCGTGCCGATCAAGCTGGAGTACTGGGAGAGCGGGCACGCCGCCTGGATCCGCCTGCGCTGGTCCGGCCCGGGCATCAAGAAGCAGACCGTCCCGACCGAGGTCCTCTACCCGACGACCGACGCCAAGCACCCGGCCGGGCTGACCGGACAGTACTTCGGCAAGGACAACCCCGCCTGCGCCGCGGCGATTCAGAAGGCCATCGACTCGGGCAGGTCCGTCGTGTACTTCCCCAACGCCGCCTACGACGTGAACGGCACGATCGTGATCCGCGGGCGCGTCCGCAAGCTCATCGGCATGGAGGCCCGCCTCAACAACGCCACGATCCGCTTCGACGGCGGGGCCCACGACGCGGCCTGGATGGAGCACCTCGGGGGCATGAAGGTCGTCCACAACTGCGACAAGACGCTGGTCATTCGCCATTGCGACCTCAAGCAGTACGACAACACCGAGCGCGGCACGGGCGACGTGTTCATCGAGGACATCATGGGCGGCCACCCGCGGATCAACGCCCCGCAGAACCTCTGGGCGCGGCAGCTCAACAGCGAGTACGGCCGGGTCCCGCAGTTCATCAACCGGGGCGGGAAGGCGTGGATTCTGGGCATGAAGTGCGAGAGCAAGATGCCGCTGATCGTCAACCACGGCGGCATCGTCGAATGCTACGCCCTCTACTCGATGACCAACCCCCAGCCGGACCGCACCACGCCGATGCTCCTCAACGACGGCGGCGTGATGGCCGTCTCCTTCGCCGACGGCGGTCAGAAGTCCTACCGCATCAAGGTCAAGGAGACCCAGGCCGGCCAGACTCGCCAGGACCAGACCGGGCGGCGCGAGACCATGCTGTACCTCGGCGGCACGGGACAGCCGCGGTGAGGCGGCGGGCGATCGTGATGAACCGCATCGACGCGGGCGAGGTCTCCGGCGGGACGTGGACCATTCCGGCCGAGAAGCCCGTCTTCCTCATCGGATTGCGGCGAGCGTCGCTCGCCCCCCGGCCCTGTGTCAGTTTTGTGTCCGTCCACGAGGGTCAATCCCGGCACAGGAATTCATAAACGCTTGTAACAAAAGCCTTTAGAACATACGACCGCGTGTCGCCCGGCGCGGGGGTGACACAACTCCCTCCGGCGCGCCCGCCGCCTCGCCTGGCGGAGGCGAAATCGGAATACTCGGCGTTTGGCTTTGTTTCGCCGGTCCCGTGGTGTCTGCCTATGCCTTATGACGGCCTGACGGGGTAGCGGAGCCACTCTTCGAGCGTCCAAACGTGGTCCGACAGGCGAGCTACCATCGCGGGTGTTCGCTCCCG
>Ga0272441_10006567_pt1 | contig 19384 bp, 11 predicted proteins | sample SSMProp6N_FD_193582 | JGI IMG/M metagenome (GOLD analysis project Ga0272441, IMG submission 193582) | Marine sediment archaeal communities from Little Sippewissett salt marsh, Falmouth, MA, United States - SSM-Prop-6N | ecosystem: Environmental > Aquatic > Marine > Wetlands > Sediment ... | reverse complement strand
ACTGCCCTTGAGCGGTTTGAGCCATCCGTCCCGCTGCCAGTAGCCCCAGGCGGAGGTCGAGCCGCGAAACGTCGCCTCCAGACCCGTCGCGTTGCCGAACTCATCGAACCAGGGCTGCGTGGCGTTTGGACAGCAGGTGACGTCGCTATCGTATTTGTGGTACTCGCCCATCGCCCGGCACCAGCGATTGCTGCCGGTCCCTTTGCTGGTGCCGTCAAAACCCTCCATGAAGTAGCCGCCGTAGTCCTCCGTGTACATCGAGAACCACAGACTCCACTGTTTTAGAAGCGATAGACACGCGACCGTTTTGGCCTGTTTCCGGACGCGCTGCAAGGCCGGCATGAGGATGGCCATCAGCAATGCGATGATCGCGATTACAACCAGAAGCTCGATCAACGTAAATCCTCTTTGCCTGCGCATGACCTTATTCCTTCTTCTAAAAGAATGTTCATTCAAACCGACATTTCTCTTTTTGACACGATCATTCTCCCGGTTGCTTCTGCTAAGATTATATCATATCAGGTCATGGGAATGCAAGCATGAAGCTATCTGAAGGCGTAACCTCTGCACAAGCAAATCGTCAATCTTCCTGGTTAATGTTCGGTTCGATCATGCCGATAAAGAGATTTGGCGTTCAGAACGACCGATCACGAAAAAAGAAAAAGACTGGAGAACAAATGTTCGAACCGGAATATGAAAATATCACCTGCCCGAAATGCCACCATCGGGAAGTGTATTTTGACCGTCAAATGGGTCACTATTGCATGTTTTGCGGTCGTCAGTTCAGCACCGAAGAGATCGAAGCGCTTCTCGAGTACGAACTCTGCACCATGAATACCGGCGGGTAAAAGAGGTATCAGGGCGGAGAACTCAAGCACATTTATCCTGCCACCCTAACTGGAGAGGCCAGGAAAAAGGAAGCCCCTGCAGAGCGGGGGGAGAGGAAACAACACCTTTGAGAAAGCGACGCAGGGGCTTGAGGACTGTTTAGTCATCCTTGAAGCTTCGCATCCACTCGGGCCAGTCTTCGCGGGTGACACCCACTCCTTTAAGCACTTGGTCCCTGCTATGCCATGAATAGGTATCTTGCCAATTGCGGTAACTATGTATTTTTTGTTTTAAAAGCCCCTTCACAGTTGAGGCGGGAAAAATGTGTGACAACTCTACGGAGGCGCCGACAGAGCAGGGACTTCGATGGATCTGCGCGCATCGTCACAGTCTTTGTTACGTCTTCGTATCGGTAAAGCTCAAGAGAAAATGGCCCCCGCTCGTTAGAAGGAGGAAAAACAAGCATTCAACATCGGCAGGGGCCTTACTCCTGGCTTCCCTGCCGAGGGTAATCAACGTTAATAATACTACAATCGCGCAAAGATTTATACTGTAAAAATTACTGGTTTTTCTTGACATATTCCTAAGGCGCGGATGGGGGGAAGAAGCATGAAATTGCAGGGGATCAGGACGGTTCAATAATCCGTGAAGCTTCGCATCCACTGCGGCCAGTCTTCGGGTAGAGCACCGCCGGCCCGGGTCCAGACACCTGCCGTGCTGAAGCTTCGGCCCCATTTGAGCGTCCACAATTGCTTGAGTCCTATTCTTTTGATGGACTGATCCAGGAAGATGCCGTTAATCGCCTGCTCGTGCCGGTTGATGCAGAACCGGTTCATGGAACTGGTATGAGGGTCGATTCGCTCGCCATCAAAGCTGGGCGGGGGGTCATCATGTTCCGGACCGCCGCACCAGAACCAGCAATCCAGAAACAACGGAATGGAACCGTTGTTTTTGACGTTAACCGTACCCCAGTAGTCCTTGGCGGCCTGGCCATAAAGTGGATCTTCGATGGCGAGATAGACCCAGTGGTTGATCCCATAGCTGCCCCACGTACCGGCCGGTTCGTTTATACCATCCGGCCGCGATCCGGTCACGCCGATCTTGCCCCAGGCCGTGAATGCGTCACCCCCGACACCCAGTGTGCCCGAACCCCCCGGTGGGTAGATTGGATTCTTGATCTTCGTTGCCATCGGGCAACAGCGTATCTTGGCATCGCGATAGTAGTAGTCGTACAACACATTGATCCAACGCCCCGTACCACTGGTGCGCTTTGGGAAGAAACCATTGTTGTCGTCCGTGTACATTGCAAAGATGGTCCCCCATTGTTTGAGATTCGACTGGCAAACCACTGCCCTGGCCTGTTGCTTGACGCGCTGCAGGGCCGGCATGAGGATCGCCAGCAGCAGGGCGATGATCGCGATCACGACCAAAAGCTCGATCAATGTAAATCCTCTTTTCGTGCGCATAGCTGTACTCCTTCATATTTACAAAAGGCCCATTCAAACCGTCCTTTTTCTTTTTGACATGATGAATCCCCCGACATTCACCAGCCATGATTATACCACATCCAGGTGTAGGAATGCAAGCGTCGAGAAGAATTAAAAAGCTTTGCAGGCCACTTGACCCGTTCTGCCGGTTTTGATGGGCAGAAGTCCTCTTTTGAAGATTTATACACATCCATTTTCCTGTCTCCTTTCTGAAAAAGCCCCTGCAGGGTGAAGGGGGGGTGAAGTTTTTTCCTTTGCAGGGGCATGGGGACTAATCGTTTGGAAGGTAATTATGGAAACGTTCCGTTTGCGGGTTGTTAGAGGAAGATTAAAACCAGATTAAATGAGGTCGGATCAAATCAAAAAACGCCGTTTATCCTCTGTTTCTATATAATCCGGCGTCAACGACTCCAGCCATTCGATCAACGTCCAGGCAGTTGCCCAAAAAGGTATTGACCCGGCGGCATAGCGGGCGGGGATCGCGCACCATATCATTATAACTGACTATCAGCTTGGAAAAGTGGCTTTGGCATTCGATCCACTGAAATATCTCTTCGAGGTCTTTCTTAAATAACGCCGCGAGTTTATCGTCGCCGACGTTGGAGCCTTGCTGGCCGGTTCGCTCCAGCATTGCCTTTTGGGACGTTAAAATCTCACCCATGTCTCGCTGCATGAAAACGACCCGGTAGCGGTATCCTTCCGGCAGGTCATACAAAAGGCGGTAAACCATCTTGACCACTTTGCCGTCGGCCTCTCGCAGCCAGGACGGGTCTTCCTTGGTTTTTTTGACGGGTTCAAATTCGTAATAACCTTTGGGGTTGTCCCGATCCGGCTTGCGAATACCGTCTATCAGCACCGGCATTCCTCCGGCTTCCAATGCCTTCATCATCATCGACGTGCCTGAACGAGGCAAACCCGACACAATCGTAACAAATTTTTCTTCCATCATAATAAAAGCAGAACGAAAACGAGTAGAAACTCATTGGATATCATCCATCAGTACACATTAACTTGATGAATTTGTCAAGAACTATTTCAAAAGCAAATTTGGATTTTGGGATTTCAAATAACCTGGAGAATGAAGGATATCATGGTAAAATGCATGAAAACGAAATCGAATGGTTGTTCAATAGGAGGCAGCGATGAAATCCATTCGCGTCCCGATCGGATTGCTGGCCATTTTCAATGTGTGTATTCCGTCACTGGCCGCAGGGGTGTTGAGCGTGCATCCGGAGAATCCGCGGTGGTTTGCCGATGAGTCGGGCCGGGCGATCTATCTCGGCGGGCATCAGATATTCGTGGACCTGCAGGACAATTCATACAACAAAGAATTTATCAGAAACGGAGAGCGCCTCCTGGACTGGGACGAGTACGTCAAGTTCCTGAAAAAGCATAATTTCAATTACCTGCGCAACTGGGTGATATGGAGCACCGGCAGCGGCGCGATGGCGCCGATGAACAACGCCATTGCCTATCCCATGCCCTACGAACGAGTAACGGGGCACGGCAAGGCGAAAGACGGGAAAAATAAATTTGATCTCAACCGGTTCGACGAGACCTTCTTCCAGCGCATACGGGGCCGGTGTGAAGACTTGCAGGAAGCCGGGGTTTATGTGTCAGTTATGTTGTTCGAGGTTTATGGATTCCTCGGCGGTGAAGCGGTGGGCGATCCACCTCAAACCTTATGGGATGGAAATGTATTCAATCGGGCCAACAACATCAACGGTATCGACGTGGATGATGACGGCGATGGAAAAGGCATTGAATTCTTCTATACCGATGATAAACGCGTTCTCCGACTTCAGAAAGAATACGTCAAGAAGGTCATCGACACGCTGAATCCTTTGGACAACGTGTTTTATGAAATCGCCAACGAGCTGTATGCGCCCCAATGGCAGTATGAGATGATCGAGTTTATCAAACGCTATGAGAAAACCAAATCCAAGCAGCACCTCGTTCTGATGTCGGCCGGGGGAAGGACGCGCTCCGGCGGCTGGAAGCAATTGGGCAGAGATCCGGTTGTCAACAGTCCGGCGGATTGTTTCGCCGCCGCGGGCCGTTGGCAATCCGGGCGCTTCAAAAAGAAAAACCCTCCGGTCAACAACAGCGGCAAACCGGGGATTGTAGATACCGATCACGGGGCCGCGGGCAGCAGCGATACGGGATATGTATGGAGCGCCTTGACCAGGGGATACCACTTTAATCTTTACGACAAGCCCTTTGAAAATCCGGGCGCCGAAGGTCCCGACTGGCGACGAGTCCGGCGCAGCGTCGGCAAAGCTCTCGAGTATGCCGGCAAGCTGGACCTGGCAAAGGCCACTCCGAGGAAGGATCTGGCGTCGACGCGATTTTGTCTGGTCAAGCCCGGGTATCAGTATGTGGTGTATCAGCCTGAGGATGGACTGATTACCGTTTTTGGTCTGCGGCCGGGGACGTTCTATGACTACGAATTATATAACGCAAAACAGGACAAAGTCGTTGCCCGCGGGCGCATTCAGGCGTCCGGTTCGAGCACGACATTCGACTCTATCGGCCAAGGATCGGTTTTGTATCTCGAACGAGTCATAACACATTAACGGTCGATTTCTCACCCCGAACTATCGCAACAGGATTTTCCTTTCGACTAAATTCCATGCGCGCGATGCACAGGGAGCGGTTGCTTGCCTGAGACTTCAATAGAACGATTACTGCAGATCGGCTGAGTTGTCCTTCAGAGCCGCCATGGTGGGCGCGGAGTATAGGAAAGGAGACGGTTCGCGATTTCATCCCCGGTAAATTCGAGCGTCGCGGGATTCCAGCGAACATTGCGCTGCAAAGCCAGTGCAATGCCGCCAATGAGGATGGCGTTGATGGTATAAGCGGCAACCTCGGGATTGCAAATGGTCGGCCTGCGCGTGCGGATGCATTCGAGGAAATTCCCCGAGTGACTATCCGCGTAATAGACGCGTTCATCGTCCGGCCGGAGCGGTTCCTTCAGTATACGCGCCGGATAGGAGACGATGTTATTGCGATCCACGGCAATGCGGCCCTCTGTGCCGACAAAGCAGGCGCCGCCCTCGCCGCCCACCGGTTCTCCCGGATAACCAAACGAATGAACGACCACGTCGTTGGCGTAGTGATAATGGACCTCACCGTTATCGTATTCCACCTCAATCGGTGCTTGGAGATCGGGATTGACGGTCCATTGAATGATATCGTAGTGGTGCGGGCTCCAGTTGACGTCGCCGACGAACAGGCCCGGCAGGGTATGTCCGGCTGAACCGCCATACGGTCGCCAGGGCAGCGGTCCGAGCCAGAGGTCCCAGTCGAATCCCTCGGGCACAGGGATGGATTTATTGGAGGTCCGGACCTTCGGCACAAATGCGCCCGGCTTTCGGTAGGCGAACACTTCTTTGAGTCGGCCGATACATCCGTTAAGGACCAGCTCGCAGGCCAGGCGGAACTTGCCGTCGTATTCCGAGCGTTGCTGAGTGCCGGCTTGGTAAATACGACCGTAGGTGCGGGCCGATTCGCGCATCACCTGAGATTCCCGGATGGTGATAGCGACGGGTTTTTCGCAATAGACGTCCTTGCCGGAGCGCAGCGCCATGATGGACATCGGGGCCGCCCAGTGGTACGGCAATGCGAGCAACACAGCGTCGATGTCAACGCGACCGAGAACCTTCCGAAAATCGTTGTACGCTTTCACGCCGTTGTAGCCGGGCCGGTTCAACCGCTCGGTATATATTTCGTTGCAACGTTGCCAGGCGCGGATGCGATGATCGCGGCGCACATCGCAGACCGCTACGACCTGCACGTCGTCCCGGGCGATGTACCCGCCGGGAACATACGTCCACGCGCCCCCAAGCAGATGGCCGGAACCTTGGCCTCCCAGGCCGATGAAACCCATGTTGATCCGTTCGCTCGGCGCCGTCCGGCCTTTGCCTCCGAGAGCCGCGACGGGAATCAATCTCGGTAACACCGCGGCCGAAGCCAGCGCACCGGCGCCGTATCGCAAGAATGACCGTCTGTTCACATCCACCTGTGGCTTCATCGTCGTCAAACCTCCTAATAAAAGAAAATGGTGTGCGGTGCACACCCTACCGATTAACCATACTAAAGTAGTCTCCGGGAGAACGCAATTGTGAAAATCCTTGCCCGGCTCATCTTGGACTTTCCACGGCCTCATTTTGTGCTTGCCTGAATCCCGGCCGGCCGGTTTAAGTAGATAGAGATGACGACCGATATAGAAACGGATCGTAGAGATAGGTGGCTCTGAGGAAAAATGGGCATGGCAAAGGCTACACACGAAAATCCAATGTTCCATGACTGGACCAAAGCGGCAAGAGATCTTTGGAGATTGATTAGCGTCAATGACGTTTTGGATCGAGTCGGCACGGTATTGATTCGGAAAAGTCTAAGAACCACACTGCTCACGGCGGCCATCACTTCCTCAGGTTACATATCCAGCTATCTGGGTCTTCCGGGTTTCTCGGGCCTGGAGGCGGTGGCCGTTCCATGTCTCGTCTTCGGTGCGATGCTTGGCGGCGGCACGGCTTTGAGGTTGATTCCGAGGACGATCTGCTCAAGACTGACGACAATTGCAGAGGCCAATGACCTGAATCTGATGGAGGATTATAGGAAATCCCAGGCTTTGGAGCACCTGAACGTCCTCTGGGACCGGGTGTTTTGGTACGAATCCGATCAAAGATATGGCCGGACCGAACAAGCAGCCGAAAGGGATCAAATCATTGCTGACAGAATGTTCATACGTAACCAGCTTACCCAATGGCCCGGGGATGCGCTGTCGCGGCTGGGTATAAAGAAAGATGAAGACATCGACAAGATCGTCACCGACATCATGACTTCTTTTCCCCTGACGGATCAGATGGAAAAATCCAGGGAAGGATTTATCGCTTCATCCCTGTTCGCTCTCCGGCATGCCCTCCCGCAATCCAGCCAGGCCAAAAGAGTCGGATACAGGATCAATCTCTGGGAAGATGAACGGGATGGGGCCTATTATGACCGAACCGATGTCAAACTTTTCGAGCAATACTTTGGCAACACCACACTCACCGACATTAAAGGGGAGGTGGGCGTTTGCAGAATCGATCACTGCCAAGAACTGCCCGGAAAGCTTTCACGAAAAGTATGGTTTCATCTGATCACAAGAAAGGTGGCGATTGAGACAGGCCGAGCCCTTAAGTCTCTTAATAGAAAGTACGATACGGATATGTTCAATTCACAAGCGCTCCTCTGGCCCGGCGAGGAGGATGCCGAATGGCTGGAAGATTTCCCCGGCGCGCGCGAAGCCATTCTTCGCCTGCGAAAGAGCATCATTCGAAACGCGCTGGGAGAGACGGAGGAGGAGGCCGCGAGGACTCTGGATAGAATGCTGTTGCCTCTTTTCCGATGGGCCACCGAGCTGAGGTTCAGATACGATCCGGAATACCTGGATGGGAGCCTGGATCACGAGGTTGAGGACTCGCAGGACAATATACACATAAAGAACAATATCATTGATGATTTAATCGATCACAACGCGAAACAGAAGGATATCGACACGTTCGCCCTGAAGGCAGAAAAGGCAAAAAATGAGATGTCCCGATTCTTGGATTATTTAGATGGCGGGTATGCGTGGCTTCGCGACGACAAACCGGCATTAAGAGCGGTCAAGATAGCCTTCCACATCAACAAGAATGGAATAAGAGACTTATTCCATTCACATTCCAAAAACTTGGAAAAGCTGATTGAGAATGCTGTTAAAGATGAGCCTATTTATACCCACAGGCTTATCGCTTTAAGGCTTCATCAAACGCTGATTATACTTCAGAGGAAAGGCTACATGGACCTTTCTCTGGCTCTGGCGTATCAGGATGGAGATCAACGACAAAAGAAATAGTTCTCGACAGTTCAAGATGAATTGTGTATAATTACCGATACTGTGGAAACTGTCGAATCGACAACGCAAGTGGATATCTCAGATTGGATTTGTGTCAATCCTGAAAAACGCCATCTTGTAAGGAGCCGAATGATGAAACGCCACGCCTTCACTTTGATCGAATTACTCGTCGTGATTGCCGTCATTGCTATTTTGATTGCCATTCTCCTGCCGGCATTGAACCTGGCCAAGGACCAGGGACGCAAGATGTCGTGCGCCAACAACCTGAACAGCATCGCCCTGGCCAACCAGATCTACGCGACCAATTTTGATGACTGGGGCATTCCCTGCCGGTTTCTTACCGAGTCGGGATCATCTTCCCTATGGACCGGTCATCCCGAATTCCGGAAATACATCGGTTACGAGGGGGCTGAGCCGGGTTTGTCCAGCGTTCAAACCCCCAAGAAATATAAATGCCCCAGCGACACGCAGAAGGCTTGGCTCCACGCCTATGATATTGAAAGTGGAAGCACGACGGGCACTCTGACTAGCTACGGCTTCAATATCGAGGACTGGTATCCTTCAGTCGGTTCGCCTTCATGGGACGCCACCATGGGCATGAAGGTGCTGGCCTACAAGATGTCCACCGTCAAACAACCGGCCCAGAAACTCCACTTCAACGAAGCGCACGACTGGTGTAGTAAGTGGCGGGGCGCCAATTACATCGACGGATGGGACGTACTGGGCCAGGACGGCAGTGTGAATGAATATAAGGGCGTTGGATGCGGGGGGCCAACCATGTATCGCCATAACGAGTCTTGCAATCTCGCATTTTACGACGGACATGTGGAAACCAGGCACAAAAGTAAAGTATGGATCGCGGAGCACGCCGAGCAGCGACCCTACCAGACCGGCATGTGGGTCGTCAATAAAGAGATATGGAACAAGAACGGCGGCGGTCTATAAGAACACCGTTGTTAAGCCAATCCATATAAAACGAACGAATCTTTAGCGAATCTCACTTCCGTTAGTAATCCTTGAATCGCTCCATCCACTCGGGCCAGGCGGGCAAGCCATTTTCGGCAATATCCTTGGTCCACTCACGGTGCCATTTAAGCGACCACAACTCCTTGAGACCGACTTTGCGCAAGCTGAAATCGAGAAAGAGGCAATTGAGAAATCCGGTATGACGGTTCATACAGAATCGGCGCATGTTATTGCCCTCACCGGTATTGAACTCGCCGTCCCAGGTGGGCGGTTCATCCCAGACCTCCGGCCAGCCGTCCAGACGGTTGGCGCCTAAAAACATCGGAATCGCCGCGGCCTGCGCGACGTTCTTGTTCTTCCAGTGCTTGTGCTCGCCCTGGCGAGTATTGGTTTCGACCCAGCCACTGATGCCGTAGCTGCCGTGGTCGGTGCCCATCCCGCTGTCGAAATACCAGGCCGTGTCGTTGCCCCACTCGCCGACGTCCTCGACATGGCGCGTCGCCGACGGGCAGTAGAACATATCGGTGTCATTCTGACTGCTGAAATATGGTCTCAGAACGACGATCCAGTGGTGGCCGCGTTCGAGGCCGCGCTGAAACTCGCCGTCATGCTCATCCGTGTACATGGAAAAGATCAGGCCCCATTGCTTCAAATGCGACATGCAAGTCACGGCCCGGGCTTGTTTTTTCACCCTTTGCAAAGCCGGCATCAGGATGGATAATAACAGTGCAATAATGGCGATAACCACCAGCAACTCGATCAACGTAAAGCCTTTTCGTCCCCATATTCCCATAGACCTCACCTGTGGCCTGCCCGGTCGAGGTGTCCTGAACATTTTTCCCGTGTCTTCAGTGTCCTGTGTCTTATATCCTATGTTAAGTATATTGTATTCTGTCTTCTTGAATGTCAGCTATACATTATACTATACCATTATGATTCACCGCAATGGAAAAGAGGGCTGGCAGACGAAAGCCCACCAGCCCATGTTAGCATATCTCATCTACTTCTTTCCTTTGCCTCGGTCGTGCGGTACGGTTACCTCCACCGTCTCGGTTGCGGTTGCGCTATTACCTGAAGCATCCTCACATACAGCTTCGATCGTGTACGCACGTCCATCGGCGCGTCCGTCCCGCTCGGCCCGCAGGGCGAAGCTGCCAACGAAGCATCCCGCTTCCTCGTCGAATACGCATATGACAGGCACATGGGCTGTGAAGCCGTCGTAGCCGTCGACGTCGCCCGTGAACGCGCCGTCACCTTTATCGTCGTCCGGCTCGTTACTCGTGACAGTCACAGAGACCTCTAACTCGTCGGTCTCGGTGCAGATATCCTCTGCCTCGATAAGGACAATCACCGGAATCATTTTGTGGTTGGGCGACCAAAGCTCCTCTGGATTCACTGAGAGAATGGTGACCACCGGGTCGGTCGTGTCCTCAACAGTGATGTCGACTTTGTCGGTATCCGAGAACTCGCCGTCGTAGACGGTCAACTTCACCGTTGTCTTTCCCAAGGGGAATGTTACAGGCGGCGGCGTCACGCCATCAGCCGAGCCACCGTCCCATGTCCAAGTATACGTCAACGGCTCTATCTTGTCATCGTCCGTCGAACCGGAACCATCCAAAGTGACTTCTGCACCGTCATGGCTCGTCTGTTCAACAGTTTGATCGTCCCCGGCATCCGCCACCGGTGGTAGGTTGGGCACTAACTTCTGCAGCGTGAGCAGGGCCCACTCGGTGCATAGCATGGTATCGCCCCACCAATCAGTCGCAGGCCAGGAGCCGTCCGGATTCTGTTGAGCCACGATAACGCTGGCGAAATCTTGTGCCGGTACAGCCGGCGGGTCTTGATTGTGCCAATCTTCGAGGTCGGGATCACCATCCGTATCAATCTCATCAACACCACTATACTCCAATCCCTTCATGAGGCAATACATCGCTTGATAGCCGACATCTGTTGTATTATATCCCCATCCGGGATCCTGGTTTGCAGCCTGCCAATATTTCTCGATAAAGGCTATTGCAGCGTCGAATCGCGAATCACCAGGGCCGATGTCCACAAATTTCATCTGGAAGATCAGGTTGCCCGTTTTCAGTTGGTTCTCCCAATCACCATAGATCGTGTAGTAAGAGCCTCCCTCATACATATGGCCAGAAGTTGTGTTCTGGATTGCATTTATCCAGTTGATCAGACCGGCATCGATTGAGGCAGGTATAGTAATGCCGGCACCCTTGGCGTAGCCAAGCCCGAGCACAGCATACCCGCTATTGGACTGGTCAGGCCAGTCGCCGGCCTCGTATGCCCAGCCACCATTGGCATGTTGGGCATAGGCGAAGTAGGCCACGTTCCCTTGCAATACCGCCTCGTAGGTCATGCCATCCACATCGCTTCCGAGGGCACCAACTGTCTGTGCCAGATCTCCGTCATTGGCGATCGCCATCATTGCTATGCCAGTACTATAAGCCTCATAGCCGTCGTAGTCGAAGCATATCCCGCTCCCAGCGCCGTAAGGATCGACGGTTGCCTGGCCGAAGATATAGTCCAGACCATCTTGTATTTCAGTAACGTAATAGCTCGTGCCTAGTTCTCGGTCCCGATCCTGCAATTTGACAACGGCAAATGCTGTTTTGGCCACCTGATCCGAAAATCCCCAGGAGCCATCGGGATTCTGATTAGCTACCAGCCAAGCTACTCCTTTATTAATGGCTGCTTCGATTTCCGCTTCGCTCGCCGCTTGGGCCACAGTTGCGACCGCCAACAGCATGCCCGTCGCCAGGAGTACAACAGAAAGATGTGTACCAAGTCGGTCTTTCGAACTTAAGAGTTTCATGATTAATTCTCCTGTGAATTGTCAACAATATGCGATTCAAAAAACATAACACACAAACTCATTTACCTGTTAATTACGAGTTTTATCCCATAGGCCTACGCCCTCCTTTCTTGTTCTCTTTCTTGGTTTATGATATAATACAAAGACCGTCAGCCCGGGCGCGCAAAGCAAGCCGCCCGGGCGGGCCCGGCCGGTGAGTGATTCCATCGCCATGGGCCTCACCGGCCACTGTTTTTTTAGCTATCAGCAATCACCCCGCAGACTCGGCGCTTCTGCGTGATAAAACCCACGAAAAAGCCCTCAATCTACTGGGTGTTTCCCGGTATCATCTTCTGACTTGATAAAGTTGTCTATTACAGTCCTGGCTGTATAAAAATCATCTTGGTTTGCATATCCTGTGCTTCAATGTTGCTTCTTCCATGAAAGCACCTACAAAATTCCCTGTGAACGCAACTTAACCCCTAAAACACAGTTTTCTTCAGGGCAGGAAGGTTTGGAATCCGTGATGCTCAACTATGCCCTTCTCACTCTGTAACAATATCACAATTATTTGGCCAAGCTGATAAAGTCAAGGGAATTTTTGTTATTTCTGGGAATTTGTTATATTTCCTTCCTTTTCAGTAGTGATATGGCGTCTCGGCCAGTTCAGGACAGGTATTGAAAGTCGAAGGCATTGATAGTGATAGGTGATTACCGAAATCGGGCCCCCTTCTTTATTTGTCTCTTACCTTGAGATCCCTTTGTATTTTGCAGTCTTATGAAGGTTGTTATAAAATTAGCATTTAAGATTGTATTATAAGTTTTTCTTATGTTGTCTATTATAGAAATATTTGTGCCGGATTCGTTTAAATAACATATATTATTCTGTATAGTACAGAATATGCCTTTTTTGTTGTTCGCGTCGAACCATTTTTTGATATTCAGGTGTTTGATGGTTGTCCAAGGGAAAGAAACAGGATTATATGAGTCGCGGCGAGAGCACGATGCCTGCGGCATCGGCGCCGTGGTGAATATTTCCGGCAAGCGGGAACATTCGATCATTGAATACGGAAAGCAGATTCTTCTTAATCTGCATCACCGAGGGGCCGCCGGGGCCGATGAGACGACCGGAGACGGTGCCGGAATCCTCTTCCAGATTCCACATGAGTTTTTTGCTGCCGAATCCGGAAAGCTGGGCTTTTCGTTGCCAGATCCTTCCCAATACGGGGTAGGAATGGTTTTTGGCTCGAAAAACGCCGAGATCAGGGAGCAATGCGAAAGATTTATGGAGGCGGCGATCGGTTATTATGGCATGAGGGTGCTCGGCTGGCGAGATGTGCCTACATCTTCCGATTGCCTCGGAAAGATCGCGTTGACGGCCGAGCCGGCCATCCGACAGGTTTTTGTCGATGGAACCGGTTTCAAGGACGAGACGCTGGAAAGACGTTTGTATATGGCGCGCAGGCGAGCGGAGCGGCTCGTCGCAGAGAAATTCGGCGAGAAGGCTGAGGATTTCTACATCGCCTCGCTATCGGCCAGAACAATCTGCTACAAGGGCATGTTTATGGCCTGGCAGTTGTTCGAGTACTATCCAGAGCTGGTGGACGAGCGCGTCGTTTCGGCACTGGCCATCGTGCATCAGCGTTACAGCACGAACACATTTCCGAACTGGCGGCTCGCCCAGCCGTTTCGCTGCATCGCCCATAACGGCGAAATCAATACCCTCAGCGGCAATCGCAACTGGATGCGGGCCCGCGAGACGGTCATGTCGAGCGAGCTTTTCGGCGACGACATTCGCGATCTTCTGCCGGTTCTAACGCCTGATATGAGTGATTCGGCGTGTTTCGATGCTACTCTTGAGCTTCTGGTTCGCTCGGGCCGAAGTATGCCTCATTCGATGATGATGATGATCCCAGAGGCGTTCGGGCCGAAGTATCATATCAGTACGGATAAACGTGCTTTTTACGAATACCATTCATCGATCTTGGAGCCGTGGGACGGACCCGCGGCGATGGTCTTCACCAATGGTCGGGTCATCGGCGGCACGCTCGACCGTAATGGATTGCGGCCATGCCGGTATCTGGTGACTACAGATAACCTGGCCGTAATCGCCAGCGAGGCCGGAGTGGTGGAATTTCCGCCGGAGAAGATCCGCAAGAAAGGCCGCCTCCAACCGGGGCATATGTTTCTGGTTGATTTAGAGCAGGGGCGGGAAGTCTCAGACAACGAAGTGAAAGGAAAGATCGCCCGGCAGAAGCCCTATCGCAGGTGGCTGGATGAGAACCGGATCGAGTTGCGTGGATTGTTCGATACGCCCAGGCTGGTCGAGAGCGATTCCCAAACGATCGCGCAAAGGATGCGGGCCTTTGGCTATACGCGCGAGGAGCTCAAGATGATCCTGACGCCGATGGCCGCTCACGGTCAGGAGCCAGTCGGATCGATGGGCAATGATACGCCCCTTGCGGTACTCTCCGATAAGCCGAAGCTGCTGTTCGGCTACTTCAAACAGCTCTTCGCCCAGGTTACGAATCCCGCGATCGATCCGCTTCGTGAGGGATTGGTGATGAGCCTGATGGTCTTTATGGGCAAAAAGCGCAATCTCCTGGCCGAAACGCCCGAACACTGCCGGCAGCTCAAACTGCCGCATCCGGTTCTATCCAATGAAGATATCGAGCGGCTGCGATCCGTCACGCGCGACGATTTTCAGATTACCACCGTTTCGGCCCTTTTTAATACTAATACGCCCGATCCGGGCGCGAGCCTTCAGATGGCGCTGGAATCCCTGGTCACCGATGCAGAGCAAGCGATCAGAGATGGGGCCTCTTTGATCGTTATCAGCGACCGCGGCATGAGCGAGACAAAGGCGCCGATTCCCTCTCTGCTGGCCACCGCGGCGGTGCATCATGGATTGCTCAATCGCGGCCTTCGCGGTGAGGCGGGACTCATCATTGAAAGCGGTGAGCCGAGAGAGGTTATGCACTTTTGCCTCTTATGCGGTTACGGTGCTAATGCGATCAATCCGTACATGGCCTTCGAGTCGCTCGATGAGCTGCAGCGGCAAGAGGAGCTGCCTGAGAAGATGGAGCCGATTCAGATTGCGGATAATTATATCGCCGCGATCAAAAAGGGCATTCTCAAGACGATGAGCAAGATGGGCATTTCGACGCTGCGCAGCTACGCGGGTGCCCAGTTGTTCGAGGCGATTGGTTTGAACCATGCTTTCATCGATGCGTATTTTACCGGGACAAGCTCGCGGATCGAGGGGATCGGACTTGATGACATAGCGCGGGAAGCCTTGGCGCGCCATACATCGGCTTACGCGCAGCGCCCCATCGGGGCGCTCGATCTGGATTTCGGGGGGGAATATCACTTCAGACACACGGGGGAGCGGCATCTTTGGAATCCCACGACCGTGGCGCGATTGCAACATGCCGTTAAGAATGATGATGCCAGGGCTTATGAAGATTACGCCAGGGCCGTCAACGAACAGTCGCATCAGCTTTGCACGCTGCGCGGTCTGTTCGAGTTTGTTCTGGGCCAGGCGATTCCTATCGAGGAAGTGGAATCCGCCAGCGAGATCGTTAAGCGATTTTGCACGGGGGCGATGAGCCACGGCTCGATCAGCAAGGAAGCCCATGAGTGCATGGCGATTGCGATGAACCGCCTGGGAGCGATGAGCAACACCGGGGAGGGCGGCGAGAACCCGGCGCGCTATGTCCCCGAGCCCAACGGCGATTCGAAAAACTGCGCAATCAAACAGGTCGCTAGCGGACGGTTCGGCGTCACCGCCAATTACCTTGCTCATGCGAAAGAATTACAGATCAAGATCGCCCAGGGCGCCAAGCCGGGGGAAGGCGGCCAGTTGCCGGGGCACAAAGTCACGCAGGAAATCGCCGCGATGCGGTACTCGACACCAGGAGTGACGCTCATCTCGCCGCCGCCCCATCACGACATCTATTCCATCGAGGACCTGGCCCAGCTTATCTATGATCTCAAATGCAGCAATCCAGGCGTCAAGGTCTCGGTCAAGCTCGTCGCGGAGGTGGGCGTAGGGACGATTGCCGCCGGCGTGGCGAAGGGCAACGCCGACGAGGTTCTGATTAGCGGCCACGATGGCGGGACGGGCGCGAGTCCTTATTCATCGATCAAACACGCCGGCTGTCCGTGGGAGCTCGGCCTGGCGGAAACCCAGCAGGTTCTCGTCATGAACGGTTTGCGGGACCGGATCAGGGTCCAGACGGACGGCCAGTTGCGGACCGGCAGGGACGTCGTGATCGCCGCGCTGCTCGGGGCCGAGCAATTCGGTTTCGGTACGGCCGCTTTAGTGACGCTCGGATGCACCCTGTTACGCAAATGTCACGAGGGGGCGTGCGCTTTCGGGATAGCGACCCAGGATCCGGAGCTCAGAGCGCGGTTTGCGGGCAAGCCGGAGTATATCCAGCGCTTCATGACCTTCGTGGCTGAAGAGGTCCGGCAAATCATGGCCCAACTCGGTTTCCGCAAAATTGAAGAGATGGTCGGCAATGTGGAAAGGCTGAGTGTGCGCAAGGCCATCGAGCACTGGAAAGCCCGGGGGCTGGATTTTTCCGCCGTTTTCGAGCGGTCGGTGACTTCCGATCGCAAGGCCATCCGCCTGAGCTCTCGCCAGCCGGTCAAGATCGACGACCATATCGACTGGCAGATTCTGGAGAAGGTTCAGACCGCTCTCGAAAGGAAAGAAAAAAACGTCGTCGAGATGCCGATTCGCAATACGAACCGTGCGGTGGGGGCGATCCTGAGCAATCGCATTGTCACCCGGCACGGTCCAAAAGGATTGCCCGACGATACGATAGACATTGCTTTTTGCGGCTCGGCGGGTCAAAGCTTCGGCGCCTTTTTAGCTCCGGGTGTGACGTTCAAGCTTATCGGCGAAAGCAATGATTATCTGGGCAAGGGGCTTTCCGGCGGCCGGATTGTGGTCAAGACGCCGGATAACTCGCACTTCGCAGCCCATAAGAATATCATCGTCGGCAATACACTACTTTACGGCGCTACGTCCGGGGAAGTGTTTATTAACGGCACGGCGGGCGAGCGCTTCGCCGTGCGCAACAGCGGCGCCGTCGCGGTGGTCGAAGGGCTCGGCGACCACGGCTGCGAGTATATGACCGGCGGGACCGTCGTCGTACTGGGCCAGACCGGCTGCAACTTCGCCGCCGGCATGAGCGGCGGTACCGCCTACGTGCTCGATGAAGCGCAGTTGTTCGACACGCTCTGCAATCTCGACATGGTGGAGCTGGAAAGCGTCTGGAAACAAGAGGACAAAGACCTGCTGCACGATTTGATCCGGCGTCATTTGAAGTGGACGCAAAGCGTGCAAGCTCAACGTATCTTAGATACCTGGCTGGACGCGGTGGGCAAGTTTGTCAAGGTGGTTCCGATCGATTATCGCAAGGCCCTCGAGAAGATGCGCGCCGCCGAGCAGCGTGACACCGAGACGACGCCGGCCACCGAGGAGGTCTTCTATGGGTGAGCCGAAAGCCTTTTTAAAATATAAGCGCCAGGCCGTCGGCTATCGAGCGGTTGAGGAGCGGATTCACGACTTCAAGGAGTTGGATCTGCCGCTGACCCCGGACGAAATCAGGCAGCAAGCACGGCGATGCATGGATTGCGGCATCCCCTTTTGCCACGGGGCGGGCTGCCCGCTCGGCAATCTCATTCCCGATTTCAACGAATTGATCTATAAGGATCGCTGGGAGCAGGCGTGTCGGTTGCTCCATTCGACGAACAACTTTCCTGAAATCACGGGCCGTTTGTGCCCGGCGCCGTGCGAGACGGCGTGCACCCTCGGAATCAGCGATGAGCCGGTCCTCATCAAACACATCGAGTACCAGATTGTCGAACGCGGCTTCGAGCAAGGCTGGATCAAGCCGGAGAGGCCATCCGAGAAGACGGGCAAGCGCGTCGCCGTCATCGGCTCCGGTCCGGCGGGTTTGGCCGCCGCACAGCAGTTGGCAAGGGCGGGACATGACGTGGTCGTTTTTGAAAGGGATGAACGGATCGGCGGACTACTTCGATACGGCGTTCCGGATTTCAAAATGGCGAAAAGCGTCATCGACCGTAGGCTCCGACAGCTCGGAGACGAAGGGATCCAGTTTCAAACGGGCGTGCACGTTGGGGAGGATATCTCCACTCGTTATTTGCGCAAGATGTTTGACTGCATCTGCCTGACGATGGGGGCCGGACAGCCGCGCGACCTGAATATCCCGGGCCGGGGATACGAGAACGTACTGTTTGCGATGGACTACCTGACGACCCAGAACAAGCTCCTCGCCTCAGAACCCGTGGATGAACGGGAAGTCGTGACGGCCGGAGACAAAGTGGTCGTCGTCATAGGCGGCGGGGATACGGGCAGCGATTGCGTCGGAACGGCCCGCCGGCAGAACGCGAAAAAGATCTATCAACTGGAAATCTTGCCCAAGCCGCCCGACTCGCGTCCGGCCGATACACCCTGGCCGATGTGGCCGCGCGTGATGCGGACGTCGTCTTCGCACGAAGAAGGCTGCGAGCGACGCTGGTCCATATCGACCAAGGAATTTTTAGGCGGTGCGGGAATCAACGCCGATAGACTGCACGGCTGCGAAGTCGAATGGATCAAAAAGAACGACAACTGGCAGATCAAAGAGATTGCGGGCACGGATTTCTTTCTCAAAGTCGATCTCGTGATCTTAGCGACGGGATTCGTCCACGTCGTTCACGAGGGCCTCGTGAAGGATACGGCGCTGAAGCTCGATCCGAAAGGCAACATCATCGTAAACAATTACCAGACGAGCGATTCGCAGATCTTCGCCGCCGGCGATACGGTCAACGGACCCTCGCTGGTGGTCCAGGCCATTCACAGCGGTCGCCAGGCCGCCGCGGCCATCGACCAATGGTTACAAAAAAATGGCGGCTAATCCTCGGATCGCCGCCATGAGTTCTTCCGGTTCTTTTCAATTCCCTACGGCTTCAATCGTAATCCACTTCCGGAAGAATCACCATCGCGCCCATTTTTCGCATTCCGTAGGATTGGCGGTTATAGCCTATAATGATCGGCTTGCCGATTCTCGCCAGTAAGGTATTGGACAGGATTTCGCCGGATTCATCACGTCCAAGCTGTCTGCCGAAATCCGACCTTTCTCCGGATGCCCACACATCAACCTTAAGCTCCAACGTTCGGTCGGATTCTGGTTTGAGCTCAAGACGCAACCGCCAGGGGCCGATTGGCGCCTCAACTTCGCCTGGGACCGACGAGTTTCCGAACCAATAACCTACGGCCATGATTTCTTCGCCCAGGAACTTCAGGAGATAGCTTTGCAATTGTCCCGGCAACCTGGAAAAATTCGCGGCCTCAATGTCACTTGTGAACGTCTCACCATCGTCCCATTTTAGCTCTTTAATTTG
>Ga0272441_10006566_pt1 | contig 19387 bp, 18 predicted proteins | sample SSMProp6N_FD_193582 | JGI IMG/M metagenome (GOLD analysis project Ga0272441, IMG submission 193582) | Marine sediment archaeal communities from Little Sippewissett salt marsh, Falmouth, MA, United States - SSM-Prop-6N | ecosystem: Environmental > Aquatic > Marine > Wetlands > Sediment ... | reverse complement strand
GACATGAACCCTATGGGCTTGTACGAGACACATATTTTGCCGCGGTTTTTGGATGTCGCTTGCGGGGCCAAGCCGATTGGCTATCAGCGCCGCAAAGTGGTGCCAGAGGCCTCCGGCCGGGTGCTGGAAATCGGCATGGGCAGCGGCTTGAACCTGCCCTATTATGACGCATCCAAGGTCGATATGATTTTTGGCTTGGAACCAGCGGAGCCAATGCGGCGGCGCGCGGCCGCCAAGGTTGCCGCTTGCGGCATTCCGGTGGAATTCATCGACCTGCCCGGCGAAGAGATCCCGCTTGAAGATAATACGGTCGACACCGTGCTGGTGACTTACACCTTGTGTACCATCCCCGATGGCGTTGCCGCGCTTAAGGGCATGGCGCGGGTGCTCAAGCCCGGCGGCAAGCTGATTTTTTGCGAGCACGGCAAGGCGCCGGATGCCAACGTCGCCAAATGGCAAGACCGCATCAATCCGCTGTGGAACAAGATCGCCGGCGGCTGCAATCTCAACCGGCCGATCCCCGATATGCTGGCGGAAGGCGGCTTTCGCATAGAGGGATTAAAGACCATGTATTTGCCCTCGACGCCACGCTTCGCCGGCTTCAATTACTGGGGTCAGGCGGTGCACGGATAAAGCCCGGTGCTACCGCGCCCGTGCGCCGTCCGCTGAACGGCCGTCTGCCGTGCCCTGATACCGTGCCCCTAGGGATGTGCTCATGACCCAGCCTGTTTTCCGGTTCTATTTTTCCCTCCGCAGCCCGTATGTTTGGCTTGCCGTTGAGCGGCTGATGCGCGATGGCATTGCCGTGGACCCGATCCCGCTTGTGCGCTTTGCCGATAAAGCGGTGTTTAATGACCCAGCCGCCAACCCATTGCGGCTAACCTATATCGTGGAAGACGTGGCGCGGCTGGCGGCGCGGTTTGGTCTGACATTGGCGCTGCCGAATAGCAGCGATGAATGGACGCCGGTGCACAACGCGGCGGAGTTTGCTAAGCGCGCCGGCCGCGGCATGGAGTTCATCCAGGCGGCAGCGCGGGCGCGGTGGACGCACAGCGCCGATTTGGCAGCGCCGGAGGTCATCGCCCAAGTGGCGGCAACGGCGGGCGTGGATACGGCAGGCGCGGTTGCAGCGATGCACGACGCTGAGCTGCGCGCCGATATGACCGATACCTATACGCCGCTGATCGACAAAGACCAGGTGTTCGGCGTGCCGTTCTTTGCCTTCGATACCGGCGGCCATACCCACCGCTATTGGGGGCAAGACCGCATAGACCTGATGCTGGAAGATGCGCGCGCTGTCTAGGGACTGGGGACTGGGGACTGGGGACCGGGGCCTAGGGACTGGGGCCTAAGTGGCGTCGCGGGCGCGTGGCCACACTACGTATAGCGCGCCGCCGATTTCCGTCACCACGAAAAGCGTCAGCACGGGCGTTGCCCCTTGCCATATCCAAAACACCAAAAGCGCCGCCACCGTGATGCGGACATAGGCATCGGCCAGCGCGAATTCGCGGATCGGGTAGCGCAGCCGCACCAGTGCCCACGCCACCGCCATCACCCCGGCAATGTTGATGAACGCCCAATGCACCGGGGCAAAGCCCGGCACCGCGCCGGCAAGCCCAAGCGCTGCGTGCGCCGCGTACAGAATGGCGACGTACACTTCACTGAAAAACGGCAGCGCCAGCGGTGTTATCAGCCACAGGTCAAGCCACGCCACCTGCCGCCCGGCAACCGAATATTGCTGGCCGGCGGCCCGCTTGCTGCTGCCGGAGGTTTGCTTCAACGCGACAGCTCGCGCATGGCCCGGTCGAGCCCATCGAGGGTGAGCGGGAACATGCGGTCGCCGATGATCTGGCGCATGATCTCGATCGATGGGGTGTATTCCCAGTGCCGCTCGGCCACCGGGTTGAGCCACACCACGTGCTCGTAGACCTGCTGTAAGCGTTCAAGCCAGATGCCGCCGGGCTCTTCGTTCCAGTGTTCCACCGAGCCGCCGGCATAGGTGATTTCGTAGGGGCTCATGGACGCATCACCGACGAAGATCACTTTATAGTCCGACGGGTATTTGTGCAGCACGTCCCAGGTCGGCACTTTTTCATTGTGGCGGCGCCGGTTGTCTTTCCAAACGTCCTCATACAGACAATTATGGAAGTAGAAATACTCCATGTTCTTGAATTCGGTGCGCGCGGCGGAGAACAGCTCTTCGCACACCTTGATGTGCGGGTCCATGGAGCCGCCGACGTCGAAAAACAGTAGCGTCTTGATGGTGTTGCGGCGCTCGGGGATAAGCTTGATGTCGAGATAGCCGCGGTCTGCGGTGGATTTGATGGTGTCGTCTAGGTCCAGCTCTTCCGCCGCTCCTTCGCGCGCCCAGCGGCGCAGACGGCGCAGCGCCACCTTGATGTTGCGGGTGCCAAGCTCCACCGAGTCGTCCAGGTTCTTGTAGTCGCGCTTGTCCCACACTTTCACGGCCTTGCCGTGGCGGCCTTCCTTTTGGCCGATGCGCACGCCTTCCGGGTTGTAGCCTTCCGCGCCGAACGGCGACGTGCCGGCGGTGCCGATCATTTTGTTGCCGCCTTCGTGGCGCTTTTTTTGTTCTTCGAGGCGCTTTTTGAGTTCCTCCATGATCTTTTCCCAGCCGCCTAAGGCTTCGATCTGTTGTTTTTCTTCTTCGGTGAGGAATTTTTCCGTCAGCGCCTTGAGCCATTCTTCGGGAATTTCCGCCACGTCGCCCTCACCTAGGCTCTCAAGCCCTTTGAAGACGTGGCCGAACACCTGGTCGAACTTGTCTAGGTTCTTTTCGTCCTTCACCAGCGCCGACCGCGACAGGTAGTAGAAGTCCTCGACTTCCCGCTCGATCACCTCCGCGTCCATGGCCTCCAGCAGCGTGAGATATTCACGCAGGGAAACCGGCAGGCCGGCGGTCTTAAGCTCATGGAAGAAATTGACAAACATCGAAGGTGACCCAGCGGCAAAGAGGAAACGGCGATAGGGGCGCAAAGTCCCACGTCTTACCCACCCAGCGCAAGCGCGTTGGTGCCCGCGGTGTGGCGCCCTTATCGCTTAGGCCTTTTGCCGGATCGCGTGCTCCAGCGCGTCGATGAAGCGCGAGCGGTCTTGCGCACCAAAGCGCGCCGCACCGCCGGCCCGAACGCCGGTTTCGCGCAAGTGCTGGTTGAGCGCGCGCGTGGCCAAGGCCGCACCTATGGTCTGCGGCGTGAAGGGGCGCCCGTCTGGCGCCAGCGCTTGTGCGCCTTTTTCCAGGCAGCGCGCGGCAAGCGGTATGTCGGCCGTAACCGCAATATCGCCGGCGCCGATGGCCGCGGCGATCCAATCATCGGCGGCGTCAGCGGTGTCAGACACCAGAATATTGCGCACCAGCGGATGGTTATGCGTCCGCATGCCGGAATTGGAGACCAGATACAGCACCACGCCATGCCGCTCCGCCACGCGAACGGCTTCAGCCTTTACCGGGCAGGCGTCCGCATCGATATAGATCTGGCGCATCTGGGCCCTTGTAAGGGGGGCTGGAGAGGGGTGTGCTGAAGGGCTGGTGGGCGGCCTGGTGCCTGCTGCCGGCCTGTTTTAAGCTTGCGTTTACACCACAAAAAAGGAGGCGGTCATGGAAGGGTTAGGTTGGTTTCTCACCATCGTCGTTGGCGGTTTGGCCGGGTGGATCGCCGAACGGCTGATGCAGGCCGACCATAGCCTGGTGACCAATATCGTTTTGGGCATTGTCGGCGCGGTGTTCCTAAATTTCGTGTTGGCGCAATTTGGCGTGACCTTCGCCGGCATTTTCGGCCAGCTTCTGGTGGCGGTGGCCGGGGCCTGCGCGCTTATCTATGGCTACCGGTTGTTCAAGTCGTAGCGCCCCGCCGCCGGTGTCCGGTAACGGCCGGCCCTATGCCTAGTTGCGCTCGCGGCGGGCGAGGAAGGCCAGCCGCTCGAACAGGTGCACGTCTTGCTCGTTTTTGAGCAAGGCGCCGTGCAAGGGCGGGATCAGCTTGGTCGGGTCGCGTTCGCGCAAGGTTTCCGCGGTGATGTCTTCGTTGAGCAGCAGCTTCAGCCAATCCAGCAATTCGGAGGTTGAGGGCTTTTTCTTAAGCCCCGGCACGTCGCGGATTTCATAAAAGACTTCCAGTGCCTCTTTCACCAGACGCTCTTTTAGATTGTCGAAATGCACGCCGACGATCTGCGTCATGGTCTCCGTATCGGGGAATTTGATGTAGTGGAAGAAGCAGCGGCGCAAAAACGCATCCGGCAGTTCTTTTTCGTTGTTGGAGGTGATGATGACGATCGGCCGTTCCTTAGCCTTGATGACCTGATCGGTCTCGTAGACGTAGAACTCCATGCGGTCGAGCTCTTGCAGCAGGTCGTTGGGGAACTCGATATCGGCCTTGTCGATTTCATCGATCAGCAACACCACCTTTTCATTGGCGTCGAAGGCATCCCACAGCTTGCCGCGGTTGATGTAGTTGGTGATGTCCTTCACCCGCTCATCGCCAAGCTGGCTGTCGCGCAGGCGGGTGATCGCGTCATATTCATACAAGCCCTGATGCGCCTTGGTGGTGGATTTGATGTTCCAGGTGATCATCGGCAGCCCTAGCGAGGTGGCGATCTCTTCCGCCAGCACGGTCTTGCCGGTGCCCGGCTCGCCCTTGACCAGCAACGGCCGCTCTAAGGTAATGGCTGCGTTCACCGCTACGCGCAGATCCTCGGTAGCGACATAATCCTTCGTGCCTTCAAAGCGCATCAACACGTCCTGTTGTTTTCTAGTGAGGGAGCGCAGGCCCGCGGGGGCTGGCCGGCGCGCATATCTGAACGGCCGCCAACCTAGGGGCAGGGGCGGCCATGAGCAAGCCGCATCGCGCAAGAACCTGTGGCTCTGTTTGCCCGGCAAATCCTGCCGTCAAAGGCAGATATTGCTTGCAGTGCCTTGCGGTGTTTCTGCGTAACCGCCTGAAACATAGGGCAAAAAACGTTGGCCCGGAGTTTGCTCCAGGGTGGGGGAGTTTCTGTGCGCACCATTTGGGGCGCCAGCCATGTGACTGTCCTCTGGAGGGATCCGATGACCATTTTCGGCGCAATGACCACAGCCGTGACCGGCCTGCAGGCCAATTCGAAGGCGCTTGGCCATATCTCAGACAATATTGCCAACTCGCAGACCATCGGTTTCAAGCGGACCGAGACCAATTTCCGCGACTTGGTGACCTTCTCCACCTCGCGCAACAACGCGCCCGGCACGGTGCTGGCCGAGGCCCGCTACACCAACACGGTTCAAGGCGCCTTAGAAGCCGCGCAAGTGCCCACCCACATGGCCATCAACGGCGACGGCTATTTCATGGTGTCGGAGCGCATCGCGACGCTGGATAACCGGCCGGTGTTCAACGAGATCGACTACTACACCCGCCGCGGCGATTTCGAAGTAGACCGCTTCGGCTACTTGCAAAACGGCGCCGGCTATTACTTGCAAGGTGTGGCCATCAATCCTTTGACCGGCAACAAAGTGGGCGATATCCCCACCCGCATTCAGATTGAAAACGATTTCGTGCAGGCCCGGCAGACCACCGGCCTGGACTACACCGCCAATTTGGCGTCGTTCCCGCAAACGGTGGTGGCGGATGCCGGCATCCCCAATTCCGAACTGATGCTTGATACGGCGTTCACCAACAACCCGTCGACCATCGGCGGCGATGGCTTTGTCCAGGCACAAGACGAACAATTGTTTCTCGACCGCTCTTTAGCCGGCGGCGCTGTGACCATGTATGACGCCATCGGCAATCCGGTGAACGTCGAACTGCGCTGGGCCAAGGTCAACAATACCGGCGATGGCGCCGGCACCGGCACCGGCGCCGATACTTGGAACCTGTTTTACCAAACCAGCACCACAGCCACCGGCACCGCGCCTAAGTGGAACAATATCGGCCAGGCCTATGTCTTCAACGCATCCGGCGTGGCCACCCCGGCGGTAACCTCCGCCACGGCGACCGGCTTGACCGTTGACGGCATTAACCTTGGCGACATCACCTTCAACCACGGCGCCAATCAAATAACGCAGTTTGCCGATACCAACGGCTCGGTCTCGGTCAACGACATTGAGCAGGACGGCTTTGCCTCCGGCTCGCTGGCCTCCATCGCCGTGTCCGATACCGGCCGCGTGGTAGGCACCTATACCAATGGCAAGCAGTTGGATCTGGCGGAAGTGACGCTGGTGAAGTTCAACGCCGACAATAGGTTGCGCAAGCTTGATGGCGGCGCTTGGGCGGCGACGCAGGATTCCGGCCAGGCCATTCAGGGCGCCTCCGGCGAGATCGTGGCAGAAGCGCGCGAAACCTCCAACGTGGATATAGCGGACGAGTTCTCGAAGCTGATCGTGACCCAGCAAGCCTATTCGGCGAATACGCGGATCGTGACGACAGCGGACGACCTCGTGCAGGAAACCTTGAACATGAAGCGCTAATGCGGTGACGCGGCACTAGGCGATTAACGCCGGTGCCGCCGCGGCACCCCACCCGGTTGATGCAGGTAGTCTTACCCCCATGTCCCTCACCAATGCCCTAAACGCAGCGGTCTCCGGATTGAAGGCCAACCAGGCGGCGGTCGATCTTGCCTCGCGCAACATCGCCAATGCCACGACGCCCGGATATACGCGCAAGGTCGTTGCCCAGACCAATCAGGTCGCCGGCGGCGAAGGCATCGGCGTGTCTGTGCGCGCGGCGGTGCGCGAGGTGGATAATTACCTGTTCGGCCAGTTGCAGCGCTCGTCCGGGGTGACGGCGAAGCTGGACGTGCGGGCGGAATTCTTGACCCGCATCGACCAGATGTTCGGCACGCCGGACGGGGAAACCTCGGTTGCCGCCTATATCAACCGCTTAGGCACGGCGTTTCAGGATTTGGCGACAACGCCTGAATCCACCGTCACGCGCGAAGCGACGCTGGCCGCCGCTGAAGAACTGACGGTTGAGCTCAACCGCATGTCGGACGACATCCAGCGCATGCGGCGCGAGGCGGAGCGGCGGTTGAACGACGCGGTCAATCAGGCCAATGCGGCGCTTGCCAAGATTCACGACCTGAACCTGAAGATTGCCGCCAACCAGGCCAGCTCCATTGCCGACCTGCAAGATGAACGCGACATCGCCGTGCGCGACTTAGCGGCGCTGATGGATATTCGCACCGTAGAACGCGACGGCGGGCGGTTGTCTGTGTTCACCACCGGCGGCAATTTGCTGCTCGATACCGAACCGGCCAAGCTGTCATTTGATGAACATCCCTCGCTTGCCGCGTCGTCGTTCTACAATTCCGATCCGGCGCTGCGCGAGGTGGGCACGGTGACCTTGCAGGTGGGCGGGTCGGCGCCGGTCGACCTGCTGCGCGACGGCACCATCCGCGAAGGGGAGATCGCCGGTCTGGTGGAGATACGCGACCAACGGCTGGTGGAGGCACAGGCGCAGCTTGACGAGATCGCGCATAATTTGGCCCGCGCCATGTCCGACACCACCATTGCCTCCAGCGCCGTCACCGGCCCGCCGGCGGGCTTTGACGTGGATGTTGCGGGTCTCCAAAACGGCGACCAGATTAGCCTCACCTATACCGAAACCCCCGCCGGCACCGAGCGCCAGGTCACCGTCATCCGGGTCGACGATCCGGCGACGCTGCCGTTGCCCGATACCGCCACAGCGGCTGCCGGCGATACGGTGCTCGGGGTCGTATGGGGCGGCAGTGCTGCCACCTTCGCCACCAATCTGGATGCGGCGCTGGCCGCCGCGGGCATCAACGTCGATGCCTCCAACCCGGCCGGGACGACGGTGCGCATCGTCGATGACGGCGTCGGCGCCACCACCGATGTGGACGCGGTGACCGCCACCGTCACCACGACCGGCCTTACCGATGCAGGCACCGGCCTGCCGTTGTTTGTCGATGGCGCTGTGGCGCAAGCCGCCTATACCGCATCCCTAGATGGGGTTACGCAAAAGGTCGGCTTTGCCAGCCGCATAGCGGTCAATACCGCTGTGACGGCGGATCCGTCGTCGCTGGTGGTGTTTTCCACCGCGCCGGCCACCGATGCCGGCGACCCGACGCGGCCGCTTGATTTGCTGACACGGCTTACTGTCACGCCGCGCAGCTTTGACCCGGCGACGGGCATTGGCGGCGCCGGCCAGCCGTTTGAAGGCGGCGTCGATGCGTATGCGCGCCGGGTTGTCTCTTTCCAGGCCAACGAGCTGGTGCTCGCCAACCGGGCGCTGGACAGCCAGACCATCGTGCAGCAGGCGCTGGAGGAGAAGGTCCAAAGCAATACCGGCGTCTCCATCGACGATGAAATGGCGCAATTGCTGCTGTTGCAAAACGCTTACGCGGCCAACGCGCGGGTGATGTCGGCGGTGCAGGAAATGATGACGCTGCTCACCAACGTCTTGCGCTAGGGGCAAATAGGATAAGGCTCATGCAAGTTCCATCGCTTCTTCAGTCGCTGACAACCCGCGATCAGATCCGCACCATGCAGACGCAGCTGACGGATCTGCAAACCCAACTAGCCACCGGCAAGAAATCACAAACCCATTCCGGCTTGGGTGTGGATGCCTCTTTGGTGCTCAATTTGCGTGCTGAACTCAACGTCATGGATGGCTATGTGCGCACCATCGATCAGACGCAACTGCGCCTGACGACGACGCAGCAGGCGCTGACGCGGATCGACGAGATTGCCTCGGAAATGCGCACCGGCGCGCTGACATCCGGCTACGAGCCGCTCGACGGCGTGCAGACGCAATTGCAGTTCAGCGCCCGGGAGCGGTTGGAGGAAATGCTGTCGGTGCTCAATACGGATATTGCCGGCCGGCATTTGTTCGGCGGCGCGGCGACGCAAACCCAGCCGGTGGAAACCTACGCGCGGATCATGGACGGCGATGTGGGGCTTGCCGGGTTCAAGCAAATCGTCGCCGAACGCGCCCAGGCTGATTTGGGGGCGGATAATCGCGGCCGGCTGACGATCCCCATCCCCGCCGCCGGTACGGTGACCGTCACCGAAGACAATGCGCCGCCCTTCGGGCTCAAGCTGAACGCCGCCGCCACCGACATGGCCGGCACCACGGTGGGCATTGCCGGTGCGCCGCAAACCATGACCGTGGCGTTCAGCGCCACGCTGCCCACCGCCGGGCAGACCTTGAGCGTATCGTTCGATTTGCCGGACGGCACTACTGAATCGCTGACGCTCACCGCCACCAATAGCGCAACGCCTAGCGACGGCACGTTTCTGGTAGGCCCCGACGCGGCCACCACGGCGGCCAATTTTCAGGCCGCCTTGGTGGCGGAAATCGAGGTGCTGTCGCAAACGGCGCTCAAGGCTGCCTCAGCGCAGCGTGCGGCGTCGGAGTTTTTCGAGTATGACCCCGCCACCCCGCCGCAGCGCGTCGACGGGCCGCCCTTTGCCACCGCCACCGCGCTTGTGGGTGCAACCACCGCAGATACGGTGTTCTGGTATCAGGGTGACAATACCACCACCCCGATCCGCAACAGCGCGCTAGCAAAAATCGACGATGGCCGCACCATCGGCTACGCGTCGCGCGCCGATGAAGGGCCGATCCGCGAAACGGTCAAGGCGTTGGCGGTGCTATCGGCGCTTGAATTTCCCGAAGCAGACCCGCTATCGGCGCGCGCCTACAGCAAGGCGGTGCTGGAGGTGGGGCAGAAGTTCTCGTTCACCGGCACCATATCGCTGGCCGATATCCGCACCCAGCTCGGCTTGAAGGAAAGCACGTTGGCGGCCACCAAAGACCGCCACGAGCGCACCATCAACGCCACCCAGCAATTGCTCGCCGAAGCGGAGAATGCCGATAACAACGAAGTTGGCACTATGATTTTGCAGTTGCAAAACCAGCTAACCGCTAGCTTCCAGGCCACATCCATCGTATCGCGCTTGACGTTGACCAATTTCGTCTAAGGCTGCCCGTTGACGTAGCTGTGCGCGGTAGCCGTGCCTTGTGCGCCGGCTACGGCGCTCGGGTGATGGTCAGGCCGGCTTTTGATAGAGGCCGGCGGCGATCTCGCGGTTGATGTTGATCAGCACGTCGAGTTTGTCTGGCGTCGGATTGGCCTGCACGCTGACCGTGTGCTTGAGAACGAAAATCCCCAGATTGGCGATGTTCTGCTTGATCTGCTGCGGCAACGGGTTGTCGTCGCCGACCACCGAACTGGCGAACACCGTCCACAGTTTGCGGTTATAGACCAAGGCCTCGCGGAATGCGTCGCTGCGCGGGTCGAACGGGTTCTTTACGGCGTTGAGCTGTTGTGCGGCTTTGGTTAGCAGATTGGCTTCGTGTTCGCGCGGGTTGGCAACAACCTTAGCCGTCTTCCCGTAGGCCTGCGCCGGATTCGACATTCGACATCAGCTCCCGCTCGTATTGTATCAGCGCTTTCGCTTCCTTGAGAGCCTTATAGAATGCGCCAGTTAAGATTTGATTGTTCATCCTTTCGATATGGCCAAGAGTACTAGGCGCTGCCTTTATGATGTCGTTGGTGAGATTGAAATAGATACTGTGTTGTTCCGACGGGTCGCTGCTTAGATACATGAGCTGGACCGCAAGATAGAGCTTCTTGCAGGGGGTGTCCGCGTCTTCGGGCCGCATGATGTCTTTTTCCCGCAGGATCGGCGCGGACCCTTCGATGAACAGCCGGGTGCGCTGATCGTCATTGGTGATGACGGCGTTGCCGAGAATGAACCTTTCGCCGGGCTTGAGTTCTATTTTGAGCGCCATGGTGCCTCGCTTTCCGCCTGGGCGGCGTCCACAAATGTCCGATTCGCACACAGCGAGTATAGGTGCGATTGGGCGCCAGCGTTGCACAAAAGAAAAACGGCGGCGCTTTCTGCGCCGCCGTTTCCCGTATTCCGTAAACCAGATGGCTTTGCCTTCTTGGCGCCGCCGCCTGCCGGTCTGATTAGAACAGACGTAGCACGTTCTGGTCGGCCTGAGCGGCCAGCGACAGGGTGGTGGACCCCAGCGACTGACGGGTCTGCAAGGCCAGGAGGTTTGCACCTTCCTGGTTGGTGTCGGCAAGGGTGAGCTTACCGGCGCCGACTTCCAGGGTGTTGATCAGGTTGGTGGTGAAGTCCTGACGGTTTTCCACCACGGCAAGGTTGTTACCGAAGGTGGAACCCTGCTGGCGCAGCGTCGAGATCGCCGCGTCGAGTTCGGCCACAGCCGCTTCGATCTGGGTGTCAGACACGAAGTTGGCATTGGTCTGCTCGGAGATGTCCAGACCGGCGGACGACGTATCAACCAAACGCGAGGCGATGGTCAGGCTCGAGGTCCGGGACTCGTTGAAGATAACCGTCAAGTCCTGGTCGGCCTGCAGCAGGTTCACGCCTTTGAATGAGGCGTCAGCTGCCAACTGGTCGATCTGCGTGCGCAGGGTGTTGAAGTCCGACACGAACGAGTTGCGGTTTGTGCCGTTGGTCGTTGTACCGGAGACGCCAAGATCGTTGGCCGTCGAACCGCTCACGTCGGTGATCGTCAGATCTTCGCCGTTGGTGGCTTCGATCCGGATTTGGCCGTCAGACGTCAACGACGCGGTGACATTGGCAACACCGGCGATGCTGGCAACCACAGCAGAGATCTGCTGCGTGGAGGTGGCGATGTTGATCGTCACCGCGGCCGCCGTGCCCACCTGGATGGTGAAGCTGTCGCCAGAATCAATGCCGGCCGCCGTGCTGACAGCCTGCGTGCCGGTAAACGCCGTCGAGTTGGTGCTGGTGGTGTTGGTGGCCAGGATCTTCGTCGACAAAGCCGAGTTGGCCGTCGACTTCAGGTTCTCAACCAGCGTGGTGATCGCTTTGAGACCGTCGTCAGCAGCCTGCAGTGTATCAACAGCCAGGCCGATCGAGTCAGACAGAGCCGACAAGTCAGAGGCGCGGTTGTTGAGGCCTTGCGCGGTGAAGAAGGAGGTCGGGTTGTCAAGCGCGCTGTTCACACGCAAGCCCGTCGATAGACGTTCCTGCGTTTGGGCCAACAGGCCGGCGGTTGACTGGAGAGATAGAAGGTTGGTGCGAAGCGCGGAAGAAAGAACGATATCGCCCATGGTGTATTCCTTTCCTAGGAAATGAGATGTTTAGACCCTCGTTCTGAGGTGTCGAGCGGCACAATGGCGCAAACGTCTTAAAGCGGGGTTACTTCATTCGTACACACACCACCGGCGCTAGCGCCGCTTAGGGCGGTAGCGGGTCAAAACCCAAGGCCCGACAACGAAAAACGGGGCGGAGTCTTTTTTTGACTCCGCCCCGTTTATCTGCGTTGCGCGTCTTGATTAGAAGAGCTGGAGAATATTCTGATCGGCCTGCGCCGCTAAGGAGAGGGCCGTCGTCCCCAGCGATTGCCGGGTCTGCAGCGCCAGCAGATTAGCGCCTTCCTCATTGGTGTCGGCGATGGTCAGGTTCGAGGCGCCGGTCTCCAACGTCTCGATCATATTGGCGGTAAAATCCGACCGCGTCTCGACCACGGACAGGTTGCCGCCGAAGGTCGATGCCTGCTGGCGCAGCGTCGCGATGGCCTGGTCTAGCTGATCGATGGCGGCGGTGATGCTGTTATCGCTCTCCCACGCGTCTTCGGCAATCGCTTCAATGTTGAGGCCATTGGCCGATGTATCGAGCAGGCGGGATTCGATGGTCAGGCTCGACGATTGCGATTCGTTAAAGAAGATCGTCAGGTTGCTGTTTGCCTGCAGCAATTTCACGCCTTTGTACGAGGTATCGCTGGCCAGCTGGTCTATCTGTACCCGTAAGGCGTTGAAGTCTTCCTCAAAGCCTGCGCGGTTGCCGCCATTGGTGAAGGTGCCCGAGACACCCAAATTATTGGCAGCCGAGCCGGCCACGTCGGTAATCGTCAGATCCTCGCCAGTGGTGGCTTCGATCTTGATCCGGCCGTCGGACGTCAAAAATGCGGTGACGTCGGCGATGGCCGAAATGCTAGCAAGGATATCGTTGACGGTCTGGGTGCTGGTGGCGATGTTCACCGTCACCGCGGCGGCCGTGCCCACTTGGATCGTGAAGCTGTTGCCGCTGGCGATTTCTGCCTGCACCGAAGCCGGGGTGGTGCCGACAATATCCACGGTGTCGCTCGATACCCGGCTCGGCACGATCTTGGATTCCAGCGCCTGGTTGGCCGTCGCCTTGGCATTCTCGACCAGTTTGATGATCGACTGGATACCGAGATCGGCGGTCTTCAAGGTCTGGATGCCTTGGTCCATGGAGTCGAGCAAGGCCCCCAGGTCGCGGGCCCGGTTGTTCAGCCCTTGCGCGGTGAAAAACGCGATCGGGTCATCAATCGCACTATTCACCTTAAGGCCCGTCGCCAGGCGCTGCTGGGTGTCGTCCAGCAGCTTTGCGGTGTTCTGCAAGCTGAGCAGGTTCGAGCGGATGCCTGCTGAAAGTACGATGTCACTCATAATTCTTGTCCTCCTAGGACCAACTCCGGCGCCCTCACCATGAGGGAGATGTCCCAGTCCGCTACGCCGGATACTGCGCGTTAATGCTTAATCTGCCGTAAATGCACCTGCGCTGTGGCCAGGAGGTGGACCGCCCTACGAGGCGGGGCTGTCCGCTGGATACCTATGCGCCGGGTCTACGTGACCAGCATGATGCGCTTTTAGGAGCACAAGCCGTGCCACTTCTAAAAGCCAATAAAAACAATGGCTTATATTTTGGGGGGTGAGGGTGCTACGGCATAGATTGCCGCCGGGCGGCATAATCTGCCGAGCGGCAGGCCGCAGGCGGTGCGTGGCGGTTAGCTGAACGCGCCGTCGCGATATTGCTGGGCGAAGGCCTGCACGTCTTGGGTAATGATGTTGACGATGTCGGACATCGGCTGCTGCGGCTCGCGGCCCATATACCGCGCCGACGGGTACCAGGGGAAACGGTCGGTGCCCAATTGCATGGCGTGGCGGGCATCGCCATAAAAGATCACCGGCGTGCCCACCGCCGCCGCCATATCGGCAACGGAGGTACCGGCTGACACTACCAGGTCGCAGGCCTTGGTGAGGGCGGCGGCCTCGTCCAGCTCCTGTTTGAGGTCGACGCCGGGCATAGCGTGCAGCGTTAGCCCGGTGGTGCGCGCCAAGTCGGCGATTTCCTCGCTTGGGTCGTCATATTGCAGGTTGATGCAGGTAACGCCCGGCGTGGCGATGAGCGCCGCCCAATCGGCAAGCTGCGTATAGACCAGGTTGCGGGTGGCGCTTTGGTGCATGCTGCGCCAGGCCAGCCCGATGCGGATACCGCCGCCGCACGCCTCCACCTTGGCGCGCCAGAACGCCACCCTTTGCGGGTCGGGCGTGAGGTAGCCGTCTTGCGCCGGAAACGCCTCCAGCGTGCGGCGATACGAGACCGGCAATTGCCCCGCCGGTGTGTGAAACCGCATTTCCGGCGGGCCGATAAAGGTCATCTCGGTCTTGGTGCGTTCGGCCCGCACCGCCGCGCGCGGAAACGAGCGCTGATAGAGCGCAACCAGCCGCGGGTCGGTCTCGATGATGACGCGCCCGGCGCGCGCAATGATATCGGCAAAACACGACGCAAAGCGCACATCGTCGCCGATACCTTGCTCTTTCCAAACCAGAATCGTGTCGTCGGGGATGTCTTGTCCGCGCCACAATTCAGCATTGGGGCGGCGCATCGGCCGGCGCAGCCCGGCGTTGAAGCCATGGGCATACAGATCCCAGCCGTTTTCAATATCGCCTTGCGCCAGCAACAAGTGCGATAGGTTCGAGCCGGCGGTCACGTAGTCCGGATTGACCTCAAGCGCGCGCCGGTACAGGTCGATGGCGCGATCGAAATCGCCGAAGCGCTGTAGCAGGACCGCCAGGTTAAGGTAGCTTTGCTCTACCTGCGGGTTGACGCGCAGCGCCTCCATGCCTTCGTCCAGCGCTTTGTCGTATTCTTCCAGTTCCAAATACAGGCCGACCAGATTGGACCAGCTACGCGCTTCGTGCGGCGCCAACACTTTGAGCTTTTCGTAGTGGTCGATCGCTTCCGTGAACATTTCCAGCGATTGGTAGGTGAAGGCCAGTTTTAGCAACACCCGCACGTCGTCGGGCAATGCGTGGTGCACGTGTTCGAGAATCGGCAGTGCCTTTTTGAACTGCTTCAGGTTGGCCAGCAGAATGCCCATTTTCAGCTTCAACTGAATGTCGTCCGGGGTCTCGGTGAGCAATTGCGTGAGGATCGGCATCGCTTCGGCGTTGCGTTCCACGTCGATTAAGACACCGGCCATGAGCGAGCGCGTCTGGCGGTCGGTTGGTGCCAGCGCCAGCGCTTTGGCAAGAATGGGTAGCGCGCCGTCTTTGTCGTCGTCCTGCACGCGCATAATGGCGATGTTGCGCACCGTCTCGTGCGGTGCCGGCGCGTGGGCGGCGAGATAATCCACGTCGGCCATGGCGGCATCGCTCTGTTGCGCCGCAAACAACAAGTGCGCGCGCATGGCGCGTACGGCGTGGAGCTGCGGTTGCGCACTCAAAGCCTGCGAGAACGCGGCAATGGCTGCATCGCTCCGGTCCAGGTCTATCAGCAATTGGCCGCGCAGCAGCCAGGCGTCGGCATCCGCGGGCACCAGTTCAAGGCTGCGCGTGATGTGGGTCAGCGCGCCATCCAAATCGCCCTGCGCCCGCAAGCAGCGGGCCAAATTATAGTGCGCCGGCGCCATCGCCGGGTTGAGGGCAAGCGCTTGTTGAATGAGGTCGGTTGCATCGGCCGGTTTGCCGCGCTGCAAGGCGATGACCCCCAGCAAATGCAGGGCATCGGCGTGGGTGGGGATGGTTTTGAGCACCCGCTTGTAGCCGCGTGCGGCGCGGTCGAGCTTGCCTTTTTGGTGGCTGTCGATCGCCCGGGCAAAATCCTGGTCGATGCCGTGGTGCAGGGGTGGTGTCGGCAAACCAGACATGAAGACCCTCTTTCACGATCGTGCGCGGGCCCCGGCGATGGCCACAGCGCCATGCGGGTGATACGTCTGATGTCGCAGATCATGGTTTCGGGCGTGTTAATGCCGCCGCACAATGGGTGCGGACAAGGATGCTGGCCTCGGGCGAGCCGGGGTGCTGGGCGCCAGACGAGCGGGGGAGTACGGCGTCTTAGGCCGTTTGATCCACCGCCAGGCCAAGTTCGGCGCGCAAGCCGCGAATGAGCTTTTGCATTTGCTCGCTCGGAAACTCGATTACCATCTCGCCGGTGACGTTGCTGATGCCACGCACGACTTCGCGGTTGATGCTTTCGTCAAACGCGATGTCGAAGCTGACATTGACCGTCAGGCGTTCTTCCAGCTTGTCGAGCGTTTGGCGCAGCTGGGCGCCTGTTACCGGTTTATCGGCCCGGTAATTGGATGCGCCCGTCCGCTCCACCGGGATGACGGCCCTCTGGCCGGCGACGATCGACGTGGTAACGGCGGCCGCGCGCGCGGTCGGGATAGGGGTCTCTATGACGGGCTTCGGCCCGGAAATACTTTCCATCGCTACCCCCTCTTCTAGGGTGATGATGCTCTGGTAGGGTGATGACCCTTTGGCAGGCGTGTTACTTCTACAGTGTGCGGTGCGGTTCTCGCACCGGATAACAGTATGCTAACGCCACCTTAACGCCCGCTTAACGGGCGCATGCAAATGCAATCTATTGTTAAGGTGTGTGGGCGCGCCTAGACGCGCTTGTCGAGCGCGATCGTGGCCGCCGGGCTGGCCGGCCGGGCGTTGGATTTGGGCGCATAGCCCAGCGTCGGCGCCCGCGCTTCGCTGGCCGCGCGCGCTGCTGCCGCCACGATGCCTTCGGAAATGGATTTCGCCGCGCCCAGGTAGCGGGCATTGGCATCCAGTTTGGCTTCCAGCGCGCCGATGGCCGCGCGCAGCTTGGCGCGCGTCGCCTCGGAGGCGGCGTGCAGGCGCGACGGGTCGGCCTTGAGGGCGCGCGCGTGCCGGTCATAGTCCACGGCAAGCTGCGTCTTTTCGCTTTCCAGGGCACCGATATCCGCCAGCCGGTTTTCCTGCGCCAGCGTGTTTTCTTTGGCGATGATCTGATCCAGCGCGGTGGCCAACGAGGCCAAATCGTCAAGAAAGGTAACGGGCGGTTGCCAGCGTTGATGCAGTGTGCGGGGGTGCGGTGTTTGGGGGTGCTGGGGCATGCCGGTCTTTACTCCGTGTCTGCTGCCGTGGCAGGGCGTGCGGCTGGTGGTGTGACCACCGTCAGGGCTGCTTCTTGCTGGGCGATCATCGACCGTAAAACCGCGTCAGCGATGCCGATGCCGCCGGCAGCGCTAATCGAGCGGCCGATTTCTTGGCTCAATTGCGAGCGCCACATGCCTTCAGCGTGGCCGCCGCCAAACGGTGCTTCGGTTTTAAGCCCGGCGAACATGGCTTCGGTCATTTGCCCGATGAATACCGCTTCAAACTCCTGCGCCGTGGCGCGCATGGCCTGTTCGTCCCGCATTGGTGCCGCGGCCTTGCGCGCCAACGCGGCCGGTACGGCTTGGCCGAAGGCTGTATCGGTAACCGCCGGCGGTAAAGCGAGGTCCATCACATAATCTCCAAATCGGCCTGCAGTGCCCCGGCAGCGCGGATCGTCTGCAAGATGGAAATCATGTCGCGCGGGCCGACCCCCAGCGCGTTGAGCCCGTTGACGAGGCTTTCAAGCGTTACCCCTTCGCGCAACAGGCCCAGCCGGTTTTCGGCGTCGTCGTCCACCTGAATTTCGGTGCGCGGCACCACCACCGTCTCGCCGACTTCCGCAAACGGGTTGGGCTGGCTTACCTGCGCTGTCTCCGTCACGCGGATGGTCAGGTTGCCTTGGGCGATGGCCACGGTAGAGACGCGCACGTCTTTGCCGATCACAATAACGCCCGCCGCTTCATCGATGACCACTTTGGCCGGCGTATCCGGGGCCACCCGCAATTGCTCGATTTGCGTTAGCATGCCGATCACGCTGCTGGTGCCTGTTTGCGGCACGGTAATGCTCACCGTTGCCGGGTCTGAGGCCTCGGCACTGTCGCCGCCCAAAAACGTGTTGATGACATCCACCATGCGCTGGGCCGTGGTAAGGTCGGGGTTGTGCAGCGACAAGCGCAGATTTGTCATGTCTTGCATAACAAACTCGACCTCGCGCTCGACGATGGCGCCGTTGGGAATGCGGCCGGATGTGGCGACGCCGCGCTTGAGGCTTTCCGCCTCGCCTTCGACGCTGAAGCCGGCAATGGCGACGGAGCCTTGGGCAACCGCGTAGACTTCCCCGTCCGCCCCCATCATCGGGGTTACCAACAGCGTACCGCCGCGCAACTCAGTGGCATCCCCTAACGCCGACACCGTAACGTCCATGCGCGTGCCTTGCGCTGCGAAAGGCGGCAAATTGCCGGTGACCATCACCGCGGCTACATTGTCCGTATTCAGATCAGCGTCGCGCGTGTTGACCCCTAGCCGCTCCAGCATGGCTTGCAGGCTTTGCAGCGTGAACGGCGAGTTCTGCAAGCTGTCGCCGGTGCCGTCGAGGCCGACGACCAGCCCGTATCCGACCAGGTGGTTGTCACGAATGCCTTCAACGGAGGCAAGGTCCTTGATCCGCGACGAAGCGTGCACGGGCGCCGGCACCAGCATGAAGGCCAGCAGCAGCCAAACCAATATCCGGCATCCCGGCCGGTGCGGTGTGGGCGGCGAAAGTCTGTGTGGCGTGAACGGCATGGGCGGGCCTTGTCCTGTATTCAATACGTATGCGGTATCCGCCAAACGGGCGCCATCGGGTCAGGCAGACGCACCGGGAGCGATCCTGGACTGCTGTGAAGCGAATTGCGTGCCAACTGCCACAGGCAGTAAGCGTTTGATTTTTCTAGAAAAAATCTTGAGCCGTGCAGGGCCGGTGGGCAGTGGCTGCCATTGCCGGCGGGCAGGGAGGCACATTCTGCCGGGCCGCGTGCCTATGCCCTTTAAGGCGGCATTAAGCAGTTTTAGGCCAGCGTGAGTGGGCGGTGCGCATGGCGGCGTTAATCGCAGTTTGTCGCACAGATGTCTCATCCTATAGATGTCTCGATTGGCGGGAGCCTGAACATGAAGGTCGGCGGCACCGGACATGCGCAAGGGCCCAACGGCGCAGGCCGTGCCGGCAAATCCAAGGCGGCCGGGCAAGGGCGGTTCCGGCTCGGCAGCGTCGGCGGCGCTGATACGGTGAACGCGTCCTCCAGCCTTACCGCCACCGCACCGGTGGACGCGCTGATCGCGCTGCAGGAAGTAGAGACGCAGGGTAGCAGCGGTGCGGCGGTTGAGCGTTCCGGACGCCTGTTAGATGTGCTCGATGACATCAAGCTTGCGCTGCTTGCGGGCAGCGTTTCCAAGCACGCGCTCGACCGGCTGCTGACATTGGTCAACCAGCGCGCTGAGTCGCCGGCTGTGTTTC
>Ga0272441_10006565_pt1 | contig 19392 bp, 12 predicted proteins | sample SSMProp6N_FD_193582 | JGI IMG/M metagenome (GOLD analysis project Ga0272441, IMG submission 193582) | Marine sediment archaeal communities from Little Sippewissett salt marsh, Falmouth, MA, United States - SSM-Prop-6N | ecosystem: Environmental > Aquatic > Marine > Wetlands > Sediment ... | reverse complement strand
ACTGGCTACCCGTACCATACGATCGTCTCCTGGATGGGGTTATGGGCCTTTTGCCAGATCCATACTACCCCATTCCAGGAGACCTTCAAACCCGCCGCCGCTCAGGATTGTCTTGGACAAGAGTGGTCCGGGATGTCGGATGTGTAGTTGATCAGCAGTCCATCCGACAGCCACTCGCGGAGGATCTTCGGTACGTAGCCCTCCCTGGTGAGTTTCTCGTCCGGCAGGCGGGCGATCGTCAGGTGCATGTTATGCCGGGCGAGTTCCTCGTCGATTCCGCGGAGCAGCTCGGCCGGCAACGTGCTGCGATAGCCCTGCGTGCTCAGCACCAGCGCCGCACAGCCCAGCCGCCCGGTCGCCATGGCCCGGGCGGAGTTGTTGGGGCGGTAGCCGAGCCGCTCGGCCGCCTGGCGGACACGCCGCCGTGTCTCGGGGCGGAAGCGCTGGCCCTTGCTGTTGAGCACCTGGCTAACGACGGGGATCGATACGCCCGCCGCCTCGGCAATCACTTTCAGTGTGGTGGCCATCCGCAGACAGCTCCCTGAACACAGGTCAACGCTTGACGCTTGACTCCATGGGTTAAACGCTTAACCTAGAGCCTGAGGCCCCGAAGGGCAAGCATTCGTTTCCGGTCCGGGCGATCGGCCATCACAGGGACCGCTGCCGCGATCCCATGGCGAAGGAGAGCCTCCTGTGCTGACGAGTAGTCAGCGATCCGTACGTCTGCTGCTTATGGCGGCTGCCGTCGGAGCCATAGCGGCGACTGCGGCCGCCGGCGACATTGCCTTCCCAGCCGACGCGGGCGCCCTGAACGTCAAGGCGGACTACGGCGCCAAGGGCGATGGCGTGACCGACGACACGGCCGGGATCCAGAAGGCGATCGTCACGGCGCTGTCCGGCGACTACCGCAACCCGAGGCCGGTGTACTTGCCGGCCGGGACGTACCTGATCAGCGGCTCGCTCAAGGCGCGGATCACCGATGCCGCGGACGGCCAGGGCGGCTGGAGCGACGGTTGGCGGAGCGGGATCTTCTTGGTCGGCGAGAGCCGCCAGCGCACCGTGCTGAGGCTGAAGGACCGTTGCATGGTCTGCCGCGGGTACTACACGACGGCGAACATCATCACGCACCGGCGGGAGCCCATGGCGCTGAACGGCAAGCTGCTGACGCCGCGGATCCTGGAGAAGTACAGGTACGTCGACAAGAAGGGCCGCGTCTACAACGACGTGGGCCTGCTGGTCGGCGAAGGCAAGCCGAAGGGCAAGCCGGGGTATACCTACGAGGGCTTTGCCGGTGCCGACGTCCTGAAGCCCGGCGAGTTCGGCGTCGCCGAACTGGGCCCTGGCGATGCCCGATACAAGGGTCACGAGCACAAGCACCCCAACAGCCTCTTCCTCCGACTTCCCGACGGCGTCAAGACGCTTGAGGGCGCGGCTGTGGAGGTCGGCTTCGCGCCGACGCTGCTTCGCATCCGCAACAAGCAGTCGGTGGTGCTGCGGAACCTGGTCTTCCGCCACGCGGCGAGTTGGTACCTGAACCACTTCGACACGGCCGCGGTGGACATCGGGTTCGACCCGGTCGTTGCCAAGCACGCCTACGAACTGGACCTGAACCCGCTGAATTACGTCATCGACCGTTGCGTCTTCGAGGACAACAACGGCACGGGGCTGCAGACGCGGGGGATGGACCGGTTCGCCGTCCGTCACTGCACGATGCGCAACAATGGCAAGGAGGGGGTCAGCCTCAGCCACGCCCGCAACGGGGTGGTGGAGGATGTCGAGGTGACCGCGAACAACCGCCTGGGCTGGCTAGGCGGACTCGACCACACGCCGCACGGCGGCGGGGGGGTGAACCTGTCGGCCATGGACGTGCTGTTCCGCCGCCTCCGCAGCCACCACAACCATGGGGCGGGGCTGGGGGGGGACGTCATCGCGACCAACCTGATCTTCGAAGACTGCGAGTTCAGTCACAACGCCAACCGTGGCCACTGGCACAAGATCTCGTGGGGACCGATCCTGCTGAAGCGGTGTCGTTTTGTCGGCAACGGCAACATGGGGTTCTTCATCCTGAACACGCACGACGTGACGCTCGACGAGTGCGTGATCGCCGACAACGCCCGCAGCCAGTTCGGGTTCAGCCATTCCGACGTCCGAGAAAGCCCTCCGACATTCGAGGCCGCCCTGACAGGGCACGGCGGCGGGCCGAACCAGTGGTCCACCGGCTTCGCGCTGCGTAACAGCATCGTCGTCCGTCGGGACGACCAGCACATGTTCGAGCGCATCAGCGCCAGCCAGAAGCTCTACCAGAAGTGGGTCGAGCAGGAGTACACCGGCGAGGGCAACACGTTCTGGAACGCGGACAGCACAGGGGTCTTCGACACTACCGGCCGGTACAACGGCCGGGAGTTCGTGGATTTCGCCTCCTGGCAGAAGGCGACGGGCTCCGACGCCAACTCGAGATGGGCGCCGCCGAAGGAGATGCCGGTGAAGTAGCGGGCCGGGCCGCGGGACGGGACATGCCGGACGATCGTGAGACAGGAACATGATGCGTACATCGAAGATGCGAACTGCATGGGCGGGCTCGATCACGGCAGCGGCTGTGGTCCTGGCGATGGTGACGGCTGCCGGATCGGCCGACGATCTGACCGCCCTGGGCTATCTCGACGTGACGAGCATGGGGGTCGACCCCACCGGGGCGAAGGACTCCACCGACGCCATTCGCAAGGCCGTCGCGGCGGGGCGCGAGGGCGAACTGGTGGTGTTCTTCCCGGCGGGGACGTACACGGTCTCCGATTCGCTCGAGTGCCTGTACGAGAGCAAGGACAAGGCCTGCCGGTTGCGGGGCTCGACGAAGGAGCCTGGCAAACGGGCCGTCATCCGCCTGGCCCCGAACTCGGCGGGCTTCGGCGACCCGAACAGGCCGAAGGTCGTCCTGCACCTCCGCCGGGCAGACGAGGCCAACGCCGACCACTACGAGCAGTGCGTCATCGGTCTGGACGTGCAGGTCGGCGCGGGCAACCCGGGGGCCGTCGGCGTGCGGCTGCAGGGGGCGGAGAACACGCACATCGAGGATGTGACAGTCGACCTGTCGAGGTCGGGGTATGCGGGCTTCTGGGGGCTGCCGGGCTCCGGCGGCAGCACGCATCAGATCCGCGTGATCGGCGGCGAGATCGGCGTGAACACTTTCGATGCCAGGGCCATCGTCGGCGTGGACGCCAAGCACCCACAGAACTCCCAGCCGACGTGTGTTATCACCGGCGCGGTGCTCGAGAACCAGAAGAGCTACGCCGTCGCCTGCGACACGCGCGGGCCGATGGTGATGGTCGGGTGCCGCGTTCTTCGCGACCGGCCGGGCCCGGCGATCGCCATGCGGGGCAAGTACCAGGGAGATCGCCTCTCCGGCCAGGTCGACCTGATCGACTCGACGATCGAGTACGCTGCCAGTTCCGACGAGAACGTCGTGATCGCGATGGACAGCAAGGGCGGGCGCAGCTTTCTGATGGAGAACTGCTACATCCGCAACGCCAGGCAGGTCTTCACGCCAGAGACGCCGCTGAACCCGCGCGGCTGGGCATACGTGCGGCGGATCGGCTATGCCCAGGGCACGCTGCCCAACGGGCTGTCCGAGACGTCCTTCGTCAACGGCACGCCGGTCGGGGGCAACGTCATCTACGAGCGGGGCGGCACCGATGCGCCCACGGCCGACCTGTGCTCGCGACACACCTGGCGCGAGGGCTTCCCGAGCTTCGAGTCGCCTGGTGCCGTGGACGTCAAGGCGAACTGCGGCGCCAAGGGCGACGGGACGACCGACGACACCGGCGCCCTCCAGGCCGCCATCGATGCCGCCGAGGTCGTCTTCCTGCCCAAGGGCACGTACGTGATCTCGAAGACGCTCCGCCTCAAGAAGAAAACGAAGCTGATCGGCGTCCACAGCCGGCTGTCGCGGATCATGACGCGGGACACGCCAACCGAGCGGTTCGCCGGCGCGGCCAGCAGCAAGGGCGGCATCCCGATGCTCCAGATGCCCGACACGCCTGGCGGGGACGTCGTCATCGCGTCGATCAACGTCAGTTCGAGCTGGCCGCTGAAGGGGCACGACCCGGCCCAGATCGAGAGCAGCGCCATCGAGTGGCGCTGCAACGCCGTGTTCCGCGACTGCGACGTCCGCCCGGTCGCGCAGACGTATTACCACCCGGCCAAGGTGATCGACACGTTCTACAAGGACCGGGACTATCCGGACAACGGCAAGTACCCCAGCCAGATGAAGTACGACGTGCTGCCGCGGCGGTGGCCGCTGATCCAGGCACGCGGGCACGCTGAGGGCCGATACTACAACTTCTACCTGCACGGCGATCACTACGAGAAGCCCGACTGCCGGCTCGTGAAGATCGAGGGCACCACCCGGCCGATCTCGTTCTACCACTTCCACTGCCAGCACAACCAGGCGGACTACTTCTTCGAGGCCGACCACGCGAAGTACGTCGCCGTGTACGGCTCGAAATCGGAGCTGACTTACGCCGTCGCGCTGTTCAGGGACTGCGACTTCATTCGCTGGTTCGGCCACGGTGGCATCGGCGCGCCCGCGCCGGGCAACCCGCGGAAGATCGACTGGTTCTTCCGGTTCGAGAACGTGCCGAACTTCGTCTTCGGCGGCTTCGCCCCGCAGCTCTACGGCAAGGGTGGCCGCTGGCTGAGCCACCAGGCCCCGTACCACTGCTGGTGGATCGGCTCGCACGGGCAGAACTACGCGCTGGTTGACATTCAGAACGGCAGGAACGCCTCCAAGCTCGAGAAGCTGTCCAGCCCGATCCTGTACGTTCGAGGCAACCCATCGTGGAAGGGCCCCGGCGGCGAATCCACGGAGGTCCGACCATGAAGCGTTCCATCGCTGTCGTTGCGCTGAGCATCTCTGTCGCCTCCCTCGCGTGGGCCCAGGCCCCGGGCGGCCAGCCGGCCAAGCCGCTGCCGGCGGGGTGGGAAAACGTTACGGCGAAGCTCTGGAAGCAGATCCCCGGCTACCAGCACGACCCGAAGTGGTACAACCGACGCGTCGGCACGATCAACGTGGACAACACCAACGGCGACCTGTACGTGATGCTCTGTTCCAAGTGGGGGACGTGGAAGAGCACGGATCAGGGCGACACGTGGACGCAGGTGGACGCCAAGGCCCTTGGCCGGCAGGTCGACAACCGCGGCGTGTGCGCCAATCCCGTCACGGGCGATTTCGTGCTGTTCAAGGTCAACGGCGGCCCGCCGACACAGGGCGCGATCGTCCTGGACCATGGCAAGCGGTGGCTGCCCGTCCCCAGCAGCGTCGGCGACGGCTTCCGCTGTGGCATGGCCGACTGGTCCCATAGCCGACCCATGACGCTGGTGGCGATCCGCCATCACCACGACGGCCTCTACTTGACGCGCGATGGCGGGGCGTCATGGCATGAGCTGCCGGACAAGGGCGACTATGGCTTCGCCATGCTGGACGCCAACACGATCTTCATCACGCGCCTCAACCTCCCGGCCGGGCAGTAGGTCTCGAAGTGGAAGGCCCAGTTCTTGCCGAAGGACATCCTGCTCACGACCGACCAGTGCCGGACGTTCACGAAGGTCGGTCGGTTCACGCCCCACAGCGAGACCCCCACACGCTACGGGGACGACCTGTTCTGGATCGCCGCCGAGGGCGTGATGGTCACTCGCGACCGCGGCCGGAGCTGGAAGGTGATGGGAACGTCCATCAAGGACCTCAAGTACGGTCCCTTCTTCGGCTGCAGCGGGAAGGAGATGGTGGTAGTCCGGAAGCAGGGATTTCACAGGACGACCGACGCCGGCGAGCACTGGGCGAGGCTGGCGGACATGGTGGTACCCGAGGGCCAGAAGATCGAGCTGGCCCATCCTGGCTGGGACCCGATCCACAACGTGCTCTACACCGGCTTCCTCGGCGAGGACGTATACCGCTACGGGCTGCCAACACGCTAACGGGCATACGAACGGAGTGGTGGCAGGCATGTCAATTGATGAAGGAATACCGCGACTACGCCGTGCATATAGGGATCGATCAGTGATGGAGTTACCGAAGAGGCCCAGAGCGGTCGCTGGCCAAGGGTCGGGACACGCCGGGCTCAGCATGCATAGCGCCCAGCATGTGATCGGGCGGCAGAAGTGGAGATAGTGACGATGATCGGCTGGAAGAACGCTCTCACAGCGGCGGTGCTAGCGGTGGCTGGTTCAGCCAGTGGCGCGGAGACCGTACTAAGTGTTGCACCAGATGGGCCGTTGGCGTCGATGACGGAGGCGAGGGACGCTATCCGCAAGCTCCGCAAGGCTGGTAAGCTGCCTGGACCCGTGCGCGTGGTCTTCGCGGCCGGGCGGTATGAGCTGGCTGAGCCCGTCACGTTCATGCCGGCCGAAAGCGGCACGGCGGAGACGCCCATCACGTACGAGGCGGCGAACGGCGCGGAGGTCATCCTCGACGCCGGTCGGCCGATCACGGGCTTCCGCGATGCCGGCGACGGCACGTGGGAGGCGGATCTGCCGGACGTCGCGGCTGGGAAGTGGCGTTTCGAGGAGCTCTACGTCAACGGCCGGCGCGCCACGCGGTGCCGCGAGCCGGACGAATTCTGGTTCTACGCCGACAGCCGCGTGCCGGAGGGCATCGACCCGCTGACGGGCAAGAAGGCGGACCTCTCCAAGCGGGCGTTCCGCGCCAAGCCGAAGCAACTGGCGGGGCTGGAGGGCTTCAGGCGCCAGCAGCTCGCCGACGTCGTGATGGTTGCGTACCACTCGTGGAACGTCGGCGTGCATCGGCTGGCCGAGGCAGACACGAAGACTGGGCTTGTCATCACCACCGGCGGGACGTCCTGGCCATTCTTCAAGTGGAAGAACACCCAGCGGTTCCACCTGGAGAACTACCCGGCTGCGCTGGATGAGCCCGGCGAATGGCACCTCTCCCGCGACGGGCGCCTGCGCTACAAGCCGCTACCCGGCGAGACGCTCGCGACGGCGAGGGTCTTCGCGCCGGTCGCGCGGGGCTTCCTGACGATCACCGGCGAGCAGGCGTCCGGGCGGTTCGTCGAGCACCTGACGTTCCGCGGCCTACGGTTCCGCCACGCCGGGCACGCGCTGCCGGAGGACGGGCGCAGCAACTTCCAGGCCGCGGTCGGCACGCCGGCGGCGGTGACGCTGAACGGCGCACGGCACGTCGCGTTCGAGGAATGCGAGTTCGGCTTCATTGGTGGCTATGGTGTGCACTTCCACAACGCCTGCCGCGACAGCCGCATGACCAAGTGCTACGTCCACACGCTGGGCGCCGGCGGGGTGTGGATTGGCGATACGACGTGGAAGAAGGCCCCGGCCGAGGTCGACGCCACCGATCACATCACCATCGAGAACTGCATCATCCGCGGCGGCGGGCGCCTCTTCCGCGGGGCCGTCGGTGTGCTGATCGCCCACGCGGCCGACAATGCCCTGACGCACTGCGACGTGTCGGACTTCCGCTACTCGACGGTGTCGGTCGGCTGGATGTGGGGCTACGGGCCCAGCCCGGCTGTGCGGAACCGCGTGGAGTACAACCGCCTCCACCACATGGGCTACGGGATCATGAGCGACATGGGGGGCGTCTACACGCTCGGCGAGAGCCCCGGGACGCGGGTGTGCAACAACGTCATCCACGACGTCTACGCCTACACCTACGGCGGCTGGGGGCTGTACACGGACCAGGCGTCGACGGGTATCCTGTTCGAGAACAACCTAGTCCACGACGTGAAGACCGGCACGTTCCACCAGCACTTCGGCAAGGAGAACGTGGTTCGCAACAACATTCTCGCCTACAGCCTCAACCCGCAGATCAAGCGATCGAAGAACGAGGAGCCCCTGTCATTCACGTTCGAGCGCAACATCGTCTACTGGAAGACCGGCGATCTGCTTGGCGGGCGGTGGAGCGACGGCAACTTCAAGATGCGCCGCAACCTCTACTGGCGAGAAGGCGGCGAGCCGTTCGACTTCATGGGAAAGAGCTTCGCCGAGTGGCGGAAGGCCGGGCATGACCAGAGATCGATCGTCGCCGACCCGAAGTTCGTCGACCCGGCCGGGCGTGACTTCACGCTCGAGCCCGGTTCGCCGGCGGAGAGGATCGGCTTCGTGCCGTTCGACCCCTCCGAGGCCGGCGTGCGGCAGGACGATCCGGAGTGGGTGAAGCTCGCGACGGATTACGAGTACCCCAAGCTGCGGATCGCGCCGGTGCCGGTGATGACGTTCCGCCAGGACTACGAGAGGTTCCCGCCCGGCCGACGCCCTGGCGGGCCGATGTACATCATCGAAAAAGGTGGGAACACCGCAGTCAGCGAGGAAGCAGCCGCCAGCGGCAAGCGGAGCCTGAAGATAGTCGACTCGCCAACGCAGCGTGCGAAGCACAACCCGCACTTCTTCTTCGACCCCGGCCACGTCGACGGCACGACGCGGTTCGCGTTCGACATCCGCATCGAGAAGGGCGCCGAGGTCATGCATGCCTGGCGGAACGCCTCGTCCCAATACAACGTCGGGGCGAGGCTGTACATCCGGGACGGGCAGCTCTTGGCGAGCAAAAGGAAGCTGATCGACATCCCAGTCGGCAAGTGGGTGCACATCGAGATCGTCGCCGGGATCGGGTCGGCCTCGACAGGAACGTACGACCTGACCGTCACGCTGCCGGGGGGCCAGGCGAAGAGCTTCAAAGCCCTGCCGAACGTCAAGGGCGAGTTGGAGGCCCTTCACTGGCTCGGCTTTGCCAGCATGGCTGTGACGGACACGGCGTACTACCTGGACAACCTGGAGTTGACGTTCACGAAGGCCGAGTGACCTTCGCCGTTCAACAAGGGGGAGTCCGGACAGCAGGCGCAGACAGACGACTCAAGAGATCATGGGCGAGCGGACGTAGCGGGAACGTCGGTGGGTCCTGCCGTTGGCGTCCTTGGGAGCCGGTCGCTCGATAGCAGCGGACGGATCCTGGCAATGGGGTAATCGCGGTAGATGAAGCCGTGGCACTCGTCCTGGCCGGCCCACAAGACGCGGCCGTCGAGCCAGTCCACTTCCACAAACTTCGCCCCGCGGGTGAAGCGGCCGTCTTCTGCAGTCATCACGCAGACGTACTTGCCGGTCGCGGCCTCCAAGACCGCACCGTTCGAGAACCACACGTAATCCCCGGCGCCGGTGACCATGGCGTGCCCCTTCGACCGGGTCAGCTTCAGACCGTGCTTTGCGTTCAATTCGTCTCGGTCGACAATCGTGACCAGTTCCGGCGGGCTCTTGCTGTTGTCGTAGCGCACCATGTACTGCCCGGCCTCGCCCCAGAAACGTCCGCCTCCGGGCTCGAAGGCCACCACCTCGGAGATGCCCCGCAGGTCCGGATGACGCTGCTTGTCGATGGGGACCTTCGAGACCACCTCGCCGCTTGCCGCATCGAGGATCCACGTCGCCACGGACTCCGCGTCGCGATGCCGGCCCGTGTACAGCCGCGTTCCCGTGTGGTCCATGACGATGTGCATGTTCCCCTTGAAGACCTTCCGCTCGGACCAGAGAAGCCTTCCCGTCCGCAGGTCCAGGCAGGCGCCGGGATAGAACAGGCGCCTCCCGTCCGGGTGGACGATGAAGGGATGCTTCGGCCACGTCGTGCCCGTGTGACAGGCCCGGCCGGGCTTGCCGGTGGCGGCGTCTATGGTGCGAAAGCTCCGGGCCTTTCTGTCCGTCCAGTGACAGGGCATGAAGAGGGTCTTGCCGTCAATGGACACCTGGATTCGCGCGCAGGGGAAGTCGTACGCACGCTCCCAGACCACCTCATCGGTCTTCAGGTCGATACACCCCGCGCCATCGTCGCCTGGCTTGCCACCCTGGTGCCAACTGTAGAACAGCCGGCCCGTCTCGCGACAGACGGCGATGCCCCGCATCCCGGCTCCGCCGGAGACGCCCTGTCTGACCTTCGCGACCATCGGCGTGACGATGCGTTTGACGAAGCAGAAGTGTCTGTCGATGTCGAGGACGAGGATCCCGTTTCGGCTCCCGGGCCCGCCGCTGGTCGATCCGTCCGGCTGAACGCAGTAGACGTAGCGTTGGAGGCGGGCCGTGGTCGCACGCAAGACCCGGGAAGAACACTGCAGTGCGCCCGGGTCGCCCGCCTGAGCCCGAATCGCCGGAGCACACAGGCAGATGGCTGTAATGGCCGCGGAGAATCGTCTGTCCACAGGCCTTCTCCTCTTGTCTTTTCGGCTGCGGTCCGGCAGGTGTCTGCGGAGTCCCTCTGTCAGTCACCATAGGCCCGTGATGCCTGGCCGCCGGGATTCCGCGCCAGGAGGTAGAACTCCAGGTCGCGGTACGTATCCACGTCCGGATACCCGTCGCACGTGGGGGGGATGGCGAAACGCGCCTCGCCCTTCGGGAAGAGGGACTGGGCCTGGAGGCGAGTCCGTGTGACGGCATCTGTCGGCTCGTTCTCCGCGGCGATCCTCACCCTCTTCCGGCCGTTGCCTTCCCGCCGCACACCCCAACCGCCGGGATAGGGATCGTCCACATCGTGGAAGGTTGGGGCCTTGGGGGAACTGGCTCGGTTGCTGTTGGCCAGCGTGAACCCCCGCTCCTTGCCCGGCCGAGTGATGCCCACCACGAAGGTGTATCGCTTTCCACCTTCGAACGTCAGTTCGTCCCGGCCGGTCAGGTCCCACTTCATGTAGGTCAGCTTGCCGCCGTCCTCGCCGGCGAGGCGGGGCATCATGCCGTCGGTGACCAGGCGGATCGGCTTGTACTCGACGCCGCGGAGGACGTCATCGCAGCGGTGGTTGGTCGAGAACCCGTGCGTGGCCGCCTTGCCGACGGGTGTTCCGTTGTCGTCGATGCGCGGCTGTCCGGTGACCTCGAAGAACTGCACGAAGAGCGGTGCGCCGGCAGCGCCTTTGAGGAATGCGGCAGAGCCAGGTCCAGTGCGAAGGACGATCGCATCCAGTGTGAACGTGCGTTGAGCCGTGAACACCTGGCCAAGGTCGCGGTTACGCATGTAATAGCCCTTGTCCTTCCAGGCAAGGGGGTCGCTGTTGCGCACCGATGTGTTCCCCCCCATGTTCGCGGCAATCTGTCGAACGACCACACGGTTCGGGTCGATTCCGAACTGCTGGACGATCGCCAGCCACTTCCTGTTGGACCCGCGAGCCTCGTCCTCCTTGGTCAGGCCGGGTCTGAGTCTCCCCAGCGACGTGACCTCCAGCCCCGCCCAAGCCATGCCCGAAGCAGAGGCCAGCAGCAGGGGGGGCGCAAGAACTGGCCACATGCAGGTCCTTCGGGCGGGCATTCGGCTCGAAGTTGCTGCTTCCGGGCGATCATCCATCGCAGGGCTCCTTCGCCGCTCCGGCGTCCGGTGTTGCGTCCACGTGAAGGTCCGGGCGTGGGCTATGCGCCTGTGACGGCCGTCACAGGGCCCGGCGCGTGAGTCCGCAGAATCACCGGCAGTGCCTTCCCGGCAGTCTACAGGCAGACGGTATCTGCTGCCAGCGTCGGCGTTCAACGAGATTCGCGACCTGCTGCTGACCCCGCTGGGTCCGGAGGGAGAACCAGGTTCGACCGAAGAACTGACCGGCCGACGAGGCTTCCCGGCTCGGATCGCGGCGCTTCGCTCCCTCGTGGTCGAACCGAAGGAGTCCTCGCAGAACTCCTGATGGATGATAGAATCCGCAGGGAGGCCGGCACCGGTGTCCTGCGCGAGGCCTCAAGCCAGATTCCGGCTGGAGAACACCGTGTCTGAACGATTGCCCCTCCTTCACCGCGTGGCGACGCCCCTTTGGGTGGTCTTGCTGTTGGCCGGTCTGTGGGTCACCGATGCCCGCGCCGCCGCCGGCGCCGATGCCGCCGTCGTGTTGGTCTCGCCGGCGCCCGATGTGCTTGGTGTGGCCGGTCGACGCGGCAAGAAGGTCTCCGTTCGCACCGTCGACGACGCCGAACGAGGCAAGGTGTTCGAGGTCACCTGGACGCCCGGATGCAGACGCCTGGCCGAGCTGCTGGTCAAGAGCCGGCCGCCGCTGTACGCGTTCGATAAGGGCGTGGTCGTGTCGATTCCCGTGCACAATGGCGGCTGGCCGGCCCTGCGGACGGTCGGCGTTCGCGTGATCGACGCGTACGGTGAGACCTGGCAGTGGGGGACGAAGGTCCGGGGCGATACCGACTCGTGGCAGGTCGCGAAGGTCGACCTCGCGCCAGACAAGAACACCGGACACTGGGGCGGCAAGAGCACGGGCAGAGGAAAGATCGACGCGCCGGTGCGGCTGCTGGCGGTGCTGGCGATGGCCCCCGGCGATGCGGGCCAGCCGCAGTCGATCTGGTTCGGCACGGTCTCGCGGAACGCCTTCAAGGCCGCGGATATCGAGCAGGCATTCGCGCTGAGCAAGCTCGAAGGCCGCGTCCTGCTGCCCGAGATGCCGATCCGAATGGTCACCCCCGCCACCCGGAATGACGCCAGAGCCGTCGTCCGGAATACATCCGACGAGCCGATCGCGTTTGGCCTGGCGGTCGAACTGGTCTCCCATGATGGCAAGGGCACGACATGGAAGGCCCCGCGGTTGATCACGCTGGCGCCCGGGGCGTCGCACGAGCACGCCCTGGCCGACCGACTCACCCGGTTGGGCTGGTGGCGGGCCCGGATCCTCGTGACCAGCGCTGACGGCACGGCCAGTGCCGTCCGCAGCAGTTCCGCCTTCGTCCACATCGACCCCACCGGCCCGCGGAAACACCCGCCGCCGGAGGGCTTCTGGTTCGGCATCGATGCGCGGTTCAAGGACGCCCAGCGCGAGGCGTGGCAGGTCGAGGCATGCTCGCTGATCGGCGCGGACTACCTGCGGGCCGGGCTCACCTGGCCGCGTATCCAGGGCCGGGGGCCCGAGGGCGGCAGTTGGGCTCGCCACCGCGCCCTGCTGGAGCTGGTCCAGAAGCACGGCATGAAGACCAGCTACGGCCTGAGCTTCACGCCCGCCTGGGCTGTCCGCGAGGCCTACAAAGGCAAGCAAGGCAGCTACCCGCCTCGACCGGATGCGTGGCGTGCGTTCGCAGGTGAAGTGGCCAGATTCAACCGGAACCACGGCGTGATCTCATACGAGGTCTGGAACGAGCCGGACCTCTACGGCTTCTGGAAGGGCACGACCGAGGAATACCTCGAGACGCTCCGCATCGCTTACGAGGAGCTCCAGAAGAACCACCCCGAGGCCACGGTCATCAGCGGTGGGATGGCCACTGTGCTGGGCCATTCGGGCCACGGGAACAACCCCAAGCTGATCGAGCGGACCACCGTCGACGGCCAGGACTGCTACGAGGCGATCGGCCACCACGAGCACGGCGCGTTCGACCGGTTTGCGCGGGCCTTGAACGGCCCCATGGCCGGCTATCGAAGGCGGCTGCGCACGGTCAAGCCGCTTTGGTTCACCGAGACCGGCTGCACCATCGCCGCGGCCAGCGGGCCGGTGCAGCAGGCCTGCGAGCTTGTCAAGAAGCACGCGTACGCCCGGACCAGGAACACGCGCGGCTTCACGTGGTTCGTGTTCCGGCTCGGGCACGAGGGCGGCTACTCGATGGTCAACGAAGACCGCGAACCGACCCCGCTTGTGGCCGCATACAACGCGATGACGCGTCTGATGCGCAACAAACGGTTCGTGCGGAGCCATGACCTGGGGCCGGGCAACTGGCTGATCGAGTTTGCCGGCGAGGGCGAGCACCTTTGGGTCGCCTGGGACCAGGATCCCAGGACCACCGGCGCGGTCGTGCCTATCCGCCTGGCCGACGGCGCCGAGGCCCAACTGCTCGACATCTTCGGCAACGGCACGGTCGTGCCGATTGGCGGCGGCCTGCTTCGGCTGGCCATCGAACCGGCGGTGCGCTACCTGCGGGTCCGTTCTTCCGCCCGCCCCGAGGTGCTCCCGGCCGTGGCGCGGCTGGTGGGGGAGGCCCTCGGCGAGGCCGGCAAGCCGGTCACGGTCAAAGTCCAGCTCTGCAGTCCTCTCGACCGCGAGGCGACGTTCCGGCTGGCCTGGCAGGCGACGGGAGGCAAGCCGGCGAAGGAGGTCGTAAGGGTCCCCGCCGACGGTTCGGCGAAGGCGTCTTACAGGTTCACTGCGCCGCCGGGCGCGAAGGCCGGCGAGGCTGCACCCACGGTCCGGCTGGAATACGGCATCGACGGAACCGCCTGGCACGGCAGGCTGGAAACGCCGGTCCACGTCGCGCAGCGCATCCCGAAGGCTCCTCTGGCGAACCGTAAGCCGGACTTCGTGCTGAGGACGCGCCCGCAGGTGTTCAATCCCAACGAGAACGACCCCACGCGCAAGGCCTTGGCCTGGTCCGGGCCGGCAGACCTGAGCGCGGAGGTGTGGCTGGCCATCGAGGCCGAGCAGTTCGTCCTGCGCGTGGACGTACGAGACGACGTCCATCGGGCTGCAGCCAGCCCCGCGATGATGTGGAAGGGCGACTCGGTCCAGTTCGCCCTCGCCGTGCCCGGCCAGGACGGTTTCTGGGAATTGGGCGTGGGCAAGTCCGATGCGGGGGCAATGGTCTACGCTTGGTCCGCGCCGGCCGGTCAGGCCGACCCCGCCCCGCGGGCCCGAGCCTCGGCCGAAGCGATCGAGGGCGGGCTGCGGTATACCGTGCGTCTGCCGCTGGCCGCGATGGGACTCAGCGCCGAGCAGCTCCGGGCCCGACCTGTGCGGTTCAATCTGTTGGTCAACGACGATGACCGGGGCCAGCGCGAAGGGTGGGTCGAGATCGCCCCGCACTTCGGCAAGGACAAGGACCCGACCAAGTTCCCCTTGATTCGGTTCGAGTGACCCGGTCTGGGCTGGAAGACTGTGTCGTCCTGACGAAAGGAGAAGGGCCTCATGCATCCGTCCAAGGAGTCGCGCTGGCCATGGTTCAAAACCTGGTTGGCAGCCATCGCCCTTGCCACCGCCTGTCAGGCCGCTCCTGCCCTGGCGGCTGGCGAACCCCCCGTGTCTGCTTATCCCGAATTCGCCATGCCGGCCGGGTCGGGCTTCGTCAACGTTCGCACGGACTGCGGCGCCAAGGGCGACGGCGTGGCCGACGACACCGACGCCTTGGAGAAGGCCATCGGCTCACCAGCCAGGAGGATCAAGGGCTCCCGGGCTGTGTACATCCCAGACGGCACGTACCGGATCACGCGGCCGCTGGTTGTTGGCGATAAGAAGAAGTTCATCCAGGGCCAGAGCCGCGACGGGACCATCATCAGGCTCGCGGACAAGTGCACCGGCTTCGCGGACCCCAGGAAGCCGACGTTCATGCTGGACATGAAGGGCAGGCAGCACTTCGCCCAGAACTTCTACGTCCACCTGCACAACGTCACCTTTAATGTCGGGAAGGGGAACCCGGCCGCCGGCGGGGTCATGTATCACACCAACAACGGTGGCATGTTGAGCAACGTGGTCATTCGCTCCAGCGACTCGGCCGGGACTGGGGCGGTCGGCCTGGCGATGGACCACGCGCCGGGCAACGGCATGGTGCGAGACGTCCGGGTCGAGGGCTTTGACATCGGCATTCGCGTCACCGGCGACAAGCACGGAATGTATCTGGAGAACATCGCTCTGAGCGGCCAGCGGATGGTGGGGTTTCTCAACGCGGGCAACACGGTGGCGGTTCACAGGCTCGTCAGCCGCAACAGAGCGTCTGCCGTCAGCAATCGTGGGATGCTGGCCCTGCTCGACGCGAGCCTGACCGGCGGAGCGGGCGACGCGGCAGCCATCGCCAACACGGGCGACCTGTTCGCGCGGGGCATCCGGACGGCCGGCTACGGCCGGGCCGTCCCCGGCCGCAGCAAGTCGGCCGCACCCGAGGCGAAGGGACCGAACGTGGAGGAGTTCACGAGCAGCGGCCCCGTGAACCTCTTCGGCGGCCCCAAGCGGTCGCTGAACCTCCCCATCGAGGCGATCCCGACGGTCGCGCTCGGACCTGTGAGCGAGTGGGCCAACGTCAAGGGCTTCGGCGCGGCCGGTGACTACCGCACGGACGACACGACCGCCATCCAGAAGGCCTTCGACTCGGGCAAGCCCGTGGTCTACTTCCCGTTCGGCCTGTATGTGGTGCGGGACACGCTCCACGTTCGCGGGACCCTGCGGCGGGTGGTGGGTGCGTGCTACATCGTGCCGCGCGGGTTCAAGGACCACGACAGGCTGGACACTTCGGTCAAGCCCAACCGGATCATCCCGTACTCCGGCCCGCCGCGCCGGCCGGTGTTCCGCCTGGAGGACGGCGAGGCGCCCGTCGTGGTTTTCGAGAACCTGATGGCGATGTACGGCGACGCCTACTGGGCCTTCGACCACGCATCGAAGCGCACGTGGGTGCTGAACAGCTGCTACATCGGCGCGTACCGGAACACGGTGGCCGGGGGCAAGGCGTTCCTGACGGACTTCTCGGGCGAGATCCACGCCCGGGGCCCGCAGAAGGTCTGGGCCCGGAACGTCAACACCGAGACGTACTGCCACACCCACAACACCAATCGCGGCGGGGACCTGTGGGTGCTGGGGATCAAGACCGAGAAGGACCGCACGATCTTCGAGACCACCGCCGGCGGCCGGACCGAGGTGTACGGCGGGTTCTTCTACAAGAACCGCCAGCGCGTCGGCCAGGCGCCGATGCTGATCAGCACCGACTCCAGCGTCAGCTACAACTGGAAGGCCATAGGCGTGCCGTACGCCGTTCAGGTGCAGGAGACCCACAACGGCGAGACGCGCACGCTGGGCGTTGCGGACACCCACGGACGCTGCGTGCTGTTCGTGGGAAGCTCGCAGCCGTCGGACCCGGGCAGGTGAGGCCAAGAGATGTCGGACCTGTTGACACATTGGGTGGTGTTTGACGATTGCCGCAGGCTCGCCCTGCGCGATCCGCAGATGGAGCCGCCGCTGGCCGAGACGATGCACGAGCAGCGCGAGTTCCCCCGGCTGGGCGCGATCTCGCGGGCCGGCAGCCTGTTCGTGCCGCACATTCTGAGAAGGGCGCGGGCCGCCTGGGAAGACGACTCGGACGATGAGATGACGCGCCGCCGTCTCGCCTTCGCGCTGGGGGGCATTACGCACTACGCCGCCGACGCCGTCATGAAACCGCTGATGAGCGAACGGGCCCGGGCCGACTGGCACGAGGCCCACCGGCAGATGGCGAAGGAGCGGAGCGGCCAGACGGACACGAAGGCGAAGGTGTCCGTTCGCTAGGTGTCGGCCTACTACGACGTGCACGTCTTCCGCAAGGTCTACCTGGCCGGGCAGGAAGAGCCGTTCGGCCGGTCCCTGCTGGCCCCGAACGCTGCCTCTCCGGGGGCGGCCCTGGAGGAGTTCGTCCGGGCACTGTTCCAGCGGGCCCTGCTGGCCAGCCATACGCTGGCACCGGACCGCGAAAACCTCGACGGCTGGCTGGACGGCCTGCTCAACAGCGTCCAGCCGCTCTACGTCGCCATCGATCGCTACTGCCGCATCTTTGAGCGGCCCGATCCGGAGAAGATGGGGGTATATGGCGTGGAGACCGTCTTCTACGTCGAGAGCGATCCCGTCATCCGGCTGGCGCGGGCCGTCCAGGCCGGTCAGGACGTGTCCGACGCCGATTTCTCGGCCGCGCTGGCCACCGACGCCAACCCCAGCGCCTACGCCCGGGCCCTGGTGTTGGGGATGACCAAGCTGCGCGACGCGTCCGCCTGGTGGCAGGGACGCGCGGTGGCCCCGCCGGACATCTGGCAGTGACGCACGGCCCCGTTTGGCTCGTCAGAGCCGCGCGTCAGTGCTCGCTGCGGCCTTCGATCCGCTGTGGGTTCGCCGGGTCGTAGTCGATTTTCGGCGCCACGAGTCGGCCGGCCCGCTGGGCGGCCTGGTCGTTCGGGTCGATGCTGCTGCTTCCGTACTGCATCGAGTTGAGGTCAAGCCAGAGGCAGACGCGGCGGACGTCGTCCTCGGCAAGCCTGCCCTCACGGACGTACCGCTGGTGCCTCTCGCCGAGCAAGGCCTGACCGAGGCGAGACCACCGGGCGCCGAACTTCCCGGCCGTGGTTCGGTAGCCGCCGTGGTTCGCCTGGTGCCCGCCGCCGGAGCCGTGGAAGTAGAACGCGTAGGGCTCGAGCCTGGGGTAGTCCGTCGTGCGGATGCCCCTGCCTTCCTTGCGGTGGCAGCCGACGCACTTGCCCTCCAGCACGGGCTTGACCAAGCGGTAGTAGCTGACCGGCCCGACGCCTCCGATCTCGGGCGTGAGCTTCGATGGTGCCCTCATCAGGGCCTGCCGTGGCGGCATCGCGCCCTTGGGCTTCCACTTGTCCTCGTGGCAGCCAACGCACGTAAGCTGCTCGCCCGGATGAACGTACGTGCCGGTCCGCATCGACTGCACGGCCAGGCCGCGCTCATCGAGGGCCTGGAAGTAGATCTCGCACTCGATGGGCGCCTCGAAGTACGCGCTGCCGTCGGCCTCGACAGGCACCGTGCCGAGGGACATGCGGTTGATTGTCCCGTTCATGTAGCTCTCGCCGACGTTGTTGAACGGCGACGACCAGGGGCGTGGGAAGATCTGCACGACGCGAAGGGCGGCGATCCTCGTCCTGACCGGCCAGTCGAAGTCCGCCTCGTAGACGTTCATCACGGCGATTGTTGCGGGGCTGTGGTCGATCCGGCGTCGCTCGCCCTGGAAGGTCTTCGTCGGGATGATCGGCGGCCGGGGGCGGGCCTTGACCGGCAGTACGAAGACCGTCTCGCCCTTGCGGAGCACCTCGCGGTTGCCGAAGCGGTCCATCAGCACCAAGGCTTTGTCCCGCGTATCGCCGGCGAGCCAGTAGTCTTCGCTCAGCGGCCAGGGGTAGCAGTAGGGGAACGGTATGTCGCCGCGTTTGAGGCTCCCGTCCTCGTAGGGCAGCTTGCCCGGGTAGGCCTTGCGGACCTGCGCCATGCGGCCGTCGTCGGGCACGCTGGGGTCGATGACGATGATGTCCCCTTCCGGCGCATGGTGATGCGTGCTGGCGACGGCAATGAACCTGCCCGAACCCGGGATCGGCCGGATGCAGTACTCCGCCCACGGGCGAAGGATACGCCCGTTGAACCACTTCGCCTTCCGCGGCGTGTCGGGGTCGAAGTCGTCCATCATGCTGTGCGGCAGTGGGTAGTTCCCGTGCGGCCCGCGCGGGTCGCAGCCGTCGGGTGTGCAGAACCAGATGTGATGCCCGGCGTGGAACTCGCGGTCGACGTAGTCCCACCGCGTATAGACGATCGAGCCGTCGTTGGCGACGCGCGGGAAGGTCTCGGACGTCTCGTGCCAACTGATCGGGATCACGTCCGAGCCGTCGGCCTTCATTGTGTGAAGCGTCGCGCACGGCTGGTGCATACCGCGCTTGTTGTAGCGTCTGTTCGGCGGGCCCCAGGGGTGACAGCGGACGTA
>Ga0272441_10006563_pt1 | contig 19396 bp, 18 predicted proteins | sample SSMProp6N_FD_193582 | JGI IMG/M metagenome (GOLD analysis project Ga0272441, IMG submission 193582) | Marine sediment archaeal communities from Little Sippewissett salt marsh, Falmouth, MA, United States - SSM-Prop-6N | ecosystem: Environmental > Aquatic > Marine > Wetlands > Sediment ... | reverse complement strand
GAATTAGCAGGATCCCGAAGATGTTGCGGTGAGTGGGGGACCGCTCATCGCTTCTCTTTTGATCTCCGATACACGTTCACCGAGTCGGCGGTACAATTGCGGGAGGCGGTCGGAGCGTCGTCTGGTCAGCGGGCGCAGAGGGCAGAATCGAGGCGCGGGCCGGTCGGATGACCACGGGTTCGCCAACCACGCGGTTGGAAGAAGGAGCCATCGTGACGGAAGGGATTGTGCTGGGGCGGGCAAAGGGAGCGGATCGGGTGGAGCGCAAGTCCACCGCGCTCGAACTGCTTGCGCAACACGGCGCGACAGAGGTCACGTGGCACCGAATCGTCGCAGAGAAACACTTCTATCTCGACGAGGCAAGCGAATGGTCGGGGTTCGAGTTCATCTACATCCTTCGCGGGACTCTGACGTGGTCGAAAGACGATGAGAAGATTCGTCTGACGAAGGGCGACTACCTCTATCATCGAGGCCTCCCTGAGCGCGCGTACTTCCGCGTTGAAGAGGACGTCGAACTGCTGATGGTGTCCAGCCCTCCGAGCTATCACCTGGTGCGGGATGAGCTGCAGGAGATGATGGCGCTTGCCCGGTCGGTCGACGAGAAAGACCAGGTCACCGAGGGCCACTGTCATCGGATCGAGCGACTCGCCATTCGCACGGGGGAGCGGCTCGGTCTGTCCGGCCAGCGCCTGATCGACCTGTCATACGGCGCATACCTCCACGACATCGGGAAGGTCCGCGTGCCGGACGAGATTCTGAACAAGGAGACGTCGCTCAGCGACGACGAGTGGGAGGAGATGCGGCGGCACGTCCAGCATGGCGCGGACATGTTGCGCGAGAAGACGTTTCTCCGTCGCGCGGCGGCGATTGTCCAAGGGCACCACGAGAAGTACGACGGATCGGGATATCCGGACGGCAAACGAGGGGAGGAGATCCCGCTCGAAGCCCGGATCGTCGCTGTCGTGGATGCGTACGACGCGATCACAACGGAGCGGCCGTACCAGCCGGCGCAGGCCAAAGAGGGAGCGGTCGGCGAACTGCGCCGGGGAGAGGGGACGCAATTCGATCCGTTGGTCGTGCAGGCGTTCATCTCGGTCATCGAGCAGGAGGACGAGGAGTGACGGGGAAGAGCGTCTGGTCCCGTCTTACCGGGTCGCGATGGCGGCACGTGCTCACACTCCTGCCGCTCGGCGTGCTCGTCGGCCTTCTGGTGGGGTGGGGATTTGATGACCTCGTGTTCGGCGTGCTCGTCGGGGGGGTCTTCGGTGCCGCGTTCGGGTTGCTGTTCGCCGTGCGCAACCCGAAATGAAAGCGGGAGTGCACGCTCGCACCCCCGCAATCACCGGGTAGTCAGTCTGTGCCTGCGTTACAGATTCGACATCAATCGGTCGATCGTGGTCTCCAGGTTTGGAAGCCCGATCTCCTGCAACTCGTAGCGTACGCGCGTACTTGGAACCTTGAACGTGAGGAGCCGGCCGAGATCGATCGGGGTTCCGATCACTACGGCGTCGCACTCGGTTCGGTTCACGGTCTCTTGTAGGTCGCGGATCTGTTGTTCGCCATATCCCATAGCCGGGAGGAGCCGACCGATCTTCGGATACTTGCGGTATGTCTCCGCGATCGACGCGACCGTGTACGGACGCGGGTCGATGATCTCCTCGGCACCGAGTCGCTGGGCCGCAATGACGCCCGCTCCGTACTCCATTCCGCCGTGGGTGAGCGTCGGTCCGTCCTCGATCACCAGCACGCGCTTGCCGCGGACGATGGATGGGTCGTCGACCTGAATCGGCGACGCGGCCTCGATCAGGGTCGCGTGCGGGTTTAGTTCGTGGACGTTGTCGCGCAAGAATTGGATGTCATCAAGCGACGCGGTGTCGACCTTGTTGATGACGACGACGTCGGCCATGCGAACGTTGACACTGCTCGGATAGTAGAGCAACTCGTGCCCGGCTCGGTGCGGATCGAGAACGACGACCGATAGATCGGACTTGTAGAACGAGAAGTCGTTGTTGCCGCCGTCCCAGATGACGACGTCGGCTTCCGCCTCCGCCTGGCGCAGGATCTTCTCGTAGTCCACGCCGGCGTATACGATGGTACCGTTGGCGATGTGAGGCTCGTACTCCTCCCGCTCTTCGATCGTGCACTCGTGCTTGTCGAGATCGTCGAACGTCTCGAACCGCTGCACTTCCTGCTTGACGAGATCGCCGTACGGCATCGGGTGGCGAATGACGGCAAGCTTCTTGCCCTTCGCCTTGAGGATGTCACAGACGCGGCGCGTCGTCTGACTCTTCCCCGACCCGGTGCGCCCGGCGGTAATCGAGATCAGCGGTTTCTCGGACGCGACCATGGTGGACGATGGTCCCAGCAGCATGAAGTCGGCGCCGGCGGCGTTGACGATTGCGGAGCGTTCCATAACGTATTGATTCGATACATCGCTGTAGCTGAACACGACGATGTCGATCTTCTTCTCCGCGATCACCTCCGGCAGATCGTCCTCGGCGAGGATCGGGATCCCCGCCGGATACAACGATCCGGCGAGCTGTGCCGGGTACGTGCGTCCTTCGATGTCCGGGATCTGCGTTGCGGTGAAGGCAACGACGTCGTAATCCTCGTTGTCGCGGAAGTACGTGTTGAAGTTGTGAAAGTCGCGACCTGCCGCGCCCATGATGACGACGCGCTTCTTCATCTGTTGGTTCCCCCTTTGTGGTGCGTGCGCGGATTATACCGGTGTGGGTGAAACGGCTTCAAGGGGGCTTGTGTAGCAGAAAACGGGCGTGTACGATGCCCGTATGTCACTTGCGAACCTCATCACAATCAGCCGTGGCTTGGCGATCGTTCCGATCGTGTACCTGTTGCTGACGGGGCACCGATGGGCCGCGTGGTGGGTGTTCGGGTTCGCGTGCGCCACCGACCTGATCGATGGCATGGTCGCGCGGACAAGAGGCGAGGTGACGCGGCTCGGCAAGGTACTCGATCCGTTCGTCGACAAGGCGTTGTACCTGTCGGTTCTTTTCAGCCTCCATGTCTTGGGCGACGTGCCGACGGCAGCGCTGATTGCGTTCTTGGTGCCGCAAGCGGGCATCGGAATCGGTGCGATTGCGCTCCACGCGCGGTGGAACGCGGTGCAGGCTGCGCGCCTGCCCGGGAAGGCCGCATCCGTACTTGCGTTCGTGGCCATCGCGTTTCTTCTTGTGGAGTGGCCGGGTGCGATCGAGCTGTTCTACGCTGCGACGGTGGCAACGTACGTAGGGGGGTTCGACTATATGCTCTCCGCCCGGCGAATCACGGCGACGGCGGCGTCTGCGGTACCGCCGGAAACGGCGCCGGAGGACGCGCCTCGAACGTGATCCGTTGCCCGGTTTCCGGGTGGGTCAGAGACAGCGTCCAGGCATGCAGCATCATCCGATCGGCCGGCGGCCCTCCGTACAACGCGTCGCCGAGTACCGGGTGGCCGATGTAGGCGAAGTGGACGCGAATCTGGTGGGTCCGGCCGGTCAGCGGCTGCGCGAGAAGCAACGAGTGGTCGGCCGACTGCTCAAGGACACGAAACATCGTGACCGCACGACGCCCGGTTCCGCGTACGCACATCCGTCGCGGACGAGTCGGGTCGCGGGCGATCGGAGCGTCGATCTCCCCTTCGTTCTCGGCGAAGCGACCTTCGACGAGCGCAAGGTACGCCTTCGTCACCTCCCGCTCGGAGAACTGCCGCTGGAGCGATGCAAGTGCGTCCGCCGTCTTGGCGACGACGATCGCGCCGCTGGTGTCTTTGTCCAGGCGATGAACGATTCCGGGGCGAACGGGGTCGTCCGACGGCGCAAGATCGCGTGAGGCCAAGAGAGCCTCGACCAGCGTTGTGGTCGTGGTTCCCGCTCCGGGGTGAACGACCATGCCAATCGGTTTGTCGACGACCACGATCTGGTCGTCCTCGTACAGGACGGACAGTGGAACGGGCGACGGCACGAGGTCCGGCGTGTCGTCCATCGTCCACACGACACGCTGATCGACTCGAAGGCGAGCGGACGGCTGCTGCACCACCCGCCCGTCGACGGTGACACGGCCGTCGGCGATTTCCCGCTGGATGCGCGATCGGGAGCGGTCCGGCTCTTCTGCAGCGAGCGCGCGGTCAATGCGTTCGCCGCGGAGGTTCTCGGTGACGACAAACTCTCTCTGGTTCGGTCGTTGCGATTTGTCCCCGTTCATGCCTGGACGTATAATAGCAAGATCGTGTTGGGAACGACGCGAACGGCGGGTCGTCACCAGGGACGGCCTTCGTTTTTGATGGGAAAAGAGAACGGGCACGAAGCGGGAAAGAAGCGTTCGGCGCGGCAGATCGGAGCGCCTCGGAGACTACGCACATGAACATTGACTTCATCGAAGCGCTAGAGGAGATGGCGAAGGAGAAGGGGATCCCCCGCGAGGACCTCTACGATGCCATTTGCAAAGGACTCACGGTGGCGTATCAAGAGGAGCACGACATCGAGGACGACGTCGCGGTCGAGATCGATCAGAACTCCGGCGACATCACGATCAACGGGGTGCGGCTGGTCGAGATCGAGTTCGGACGCATTGCATCGAAAAAGGCTGAGGAGACGATCCGCCAGGAGATCGTGCAGCGGCGACGAGAGATCATCTACGACCTCTACGTGAACCGCGTTGGGGAGATCATCAGCGGCTCGATTCATCGGTTCGCGGGCAAGGACGTGTGGGTGAACCTCGGAGAAGCCGAGGCGGTTCTCCCGGAGGACGAGCGGATCCCCGGCGAACGGTACCACGCGGGAGAGCGTCTGCGTTGCTACCTGTGTTCCGTGGAACAGACACAGGGTGATCCCCGAATCACTCTGTCGAGGGCGACGCCTGCGTTCGTCGAGCAACTTCTCCGCCTCGAGGTCCCCGAGATCGAAGAGGGGGTCCTCGTCATTCGCAAGATCGCACGGGAGGCGGGACGCCGCTCGAAGGTGGCCGTCGAATCGCTGGACCGGAATGTGGATCCCGTGGGAACCTGCGTCGGTGCCGGAGGGGCACGCGTGCGTGTGGTCACCCGCGAGCTGTCGGGCGAGAAGATCGACTTGATCCGATGGAGCGAGGATCTCGTTCAGCTGATGAAGAACAGCCTCGAGCCCGCTCGGGTGATCAGCGTGGAGTTGGACGAGGAGACACGCTCGGCGAAGGTTCTCGTCCCGGATGACGAGTTGTCGCTTGCCATCGGCAAGGGGGGACAGAACGTGCGTCTAACGGCGAAACTCGTCGGGTACGACATCGAGGTCAGCAGTCCATCGGAGTCTGAATCGTAGGTCAGCCCTCATCTATGTCTTCGCTGACGGATCGGCTCTTCCGCAGGATGTATCGAGTCGGGCGGCGGTACGCGTGGGCAACGCTTCTGTTCTTCGCGGTCGTCACCGGGTTCGGTGTCTACTACGGGATGGACATTCCGCTTCGCAGCTCCTTCCTCGACCTTCTCCCGACGAACGACCCGCTGATCGACGAGTATCGGGAGAACGAGCAGTACAGCGAGGTGGACTACGTCGCGCTACTCCTGCGCCTTGAGGAGAACGTGCCCGACGCGGTATCCGAGCGGAAGCAGCTCCTGCTGGCTGCCGCGGAAGCGATTGCAGTCGGTCTGCGCGATGATCCGGAATTCGTCGAGGTCAAGTACGTTCAGGACGTGTCGCCCGACATCCCCGATCAGTATCTGTACCTGTTCCAACTGGGGAAGGATGAACTCCGGCGGATCGAGGAGAGCATTACACTGGCGCAGGACGTGATTGCGGTCCGCGAGACGTCGGTGGTTCTCGATCGATCGCTTGGCTCCGTCTACAAGGGTATCGGGGATTCTCTGGATCATGCGCTGTATCAACTGGACGTGTCCGAGCAGGGGGTCGGCACTGCCGCAACGGGGTTCTCGGATGAGCTTCAGTCGTTGCAGGAGCTGAACCGGTTCGTGTCTGAAGCGATTGCCGGCTTGGACGAGCTTCCAGCGGTGACTGACGCCGTTGTCGCGCTCAGCGGCGTGTTCGCTCCGTCGCTCGACGTGGGACAGAACGAGACGAGCGCGTTCTGGTCCGAGGATCGAACGCGGTTGGTCATGACCGTCCAGCCGAGATACCCGTCGCAGCGGGGGGTGACGTACTCGGAACTCGTCAGCGACAGGATCGGTCGGGCGATCGAGAACGCGGACCTCGATCGGTTCGGCGTAACGGTCGGAATGACCGGAACGTACGCGTTCAACGATCAGACGAACGCGGTCGTCAGTTCCGACATGGTGCGAACGACGATCATCTCCTCCATCGGGGTGTTCGTCATCTTCTTCCTCGCCTTCGGGTCGATCTCGTACAGCATCATCGCCGTGGTTCCCCTTCTGGTGAGCGTGCTTCTCACGATGTGCTGGGCGAAGCTGGCTCTCGGTGGATTCAATCTCGTGACCACGTTCCTGCCGGCACTCGTGCTAGGGCTCGGCATCGACTACGCGATCCACCTCTTGTCCCGCTACACGGAAGAGCGGCAACGGGGCCAGTCACTGAATCGTTCACTGTACCTTGCTGTGCGACACAAGGGAGAGGCGTCCCTGGTGGCTGCGTTGACGACGTCGCTGGTCTTCGTCGGGCTGCTGACGGCGCGGTCGCGAGCGCTGTTCGAGATGGGCGTGATCAGCGGCGTGAGCGTGATCATCGCGTATCTGGCGACGATGCTGCTCTTGCCCTCATTGATCACGTTGTCTCACTTCCTGTTCCGGAAGACGAAGGTCAAGCGATTCCACAACCGCTCGGCGCGACTCGCGGGTGTATTCCGTTTCATCACCGGAAAGGGACGCGCCATTTTCGTCATCGTTCTCGTGTTGACATTCTTTGTTGCGTTCCAGGCCGCACAGACGGCGTTCGTCTTCTCGAGCAACGACCTCGTGCCGCACGTCGAAACGCAGGACGTCACGGCGGAGATCATGCAGGAGTTCGACATCAGTCTGGCCAGCCTCGGTACCAGTTTTACGTTCTACGCCGACAGCGAGGAGGGACTCCGCGGCGTCGTGGACTGGCTTGAGTCAAACGATCTGGTCGAGTCCGTCGATTCGGCCGTTGGGATCCTTCCGGTGAATCTCACCGAGCAACAGCAGCTTCTGAACAGCCTGGACATCTCGGCGTACATCCGGCAGCTGGAACTCCTGCAGGCGAGCATCGACGAGCGTCCAGCGATCCTTGCCGAGATTCGCGCATTGCTGGCGCAGTTCTCCTTGGTTCAGTTCGGCAGTACCGTGTCCGGTGAGCTTCGCCTGTCGCTCCTCAGCCGGGACGTGTTCGGCCAGCTGCGGGCGATACAGCTTCAGCTTCAGGATCTGAACACCGACGCCGCGACACGGAACGTCTCGGCGTTGGTCCAAGCGCTTGGCGAGTTGGATGAGAACTTGGCGCAGCTACGTGAGTTGCCGCCGGTCGAGACGCTACTTCGCGACATTCTTCTGGCGTACCCGGACAGCATCCGCTCGCAGTACTTGACCGGGGATGGGCGATTCGTAATCCAGGTGGGCGTTGCACGAGATATCTTCGAGAAGGGAAACCTGGAAGCGTTCTGCGCGGTTGCGGACACGCTCGACGCAGAGTACTTCGGCCTGCCGCTCGTCGTGCAGCAGCTCGAGATCTACATGAAACGCGACTTCTACTTGTCGACTGCCATTGCCGCGGTGTTGATCCTGTTCATTCTCTGGCGCAGCCTGCGGGGGTGGATGCGTGCTCTCCTCGCGGCAACCCCGCTGCTGCTCGGGTACGTCTGGATGCTCGGCGGGATGAGGTTGCTGTCGATCGACTTCAACTTCTTCAGCATCACCATCTCCCCGCTTCTAATCGGCATCGGCGTGGACAACGGGATCCACATTCTGCATCGCACGATGGAAGAGCGGCGGGCTCGCATCGACGAAGCGATCGAGCGCAGCATGAGCACCACAGCGGTTGCGGTTATCGTGACATCGCTTACCACGATGCTCGTATTCGGAAGCCTTCTTGCGGCGCGTACCCCGGGTCTACGCCAACTCGGGGTGTCGGCGTTGCTTGGCATTGGGTTCGCTCTTGTATTCAGTCTCGTGTTCCTGCCTGCGGTGCTCCATGTGGAAGGCGGGAAGCGGTTATAATCGGACTCTCGATGGCTGTTTGAGCGTCTGATGGGAGAGACGTATGTACATGTATATCGGATGGGGCATGAGTTTGCTCGCCATCCTTGCGCTGGGTCTCCTCCTCGGGAGCATCCCCAGGAAGCGGAAGGAGGAGGAACTCCTTCAGTCCGCGCAGGAAGAGGCCGAGCAGGTCAAGCGCGAACGGCTCCTTGAAGCCCGGCAGGAGATCCAAGAGCTTCGCGACGAACTCGAGGAGCGTTCGAAGCGTCGCGAGGACGAGCTGGCGCGCGCTGAGGAACGGATTCTACGCCGAGAGGATCGCCTGAGCAAGAAGTCAACGGCTCTGGAGAAGATTGAAGACTCACTCCGAGAAGACGAAACCCAACTGCTCAAGCTGAAGGAGGAGGGAACCCGGCTGCTGGACGAGGGAAAAGTTCAGTTGGAACGGGTTGCCGGATGGACGCAGAAAGAGGCGCGCGACCATCTGCTCAAGGTCGTGGAAACCGAGTCGCAGCGATACTTCTCCCGGAAGGTCGAAGAGGTCGAGCGGCGGGCGAAGGACGAAGGGGAGCAACGCGCAGCGTGGGTCATCGCCACGGCTGTCCAGCGGTATGCCGCGGAGTACATCGAGGAGAATGCGGTGAGCAGCGTCCCGCTGCCGTCGGAGGAGTTCAAGGGCCGGATCATTGGCCGAGAGGGCCGGAACATCAAGACGTTTGAAGCGTTGACGGGCGTCGAGCTCCTCGTGGACGATACGCCGGAAATGGTCGTGTTGTCGTGTTTCCATCCGCTCCGGAGAGAGGTGGCGCGGGTTGCGCTGTCCCGACTGATCGAGGATGGGCGAATCCACCCGGCGCAGATCGAGGAGAAGGTGCAGCGGGCGAAGGCGAGAACAGCGGAGCGCGTGCGCGAAGAGGGAAAGAAGGCTTCGTTCGATCTCGGGATCGAGTTGCATCCCGAACTTGCGACCCTACTCGGACGTCTCAGGTACCGTACGAGCTACGGACAGAACCAGTTGATGCACTCCGTTGAAGTATGCAGCATTGCCAAGATCCTGGCCGCGGAGCTCGGTGCGGACTCCACGGTGGCATCGCGAGCCGGTCTACTGCACGACATCGGGAAAGCGGTCGACCACGAGGTCGACGGCCCGCACGCCCTGATCAGCGCCGACCTCGCACGACGGTACGGGGAATCCAAGGCTGTCGTACAGGCCATCGCTGCGCATCACGAGGACATCGAGCCGAAGAACGTCGTCGACATCCTGATTCAAGCGGCCGACACGCTGTCTGCTGCTCGGCCGGGCGCCCGCCAGGAGACGTACGAGCGGTACGTCCAACGGCTGCACGACTTGGAGGATCTGTGCCGGTCGTTCCCCGCGGTACAGGAAGCGTACGCGTTGCAGGCAGGGCGTGAGGTACGGATTCTGGTTCATCCAGATCGGGCCAGCGACGACCTCTCCGCGAAGCTTGCATACGACATCGCGCGGGCGATTGAGGAAGAGCTGAACTACCCCGGGGAGATCAAGGTCAACGTGATCCGCCAGACGCAGTTCACGGAAAGCGCCAAGTAGCAAGAGGTATCGGAGGATCTCGTGATCGACGTGATGAGGATGTCCGCGGACTCCGACCCGGCCGCCGCTGCCGGAGCGATCGCTCGTGGGCTTCGAGAGTCGGGCGGCGTGGACGTCTTGGTCATCGGGCCACGGGCCGTCAACCAGACGGTCAAAGCCATCGCCGTGGCGAGAGGGTACGTGGCCTCCAACGGAGTGGACGCGTACTTCGTCCCGAGTTTCTCAACCATCCGCGTCGCGGAGACGAGTGAGGAACGAACGGCGATCCGGTTCTCGGTCCGCACACGTCATGGAGCGTTCACCGGAACGGTACCCGGGGAGTCCGGGGAAAGCGCGTAGTAGTAGGGTGCGCCGTGACGCGGCATCGATTGTAGACAGCAGGACATCACGCGAGATGACAGGAGTACTGACAGCGTCTTGCTTGGAGGTTTGACGGCCTGTACCATGTGCCGAAACCGTAGGATCCGTTTGCAGGAGGAGTGACCAGTCACAATGTCCACGTTTTTCGACCGGCATCAGAAGACCATCATCTGGGGTATTGTCATCATCTTCGTCATCAGCGTCGGGCTGATCGCTGTACAGCAAGCGGGATTGCTCGACGGGAGGTCTTCGTCCTCCTCATCGTCTGGCAGTGACGAGCCGTCGTACGCGGCGGCGGTCAACGGCGATGCGATCGGGTATGAGGCGCTCGAGAACTCTTACTCCAACTGGTACTCCTACTACCAGCGAGCCGGGATCAACATGGCGGACTACCTGTCGGGGGCTCAGGGCAGGTACGCGCAGCTGGGTTTGCTGTATCAAGCGCTGGAAAGCCTGATCCAGCAAGTGATCGTCGCGCAAGAGGCCGATCGCCTCGGGATCCGGATTGCGGACTCGGCGGTGCAGACGCGATTCGATAGCGAGTACCAGGCGTTCCTTGACGAGTACGGCGTCGGTGAGGACGACCTGGCGACGTACCTGGAGCAGGTTGGCAGCAGTCTGTCCGAGTACAAGGACGGCCTTCGGACCAGCGCTCGCTTGGACCTGATGACGGAGGCCGTGCAGAACGCCGCCGTCGGTGTGATCGATCCCACGGAGGAGGAGCTGGCCGCGTACTACGAAGCGAACATCACCGCCTACGATGTCGCCGAACAGGTGGAAGCGTCGCACATCCTGGTGGACAGCCAGGAGGATGCCCTGATGCTGAAGGGAATGTTGGAGGCCGGCGAAGCGACGTTCGGCGACCTGGCCGCGGAGTATTCGGAGGACGCCGGCACGAACTCGAATGGCGGCGAACTCGGCTGGTTCGGACGCGGAGTCATGGTCAGCGAGTTCGAGGACGCAGCGTTCTCTCTCGAGGTCGGCGAGATCAGCGATCCGGTTGAGACAGCTTACGGTTGGCACCTGATCTTGGCCACCGGTCACGAAGCCGCGTACACGCCGACGCTTGACGAGGTCCGGGACGAAGTCCTTGCCGACTACAGAAATGCGGAGTCGAGCGAGCGCGTGACCAAGTGGTACGATGATGTTCGCGCGGCAAGCGATGTTGAGATCACGTCAGCGGTTCTCAACGCCTACTCGATCGAGGTCCAGGATGCCGAGGCCGGACTGGCCGAGTACTTGCGCCTGTACGAAGAGGGCGACACAAGTGATCCATACCTGTCGTACTACATCGGACGGATGTACGAAGAGAAGGCCGATGCGGCGGGAAGCGCGGTGGTCCTCCTGGAAGCGATCGAAGATCCTACCGAGGAGGATCTGGCCGAGATCGCCGACTCCGAGGCGAAACGGAGTGAATACAAGAGCCTGGCGCTTGAGTACTACCTGGCGACACTGGGCGACGGGAGCGTCGAGGCGGACGAGGACTTCCTGAACCGAATTCTCTCGTTGAATCCGAACAGCACAGAGGCCACGTATCTGTTGGGGACGCTGTACGCCGATCGCGGTGAACTCGAGGACGCGGAGGCGGAGTTCGCCAAGGTCATCGAGCGGGATCCGTCCTACGCGCAGGCGTTCGTCGCATCCGGCGACCTTGCAGTGCGTGCGGGGGACAATGCGTTCGCGGAGGCACGCTACCAGGCGGCACTGGAGCTCCGCCCAACCGATGCGAGCCTCCTTCTGAAGCTGGTCAACGTCCAGTTGGCCAGGGGCGAACTGGACGACGCCGAGGCAACGCTGGCTCGTGCGCTCGCACTTGCGCCCTCGAGCGTTCGCCTGACGGTTGCGGAGGGTGATCTGGCCGCTCAACGGCTGTCGAACGCGACTGAGGAGCGCACTGCTCTTCTCGCTCTCGATTCGCTCACGACAGATCAGGAGACACGTCTGAGCGAACTGACGACCGCCATCGATGAGCAGTACGAACGAGCGGTGGAGAAGTACGAGGACGCAGTCGGGCGTGAATCGTCACTTGATTTCTACGTTAAGCTAGGCAACGTCCACTTGTTGGCCGGTGAGCTGAGCGCGGCGGAGGACGAGTTCGAATACGTTCTGGGCCGCTCCTCCTACAATGCCGCGGCCTATGAAGGCATGGGGGATCTGATGCTGGCGATGAATGATGCCGAGGCGGCTGTCGAGTACTACGAGAGCTCCTTGGCTCGTGCGTCGACCGATGATCAGCGGGGGCGCCTGCTTCTCAAGATCGTCACACTCGACCCGTCCGACACGGAGTCGTGGCTTCGCTACGCGCAGATGTTTGCTCAGGAAGGGAACTGGGCGGATGCGATCCGCCAGTACAGCCAGATGCTGGAGGAGAATCCGACATCTCTTGCTGCCTATCTGGGCATTGCGATTGCGTATAGCGCGCGAGCGGAGTACTCGACGGCGATCGAATACCTTAAACGGGGCGTGTCCCGGATAGGCGATTCCCCCTCGCAGCGTCAGCTGTATGCGGCGATGGTCAACGCGTACATCGAGCGTGCGGAGACGGGCGAGGCGATCCCGACCGACGGCCTCGATGCGGTGATCGAGTTGGTGAAGATCGAGCTCGAACTGGATGATGTCGACACGGCGAGCTCATACCTGCAGTGGTTGCAGGAAACGGACGAGGCGTATCGTGCAGACGAGGTCCGGCAGTTGATGCTCGACGCCGGACTGGCCGGCGGCACCGCGGCGGGGGAGACAACGACGCAGACGCAGAGCCAGGAGCCGGCGGCCGATGATGACGTGTGAGAATGAGGTCGCCCCAGCCGCACAGCGGGAACCCGGTGCGGCCGTACGTTGCCCGTTCGAACGGCTCGTCGACTTGGTGGCGCGTCTCCGGAACCCGGATACCGGATGCCCGTGGGACCGTGCACAGAACCACGATTCCCTGCGCCCCTACGTGATCGAAGAGGCATACGAGGCGGTCCTGGCCATCGAGCGGGGATCGGCGGAGGATCTTGCCGACGAACTCGGGGATCTGATGCTGCAGGTCGTTCTCCACAGCCAGATCGCTTCGGAAGCCGGCGCGTTCACTGTAGATGACGTGATCGACAGTCTGTGCGAGAAGCTGATCCGTCGGCATCCTCACGTGTTCTCGGATGTCACTGCAGAGAAAAACATCCCGGAGATTCGCGCATCGTGGCACGAGATCAAACGGGACGAAGAAGGGCGAATCCGCTCGCCTCATCTGCCCGTGCTTCTTCGAGCCCGGAAGTTCGTCGATGAGCATTCGGTCGTATCGGAGAACGATGCGGAGAAGTCTTCGCCCGAGGAGAAGGCTGGGCTCGGCGTACTGCGAAGCGTGCGCGACTGCTGGAAGGCGGGCTTCGATGCGGAACTTGCGCTCGCTCGCGCGCTGTCCGCGCTGGAGAACGAGCAGGACGGTCGAGAGGCGCCGGCGTGAATCCCGATGTCATCGTTTACTGGCTGGCAACCGATGAAGGCGAAATCCACTTCATCGATGCTGTCCTTTCCGCCTACGACGGTGTAGCGAACGTTCGCCGCGAGTTCACCGTGCAGGACGGCGAGGCATTCTACAAGATCTACGTGTCGGCCGGAATGGAAGCGGAGTTCCTCGACATTCTCGATCGCCTGCGGACACAGGCGAGGATCCGCGATGTTCGACGGGATGGCCCGCGAGTCGAGCCATGAGGTGTCCGGTGCGCTGGCTCCGAGCGGACGAGACCGTGGACACCGTGCTCGACGTGGATCTCGATTCGCTGATGGTTCAGGGTAAGCGAGCCATTCTGTTCGACTTGGACAACACACTCGAGCCCGGGAGACCCACGGTTCTGCGGCAGACGACGAGAGCGTTCCTAGACGGCGTGTTGGCCCGCGGGTTTCGCATCGGTGTCTTGAGCAATCGGCGGGGCCTTACGCTCGAATCACAGCAAGCGCTCCGCGTCGAGGGCGTGGCGATGCTGTTCCACGCCGGCAAGCCGCGCAAGACGGGGTACTTCCGCTTGCTCCGCGGCCTCGACGTTCCGGTCGACGAGGCGGTGTTCGTCGGCGACCGACGCCTGACGGACGTCCTCGGGGCCTGCCGTGTCGGGCTGACCTCGATTCGTGTTCGCCGGCCGATGCCGTAGCCTGCCCGTGAAGAAAGGAGAACGGGGCGACGACATACTGCGTCGTCGCCCCGCGTCATCGCGTCGTATGAGTCCTGTCTTCGTCAGCGCCCTCGGTTCATTGGGTCGTCCTTGCTTCGGCGATTCGATTGGACGATCAGGAACGTCCCGTACATACCGATGATCATGCCGAGCAGTGAGCAGAACACGGCAAGCATGTTCAGAAGCAGGGACGAGCCGATCACGCCGAAGAACATCAGGTACGCCGCGAGAAGCGCGAATAGCATCAGCCCCAGCGCGCCGAGGATCCACCTTCGGGCTCCGCTTCGTTTCATCACACCCATTATTGGTTACGCCGTCCCTGGGGTCGTGTCACGGTCTTTGTACAGCCAACACTCGACCGAGTGCTCCGGAACGGGCCGGAACTCGGGTGGCTCCTCCACTTCACACAGGCCCTTGATCGCACGAGGGCAGCGAGGATGGAAACGACACCCGGTCGGCGGGTGGACGAGACTTGGCGGCTCGCCGGCTGGCACGTCACGAAGCGTCTTTGCGTTCTCCGGATCGGGGTCCGGAATGGCGGCAAGGAGCGCTTGCGTATACGGGTGATAGTGATTCTCGAGTAGGGACTCGACCGGGGCCTTCTCCACCGTCTTCGCCGCATACATGATGAAGATGCGTTCTGCGAAGTACCGAACCGTCGACAGGTCGTGTGTAATGTAGATCACGGCCAGGTTGTGGGACTCCTGGATCCTGCGAAGAAGCTTCAGGATCTCGACACGAACGGACGCGTCCAGCATCGACACGGGCTCGTCGGCGGCGATGAGCTTCGGGTTGAGGATCATCGCGCGCGCGATGACGGCGCGCTGCTGCTGTCCGCCGCTGAGCATATGCGGGAACTTGCTGAGGAAATCATCGACCGGAGTCAGCTTGACTTCCGTCAGGACGTTTGTGATGAGGCGGTTCTGTTCCGCCTTGTCCCTGATCCCGTGAATGCGTAGCGGCTCGCTCAGAATGCTGCGCAACGAGAGGAATGGAGGGAGAGCGCCATACGGATCTTGCTGGATGTAGCCCATGTCCTGGCGGTACTCCCGCATCTGGCTGGCTCGGAGCTTGGAGAGTTCCATCCCCTCGAACACTACGTCGCCTTCCGTGGGCTTGTACAGCCCGAGAATGGTCCGCGCAAGCGTCGACTTGCCCGAACCGCTCTCACCGACCAGAGCCAGCGCCTCGCCACGCGGAAGATCGAACGTCACGCCGTCGACGGCGCGAACCCAGCCGGCACGAGCAAACGCCCAGCGCCGGAGTTCGAACCACGTGCGCAGATTCTGTACCGAAAGCAGTGCTTGATCTTGCTGCATAATGTCTCTGACCTCACTCCGCTATTTGTTGTACAACCAGCATCGGATCCACCGACCGTCCTGCAACTGCTCCAGCGGCGGCTCCGTGTCGCACTTCTCGAATCGCCGGTCGCACCGGTCTGCGAAACGACATCCTGTCGGAGGATTGAGAAGGCTGGGTGGCTGCCCGGGGATGAACTCCAGCTCCTTCTTCTCCTTCAGGGTCGGTACACTGGCCATGAGTTTCGCCGAGTACGGGTGCAGCGGATCCAAGTAGAACTGCTCCGCACTGGCGAGCTCGACAATCTGTCCCGCGTACATGACCATCCCGCGATCCGATAGCTCGCTGGTTGTGGACACATCGTGGGTGATGAAGATGAAGCTCTGCTCGAGGTCGCGCTTGATCCCCTTGAGAACATTCATGATGTTCGCTTGGGTCAGCATGTCGAGTGCCGACGTCGGCTCATCGAGAACGATTAGATCGGGCCGCGTAATCAACGCCATGGCGATGATCGCACGCTGGCGCATTCCACCGCTCAACTCAAACGCATATCGCGTCAGGAAATCCGGGGATACGCCGACCAGCTGGAAAACCTCCGTAGCCTGAGCGAGCGCCGCCTGCTTGGAGAGCCGCTGATGAACGATCAGCGGCTCCGCGACCTGGTCGCCGACGCGCAACACAGGGTTGAGCGCGTTCATGGCGGCCTGAGACACCAGCGACATCTTCGTCCAGCGAACGTTCGTTCGGAATCGTTCCTCCGACAGCTTCATTACGTCGACGTCGTTGAGGAAGACGCTTCCGTCATACGTGTGAACGTTGGACGGCAGAAGCCGGAGAATGGCGCGAACGAGCGACGTCTTTCCACAGCCGGACTCGCCGATCACGGCAAGAGCGTCCCGGCGGGGCATGCTGAACGAGACGCTGTCCACCGCCTGTACGACACCTTTCATCGTACGGAAGAAGAGGCGGAGGTTCTCCGTTCGGAGTACGGGTGTACCTTCTGTCGTCATCCTCTAAACCCTCCTCAATCGTGGGTTGAAGATGCGATCCAGCGCGAACCCGAGCATCGAGAACGCCAGCCCGGTGAACATCAGCAGGATCGCCGGCTCCAACACCCAGTAGTAGTAGCCGCGATACAGCGCGCCGTTTCGGTACGCGTCGTTGAGAATCTTCCCCCAGGTTGGGGCCGTCGGATCGCCGAGGTTCAGCACGGCGAGTGACGCCTCGAGGAACACGAACGAGGGAATCAGCGTAACGAAGTTCGGAATCAGCACGGGAGCAACCTTTGGGATCATGTACCGGACGATGATCCGCATGTTGCTGGCTCCGTACGCGCGGGCGGCCTCGATGTACGGCAGGTTCTTCACCTGCATGAACATGGCGCGGTACGTCTTGATTCCGGCGCTGAAGATGTCGAGCGCGATGATCACGCCCAGGATCAGGAAGATCGAGCGTGAGTAGAACGTGCCTAACATGATTAGGATCGGCAGCGTCGGAAGCTGGAGGCGAACCTCGCAAATGCGCTGGATTGCCGCGTCGAGGAACCCTCCATACCACGTGCCGATCGCAGCGATCAAGAACGTGATCGACGTCGATCCGACGGCACCGAGGAGACCGAACATCAGGGCGAACGGCGTGCCCCACAGCAGCCCGATCGTCAGGTCGCGCCGCAGGTGGTCCGTACCGGCGACTCCGTATACTTCGCCGAAGTTGACGAACTGGATGTCAATCCGCGAGTCCGGGCTGAAATGGTACACCGACGCGATCAACTGGTACGTTCCGGTAAGGACGACGGGATCTTCCTCCGTGCTATCCGCCGTGCGGTACAACGCGGTGCTCACGTCCTCACCGCCAAGCTGCTCACGGCTGAACTTAGAGTCCGCGGAGATCGAGTATCGATCACCGGTTGCGGCGGTCATCGTGGTCAGCTTATAGCTTGTCCCGTCGGGTTTGACCCACGTCAGGGTAACCATCGGTGCCTTCTCGCCGGCGGAGACCGTGAAGAAGGTCTTGATCTCGGTGGGGAGCGACGCGAACGGGAAGTCATACTCGAAGACCCACGTCTCCTCACGAATCGTCTCCGAGACAGCCTCCTCGGTGATCGTGGCGTCCGCTCGTGTCAGATTGATCGTCTCCGACAGCTTCTCGGACCGGAATGCGTTGAACCAGATCGGAGCGGCGAGGCGTGGGGTGTCTTCCCACATCGCCTCCGCTCCGCGCCACTTCAGGGCCGCTTCGCTGAACGGGATCGAGATCATCGCGTAGAACGCGATGCCGAGCAGAATCCCGATGATGATGAACGACGCGAAGATCGTCGGGTAGTTCCGCATGGTTTGCCAAAGCTTCGAGAGTCGTGCTTTCACTGGGAACCACCTCTTGCTCCGAGCTTCACGCGTGGGTCGATCAAAGCATACGCGATGTCAAGCGTAAACACCGTGATGGCGAGCAGATACGCGAAGATCACGGTGAGGCCGACGATGACGCCGGTCTCATACTGCCCGATGGCCACGGCGTACAGCTGCCCAAGACCGGGCCAGGAGAAGACGGTCTCCGTGATGATCGCACCCTGCCACGCGTAGATCAGCGTGAGGGCAAAGCTGGTGATCACCGTGGGCAGTGTCGGGCGCAGGATGTACCGCCGTTCGATCGCCTTCGAAGACAGGCCCTTGGCCTTCGCCAACTCCACGTAGTCCTCGCTGGCGTGGATCAGGAAGAACGTGCGCCAGCTGAAGGTGGAAATGAAGAGGTAGCTCAGGAACCACGCCATCAGCGGAAGAATCATGTGTTTCATCACGCTCAGGACGTACGCGAGGGTCGTCTGCGGTGGTGGGGCATCGATCATTCCCCCGTACGGGAGAATCCCGAAAATGGAGGCGAAGATCATGATCAGGAAGATGCCGTAGAACCACGGGGGGGCCGCAGACAGCGGCGAGGCCGCTACGATGAACCGATCGAAGAACGACCCGTACCGCCGCGAGAGCGACAGTGCAAGGAGGAGTGCGACGAGGAACACCAACACGTTGGCCGTCACGAACAGCACGACCGTGATCGGAAGGCGCTCGAGGATGATGTTCTTCACCTCACTGGACCCTGCATTGCTCGTCATGAACTGCGCGCGGCCGAGCGTCAACGAGAGGCCGTCCCACAGGTACTCGAAGCTGCGGACGATGAACGGGCGATTGAGCCCGAGCATTTCGATTCTCCGCGCCATCTCGTCGTCGCGAATCTGCGCCTTCTGCGCGGCAGGCAGTACGCGGAATCCAGGGTCGGATGACAGCGCGACGTTCACGGCGTACGTGAGTTCGGAGATGCGGAGCTCGTCGACGTACCCTCCCATGTTTGCAATGATGACGGTCAGGTAGACGCCGATGACAACGGTCACGAGCAGCGCAAGCGTACGCTTTCCCGCGTATCGCGCGAACCGTGCCGTAGCGCGGGACGCCCCGCGCCGTTTCTTCTTCTGTTCCTCTGCAGGAACGAGTTCGGGGGTGTTTTCGGCCATGTTACACCGTTTGCCTTTTCCGTATGCCCACACACCGGTGGGTCTTCAAGAAAGGGGTCGTAGAGGGGAGCTCTCTACGACCCCGCGATATCTTAGCCCCTATTTCTAAGCTCCCAAAGGGTTACTTCCTCAAGTACTCGCTACTGCGTGAGCAGGAACGTCGTCGAGCCGTAGCTCGGCTTCGCTACCGGCACGAGAACCGCGATGACTTCGAGCGTCGTCGAGCCCTCGGGCAGCGCGCTGAGTACATCGGCCGACAGAGCGATCGTAGCAGCCCCGTCGCCGGCGATCGTCGCGTCACCGCTCGCAGCAACCGTGTTGTTCGCGTCGACGATCAACCAAGCAAGCGACGAAATGTCGGCTGCCGGGTAGGCCTCACCCTGGAAGGTAAGGGTCACGTTGTACGTGGCGCCGTCGGCACC
>Ga0272441_10006562_pt1 | contig 19401 bp, 18 predicted proteins | sample SSMProp6N_FD_193582 | JGI IMG/M metagenome (GOLD analysis project Ga0272441, IMG submission 193582) | Marine sediment archaeal communities from Little Sippewissett salt marsh, Falmouth, MA, United States - SSM-Prop-6N | ecosystem: Environmental > Aquatic > Marine > Wetlands > Sediment ... | reverse complement strand
GAGATCTGTGCATGGGCTGTGAATTCCAATGGAAAACAGAGAGGCGTGGACTGGCAATTTAAGGTAAAGGATGCCAGATGTAAATTGCGTTCACTCTACCCGAATATTTAAGAATTACAAAGCACTAGATTGTTTTATCAGGATGCTGTAATTTTTTGGGCAATATTTTTATTCCTCCTAATATCAGGTGCTTTTATTGGTCTTTACATTTCTTTCAGAATTAAGAAAAGTAATCCTGACTATTGGATATATAAATTGTGGCTTTGGAGTATGATTATTATTCCCATTATAGTTGGATTAGGACATTTCTTTTGCTATATAAAGACAAAGGAAAAAGTCGAACAATATTCAAGCTGGCTTGGCAACGGGAATTATATCATTACCAAAGGCATTGTTGAAAATATTAATGAACGCTCCAGTCCTCTGGCTGAAACCTTCATAATAGACGGACAAAAGTTTGATACAATTGCAAATCCATGTTTATTGGATCGCCGTGATATATTACAAGTTGGGAAGGAAGTGAAAATTACTTCACATCAAGGTATAATATTATTAATAGAGGTCGAAAGAAAATAGAAGGAAAAATAAATTCTTGGGAAGGGTTTGAATTAAGGTTGGAATAGCGAGGATTTTGAATGATCGTTGAGAATGAGAGCCAGAAAAGGCGTCTGACCCCTTTGAATTTCTCGGAGGAGTTGAATAAGGTAGCATAGGCTTCCAGCCTGTGTCGCATACCGTTTCGATGTTGTAACTCGTCCGACTCAGGCAGGATGCCTGAGCTACCTTGTGAAATACTTTGCCATTTTTGGGGGTTTGTGGAGGAGTTCGGTGAAGTGGTAGATGAGCAAGCTCTCGATTTGTTTTAGTTTTTTTATGTTGGTTTTGGGGAGTTTGGCGGGAGTATTTAATATTTCAATGAGGGCCGAATCAACGGATCGTTTTTCGGGGAAGGCCATTTCGCAGTTCGGGCACAGCAGGCCGTTTTCGCGGCTTGAGAAGTAATACTCGCTTGCTGCATTTGCATCGGGCGGCTCGCGCCGCCGCGCTGTTGTTCCGCAATTGACGCAGGCGTCCAGTACGGGGGCGATGCCGGTTTCTTCGAGCAACCGAAGCTGATATAAAATCAGCCATGCTAAAATCTGCGTCTGATCCCTGGTTTCCTGCACCATTTCTAAGAATTTTGTCAATTTATCAAACAATGGCGGGTGCGGGTCGTGGTCTTCGAGGAATTTTTCGGTCAGTTCCGCGGCGAACAGGGCGGCGTTGAGGGCATTCAGGTTTTGGGAAAGCTTTCGAAAACGCGGCTGTTGGTTGAGTTCGGTTAATATCGCCAGTTGCCCGCCGGAGTCTTTGATGGTAAACATCACATCCCCAAACGAAAACACCTCAATCGGCCCGTCGAAAGACGATTTGGCCCGGCGTGAGCCCTTGGCCATTGCTCCGATCTTTCCGCTATTCTTTGTGAACAGCGTCACAACCTGCGAGGTCTCCGAATAATTGACCGCACGCAGACAGATGGCAGTGTCTTTGATTTGCATTTTATAAAATCCGTCTCATTTGCTGTTCCCGCCACGGTCAAGCTGCGCTTGGCCGTGCCACCCGATGCATCCACAATTTATATGCAATCTCTTAGAATGATTGTTGCTCGCCCGACTCAAGCTGGAAGCTTGAGCTACCTTATTGATTCTTTTCTGCCGGGTGTATTTTGATTCGCAGCTTTTTGACCGCCCGCGGCCCGGCGGCGGTCACGGCGATATTCAGATTGGCATAATCGAATTTTTCGCCGACCTTGGGAATATACCCCAGATGCGAAAACACAAACCCGCCAATGGTGTCATAATCCTCATCGTCCGGCAGGTCCACGTCCAGTTCCTCGTTGACTTCATCGATATACATCCGCGCGCCGACGTCATAGGTGTTCTCGTCGATCTGCTTGTACGACTCTTCGGGAGCATCTTCGTATTCGTCGGTAATCTCGCCGACGACTTCCTCCAGGATGTCTTCAATCGTTACGATCCCCGCCGTCCCGCCGTATTCATCCAGCACCACGGCAATATGCAGTTTCTGATCCTGAAACTCATGCAGCAAATCCCGCAGTGGCTTCGTTTCCGGCACAAAATACGCCTCACGCATTTTTTCTCTCAGATTAAACGCGGCCGGGTCCTTACCGATCTCGGTCAGCAGGTCCTTGGCGTAGATCAGCCCGATGATATTGTCCACGTTTTCCTCGTACACCGGAATCCGGGAATGCCCCTTGTCACGTATGGTTTCCAGAATTGCCGCCAAGCTATCGTTCGCCTCAATCGCGATCAGGTCCGTCCGCGGCGTCATAATTTCTTCGGCGGTCGTTTCGTCCAGTTCCAGCACGCTTTCGATCATGTCCATTTCTTCTTCATCGACCACGCCCTCGATGCGGCCCTGTTCAACGATATTCAGGATCTCTTCCTGCCTCTCTTCCTGGGCCTGTTCAGGATTCGTGTCATGAATACCGGCCAAACGACGAACCAATCGGTCATGCAGATCGAATATCGCCAGCAGGGGCTTGAACAAAAACATCACAACTCGAAGCACCGGATACGTTCGAGGCAGAACATATTCACCGGCATGTTTGGCCCAGGCGTGCGGAACGATCAGTGTAAAGACCTCCAAGATCACCAACCCCGCGACGAATGCGACGACATAACGACCTTCTGTCACCAGCAGCGCAAGGATAAAGATGATTCCCGCATTACAGAACACACGCAGCGAACTGCACGTAATCGCCAATTTCTCGGCGTTGGCAATCAGCGTCTCGATACGGTCTTCCCGCCCGGCTTTTTTAAATGCTTCCTGCAGTTTGACCCGCGAAAAGGACCGCAGTGATTGACTGTTGAGTGTAAAAAAAAGAGACGTCAGTGTCAGAATACAAAGCAACAGAATCGATGAGCCAACCTCATCCACAAATGATCTCCTAAACTAATCCAATTCATCCTTATAATAAATTACACCAAAACCATACCGTTGTAAAAGCTTATCTTCGGTTTCGTGCATTTCCTGGGCCTGTGCCGGGTCGGCGTCATCAAATCCGACGTTATGCAGCATTCCGTGCGTGATATACAGGGCCAACTCAGCTTCGGGTGTATGCCCGCGTTTAGCGGCCTGCCGGACGGCCATGTCGGCGTTGACGACAAGCTGAAACGTCCGGCCGGGTTCAAGCTCGTCACTCAAGTCAAAACTGATCACGTCCGTCGTATCCTCATTCCGCAGAAACTCGCGATGCACTTTAATCATGCCGGCGTCGTCCACAATACTGACATCGATGGCCGCGTTGTCAATTTCAAATGTTTCACAAATTCCCTGGATCAGCCGCTCAAATTTCGACACATCTACGTCCAGGTCCGAAACGAGGGTATTGAATTGAATGCGAAAATGCCTGTTGGGTGAATCCATCATAATAGAGCCGGTTTTTCGTGAGCGTTTTCCTGATTATCCTCTGTATGCCTGCCGGCGGCGTCGCTGTCGTTGTTTGTGTTATTGCCGTTGACTTTGGATGTTTCTTCCGCTGTCGGATAGGCGATTCTGCCATGATGATGGGCGGCCAGTGATTTCGACAAACTTGCTTCAATCCGGCTCAGTTCCCGCAGCGTCAAATCGCATTCATCAAACTGCCCGTCCTGCAGACGTTTCATCACGAGGGTATGCACCAGCGTTTCCACCTTGGCGGGCGTGTGGTCGGTCAGTGAACGGCAGGCGCTTTCCGCTGCGTCGCCGAGCATGACAATGGCCGCTTCCTTTGTCTTGGGCTTGGGGCCGGGATAGCGAAATTCCGAATCGGAGACCGGGCTTTGCTTGTCATCCTGTTTCTTTTTGGCCTCGTGGTAGAAGTATTCCATCAGGGTGGTGCCGTGATGCGTTTCGATGAATTGCCGCAGCACCGCGGGCAGACCGAATTCCCTGGCGATCTCGATACCGTCTTTAACATGTCCGACGATAATCAGTTGGCTCATCGCCGGCGAAAGCTGTTCATGGCGGCTGGCCGACCCCATCTGATTTTCCACAAAGTAGGCCGGTTTATGAATTTTGCCGATGTCGTGGTAATAGGCCCCGACGCGGCACAACAGCCCGTTGGCGCCGATCGATTCGGCCGCGGCTTCGGAAATCGAGCCGATCAGCAGACTATGGCTGAACGTCCCCGGTGCGTCCATCGCCAGTTTTCGCAGCAGCGGCTGGTTGGCGTCGCTGTAGTCCATCAGTGTCATGCTCGTGGCGATGCCGAAGGCCTGCTCGATGATCGGCAAAAATGCCTGGATAAAGATGCCGACCACAAACGCGGCCGCCGCGGCGATGCCTGCGTAAAAGCAAAACTCTCTCGGCGGCTCATTTTGGATGAGACCTAAGGCGGCCGCTGTCAAAAAGACGACAATCGTTGCCAGGAGCGAAACTTCGATCAGTTTTTTTCGGGTTCGTATTTCCCGTAAGCTGAAACAGCAGCTTAAAGCGCCGGCGACCATAATCAGCAGCAGTTGGACCGACGCGATCTGGTCCACGGCAAAGGCCGCCAGCATCGTGTAGAACATGACCATCCCGATGGCGAATCGCTGGTCGTAGGAGATGGTCAAAACGATGGCGCAGGCAACCGCTGTGCCGACCGCCAGCGGTTTCCAGTTGTCGTCAAAAGAAAAAACACGGGTGATGGCCAGCAGTATCCAGAACAGGGACGCCAGGGCGATGAGGCGTGTGGTTTTGTGCAGCATCCCCGGCTGATAATACAGCAAATAGAGCGATATTCCGATGCTGATCGCGGAAACGATCACCAGCAGCGAAAGCAGTTGCGGCCACGCTTTCAGAGATTGAAGTCCCTGCTCGTAGATCGCATCCGGGCGAACCTGCAATCCCAGGACAAGCGTCGTCAAAAGGATGAAGAACACAAGGACAACCGTGGCTTTGGGGTAGGGGCTGTTGATGACGGAAGCCAGCCGCGTAAATCGTTCTGTCGCTAGCGTGTCGCGTACCTGCTGCCTGCGGGAACTGATTTTTTTCTTTCTTCTTAGAAACATTATCGGTTTTGATTGCTCTCTTGTTGTTTCTTCTCGTCGTAGGCCTGTACAATTCGATGGACCAGGTTGTGCCGGACGATATCATACTTATCCAGTTCCACAAATCCGATACCGGGAATATCTCTCAGAGTCTGAATGGCCTCTATCAGGCCGCTTTTCTCATTCGGCCCCAGGTCGGTCTGGGTGACGTCCCCTGTGATGATCATTTTCGAACCTCTGCCCAGGCGCGTCAAAAACATCAGCATCTGTGAGCGGGAGGTGTTCTGGGCTTCGTCACAGATCACAACCGCCTCATTCAGTGTGCGTCCCCGCATAAACGCCAGCGGGATCACCTCGATAATGTCCATCTCCATAAACTTGTGCATCTGCCCGAAATCCATCATGTCTTCCAGGCTGTCAAACAGCGGCCGAAGATAAGGATTGACTTTGGCCTGCAGGTCGCCCGGCAAAAATCCCAAACGCTCTCCGGCCTCAACGGCGGTACGGGCCAGGACGATCTTGCGGATTTGCTTTCGTTTCAGCATCGAAACCGCGACGGCGACGGCCAGGTACGTTTTCCCGGTTCCGGCGGGGCCAATGCAGAACGTCATATCGTTTTTGTTCATCGTTTGGAGGTAGTTCAACTGCCCCTTGGTAAAGGGTTCGATGATTCCCTTGTGCCCATATACCTCGATGACGTCGGAATTCTCTTTGTCGATGTGATGAGTGACCTGTGAAAGCAGTTCGTCCACGTCCGAATCATCCAGTTTTCCCCGCTGAATCAGCCGCCGCTGCATGCGGTCCACCAGTTCCGCAGCGGTTCGCACTGCCGCCGGTTCACCGGAGATCAGCACTGTGCCGTTTCGGGCACTGACCTTGACCTGCAATTGATCCCGCAGGTGACGCAGATGAGCATCGGCCGGACCGAACAGTTCCAACCGCTGGGCATCAGATTCTAATTGTATCTTAACTTCCAATAAGTAGTACCTCTGTGAAAAATATCATCAATAAAAAGAAAGCAAAAGCCAATGGGGCCGTGGCCAATGGCGAATCGATTACATCGAGAATACCCCCGAATCCGGGAATACTCGAAGACGAATCCTTTGAAGCGGCATCCCGTTTAATCATTGATTCGGCCAAGTCGCCCATCTGCCCCAGAACGCCGAAAATGGAACCAAAGCAAACAGCCCACAAAACAGGCATTATATCACAAAAATGTGAAAATCCCAAAGAAACCAGTAATCCAAATAAGGCAGCACCTGCCAACCCCTCCCATGTTTTGCCGGGGCTAATATTCGGGCACATTTTGTGCTTTCCGAATAGCCGACCGAGCGTGTAAGCTCCTATATCAGAACCCTTTACGGTGAAAATAAACATTAAAAGCACCCATGGCCCCAATGTGATGCGAATAATGAGGACAAACATGCTTAAAAAACCTAGATACGTGATAGAAAAAAAACTGGCCGAGATATTGCGAATAGTACCTTCAGTTCCGAATTTTAATGCTTGAACAAAAAATAGGGCTAGGAATGAAAATGCTGGAATAAGGGAAATACTGAGTAGGAAAAAAAAATCGATTCCGATAAATTGAACCCAGAACAAACAAGTTGCTAATAAAATTGATGCGGGGATAGTGACACTCTTAAAAACATGTCCCCCAGTTTGTTTTATCAGTTTGCTTAATTCAAATTGTGCCGGAACCGCAAGCAGAGCAAGAAGAATTGTGAATATTGTTGCTTGAAATGGAATTATTTCTGGAGAATTTTCGGAAATTGAACCGTCCAGATATCCGTCAACCAGAATCAGCCCCACAAAAAAAATTGTCATCAACGTTCCGAAAAGCAAACGGTATTTCAGCATGGTCTCATCCTTGAGTGGGTGTTTTGGGTTTGGTGTCGCCGAATCGTCGTTGGCGGTTTGCATAGGCCAGAAGAGATTTGTCCAGTTCGTCCAGGGTAAAATCCGGCCAGTGCACATTGGTTACATAGAACTCCGCATACGAAATCTGCCACAGCAGAAAGTTGCTGATCCGCATTTCGCCGCTGGTTCGGACAACCAGATCCGGGTCGTGCCAGCCGGCGGTATAAAGATGGTTGCTGATGGCCTCATCATCAATTGCTTGCGGGTCGATCTGTCCGTCTTTGGCTTCTTGGGCGAGTGAACGAACCGCGTCCACGATTTCTGTTCGGGAACCGTAGTTGAGCGCAAAGCCAAGTGTCATCCCGGTATTGACGCTGGTGATTCGGATCGTTTCGTCCAGAGCGTCCAGGACCTCCTGCGGCAGCGGTTCACGGCGGCCCACATGTGCAAACTGCACATTTTTGTCCATCAAGCTCGGTCGAATTCCCTCCAGGTAGGAGGCGTATAGATACATCAGAAAATCGACTTCTTCCTTGGGACGTTTCCAGTTTTGCATGCTGAACGAATACAGCGTCAGATATTCGATCCCGCAGTTGACACAGTGCGTGGCGAGGGATTCGACAATCTTGGCGCCTTGTTCATGGCCATGAAAGCGGGGCAGCCCGCGTTCGGTTGCCCATCGGCCGTTGCCGTCCATGATCACCGCGACATGCCGCGGAATCGCCTCCGGGGCAACGCCAAGCCGACGGCCCGTTTCAATACGTTTTTCTTCAAATGAACGCGTATCCATGTTTTCCTTTTTTTTGTCCACAGATTACACAGATTTCACAGATTATATTTTACTTATGAAAAAATGTATTGTTGCTCTAAATTTCTCAAAGAATCCGTCGTTGATACCGTAAGGAGCTCTGCCCAAAATTCAGCAGTAATCCTCGCTTGCAACCTGTTACTTTAAGATAGTTTATCAATTGGGCGTCATGTTTTCCGGTCAGAGCATCCAACGCTTTCAATTCGACAATAACACTTTCGTAACAAATTAAGTCCGCTTTATAATAACAGTCTAAAACCTGATCTTTGTATGATACCGGAAATTGAACCTCTGTACGAAACGGAATTTTTCTGGCTTCAAGTTCAATTGCCATCGCCTGTTGGTAAACGGCTTCCAGGAATCCGCATCCCAAAACTTTATGCACTTCCATTGCTGCACCAATAACAGCATAGGTTTCAGGATCTGTATAAGTTTCTGACATTTTATCTTTTTATCTGTGAAATCTGTGTAATCTGTGGACCTTATTAGCGAAAGATGGCCTGGCTGCGTTTGGGGCCGACGCCGACAATCGTTACAGGAACGCCCACAATTTTTTCCACTGCTGCGATATACTTTTTAGTATTTTCGGGCAGTGCATCGTATGTCTGGACGTCCGACAGATCCTCGTCCCAACCCGGTAGGGTGTCATACACACACTCGGCCGCTTCGACATCGGCGGCATTGCCGGGAAAGAACGTCGTTTCTTTGCCGTTGATGCGGTAGGCCTTGCAGATATTCAACTCTTTATGTCCCGCTAATGTGTCCAGATGCATCATGGCAATCTCATTGATCCCGCCCAACCGGGCCGTAAAGGAGACGGCCACCGCGTCAAACCATCCGCATCGCCGGGGCCGGCCGGTCGTGGTTCCGAACTCGTGCCCCTTAACACGAATCCGGTCGCCGATCTCGTTATCCTGTTCCGCGGGGAAGGGTCCTGCGCCCACACGGGTTGTATAGGCCTTGACCACGCCGATAAACCGATCCACCCTTTGTGCAGGAACGCCGCAACCGGGACCTAATCCCAACGCGCTGGAATTGGAACTGGTCACGAAGGGAAACGTCCCGTGGTCCAGATCCAGCAACGCGCCCTGGGCACCCTCAAATAGGATATTTTTTTTCGCATCAAGGGATTGATGCAGATACTCCGTTGTATTTGTAATAAACGGCGAAAGCACCCTGCTGTGTTCGCAGCACTTATTGTAGATATCCTCAGCATTGATCGGGTCGGCCTGATACAGCGCCCCGAACAGCTTATTTTTGTAAGCGATAATCTTGGAAAGCTTTTCTTTGAGCGTCTCCAGGTCCAGCAAATCCGCCATGCGAAGGGCATAGCTGCGGCCGGTCTTATCCGCATAACAGGGGCCGATGCCGCGGGCGGTGGTGCCAATCTTGTTCTTGCCCAGTGCCGCCTCACGAAGCTGATCTTCCATTTTGTGGTAATCCAGCACCATGTGAGCGTTTTCACTGATGAACAGGCGGCCGTCCAGCGAGATATTCTTCTCTTTAAGCCCGTTGATTTCGTCGATCAGTGTTCCCGGATCGACGACCACCCCGTTGGCGATGACACAGTTTGTCTTTTCGCGGACGGCTCCGGAGGGCATCAGGTGAAGGGCGAACTTGGTCTCGCCAATGATAACGGTATGTCCGGCATTGGCGCCGCCGCCGTAACGGACGACAACATCGGCCTGCTCAGCCAGAATATCAACAACTTTTCCCTTGCCCTCATCACCCCATTGTAATCCCACAACGCATGTATTCATTGAAATATGATTCCTTGTAGAAGTAATTGTTTGTCAATTGATTAACTGATTTTTGAAACAATGTGATCCAAAATCGCGGGTAAATTATCATAAGTACGATCTTTAAGCGTCAAATCATTGCTTTGTCCGTTTTCAGTGTAAGTAATCGTAAAAAATCCCTTTTTGTCAAAATGGGTCTTATTGACCTTCTCGATGGCATTGTATGCGATTTTCATTTTTCCGGTATCGAGTTCATTTTCGCCGGCGATGAGTTTTTTTCCTTTAACAATAAAAAAATAGATACCTACCAGTATCCCGGCTCCAATGAAAAACGGAGGTGATTTTTGATGAAATACCAGTGTGTGATCTGCAATTCCTTCAACCGTGTGCTTATCGATAAAGTCGCGATTATGTGTGCCGTCATACCAAAACCATATGCCGGCACCGATTAAGATTGCAGTGATGATCAGCATATTTTGTTTTTTGTACCGGCTCAGAGGCGCTTCAATTGCCATACCTTCATCTCCTTACTGTCATTATCATTTTAAAAGATTTGTGCTCATTCGTGTTTAATCGTGGTTCTTCACCGTCGCTGCGCGATGGCGTTGTTCAGCGGCTGGGCAAAATTCGGGATGATCTTTTCAAACATCATTTGTTCGGCGATCCGGCATTGCTCCTGATACGCGGCCAGCAGGTTGAAATCCGGACCCGGTTTCGGATACCGGCGTACCGCGAAGTAAAGCGAGATCGGCTCGTCTGATTTATATTTTTCGCTGCGGACATCGAAAATATTGGAGCGCGATTCCACCGCCACCCGTGCCTGCATTCGGCAATCATCACTCAGGCCGATGACCATCGACGGACAGCAGCTTACGGCCCTGGAATGCGCCTGCTCATACAGGGATCCAAAACTGGAGCCGTTCAAAAGGGCCTCCGCAATGACTTCATCATGATTGCCCTGATAGTCGAAATCCATCGTAAAGGTAATATCCATCGCATCCGTATCCAGCGGGCTGACCCCCAGCATGTAAGGAATCAGTTCCAGCACCTGGTTATGCAGCAGATAGGCCTGTTGCAGATCGTCAGGATCGGCACACCCCGCGACGATCCGGTCCGACTCCAGTGACACCCAGCGCTGGCGCCGGTCCTCATTTTCCTGCTCCAGGGTATATTCACCGGTATCACGCCGGGCAAAATTATTCATTTCCGGGTTCTGTTTCTGCAACCGCTCGAAAAACGCCAACACCGTCTCCCGGCCGGAAGGTAGTTCCAGTTGGGTATTGATACACATATCAACAAACAGCCCGTCACAAAACGAACCAAAACTATGAGCCATCATCAAATCTCCTAAAAACCAAACCGAGATATTGTGGCAGAAATGTGATTCAATTACAAGTAAGAAACTGCGAAAAGGGGTTGAAATTGACCAGAAGTGGACAGGGATGTTCCGGTATATCCGAAAATGAGTTACTTCAAATCCGGGTCGGGTGTACGGATTTCAGCGATCAGTGCTCCAATCGTGCAGAAAATCGCCATCGCGAATGCCCGCCAGACCATCGGGACCAACAGTTGGGCCTGTTCAAGCCCCCATCCCCGCTCCATTGCGACAGTCGCCAGCGAATAAGCCACACCCATCAACAACCCGCCCATCGCCGCCGCTCCAATGCGCTTAACGCGGGACAACCCGCCGGTAAACCGCGTTACCACCCACCCGGCGGCCAGCGGCACCAAAAGAACCAAGCAAAACAGTGGCTTCATGAACCATTTATTGTCGGCGTTCGGAGCGGTTCCGCTTTGGACGTAATACGCATAATGACTCACCGCTAAGATGCTCACCGCCGCAACGACCGCTACCTGAATATGCCACAACCGTACAGGCAAAGTCGCCCGGACTTCGCTGATTCGCTGCATCCGGCGGCGAATCGTTAGGGGCCAGTTATAGAACATGCAGAATATCCAGTGCTCAAGCAGCGCACCGCGCTCCCCGAACACCGGGACAATATGCACTGCATCCGTCGCCCAGTGTGCCGCCATAAACCGCGCCATAGCCGGGTAATGATAGGCCATCTGAATAGGAAATGCCAGGTAACCAATGTATTTGAAATAGCTCAAAAACAGGGCGATATTATAATCCTTAAAATTGCGGTCACGGATTGCCAGAATAGTCGTATAAAGCCCTCGACAAAATGACCCCGGCGAAATCGGAATGACCTGAAACAGAGCTAAAATTCCTACAACCGCAGCCGCTTTTTCTGCTTCCGGCATATCCGGATGCTTTATATAGAAGACATAAGCAACAATCGCTGACACAATCTGCGTTACCGGCAGCGTCATCAGGTGAACGACCAAACTGACCAGGTACTTTTGAATATACGGCTCATTGACCTGCGAAAGGATTGTCTCGGCGTCTTCATCGCTGAGGATGTGTTTCTTTTTTCCCTGAGATACCATGTCCCGCAGCCATTGTTCGCGAAGCGGAGCGTTAAAATACAGTTTGAGCGGCCGGACAAAGAGGAAATACAGCTTATCCATTAAAACACTCGGGTCTGTCATGAAGCGGTGCAGTCCGGCGGGGAAGATCGATACCGGGACATGCAGCAAAAATCGGAATGGATTGTGATACAGCGCCATCGCCGTTTCAGCATCCACGCGCCCGGCCCTGTGCCAGCCGATCAGCTTTTCTGCCATTTTCCCTTTAAAAGCCCGGCATAAATAACCAAACGAACTGAGCATAGAAGCGTAATGCTTCCGCCAGTCGGCCCTGGCCCACACCTTCCGCCCAAAGCGGCCCAGGAATGGAAAAAGTCCCAGCAAAAAGAATAAAAATGTCTTGATCTTCGAATCTCGAAAAACCGCTTCTTTTTCCGGATCGAACAAATTCCGCGTTTTCCAGCCCGTAACCGCACTGTCAAATAAACGGCCCCACAACTTACCATCATACAATAGTCGAAGGCCATTATGCGTCACGTCCGGCACCGAATTGCGGTAAACCGCCTCACACTCGATCAGTTCGGCCAGCATCGAATCCGCATCAGGCAGTTTTTCTTTTATTTGCGGGTGATTTTCCAGATATGCTTTCAATGTTGACAGATTGCCCCGGTCGAACTGCACCAGCGAGCCGCGTTTCAATCCCTGCCAAATCAGCTTAAAGTCACCCGGGCTCATCGGCAAAAACGGCAGCAGCGTCAATCCGGCGCGAAAATCCACCGCGATCAAGCCCTGAGTCGGTTCCGCATTCGTCTTGATGCGTTTGAGGGCATTGGGCTGGCTTTTACAGGTGGTCCACTCGTACTGCCGGGCAAATTCATGGGCACCCACCTCATGCAGCAGCTTGACAAACTCGGTCATAAATGTGTACTTGCTGCGATATTCCGGCGAGCCAAGCACGCTGTCATCGACCTGTTTGGCTTTTTTCCACCGTTTCAACTGGTCCAAATGGTCATCGACCTCCAGCCGCCACGTTCGACCCTCAACCCAGTCGCTGATCTCGCCGCAACTGCCCAGGGTGCTGTCGATAAAGGTTGCGTGAATGTCATTGACGCACTTTTCATCCCCAAATCGAACTTGTGCGGCGGCACGAATAAATTTTTGCCACAAAGCCCCGGCACGGGCGGCAGTGGGATTGACCTGTAACTGAAAGGGTCCCTGGAAACCGACGGCATACAGAAAATTCCGGAAAAAAAGCGATCCCCCAGACGGTGGGATCAGGATTTTCATGGCATAGTTATTGCCGACCTTCAGCCCCCCCACTTCAATGGGAACGTCCCCGTTGAGTTGTATTTTTGTCAGGATAACCTTATAGACCTGTCCGGCGAACCCGCCCCCGACAAACCTGTCGATCAGCACGCTGACGGTTACTTTCTGCCCCGGCTCGACTGGTGTCATCTCGTACTCAAGCTCGATCCCCGCGTCATAGTGGTCGATGCGCATCGGACGATGCAGTTGCATCTCGCCAAAGGCCGCCTCAAGCTGCTTACAGGTTTCTATTGAGTATTCCGTCGCCATACAGAAATAGTAAGTTTCGTTTCAGGCCCGAAGGTCCGTCAGTTCGTTAGCCGGATGCGTAACCTCCGGAAATGAGTTCGCAAACATAAATAAAGCCCCAAAGGGGCGAAAGAAAACTATATCTTAAGTTATCGGCTCATAACTTGTTAAGCTTCAATTCGTTATCTGAAAACACGCCGGAATGAAATAAATGAGAATCGCCGACGCAATCCCCCCATAAACGCCCGCCATCAGATCATCGGCCAAAATCCCCACTCCCGCAGGCAGTTTTTCCAGCCGTTTGCACGGCCATGGCTTGAGGATATCAAACAGTCGGAACAGAAAAAAACCCAATACCGTCGTATTGCAGATATTGCCGGGCCAAAGCAGGGAAATAATCAGCATCGTCACCGCCTGCCCGGCCACCTCGTCTGCCACGATCATGCCGGGATCCTTTTGGCCTGTGGCAGAAATGACCGCGGGACTAAACCGGACACAAATCCATGAGAATGCAATCAGCAGAGCCGCCATGACAACCGGCGTGATCCACGGATAAAACTCGCCCGGCACATACCGCAGCACCTGATACAACACCACCGGCGGCAGCGACCCCCACGTCCCCGGACACCACGGCAGCTTACCCAGTCCAAAACAGGTTGTCAGCAATTCTTCTTTTTTCATAACATAATTAATATCAACCCGCTATTATAACAAAAAAAGACATTTGTAAAAGTCAATTCTACCCCCTCAATCTGCCGGTACAAGATCCCTCGTTGGAAAATCCTTTCAGGGACTCACTTGCGCTTGTATAATAAGAATGCATTGTGTTCTGAAAACCGGATTTCTTGTACAGGAGCCAAAAATGAGCAAAAAAGGATTAACGGCAGTTTTATTGGCGGTTTCGATGTTTTTATTGTTCGGCTGTGACACGCTGAACAGCTTGATGCAATATGAAAAGCCCACGGCGAACCTGACGGGCGTTTCCTTTGGCGATGTATCGCTTAACCAGGCCGAGTTGCTGTTCAATGTGGAAATCAAAAACCCCTATGCGCTGGATCTGCCGCTGCTGGACGTCGATTATGACCTGCAAAGCGCGGGCTTGCCCCTGCTCAACGGAAAGGCCGATATAGCGTCGGCGATCCCCGCCAAAAGCTCTAAAGTCGTCACGCTGCCGGTGAGTTTTAAGTATCTCGACCTGCTGAATGCCATCGCGTCCATGAAAGATATCCGTCCCGGCTCGCAGATTCCCTATACTGCCAAGGTGGGGCTGGGTATCGATTCGCCGGTTGCGGGCAACATCCGTCTGCCTCTGACCAAAGCCGGAACGCTGGAGGTGCCGACCGTTGAAGACATGGCGGGAACCGACTGGAAGAAGCTTCTCAAAGACGGCAATTACCTGGATATCCTGAAGTAAGGATTGTGTTTCAAGTTGCTTTCACGGCCCAGCGGAATTTGGCGCTGGCGCTGCGGATGTTGGCGGCGATTTCGTCGCGTGAGGGCGTGATGACTTCCTCTGCGATGGCCTGATACAGTCCGTCATTGATGCACAATGTATGCATATTGGCTATTATTTGAGATTATATGCACTTTGGCCCCTTACAAACGTAGTAATAATAGAGTTTTCTCCCCTCCGGTAAAGGGGTCTTGTATGGGACACTTCCCATTGAGACCCCTTTCTTGCAAAGCCGGCCTATCAGCAAGCTCCCAATACACCCCAAGCGGCCAAAATGCGGCAAACGGCTAAACTTGTTGACACGCACAAACGCGACGGTTATTATCGGGATGCTGAAAATAGCCGTAATTTCCATTGTTTTTAGACGACTTAAGGACTCCAAAAGATGCGTATTTTAGTCACAGGCGGAGCCGGTTTTATCGGCAGCCATATTGTCGAGCATTTCGCAACCAAAGCCGAGGTGCGAGTTCTGGATAATCTTCGAAGCGGGTACAGGGAAAACCTCGCCGGTTTTGATGTTGAATTCATAGAGGGCTCTGTGACGGACCGTAAGATCGTCACAGAAGCAGTCAAGGGTGTAGATTATGTCTTCCACCTTGCGGCGATGATCAGCGTTCCCGAATCCATGGAAAAGATCGCCGAATGTGTCGAAATCAATACGCAGGGCACGCTGAATGTCCTGCAGGAAGCCGCTGACGCCGGCGTCAAAAAACTTTGCTTCAGCAGTTCCGCAGCGAACTATGGCGACAATCCCACCATCCCGAAGCTGGAAACGATGAATCCCGAACCCAAAAGCCCTTATGCTGTGACCAAGTTAGACGGTGAATACTACTGTAGTATTTTTGCGGGTGAGGGATGGCTGAACACGGCCTGCATGCGGTACTTTAATGTGTTCGGCCCTCGTCAGGACCCGGGCAGTCAATATGCTGCGGCGATCCCGATTTTTATTCACAAGGCCCTGCGGAATGAACCGATTACGATTTTTGGGGACGGCGAGCAGACACGGGACTTTATTTATGTTAAGGATATTGTCGCCGCCAATGTACATTTGGCTGAAAATGAATCTTACACAGGTGTCTATAACGTTGCCTATGGACAACGCCAAACCATCAATGATATCGCCAATAAGATCATCGAACTGACGCGATCTTCTTCTGACATTCAATACGCCCCCTCGCGGCCCGGCGATGTGAGGCACTCTCAGGCAAGTGTTGACAAGATCCGTTCGACCGGGTTTATACCGGGAGCAAGTTTTGATGAAGGTCTGAAAAAAACGATCGCGTATTTTTCGCAAGAAAATTAACACAAAAAACATAAGCGAATTCAACTCATAAGTGCAACGGAGTCGCCAAAATTGTGGTAAGCTGATATACTCTCTCATCGGATTTTGGGTACCTCAACGAAGAGGATCGTTAAGCCGAAAAGGATGGAAAAATGCATTGGATTGATTGGCTGGTTATCGGGGTTTACTTTGCTGTTTTGGTTGCTGTTGTCTGGTGGTCCTCGCGAAAACAAGATACCACAAAGGATTACTTCCTGGCGGGACGAAATATCGGCTGGTTTGCGGTGGGCGCCTCGCTGTTTGCCTCCAATATCGGCTCTGAACACATTGTCGGACTGGCCGGCAACGGCGTCAGCAGCGGGATGGCCATGGCGCACTGGGAACTGCATGCCTGGGTGATGATCACGCTGGGGTGGGTGTTCGTGCCGTTCTATTACCGCAGCGGGGTCTATACCATGCCGGAATTTCTTGAACGCCGTTTCAATTCAACCGCACGATGGATTCTTTCAATCGTCTCATTGATCGCGTATGTGGTCACGAAAGTTTCGGTGACCGTCTATGCCGGGGCGAAGGTTTTTGAGACCCTTCTGCCGGATGTCGGCGTGACGATCGCCGGGCATTTGTGGGGGCCATTCTGGATCGGGGCCGTTGCAACCGTGGTTTTGACAGGAATTTATACCGTCTTTGGCGGCCTGCGTGCAGTGCTTTATACCGATACCGCGCAGGCGGTCATTTTGCTGGTGGGTTCTTTCTTTATCACCTTCTTCGGACTGTCCAAACTGGGCGGTTGGGGTGAACTGGTCACCATTTGTAAAGCCAACTCCGAACAGTTTGCCTTATGGCGTCCGATGTCGGATCCGGATTTTCCATGGTTGGGCATTTTGATCGCGTCTCCGGTTGTGGGTATTTGGTACTGGTGTACGGATCAGTATATCGTCCAGCGAACACTGGCGGCAAAAAACCTCAAAAACGCCAGACGAGGCACCATCTGGGGCGGCTTCCTGAAAGTCTGGCCGGTGATGATTTTCCTGGTACCCGGTTTGATCGGTTATGCCCTCCATGTAAAGCAAGTTAACATAACCACAGTATCCGGCCAAGTCGAAACATTTGAAATTCCTTATAAAGTAGATAAATCGACTCAGGAGTTTGTTGTTGATGAAGATGGCTCCAAGGTCTTAGATGGCGACCAGGTATTTCCCACCATGGTTTCCAGTCTGCTGCCGGTCGGTTTAAGGGGGTTGGTGGTTGGCGGATTGTTGGCGGCACTGATGAGTTCGCTTTCTTCACTTTTTAATTCGTGTGCATCGCTGTTTACTGTGGACATCTACAAAAAGCTGCATCCGAGTGCTTCAGAAAAATACCTTGTTCACATTGGCCGTCTGGCAACCGGTGTGATTGTCGCGCTGGGCTTACTGTGGATTCCGATCATGCCCCTGATCGCCGATGGCGGCCTGTATAAATATCTTCAGAGCGTTCAGGGATATCTGGCGCCGCCGATCACCGGCGTCTTTTTGCTGGGGCTGTTTTTTAAACGCATCAATGGCAAAGGTGCCGTAGCGGGTCTGGCCGTTGGATTTATTGCCGGGATGACGAAATTAACCCTTCAAGGCCTCGTCGGTGCAGATATAATCGGACCGCTTGATCCGGCGATTATTGCTGCGAAGGAAATTGTCGTCACGGAAGGCATGATACAAAACGATCTTCTGTATGCGATTGGTGCTTATAACTTCCTTTATGCGTCCGGATGGCTGTTAGTGATTAGTGTGGTCGTCGTGGTAGCGGTGTCCTTAATGACCAAGCCGCCGCAGTTGTCACAGATCGAGAACCTGACCTATTCGACGGCGACACCAGAGCAGCGAAAGGAAAACCGCGAAAGCTGGAACAAGTGGGATATCATTACAACGGCAGGGGTCCTGGGACTGGTTCTCGCGATGTACCTGTATTTCTCCTTCTGGTTGAATTAGCGAATGCATTGAATCCTGTTAATCAAATCTGTACGGAAAATAAAAGACCTGCAGCAATGCGGATCCTTTGTTTTTTGCGCCGACAGGAGCCGATGCCGCATTTGATCGCCTGTTCACCTGATCAAATGCTCTGTTTTTGGCCCCTTGGCCAAATTAACCACTTCGCTTATCAAGACCATTGATCAAGCCAGAAATCATTTTGGCGATAATTTCAAGTTGATTTTTTAATTCAGCACACCTCGTTTCGTGAATTAGATTTTTCCGTTTAGCTATCTCAACCAATGGAACACATTCCTGAACACTTCCGCGGGCAATAATAAAAAAATGTTTCCGGTCATTTTTTGTAAACCTGCCGTTACCTTCTGCAAGATTTGCTGAAACCGACAAAGCTGCGCGGTTAAGTTGATCAGATAGAAAATAATAGCCCCTGGGAAAATCTTCTGTGAGGGTAATAATCGTTTCTGCCAAGTTCACAGCTTTTTGATAGACATCAAGATTTTCAAACATAAAAGTCATTATGTTGTCCGTTGTTGAAAAAATTGAGCAGGAGAAAGGAGACCGCATTTGATCGCCTGTTCACCTGATCAAATGCTCTGTTTTTGGCCCCTTGGCCAAAAACGGAGAGGGCGGGATTCGAACCCGCGGTAGGGACAAGCCCTACACAGCCTTTCCAAGGCTGCTCGATAAGCCGCTCCGACACCTCTCCTGAACATCAAATAAAAAACTGCGGTTGGGTGGACGATTATCGAACCGCAACAACAGTCTTGCCATGAGCAAGCGACCAGCGGGAGCGAGTCAATACACGCAAACATTCCCTTGATCTTACCTGCCTAAAGGCAGTGCGGGTGACCAGAATCGAACTGGCGTATCGTGCTTGGGAAGCACGTGTTCTACCACTGAACTACACCCGCTTGATAACGTTAGCACTAAAAAACCCGCCCACTGCGCGGCTATGTCTATCTCCAAAAACATTAGGGTTATCCACGCGACATTTACTGCCCTGAAGGGTATAAGTGCTTATATTTGAAGCATATATACAGATTTAAACCCATTTGTCAAGGGGAAAATATGGGCTTCTGCGGTCTGTGAGCGGTCTAGGCAAGTGGTCTTTTTGTGGACTTGGAGTGGGCTTTTAGTAACCGGTCAGTTATAGGTGGTAAAAAGGCGGGTTATGACGAATCGAAGCCAAAAACAGCGTCTTGGGGGTCTATATCGGCTTTTTCAGCCATTTTATCCAGTGCGGACTTGAAGGCGGCTGTTATATCCGGAACTCTTTTTTTCAATGTATGCAAAACC
>Ga0272441_10006560_pt1 | contig 19404 bp, 14 predicted proteins | sample SSMProp6N_FD_193582 | JGI IMG/M metagenome (GOLD analysis project Ga0272441, IMG submission 193582) | Marine sediment archaeal communities from Little Sippewissett salt marsh, Falmouth, MA, United States - SSM-Prop-6N | ecosystem: Environmental > Aquatic > Marine > Wetlands > Sediment ... | reverse complement strand
AGCCCATACCTGTTTCGAAACTCTTCCTCCCCTATGTTCTCCCGCTTCAATTGTTCGGACAGGGGGAGGATATCGAAAGCAACAACATTCATCCCCAGCCCCTGCGAGGCGATTCGGGCCACCTGTCTACCGATTTTTCCGAATCCCGCCACCCCCAGAGTCTTTCCGCCTACTTCCACTGTGGTAACGGGTACAAAGCGGGAGTCCCGCAATGATCGATCCAGGGCGGGGATTTCTCTGACCAGACTCAACATCAAGGCGATTGTGTGTTCCGCCACGGAGCGATCCAGTGTTCCCGGCGTGGTCGTAACCATAATGTTGTGACGTTTGCAGAGCTCCAGATCCAAACCGTCGTAGCCGACACCGTGCCTGGCGATCAGCGCAGGGCCCTCTTCCGCCGATTCTTGCAGCGCTGTATACAGCTGCTCCTGATAGCGGGAGGTCCCTACAACCGCAATACGCACCTTCCTGTCGCGGATGACGTTGGCCAGAGCCTCCTCCTTCTCGCAGCAACTGATCCACTCGTAATCAGCCCCGTAGCGCCGGAAGTTCGCCTCTGCCTTGCCAAACTGGGCGTGAGTACAGGCAATTGGTTCCTTCATCCGCTGCACCGCTAATTTCCAACCCAGGTTGAAAAAAGCTCGTCCAACCGGCAGTTGCAGGCCGCCTCGGCAGCGGCTTCGAACTTCCGCGAGTCGACAATATCCCACTCGAAGGCTCTGGAGTACTCCCTGAGGAATCCGTCGAAAACCTCCTCTCCCATGTGCTCGGAGAGGGCATGAAGAAACAACGGCCCCCTGCCGTACACGATGGCCCCGTACTCCTTGGGCGTGTAGGCGCTAACCGGCCTGCCGATCGGGATTTCCGCTCTGCCCACCCGGTCCCAGCGGTCTTCCAAAGACCGGAAGAACCCTTGGGCTGCGGATCTGCCGTAGCGATCCACGTAGTACAACCAGGTGGCGTACTGAGTCGGGGCCTCATCTAGCCAGGGCTCCAACAGCTGATCGTTTCCCACGGAAGCGTAGAACCACTGATGGCCCACTTCGTGAGCCGTTGTGGACTCGAGCAGAACAGGCGCCGGAATCCCGTTGTAGCTCTGATCCAAATCGTACAGACGTCTGGCATTGATGATAATACCGGGAAACTCCAGACCGTAGGACGTGAAGGGAACGCTCACCAGGGACAGTGTCCTGTACGGGTAGAGCCCGAACCGCTCTCCAAAGCTGTGAACAGCCGCCGCAGCTGCGGAAAGAGCCCGCTGAGAGCCCGCCTCTTCCTCCTTGCGAGCAAAGCTGCGGATCTCCGTCTCCCCGACCTGTTCCTCGTGAACCACAAACTCCCGGCTCAGTGCCAAGTAGAGATCCCGGGAGGGCCCCATGGCCACAACCACCTCCCGGCGGCCGCCTCCCCGACGCGAACCAAGCTCAACCCCCGGCGCAGCCAGGATGAATCCCTCCGGCATGGAAATCTCAACCAGATAGAAGCTCACCTCGTTGAAGATAAAATCCCCGTAGGCTACCGGCATGGGGTGGTCCCATCCGCGGTAGGCTGGAATGATCGGATAACAGTAGGCCAAGGATAGAACGCCCCCAGAATACCCGAATCCACCGTACTCTCCCTCTTCAGTCACCGGCAGGGAGAGGTGATAGTCGATCAGAATCGAAACGGCCTGGCCCGGCTCCAATGTTGTGGGCAAGCGCACCCGCAGTTGACTGCGGCGGTTGCCGAACTTCGCCTCCACGTTCAGGTCATCTACGATTACCGACTTCACATCGAGCCGGCCCGGGGTAAGGTTGGGATAGAGGAAGAAGGGGATCTCCTGGACTGTTTCTGCAGATCGATTGGTGAAGCGGATTCGAGCCTGGGCCCGGATTTCACTGGGCGGATCACCAAGTTCAAAATGCAAATGGTAGACCGTACGCTCGACCAACTCCGGATGCTCGGCAAACTCGTCCTCGATCAACAACTGTCGATAGGGTTCGAAGTTCTGGATATCATAGCTGTCCAGCTGGATATACCTCCGCTGATGCTGATCCGCACAGCCGCTCAGGATCAGCAGGACCAGTCCCGCCACTGCCAGCCTGGGATGAAACCCGTACATTCTCCGTATCTGCCCGGACAATTCTCTGCTCATTTCCCTAAGCACCTCTTCCTGTTCCTTCTGTCAGCCAGTATAATGCATTTCCTGCCATGTACAAGAAGATTGACAATGAGACACTGCAGCAGCTGAGTGAGATCCTGGGCGACGGATACCTCCTCACCCCTGAGGATGACCTGGATGCCTACGCCCACGACGAGGTGGCCGAGATCTGGCACTTGCCCGAGGCGGTGGCACGGGTCCGGTCGACCGAACAGGTGTCGCAGATCCTCAAACTGGCCCAAGAGAAACGCTTCCCCGTTACTCCCAGGGGTGCGGGACAGGGCTTGAGCGGCGGCGCGGTTCCCGTATTCGGCGGTCTGGTGCTGTCCCTGGAGAAGATGGACAGGATCCTGGAGATCGACGAGGAAAACCTCATGGTTTCCGTGGAACCGGGGGTCATTACCGGTAACCTTCACCGGGAGGTGGAAGCGGCCGGATTATTCTACCCCCCGGATCCGGCAAGCCTGGATTCCTGCTCAATCGGCGGAAATATCGCCGAAAACGCCGGCGGGCCTCGGGCCATTAAATATGGGGTAACCAAGGACTACGTGAACGGTCTTCAGGCAGTGCTTCCCAGCGGGGAGATCATGGAGCTGGGAGCCAAGGTGATGAAGAACGTCACCGGGTACAATCTGATCCAGCTGCTCACCGGTTCCGAGGGAACCCTGGCCGTGGTTACCCGGATTCTTCTGCGACTGCTACCGCAACCCGAACAACGGGTGGACCTGCTGGTTCCCTTCGACGAATTCCAGGCGGCCGGTAAATCGGTTTCGGACATCATCAAAGCCCGGATCGTACCGGTAGCCCTGGAGTTCATGGAGAGGGACAGCCTCCTGGCCGTTGAACGGCTGACCGGAAAAGAGGTTCCCTTCAGAGAGGCGACGGCGCACCTGCTGATCACCCTGGATGGCAACGACAAGAATCAGATCGATCGCGATTACGAGCGGATCGGGGAGATCTGCCTGGAAAACGGGGCCGTTGACGTGCTGGTTGCCGACAATCCTCAGATGCGGGATCGCCTCTGGGGGGCCCGTAAGCTGATTATAGAGGCACTGCAGAACCTGAGCCCCCAGCACATCATGGATACCCAGGACATCGTGGTGCCCCGTACCCAGCTGCCCGAGCTGCTTCCCAGAATCAAAGAAATTGGAGACCGCTATCAGCTTCCGATCATCAACTTCGGCCACGCCGGGGATGGGAACGTGCACGTCAACATCATCAAGGATGTTGACGAGCAGCTGTGGCAGGACCAGGCGCCCAAGGCCGCCGCGGAGATCTACAGGCTGGCCGTGTCCCTGGGCGGTATGGTCACCGGGGAGCACGGGATCGGCCTGACCCGCAGGCCCTTTCTCTCTTTAGGTGTCGATCAGGCTCAGATCCGCATGATGCGGGGGATCAAGGAGAATTTCGATCCGAACGGGATCCTCAACCCGGGAAAGATCTTCAGCTAGATTGCGAGTTCGCCGCTTTTTGCGTTAAGCGCTATCCGCCCTGTGTGATGGCCGACGGCAGGCGCTGATAGGTCAGTGTGGCCTGCTCAAAAGCGTGGGCCAACTGCAGCACCTCGAAGTCCCTCTGGTGCCTTCCTACAATCTGAAGCCCAACGGGTAATCCCCCCTCAGTGAAGGCGCAGGGTACACTCAGGGCCGGTAGGCCCGTGACCGAGATGTAGTAGGCGCTTCTCATCCAATCGATGTAGTCCTCCATCTCCACACCGGCTATCTCGGTCGGGTACTCAATTGTAATGTCGAAAGGAGGAACTTGGTTGACCGGACAGAGGAGAAACTCATAGCGCCGCAGGAACGATCGCAGGCGCTGGTAGAGGGCCGTACGCTTTTGCTCGGCTCGGGCCACGGCGGAGCCGGAGAGCCCGAATCCCTGCTCTGTGTTGCGAACCACCGTCTCCTTGACCACCGGTTTGTGAAGGCGCAGGTGCTCTTCGAAGCACAACGCCATGTTCCAGGCCCTCAAGGTCCGGAAGATCTCATCGGCGTCCCGGAAATCCGGCTCCGCCTCTTCAACGATACAGCCCAGATCCCGGAATACTTCCAGTCGGCTCTCCAAGGCCTCGGTGACCCGGGGATCAACAGGCAGACCTCCCAGGTCTCGGCTCCAGGCAACCCGCACTCCCCGGAAATCCCGCTCCAAGGGGCGGAGAAAGATCTCACCGGGTTCGCAAATCCCTATCGGGCAGCGGTCGTCCGGCCCGGCGATGGCGCTTAAAAACAGGGCCGTGTCAGCGGCGGTGCGGGCCATGGGACCCGGCACACCTAGGGTAAACCAGCCCAGGACCGTCGGATAGGAGGGAACGCGTCCCGGAGAGCAGCGGAATCCCACCACGTTGTTGAAGTTGCCCGGATTTCGCAGAGAACCGCCCATGTCGCTCCCGTTGGCCAAGGGAAGCATGCGGCAGCACAGAGCGGCTCCCGCTCCGCCGCTGGAGCCGCCGGCTGATTTTCCCGGATCGTACCCGTTGTGGGTCGCTCCGAACAGGGGATTGAAGGTATGAGAGCCGGCACCAAACTCCGGCACGTTGGTCTTGCCCATGATCACTGCCCCGGCGTTCCGGATGCGTTCTACGATCAGGGCATCCTCTGCTGCGATACGGTCCCGGAAGATGGGAGAGCCTTCGGTGAAGCGAAGCCCTCTGGCGGCCTCGGTGTCCTTGATCGCCGTGGGCAGACCATGCAGGGGCCCTGTCTCTTCGCCGCGGGCCAGCTGATCATCGGCAAAGTCGGCTGCCTCGAGGGCTATCTCCGGGTGGAATGTACAAATCGCGTTGATCTCGGGATTGATTCGTTCTATCTGTAGGATATGGGCCTCCGTTACTTCGCGACTGGAGACCTGCCGACTTCGGATGAGCTGTGAGAGCTCTACCGCGCTCTTCAGACACAGCTCAGTTGTCGTCATTCGGATATCCTCTTTGATTTAAGCGAAAGATGATCTCCCGGATCCTCGGTTGACGGCGGCTACAGAACATCCTCAAGCGCACCGAACAACCGTTCGACGTTTTCCTCCCGGGCGGTGTGGCCCATCACGCCGATACGCCAGATCTTGCCGGCCAGAGGTCCCAAACCGGCGCCGATTTCGATCTTGTGTTTGCTCCGCAAAGCACTGCGCACCGCCGCATCCTCCACACCTTGGGGGATCTTCACGGCGTTGAGCATGGGCAACCGGAAGGCCTTGTCCACCAGAAGCTCCAAACCCAACCGTTCCAGTCCCGCTACCAGCAGATCGTGGACCTTCAGGTGACGGGCAAACACCTTCTCCATGCCCTCTTCCATGTCCAGCACAAGGGCCTGATACAGACCGTAGAGCAGATTAATCGGAGCGGTGTGGTGATAGCTGCGTTTCTCCCCGCCCCAGTATTTGCCGATCAGATCGACATCCAGATAGAAGCTCGGTGTTCTATTTTTACGGCCGGTGATCGCCTTCATCGCTTCTGCGGAAAAGGTCACCGGGGCCAGTCCGGGCGGGCAGGACAGACACTTCTGGGAACCGCTGTACAGGGCACCCACTCCCCAACCGTCCACGTCCACCTCGATCCCGCCCAGGCTGGTGACTGCGTCCAGTAGATACAGGGAATCCGAGCCTTTCAGAAGCCCGCCGACTTCGGCTGCGGGATTACGCACCCCCGTTGAGGTCTCGGCATGGACCATGGCCACAATCTTGTAGGACTTGTCCTTCAGCCTCTTTTCCACCGCCTCCGGTTGCACCGGTGTGCCCCACTCGAACTCCAGGGTGTCCACCTCCGCTCCCAGGCGGGTAGCGATCTCCCGCATCCGGGTTCCGAACACCCCGTTGATCAGGATGAGGATCGCATCCCCCGGTTCGAGCAGGTTGACCAGGCAGGTCTCCATTCCGGCCATGCCGGTACCGGATATCGGAAAGGTCAGCTCATTGCCGGTCTTCATCAGCCGCTGCAGCAACGCCTTGATCTGATCCATGATCCGGATGAAGTAACCGTCCATGTAGCCCAGCGTGCTGCGGCTCAGGGCTTTGTATACTTCCGGGTAGACACTCGATGGGCCCGGTCCCATCAGCAGTACATCTTCGATTCCATCTAGTAGATTTTTCATAGCGAGGCCATTATAGCCGGGGACAGAGCGGGTCTCAAGGGAATGAGCTGTTCGGATGCGGCATGCTACGTCGGTCGAAACCAAACATTCGATCCAAAACCGAAGAGCCTCTTGCGTGTGCTCGGCATGGTTTTCTCTGTTTCTCTTTTCAGCAATAATGGAGGAACTGTTGCGTCAAAGACGAGGTGAAAGATGAAACTCACAAAGGATCAGCTGATTTTTAAGCCTGTCGGTGTATCCGAGTGGCCGGATATGCAGCAGCTGTTCGGGCCCAACGGTGCGGACGGCGGCTGTTGGTGCATGTGGTGGCGGATCAAGCGCTCGCAGTTCGACCGCGACCACGGAGAGCCGAACCGGAGGGCTATGGAAGCGATTATTCGCAGCGGCGAGGTGCCGGGCCTGCTGGCCTATCTGGAGGATGAGCCGATCGGCTGGTGCTCTGTGGCGCCCCGGGAGGCCTTTCCCGTGCTGGATCGCTCGCCTGTACTGAAACGGGTTGACGATCAGCCGGTATGGTCGATCGTTTGCTTCTACATCGCCCGGCAGTACCGGCGATGCGGGCTGGAGGGCCTGCTCGTCGAAGCTGCGGTGGATTATGCTCGGAGCCGGGGAGCCGGGATCATGGAAGCCTATCCTGTGGATTCCGGGACGGGTCGGTTCGATCCCGGCTCATCCTTCACCGGGACAATCGGAACATTCCGCCGTTTGGGCTTCCGGGAGGTGGCCCGCCGTTCGAAACGCCGGGCCGTTCTTCGCTACAGCATCCCCTGAATCCAATTCGTTTCCCGGTAATCTCGATCAACGGCCTATCTTGCACACCTCAGCCAAAGCGCTTCCGGGCATAGGGTTGCCGCGCGAGCTCTACTTGTGGTCCCGCCGGCTGCTGCCCGGGGCATCGATCTGATAGTGGAAATCGAACTCCTTGAAGATCAAATTTCCCTGGAAGTTGTCGTTCTGAAGTCCTTGAGATGACCAAAAATCTTTTCCCCAGTCCGGGTCGAAGGTGATGCGGGAGAAGCGACAGTCCAGCATCGAAGAGATATCCGCTTTCTCTTTTTCGATAAAGCCGAAGGAGATGATCACATTGTCCCGCTGCAGCTGCTGTTCGGTAATCTCATGGTTGATGGAGATGATGCGAGTGTTGTCAGGCCGGGACTCGGAGACGTTTACCCAGATATACTCGAACTCGAGCAACAGCTTTTGACCCGCCGCTCCCTCGCTGGCCGGGTCCAGGCGCACGTGAACGTGGGGTTCGATAGGCGTTCCGGGTACGTAGCCGTGGGGGATCTGCACCTGGAAGTGACCGCTCTGGAACGCCCCGCGTCCATAACCGAACTCATAGCCTTGAAGTCCCGAGAAACTCGGTCCTCGATCCCTGTTGCACAGGATGGGTACGTATCTTGGGGGTTTGCTGAACTGAGCCCCCGTGACGGACATCATGTTGGCGGTTACCCGCAGGTCCTCCCAAAAGATTTTGGCGTTCTCATTTACCGGCATACTGTCCCTCCCTATGGTGCAGATTTCAGCGCTACCCGATCCGCAAACCTCTCGTCATATTCTATTGTGCTACGGGTAAAATAACACAAAATGAGTTACTAATCCATAAAAAAACTGATATTTCCTTGATTTTATTGTTCTCCGTTGCTATTTTTACTGATATATTACATTTCGTGATAAACGAGGATTACAAAAATGAAGCCAAGCCGAATCATCCTTGGAGTGGGGATGCTGCTGCTCGCAGCGATCGTGCTGGTCGGTTGCGGAAGGCCCGGTGGAGGGCGCCCGGGCGGACCACCGGCGGGAGTAGAGGGTTCCGCAGAGGTCAAACCTCTGGCCGTGGAGGCATTGACCGTGACCCGGGGCGAGTTGGTACGCAACATCGAGGCCGCCGGCATCGTGTCGGGGATCAACGAGGCCTACGTGGTCTCGGAAACCCAGGGGATCATCCAGAGCGTGTCCTTCGATTTGGGGGATCGAATCACCGCAGGCCAGGTGCTGGTCAAGGTGGACGATACAATTCCCCGGCTCAACATGGAGCAGGCCAAGGAGCAGTTCGAGATCGCCAAGCTGGACCTGGAAGCCACGGAAAAGCTGTTCGACCAGGGCAGCGCCTCCAAGGCGGAACTGGCCCGGGCCCGTAGCGCTGTCAACGGCACCCAGGCTCTCTATCAGAGCGCTTTGAAAACCTACAGGGATTGCACGATCCGGGCACCGATCGGTGGATACATCGCCGCCAAGGAGAGCGCAATCACCCTGGGCAACTACCTCAGCCCCGGTTCGCGGGTGGCCCGGCTCGTTGATATCAGCTCCCTGAGAGCCGAGGTGTCGGTGGGGGAAGGACAGGTCAGTTTGGTGTCCGAGGGTGCTGCGGCCACGGTCCTGATTCCGGCGGCGGGAGATCAGAAGCTGTTCGAGGCTACCGTCAGCGCCGTGGCTGCGGGTAGCGATACGGCAACCGGGAGCTATCCGGTGATCGTAACCTGGATAAATCCGGTGGGCAACAAGATCAAGTCAGGGATGTCGGTAACCGTAACTATCGAAACCCGGGCTCAGGAACCAGTGATCCTGATCCCCTCGGCCGCGGTTATCGAGCAGGCAGGACAGAGCTACGTTTTCACAGCTGAAGCAAACCTGGCTTCCCAGAAGCCGGTTCAGGTCGGCAGGCGCATCGGAAACATCGCTGAGATCCTGGAGGGTCTCGAGGATGGTGAAACCTTGATCATCTCCGGGCTCACCGCGCTGCGCCGGGGTGACCCGGTACAGCCTTCTCTCATAGGTGAAAGCGGGTCCTGGCAATGAACTTCGGCAAATTCTCTGTCAACAACTCCGTCCTCATAAATATCCTCATGATCGCGGTGCTGGTCCTCGGGGGATTGAGCCTCTCCAGGCTGCCCCGGGAACAGTTCTCCGAAGTGCCCTTCTTTTGGGTAAACATCGCGGTTCCCTACCCCGGGGTGAGCGCCGAAGACGTAGAGAAATCCGTGACCATTCGAATCGAAAACGAGATGGACGGTCTGGACAAGCTCGATGAGATCGTCTCAACCACCCAGGAGGGTTTAAGCGTTGTGCGGGTGGAGTTCGACAGTGGGATTTCCAATGACGAGTTCGACCGCCTGTACCAGGAGGTTCAGACCCGCTTCAGCAAGGTGGATCTTCCCGACGGTACCCTCACACCCTTCATTGACGATTTCTCCTCATCCGATTTTCTCCCTGTGGTAGAGGTTATCCTTGCGGGGAACGTCGAATACGAGACGCTCAACGATACGGCTCGTCTTCTCCGCGAACGGTTGCTGAATATTCCCCAGGTAGCCGACGCCGACCTAGTCGGAGCCCGGGACCGGCAGATCATCATCGGAGCCAACCAGGAGAAACTCGAAGCTCTCGGGATCTCTCTGGACGAGGTGGTCCGGGCGGTGTCCAGCCGTAATGTTACAGTTCCCGGCGGCACTCTGGAGACCCAATCCCGGGAGTACCTGTTACGTACCATTGGAGAGATCGAGCGAGTCGGCGAGTTCGAGAAGATCATCGTTCGCCGTGGCGGTGCAGCCTCGCCCGGCGGATCGCCGCCCGGCGGATCGACAACCGGTGTGGTCCACATCGCCGACGTGGCCACCGTAGAGGGGGTCTTCGATCCCCGTGGGGCGGATGCCCGCTTCAACATGGAACAGGCGATCGTATTGAGGATAACCAAGGTGGCCCGCGGTAACAGCGTGGCCGTGGTCAATGGCGTAAAAGAGGCTATTGCCGAGTTCGAACAAACCATGCCTTCCGGGATGACGATCAACCTGTTCGGAGATTCCACAGTGCAGATTCGCCAGAGCCTGGACGTGCTGGTGAATAACGCCCTGCTGGGCCTGGTCTTCCTGGTCGGTATTCTGCTGCTGTTCATCGGCGTGCGCAACGCCCTGATCATCGCTTTGGGAATACCGGTGACCTTCGCCATTACCTTTGTTGTGCTCGAGCTGTTCGGTGAAACCTTCAACACAAACACCCTCTTCGGCCTGGTGCTGGTGCTGGGTTTGATCGTAGACCACGCCATCGTGATCATCGAGAACAGCTACCGTCTGAACCAGGAGGGTCTGTCCCGAATCGATGCGGCTATCCAGGGAACAAACCAGGTGGTGGTTCCCGTGATCGCCGCCACCCTGACCACGGTTGCGGCTTTCTTACCCCTGATGATCCTGCCCGGCACGCTGGGAAGGTTTCTGAGAGTCATACCCCTGACCGTGTCTATCGCCCTGGTTGCCTCTACCCTGGAAGCGATCGTGTTCCTGCCGGTTCACTTTGCCGAGTGGTCGGGAAAAGCGAAGAGACAACTCGGGATTCGCTTTGATCGTATCAAGGTTGGTTTTTCCAAGGCCATCGCCCGAGTCTACCGGCGCCGCTACCTGCTGCTCGCCCTCATGTTCGTGGTGATGATCGGAAGCTTTGCCCTGGTCACCACCCTGCAGCAGGATCTGTTCAGCTCGGAGGACTTCACCCTGTTCTACATAGACATCGAGCTTCCCACGGGTTCTCCAAAAACCAAGACCCAGAGCATAGTCGCGGAATACGAGAAACGCATCATGCCCCTGGTCGGTCAGGGGGAGATCATTTCCATCAACTCATCGATTGGAACCAGCTCTACCGACACGGGAATAGAGTTCAAGAGCAACATCGCCCAGATCGTCGTGGATATCATCGAAAAGGACGAGGGACGAACCCGGCCCATCGTCGAGATCATGCAGGAGGTTCAGGAGCTCACCGCTGCGGTTCCGGGAATCGAAAACGTGCGGTTCCGTCGGGCGCAGAACGGCCCTCCGGTGGAACCGCCGGTCTCCTTCCGGTTGTTCGGGGACAACTACGATGAGCTGTCCACCATAGCGGGAGAGATCCGACAAAAACTCGAGGAGTACCCGGAGCTGTACAACATCAGCGACAACCTGGAAGTCGGCACTCCGGAGCTGAGAGTACGAATCAACCAGGACCGAGCTGCAGCCTTGGGCTTGAGCACCGCCACCATAGGATCTTTCATCCGCAGCTCCTTCGACGGTATCACCGCGACCACGATCTTCGTGGAAAACGAGGAGATCGACGTGATCGTGCGCTACGCCGGAGACCAGATCAACTCTGTACGGCAGTTGCTGCAGCTCAAGATCCCCTCTCCCGACGGCCGTCTGATTCCCTTCTCCACCGTGGCTTCCGTGGAAGAAGGAAAGGCTTTGGCTGCGATTCGACGGGTGGACGGCAAGCGGGAGGTCACCGTGACCTCGGAAGCCTACGATGAGACCCGGGTGCGCATGATCAACGCCCAGGTCAAACGGTTGTTCGATGACAGCCTGCAGCCTCTGTATCCGGAGGTCAGCCTCAAGGTCGGGGGAGAGTTCGCCGAGTTCGGAAACCTGCTCACCCAGATCCTGCGCATCTTCCTTCTGGGGGTGTTCCTGATCTACCTGATTCTGGGAACACAGTTCAAATCCTACCTGCAACCGGCACTGATCCTGTTGACCGTCCCCTTCGCCTTCGTGGGTGTGATTCTCTACCTGTTCGTCTCCGGTACACCCTTCTCCACCACGGTGCTCTACGCCGGGGTCGCCCTGGCTGGGATCGCGGTAAACGATTCGATCGTGCTGGTCAGCTACGTGAACGACCTCAAGCGCTCCGGCAAAACTACCGCCGAAGCTGTGGTTGAAGGAGCCACAACCCGCCTGCGGCCGATACTGCTGACAACCCTGACCACCATTGCAGGGCTGCTGCCCACGGCTCTTGGTTTGGGTGGGAAATCGGTGGTATGGGGGCCCATGGCCGCCACGATCATCTTCGGATTGATCTTTTCGACCTTCACCGCCCTGTTCATCATCCCCTCTCTGTACGGGATCCTCGAGGACATTCGCGACCGCCGCATACGGCGTAAGGATCGCCGGCGGGAGAATCGAGAAGTCCGGGCTTCTCAACGGGCCTTGAGAAAGGAAAAAAGCCATGCTTAGGAATAGATTGTTTGCTCTTCTTACCGCACTCCTCTTTGTTCCGATGTCCCTGGCCGCTCAGAGCTCGGCCCTGGATGTGGGGGAAGTGCTTCGGCTGGTTTTGGAACAGAACACGGCCGTGCGGATCGCCGATGCACTGGAGCGTCAGGCCGAAGCCCTTCACCGCCAGAGCCTGGCGGACACCAAACCGCAGATCGATCTGCAGATGGACCCTGTATACGGCTACTCCACAGGGGTCATGGTGAACCCGCCCGGCGCGGATGCGAAGACCGATTTCTCTCTAGGGCTATCCCTTTCCCAGGCGCTGCCTACCGCCGGATTCGCCAGCCTCAGCCTGGCCAACACGATGAGTTTTTCCGACAACCCGAGTCCTCCCGTTGAAACGATTTCACAAAATCCTTCAGCCACGTTCGTGCTCAGCCAACCGGTCTGGGTCAACAAGAAGCTGTTCGATCTGCGCCAGCTTTCCGCAGCCCGCCGGGCGAGTGAGATCAACTGGAAGAAGGCCGAGGACGGCAGCCTGGAGGCGCGCAACGGCAACATCTACGCCGCTTTCAGCCTCTACACAGAGGCGATCGGCCTGCGCCGCAATATCGAATATCTGGAGAAGAGTCTGGAACTGGCGGATCAGAACCTCCGCCAGGTACGAATTAACCTGGACGCAGGCCGGGCCTCGGAGACCGATTTACTGGAGCTGGAGATCCTTATCGGTCTGCAGCGGGAAGCGCTTCTGGAGAACCAGTACGCCCTCCTGCAGGTAGAACAGGGACTGGCGGGCACCCTGGGCCTTCAGATGGGACTCGCCTCCTACGAGTATATCGATACCTTTGAATCCCCGGCCCTACCCGCCGACACCGCCGAGCTGGTCGCCGAAGCCCGGGTCAACAATCCGACGGTGCGGCAGGATCGGCTTTCCCTTGAACAGGCCGAGGCTCAGAGCGTCCTGGGCGGCCGAACCGACGCTCCGAACCTCAATGTGGCATTAACTCTGCTGCCCCAGTACAAGGGCACGACACCTACCGAGATCGGCGATTCCTTCTCCTCCTTCTTCAGCAAGGGAACAGAGCTGGACTGGTCCCTGTCCATAGGCCTGGATGTCCCGCTATATACCGGCGGCAAACGCGCCTATCGCGAGCAAAGCGATGAGGCTTCCGAGCGCATCGCCCGGGAAACCCTGGAGGCCAACCTGCGGGAGATCGACAACACCTACGATGCGTTGATCCTGCGGCAGAGCATCATCCAGGACCGGATCGATCTGCTGGAGAAGAATATCGGGCTCAAGATCCGCACCGCCGCGGATGAGCAGCGCAAGCTGGAGGTGGGTCTCGGTACTCCCCTACGGGTCGAATCGGCACGGCTGGAGCTGCTGCAGGTGGAAAACGAGCTCTGGCAGGCTCAAGCGGACCTGTTTCTCAATAGCCTCGACCTGCTCAACCTCTCGGGCCGTTCCCTCGAGCAGGTGCTGGGCGAGCTTTAGTGAACCTGTAGAGCAAACACCCCTGAACCGGCGAGCCGGATCTCCCTCTTTTCAAACACTACCGGTGTCTTGGACCGATGGGTTGCACGCCGTATAATGCAGCCATGACCAACAAACAGATAGAGAAGAGGATCGACACCCTCGCTTCCCTGAAAATCCAGCAAATGTACAACAACGATTTCCTGCTGACCTGGGACAAGCAGGAGGAGGAGATTCGGGCCGTGCTTACCGTGGCGGAAATTCTGCGGGGGATGCGGGATGCGAACATCTCCCCCAGGATCTTCGATTCCGGCCTGGCCTTGGCGATCTTTCGGGACAAATCCACCCGAACGCGTTTCAGCTTCCTGAGCGCGGCCAACCTTCTGGGTCTGACCGCCCAGGATCTGGACGAGACCAAGACCCAGATCGCCCACGGTGAGACGGTTCGGGAAACCGCGAACATGATCTCCTTCCTCACCGAGGTCATCGGCATCCGGGATGATATGTACCTGGGTTACGGACACAGCTACATGAAGGAGGTATCCGAAGCGGTACGGGAGGGGCACAGGGAGGGGGTGCTGCCCCAGATCCCCACCCTGGTCAACCTGCAGTGCGACCTGGACCATCCCACCCAGGCCCTGTCGGATCTGCTCCATCTGATCCATCACTTCGGAAGCCTGGAAGCACTCAAGGGCAAGAAGATCGCCATGACCTGGGCCTACTCCCCCTCCTACGGAAAGCCCCTCTCGGTACCACAGGGGGTCATCGGCCTGATGAGCCGTTTCGGTATGGAGATCCGCCTGGCCTACCCCGAAGGGTACTCCCTCATCCCCGAGATCGAGGAGCTGGCAGAGAGTAACAGCCGGGCCGCCGGAGGGCTCTTCAGCAAGTCTCACTCCATGGCCGAAGCGTTCTCAGGGGCGGATATCGTCTACCCCAAAAGCTGGGCCCCTTACGAGGTGATGCAGCGACGCACCGGGCTGTTGAAAGCCGGGGATTCCAAGGGTCTCGAGGAGTTGGAAGCGGAGTGCCTGCAGCTGAACCAGCGTTATCTGGACTGGGAGTGCAACGAACAGCTGATGAGGCAGACCAACAACGCCCTGTACCTGCACTGCCTGCCGGCGGATATTTCGGCTGTGAGCTGTGAACGCGGGGAGGTGTCGGCGCCGGTATTCGATCGTTTTCGCCTGGACACCTACCGGCAGGCGGGCTACAAACCCTACATCATCGCGGCCATGATGTTCCTCAGCAAGATGAAAAACCCGGCGGGTGTTCTCTCGGATATCCTGAAGGAAAAAGTTCCCCGGGTGCTCGCTAGCGGGTGAGGCGCCGGAGGGTAAACGCTCGGCTGTCGCAGGGGGCTGACGCAGCAGCGTGTTACAGTCGCAGGGGCTACAGTTGCACGATCATTTTTCCGAGATTTTTTCCGCTGAATAGCCCAATCAGGGCGTCAATTCCCCTCTCGATGCCATGAACAACCGTTTCTTCATAGACTACAGAGCCATCCGCTAGCCAGGCTTTCATATCGCACTCGAAGGGTTCCTTGTACTGTGGATAGTCCGAAACGATGAATCCCTGCATCCGCAGTCGCCTGGTTACAAACAGGGCAAGATTGGCCGGTCCTGGTACCGCCTCAGTGTCATTGTAGCGGGAGATCATGCCGCAGGAAACGATCCGCCCGAAATCATTCATGTTGGCGATCGCCGCTTCCAGGTGATCGCCACCCACGGTGTCGAAGTATACGTCGATACCGTCACGACACTGACGGCGTAGCTCTCGGGCGATATTGCGGTAATCCTTATAGTTGAAGGCACCGTCCACACCGGCTTTCTCGAGAAGCCAGCGTACTTTCTCCTCGCTCCCCGCGCTGCCAACCACTCGGTAGCCCTTTATCTTCGCGATCTGACAGACCGCCGAACCCACCGCCCCCGCCGCAGCCGAGACGTAGACGGTTTCCCCGGGCTCCGGCTTTCCGATCTCCAGAAGCCCGGTGTAGGCAGTTCTTCCCGGCATGCCGAGCACCCCGAGATAGGCGCTCGGCCGGTGCGCTCCGGGATCAAATGGCTCAAGGTCCGATCCGTCCGAGACGAAGTACTCACGAAAGCCCATATCGGACAGCACGTGCGTTCCCTGCTTGAAGGCGGGATTCATCGATTCGAGCACGACCCCGACAGCGCCGCCGCTTAGCGGCCCTCCGAGTTCAAAGGGCGCCACATAGCTCTTTCCCGGCCGTAATCTACCCCGCATGTACGGGTCGACTGACATAAATACGTTGCGAATCAGGAGTTCTTTCTCTCCGAGTTCGCTGAGTTCAGTGTTTACAATTTCGAAATCTGTACGAGATGGCAGCCCTTTCGGCCACTGCTTCAGTCTGATTTCCCGGTTTTCTATCTTTCCCATATAAATCCCCTCATGAACCGCGATTGTTCCTGCTCCGCGGACTGTTTGCTAAGATCTCCGGGCTTCATTATATTGAAATCTCAAGCATTAAAAAGGGGAGGTGAGGAATGAACGGTTCAGCCGGGGCGGGAGAGATTCTGTGGAATCTCGGAGATCTGTACAGCGGGGGGGAGGATCCCCAGTTGGAGAAGGATCTATCCGAATCCAGGCGGAAGGCCGAGCGCTTTGCCGCCGACTATCGAGGCCGAATCGCGGAACTGCGGGCTTCGGAGCTGGCAGGGGCGATCGAGGAGTACGAGCAGATCCTGGAGCTCTCCGGAAAGGCGGGAACCTTCACCTATCTGAACTGGTCCACGAACACTGAGGATCCGGCCCGGGGAGCGCTGCTGCAGCGACTCCAGGAACACTCTTCTCGGCTTCAGCAACAGCTGCTGTTCTTCGAGTTGGAATGGGCCCACGTGGATGAGAAGCGTGCGGCAGCGCTGCTGTCCGACCCGGCCCTGGCCCGTCACCGTTTCTGGCTGACGCTCACCCGGCGCTATCGCCCCCATCTGCGCAGCGAGGCGGAGGAGAAGATCCTGGCGGAGAAATCCGTTACCGGCCGCAGTGCCTGGGTGCGCTTCTTCGAGGAGGTACACAGCGGTGCCCGCTACACCTTCGACGATCAACAGCTGCCACAGCAATCGATTCTCACCAAACTCTACGACCCGGACCGCGTTCAGAGAAAGCGAGCCTCCGAATCCTTCACCGCGGGTTTGCAGAACATGAGACGGGTCAACACCTACGTGTTCAACAACCTGCTTGCCGACAAGGCCTCCGATGACAGGCTTCGCAACTATCCCACTTGGATCAGCGCCCGCAATCTTTCCAACCAGATCGAAGATGCCACGGTCGAGGCCCTGGTACAGGCGGTGACCAGCCGCTACGCAGTCGTTGCCCGCTACTACAGTCTGAAAAAGCGGCTCCTCGGCCTGGAGGAGCTGTACGACTACGACCGCTACGCTCCTCTTCCCAGCGCCAGCCGCCGCTACCAGTGGCGGGAGGCCAGGCAGATGGTGCTGGAGGCCTACACCGACTTCCTGCCGGAGATGGGACAAATAGCCGAAAGCTTCTTCATGAACAACTGGATCGATGCGGCGGTTCGGCCCGGCAAGCGTGGGGGAGCCTACAGCCACGGAGCCGTTCCTTCGGTGCATCCCTACATCTTCATGAATTTCGAAGGCTCTCCCCGACACGTCATGACCCTGGCGCACGAGATGGGCCACGGGGTACATCAGTACCTGGCCCGCAAACAGGGGATCCTACTGGCCGACACCCCCCTGACCACGGCGGAGACCGCTTCGGTATTCGGGGAGATGCTCGTGTTCCAGCGCCTGATGTCTACGGAGAAAGACCCGCAAGTTCGGCTGTCCATGCTCGTGCAGAAGATCGAGGATACCTTCGCCACGGTATTCCGGCAGACCGCGATGAACCGCTTCGAGCAAGCCGTCCACACGGCGCGGCGCAGCGAAGGAGAGCTGACAGGCGAACGCTTCAGCCAGTTGTGGATGAAAACTCAAGCGGCGATGTTCGAGGGAAGTGTAACCCTCACCGACAACTACGGCATCTGGTGGAGCTACATCCCTCACTTCATCCAGTCTCCCGGCTATGTCTACGCCTACGCCTTCGGAGAGTTGCTCGTCCTGGCTCTGTACGCCCGCTACCAAGAGAGCCCGGAGGGCTTCCCGACGGCCTACCGGAACCTGCTAGCCGCTGGAGGCTCCGACTGGCCGGAGCAGCTGGTGCGGCCCCTCGGGGTCGATCTGAAGGACCCGAAGTTTTGGGACAAGGGCCTGAGCATGATCGAGGAGTTCGTGCAGCAGGCCGAGCAGATGGCGGAGGCTTGATTGCTTGATCCGGAGCACCTGATGCGTGATGCTTGATGCAATTGGTATGTCCACATGAGAACGACATTGAACCTCGATCCCGAGGTGTTGACCAAGGTGCGTATGCTTGCCAAACAGAGAGGCGTGCCCCTGGGAACCGTTGTATCAGAGCTGATTCGCAAGTCCCTGAGCCCGCAAAAAACACAATCCGTAAGAAACGGCGTACCTGTCTTCCCGGCCAGTGAAGGCCCGCCATCCGATCTGGAACTGGTCAACCGACTTCGAGACTAGAGGTATGACCTACCTGTTGGATGTGAACCTGCTCGTTGCGTTGTTTGATCGTCGGCACCTAAATCACGAGGCGGCGCACGATTGGTTTGCACGAAGGGGCATTGATTCCTGGGCCACCTGCCCGATTACCGAAAATGGATTCCTGCGGGTGATTTAGAATCCCGCCTATCCCACTGTAATGGCTACGCCCATGGAGGCTGCGGATCACCTCGCGAAATTCTGCTCCAGCACCGGCCACACGTTTTGGCCCGACGAAATATCGCTGCTCGCGACACAGATACCGCTACCCGGCCAGGGACAGTAGAACGCCGGCGGCGATCGCCGAACCGAGCACCCCGGCCACGTTCGGGCCCATGGCGTTCATCAACAGGAAGTTGGAAGGATTGGCCTTCTGCCCCACCTTCTGCACGACCCGGGCGGCCATAGGAACCGCAGATACCCCGGCAGCTCCGATCATGGGGTTCACTTTCCCACGGGTGATTACGTACATCAGCTTGCCGAGAAGGGTGCCGGCCGCAGTGCCCACCATGAAGGCAGCTAAACCCAGACCGATGATCATGATCGTCTTGACTGTCAGAAACTCCTCCGCCGACATCTTGGAACCTACCGCCACACCGAGGAAGATGGTGACGATGTTGATCAGCTCGTTCTGAGCTGTTTTGGACAGACGATCCACTACCCCCGCCTCCCGGAAGAGGTTTCCCAGCATCAGCATGCCGATCAACGGGGTGGCAGCGGGCACCAGCAGCGACGCCGCTACGGTGGTGAGGATGGGAAAGAGGATCTTGACCCGGCGGCTTACCGGCTTGACTTCGCTCATTACCACCATCCGCTCTTTCTTGGTGGTCAGGGCGCGGATCACAGGCGGCTGGATGATCGGCACCAGGGCCATGTAGGAGTAGGCGGCCACGGCTATCGGGCCGAGCAGGTGATCGGCCAGCTTGGAGGTCAGGTAGATGGCCGTGGGTCCATCGGCTCCCCCGATGATGGCTATAGAGGCGGCCTCGGCGAACTCGAATCCCAGGGCTTTGGCCCCCAGAAGGGTTCCGAAGATCCCGAATTGAGCGGCCGCACCGAGCAGGAAGGTCTGAGGCTTGGCAAGAAGGGGACCGAAATCGGTCATTGCGCCGATCCCCAGGAAGATGAGGGGAGGAAAGATCCCGGTTCGAATCCCGAAGTAGATATAGTAAATCAAACCACCTTCGGC